>CWGU01000035.1_pt1 | contig 47239 bp, 34 predicted proteins | sample 667921 | NCBI WGS metagenome assembly CWGU01 (sample SAMEA3735815, study PRJEB9488) | human gut metagenome | biome: ENVO:mammalia-associated habitat; material: ENVO:feces | place: Malawi | collected 2009-02-27 | reverse complement strand
GCACGGCCGCCCCGCACGGCCGCCCCGCACAAGAGGGGAGGCCCCGCCAAGCGGAGCCTCCCCCAAAAAACCGCTGCCAATACCTGGCAGCTCAGCTACGAACTCCCAGCCACAACCTAGACGTAGAAGAGAATCTTGTTGTAGCTCGGCACCGGCCAGTAGTCGTGACCGCAGACCTTCTCCATCGCGTCGACGGCAGCACGTAGGGCATCCATCGCCGGGATGACGGAGTCGCGGTACTCGTTGTCCTGCGCGGTGCAGTCCTCGAGACCCTGGGCGGCGGTGTTCTTCTCCTCCAGCGTGGCGACAAGCTCGGTGATCTTGTCGATGCCGTCGGTGAGGGTCTGGACGAGCGCCTTCTCGGCCTTGGCGGCGACGCCCAGCTCGGCCTTCGTGGCCACGGTGGTCGCGATGTCACCGGAGTAGTCGAACAGCGCCGGCAGGTACATGTGCTTGGTCATGTACACCATCGTATTGGCCTCGATGTTGAGCAGCTTGGCGTACTGCTCGGCCTTGGAGACGTAGCGGGCGTGCATCTCGTCAGGCGAGCAGACCTTGTAGTGGTTGAACAGGTCGATGTTCTTCTGGTCGAGCATGCAGGGCAGCGCGTCCGGCGTGGTGCGGTTGTTGAGCAGGCCACGACGGGCAGCCTCCTCCGGCCACTCCTCGGAATAGCCGTTGCCGTTGAAGATGATGCGCTGGTGGTCGGTCAGCGTCTTCTTGACCCAGGCGAGGGCCTCGACGATGAAGTCGGACTCGGGCACGCCCTCCATGTAGGTGGCAAAGGCGTCGAGCTTCTCGGCCACCGCGGTGTTGAGCACCATGTTCGGGTCGGACAGGTTCTGCTGCGAGCCACACATGCGGAACTCGAACTTGTTGCCGGTGAAGGCGAACGGGCTCGTGCGGTTGCGGTCGGTGTTGTCCTTGGTGAGGTCCGCGAGCTGCGGGACGCCAAGGTCCATCTTCTCCTTGGGATGGCTCTGGTAGGGCTTGTCGTTGATGAGCGCGTCAACGACGGCGGCCAGGTCGTCGCCCAGGAAGACGGAGATGATCGCGGGGGGCGCCTCGTTAGCACCGAGACGGTGGTCGTTGCCGGCGCTGGCGACCGAGCACCTCATGAGGTCCTGGTGGTCGTCGACCGCGGCGATGATGCTCGCCAGGAAGACGAGGAACTGCAGGTTGTCCTCAGGCGTATCGGACGGGTCGAGCAGGTTCTTGCCGTCGGCCGAGATGGACCAGTTGTTGTGCTTGCCCGAGCCGTTGACGTAGTCGAACGGCTTCTCGTGCTCGAGGCAGGTGAGCCCATGGTGGGAGGCGATGATCTTCATCTTCTCCATCGTGAGCAGGTTGTGGTCGATGGCCTTGGAGCTGGCCTCGAAGATCGGGGCGAGCTCGTGCTGGCAGGGGGCCACCTCGTTGTGCTTGGTCTTGGCCGGCACGGCAAGCTTCCAGAGCTCGTCGTCGAGCTCCTTCATGAACTCGTTGACCGTCGGGCGGATGGCGCCGAAGTAGTGCTCCTCGAGCTCCTGGCCCTTGACCGGCTCGCAGCCGAAGAGGGTGCGGCCGCACATGATGAGGTCCGGACGAGCGGCGTAGTCCTCCTCCTTGATGAGGAAGTACTCCTGCTCGGGACCCACCGTGGTGGTGACGCTCGTGACGTCCTTGCCGAAGACCTTGAGGACGCGCTTGGCCTGCGTGTCAAGGGCGACGCAGGAGCGGAGCAGCGGCGTCTTCTTGTCGAGGGCCTCGCCGGTGTAGGAGATGAACGCCGTTGGGACGCAGAGGACCTCGTCCTTGATGAAGGCCGGGGAGGTGGGGTCCCAGGCGGTGTAGCCGCGGGCCTCGAAGGTGGCGCGCAGACCGCCGGACGGGAAGCTCGAGGCGTCGGGCTCGCCCTGGACGAGCGCCTTACCGGAGAAGGTCTCGAGCGCGCGGCCGTCACCCGTGGGCTCCATGAACGCGTCGTGCTTCTCGGATGTGATGCCCGTGAGCGGCTGGAACCAGTGGGTGTAGTGGGTAGCGCCCTTCTCGAGCGCCCACTCCTTCATGGCGTGCGCGACCTCGTTGGCGATGTCGAGGTTGAGCGCCTTGCCCTCCTTGATGACGCGGGAGAGCTCCTTGTACGTAGGCTTGGGGAGGCGCTCGCGCATGACGGAGTCGCTGAATACCAAGCTTCCGTACTCTTCCGTGACCTTAGAAGCCATGTGGTCTCGCTTTCTCTTCTCGAGGTGGACCGTGTCGTCCGCGCTCACGGGCGGGCCGGTGAGGCCGGCGCGCTTCGCGAACTCGCTTGACGTCCAGATACTCTAGCGACGCTCTATTACGGGTGGATTAAGGGTTGGAATCGCGCGTGTGGCGGGCGCGGGCCATGGCATGATGGGGCCGGACACAACCCGGGAGGCTTCACATGGCTAGCGACATGCGGCTCATCGTCATGGACATCGACTCGACGCTCATCAACGAGGAGGTCATCGACCTTCTGGGCGAGGAGGCGGGCGTGGGCGAGCAGGTGGCGCGCGTCACCGAGCGCGCCATGCGCGGCGAGCTGGACTTTCTCCAGGCCCTGACCGAGCGCGTGGCCCTGCTCGCCGGGCTTGACGAGGGCGTGTTCGACCGCACCTTCGCGCGCGTGACGTTCACGCCCGGCGCGCGCGAGCTGGTTGCGGCGGCCCACGCACGCGGCTGGCGGGTGGGCGTGGTCTCCGGCGGCTTTCACGAGGTGGCAGGCCGCATCGTGGCCGCGGCGGGCATCGACTACTGCCTGGCGAACCGCCTTGAGGTGGCGGACGGCAGGCTGACGGGCAGGCTCGCGGCCCAAATCGTCACCAAGGAGCGCAAGCTCGAGGCACTGCGCGGCTGGGCGGCCGAGCTGGGCATTCCCATGGGGCAGACCGTCGCCATCGGGGACGGGGCCAACGACATCCCGATGATCCTCGCAGCCGGCGTGGGCATCGCCTTCTGCGCGAAGCCCAAGGTGAGGGCCGCTGCACCGCACCACATCGACGAGCGTGACCTCATGCTGGCGCTGGACGTCATCGACGGCGCGGAAGGGGACGGCAGGTAGTCACGGGAGATGCCGCGGGATTCGGGGCGAGGCTCACCGCCGCGGAGGGGTGCTGCGCCACTTTTCGTGACGCGGCTCGGCTAAAACGCTGCTCGGACGCCCCGCATCGGCCCGCGAAGCAGACCGACAGGCCATCTACCGGACAAGCGGCGATTTGCGTCTTCGCACTTTTGAGTTGTGAACGGTTTTTGGCCTGGTTTTCGAGATTCCGCGACTAGGTTATTTGGCGTTTACGGATTCGAGCTGCCCTCAGGCCCCAATAGATCGTTCACAACTCGAAAGTGCGAAGACGCCCATCGCGAAATCTCACGTAGATTGCCCGTCCACCCTCTGTGCCAGCCAAATGGCGGCCGTACGGAACGAATCCTGACATGACGGCACTACCGCATCCTCACGCCGGCGACGATCTCGGTGATGCCGTCGAAGACGAGGGCAAGGCCCGCGACGAGCATCACGAACTCGGCCATGGCAAAGGGCGAGCACACCACGGCGGCACCGGCCAGCAGCGTGAGCACGCCCAACACCATGCGCCAGCCCCAGCCGGGCAGGCCCAGCCGGCGCACGGCACCCGCCTCGGCGACGTCGTTCACACCCGTCACCAGGATGATGATGCCGATGAGCACGTAGACGACGGCCACGAAGGCCTCCGGCCAGATGACGAGGCACATGCCCGGCACGACCTCGATGAGGCCGATCACGAGGTCTGCCTGCCTGAGCTCGACCGAGCGGTGCACCCAGCTGTTGAGCAGCGTCACCGCACCCGCGACCACGAGCGTCCAGCCGGCGATGCCCACGATGAGGAGCGTGGCGTCGATCGGGCTCACGAACATAGCGATGCCCAGCACGAGCAGCGCGACGCCCATAAGGATGACCGCCGTCCTCGTGCGCCTGAAGAACCTCTCGAACATGTTCATGGCCGTCTCCCCTTTCGCAGTTCCCGCGCTTTGGTATGTACCCAAACAAGAGGCCCGCCGACTTGCTTGCGAGCTGGACGCCGAGCCTTGGGGACGATGCGAGGCAATGTACGTTGCCCGCCACGTGCGAGCACGAGGATTCGCGAGCGCGCGCGTCGGCAAGCCTCCTAAAACAGCGCGTTCATGCCGACGGCAGTCAGCACGGCACCACCCACGATGAGCGCGTAGTCGCCAAGCAGGTGCCCGTAGCGCTTCCCAAGCAGAATGCCAGCCACGCAGATAAGCGCCGTGACGATGGCGTTGCAGACGCCGACGGCCACGATGTCGGCCTCCATCGCACGCATGCTCACGCCAATGGCGAACACGTCGATCGAGGTCACGAGCGACTGGACGAGGATCGAGCGCCTCGCGAGCCTGCGCTCGAAGAGGTCCTCGCCGTGGCCCGTCTCGTCGGCGCGCAGCTCCACCACGCCCTCGCGAATCATGCCGATTCCGATGAAGCCGAGCACGCAGAGGGTGACGATGCCCGCATAGGCCTCGATGAGGTCTCCCGCGAAGCCGCCCAGGAAGTACCCGATCGCCGGGAACACGCCTTGGAACAGCGCGAACGAGAGCGGCATCAGGGCAAGCCTGCTGCGACGCTCGCCGGGGTGCAAAAATGTGTTGGAGATGGTCACCGCAAAGATGTCCATGCTCGTGGCGACGCTGATGACGATGATCTCCCACAGTGCCATACGCATGCTCCTCTCTGGATGGGAGGACATGCGCACGGCCCTCCCCCGACACCCCAAGGGGACCCATGGCACAGTTGCGTTGGCAGACCCGAAGCTGAAACCGGCGAACCGGGAGCAGCGGGATCGGAGGGTGGGCCTCCGATGTGCCGGACTCTCGCGAGAGACCCGGCAAGGGCGCGGCCGAAGGCGGTCGAACCGATGGCGTCGCAATGCGGCGTCACAGATATTACTCACAGTGAGTAGTATTACACAGTTGACATAAGAAGGCAAGCTGGCAGCACCCTGGCCGGGCATCTTGATTGGGCGCCCCGGTTGGATGTCTCGGCTGGGTTGGATGTCTCGGCTGGGCATCCCGACCGGGTACCCAAAACAGAAAACGCCCCGCACGGCAAGGCCGCACGAGGCGCGGGAGGAGACGCTGCGAACCGGAGCCGGGCGACCCTAGTCGCGACGGCCGAAGATCGACAGCACGCGGATGAACACGTTGATGACGTCGAGGAACAGGTTGGACGCGTTGAACACGGCGTTCACGAGCGTGGGCTCGTCCTGCATGGCGCGGTAGAAGTCAAAGCCGATGAAGCCGCAGAACACGATGATCACGGCGAAGTCAATCCACGTCTGGTCGACACCCATGAACATCATGACGACCTCGGCCAGGATGAGGCCGATGAGCGCGAAGAACAGGATGCCCTGGATGCGCTGGAACGCCTTGGGGAAGGCCACGCCCAGGCACGCGAACACGGCCACGATGCCGGCCGTGGCGAGGAAGGCGTTGCTGATGGTCTGCGCCGTGTACATGAGCAAGACGGTCGACGTGGTGAAGCCAAACGACAGCACGAAGACCGCGTAGCCCACAAGCGACAGCCCCACCGACTGGGACGACTTTGCGCGGCCCATCATGAGGATGCCGGCGATGGCGCCCACGAAGCTCAGGATGGTCACGAGGGTGAACTTGTCATAGATCCACAGCAGGAAGCCCACGTTGGTGAAGAGGCTGGCGCAGGCGCCCATCACCACGAAGCCAAGCAGCACGAGACCCGTCAGCGCCAGGCTGTAGCCGCGAAGCGAGAGCGGCTTTCCCGAGCCAGCGCGCTGCTCGGTCACGAACGGCGAGTACGGCTCGAGGCCACCCTGGGGGTCGTTCTTGAAGGGGGTGTCGGCCATGTCATGTCCAATCCACGGGTGCGGCGCAAGCGGCGGCGCACAGGTCTTGGAAGCGGGCGGGCGGGTGCCCGGGCTTCCTTTCCAGTATGGATACCCATTGTGACAGAGGGCGAGCCCGTGCGCGGGGGCGGGCACAAATCCTTATGCGAGCTTAAGGCCGGGCGCGCGGACCTTTGGGATGGCGGCGAGCGAAAGCGCATGGGCGCGGGCGCGGCCGCTGGAGGCCCACGCGGGCGCGGCGCAGGAGGGGCCCCGCGCGCTTAGCTGTTGGGCGCCAGGTCCTCGCCCACCACGAGGTTCTGGAAGCGGTTCTCGATGAACTCGTCCGAGAAGTGCCGGTCGACGTAAGCCTCCACCGAGTTGGCGGGCGGGATGCCGGCGTCGCGCTGGGCCTTGCGGTAGAAGCAGAACACCGTCATGAGCATGTCGAGGATGAGGAAGGCCGTGAGAAGCGAAACCACGACGACCTGCAGCCTGTTGGTGGGCTCGCCGATGCGGTAGATGACCTCGGGCATCACGACGCGGCACCACACGAGGCCGATGACGCCCCAGGCAAAGAGGAAGCGCCAGGCAATCCACTGCGTGATGGCGTCGGGAAGGCCGGCGTAGGTCCACGACTGCGCGTGGAAGAGGTCCTCCATGAGCATGCCCGTGGTCTGCTCGAGCCCGCCGCCCAGGGCCGCGGAGACGAGGAACACCTGGAAGGTGGGGGCCTTGCGGAAGCTCCAGAGCACCATCGTGAGCAGGCAGGCGCCAAAGCCGTAGAGCGGCGAGAACGGACCCCACACGAGGCCGACGCGCAGCTCAGTGCGGCCGGCCGAGACGTACATCCAGACCATCTCGAGGACGAGGCCCGCCACGCTCGCCACCATGAAGATGATGACGTAGTGGTAGAAGACGGGGTGCATGTGGTCGAGGAACTCCTCGCGCACGTCGGCACGGGCGGCCTTGAGGGCCTTGACCTGCTCGGTCGAGAGGCGAGGCTTGGGACGCGTGCGCATCCGCGCGTAGGCCGCGTCGTGGCGAACCTTCGCGGCACGGCGGCGCGAGCGGTCGAGGATGACCTCGTCGGCCGCGTCACGGAGCTCGTCGGGCACGCGGCCGCGACGGGCAAGCGCGCGAAAGCTCCGGCCCCGCGCGGCACGATACCCCAGCGTGCGCGTTGCCCACTGGAAGAAGACGTAGACGACGCCGACGAGGATGAGTATGAGCAGAACGCTGACCAAGGGGGCAGGCTCCCGTCACAGAGGTCTGGCAGGCGGGGCGCGACGGTGCGGCAGTGCGGCAGTGCGCCCCTCCCCTGCATGGTACCCAAAGCAGAGGCGCCGGTGGGGGTTGGGGGGCATCTTGTCTGGTGCGGGGCGCGAGCGCAGCACTCAATGTCGGAGGTGTCGCCGCGACTGAAGCGTTTCCGGTCACGTCGGCTCGCCCGCGTACGAAGCGTTTCCGGTCGCGTCGGCTCCCGAGAACGTGGCGTTTCCGCCCCCCATCCGCGACTGTAGCGTTTTCGGACACGCCGCCCTCCGCCAACTGGGGTTTTGTCGAGCCTCTTGTCCAAAACCGCTACGCTCGCACATTGTGTCACGACAAGTAGTGCGCACCTCCTTTTGAGAGCATACGTCGAACCTTCCGCGTCTGGCGGGCAAGAGAAATGTGTCGCAACGTCACCGTCTCAGGCATTGTTCGTGACGGCACAAACCTGTCCTGGCGGGCAATCGTTGTTCGTACATGCGAGAGAGAATGGAGGCCCCATGTACGCCCCGAAACTCGAGCACCTCGTCGGAGAGTTCTCCCGCGCCCGAAACAAGCGCTACGAGAGCAACGTCGTGAACCGAATCTGGGGGCCGGTCTGCGACCTGCCGCTGCGCCCGCGCACGCAGATGTACGCAAAGGTGCGCGATGAGGAGGGCAACGCCCACCGTCGCTTCATCGACCTGTGCTTCCCCGAGGTCGGACTCGCCATAGAGTACGACGAGCAGCAGCACGCGCAGCAGGCCGAGGAGGACGCCGAGCGCGAGCGCGAAATCCAGGCCTCAGACGTCCTCGACGGCCTGTTCTCGGGAGGGCTCGAGTTCCACCGCGTCGTGGTGCATGATCGCAGCTGGTTGGACGTGGAGCGCCAGATCGAGGAGGTCGCCGGCGACGTCCGGGCGCGTGCCGGAAAGCGAGGCATCCGAGCAAAGATGGCCGGAGCCGAGGACAGGGTCTGGTCGTTTTTCGACCCTGTCCGCTGTGCGCGGGCAGGGATGAGCTCACCGTGGACGACCCCGTGCGCTTCGCGTCGATCGCCCAGGTGTGCAACTGCCTTTTCGGGTGCTCCTACCAGGAGGACACCAAGGGGCCGCGTCGGGGCTACTTCACCCCGGCCACCCTCAAGAGCACGCGCTTCGAGGGGTGGAAGGTGTGGTTCCCCGTCCATTATGTGGAGGGCATGAGAGACGACAAGCACTGGAAAGAAGTCATCGACCCCGAGACGGCCGCCATCCGCGAGTACGCCCCCACTGGCACCCGGACGGGCGGCGCCGCGCTCGTCGACGAACCTACCCGCGCCGTGTTCTTGCGCGAGCGCCATACCCTCACCGGGAGGTCCATCTACCGCTTCGCCGGCACATACCGCCAGACCGCAGAGGAGGGCGACGAGGCCACGTACTCAAGAGTGGCGGAATCGCTCGGGATTCTCCGCTCGTACCTTGCCACGTTATATTTGCCCCCTACACCGGCCACCAGATCCGCACGAGGGGCAGCAGCGCGCAGCGCTCGAGGGCTTCGCCGACGGCCCGCGCGTATCACCCAGGCTGTCATCTGCGTATCCCTTCGGACCCCGGTCCTCAGGCCAAGGCCGCAACCTGCGGCATCGAGCTGGTGTCGAGCGTCTTGAGCTCATAGGTGGTTTCGAGGTTCATCCAGAACTCGGGCGTCGTGCCGAGTGCGCGGGACAGCAGCCAGGCCATCTCGACGCAAATAGAGCGTCGGCCGTTTACGATCTCCGAGATTACAGACTCGGGCTTGCCGATCGCCCTCGCCAGCCGGTACTGGCTGATGCCGAGCGGCTCGAGGAACTCCTCCTTGAGAATCTCGCCTGGGGTGGAAATGCAGTCGGTGATAGTCACAGAACTCGACCTCCCGTGCCTCTCCGTCATCCCTTTTGGAGCAAAGCCTCCATTCGAATACGTAAGGATTCTGCCCACAGTTCAAAAGAGTTGAAAAAACTACACGAGTGTTACCTAATTCTTCTTAACTAGTTGAGTTATTAAGTAGAATTAGGTAACTGTCTGCTAAAATTAGCAATGATTTAGTAAATACGTGAACTTGAGGAGCCATGGAACGACGGAATCTCATCGAACTTGTCGAATCCATTCAGCGACGCCAATGCGAGGAGCAGACGGTTGAGGTCAAGGCCGCAACCCACGGCGCTCCAAAGGTCTACGACACGCTCTCGAGCTTTGCCAACCAAAGCGACGGGGGCGTCATCGTCTTTGGCCTCGATGAGGACAACGCATTCGCCGCAGTTGGCGTCTATGACGCGCAGGCCCTGCAAAAGGCTGTTGCGGAGCAGGCCAAGGAGATTGAGCCAGCCCTCGCTCCCGTGTTCGAAGTTGCAGAGCACCAAGGGGTCGTAATCGTTGGTTGCTACGTTGCTGGACTGCCCATGGGCAAGCAGCCGGCGTACCGAAGGACGGTCGGAATCACAAAGGGTTCCTTCGTCCGCGTGGGCGACCAGGACCTTCATATGGGTGCTCCCGAGCTCTACGAGATTGAAGCCTTCAGGAATGGCGTTCGTGACGACATCGACGTGAGCCCCGCTTCTTCCATAGAAATGCTGAGCAGCGACTTTGTGTCCAAGTACGTGTTGGATGCAAAAGCTGAGCGGCCGCACCTCTCCCACCGCTCGACAGACGAGGTGCTCGCCCTGACCGGCGCCGTGAGGAGAGGCTCGCCAACGCTGGCGGGAATGCTCACGCTTTCCGACTATCCGCAGCAGGCGTATCCCAACCTGTGCGTAACGGCCGTCGTCGTGGCCGGCACCGAGATGAGCCAGGACGAGCACGGCAATCGCTTCGTGGACAACAAGCGATTCGAGGGAGCGATCGGCCAGATGGTCGAGGACGCCCTGGCCTTTGTGAGGCGAAACACGAGGACGAGGACTGTCATCGTCGATGGGAAAAGGGAGGACGTTCCCGAGTACCCCGAAAATGCGGTTCGCGAGGTGATTGCGAACTCGCTCATGCACCGCGACTACGGTCCCTACAGCAACGGAACGCCCACGCGCCTCATGCTGTTCAGCGACAGACTTGAGTGCTGGAACCCGGGCGGGATCTTCGGCGGGCAGAGCGTCGAGGACTTGGGGCACGTGAACGTCCAGACCCGCAACCCCACACTCGTGTCCATCTTGGAGATTCAGGGGGTGGCGGAGAACCGGCATTCGGGCATCCCCGTCATTCGAGACGAGATGCGCAAGGTGGGGCTTCGCCCGCCTGTGTTCGCGGATGTGCGCGGCACATTTACCGTGCAGCTCTTCAACGAGCCCGAGCCTCTCACTAAGGCCGCTACAGATGCCTCCGAGAAGGGCATTACGCGAGAGGAGATCCTGGCGTTCTGCTCTGTTCCCAGAAGCAGGCACGAGATAGCGGATCATTTCGGAGTGGGAACTACTTACATGGGCACGCGCTACCTAAATCCGCTGGTGGCGGACGGCAAGTTGCTACAGACGATTCCGGCGAAGCCGAAGAGCAAGAACCAGCGGTTTGTTACCGCACGAGTGGAGAGATGATGTGTGGAGATACAGCTTTCGTGCTTATGGCTGCGGCAGTCGCATGGCCCACTCCGCGCCCCTCGACGGTCTGGAAGCCACCGTCTGTGCTGCGGCGCCAGTCGCATCTGACGCCGCAGCCAAACCTTCAAGCCTGCGACAGCCCTAGAACCCCGCAATGACCTCGGGGGTCATGCTGGAGAGGACCTCCACGGCAACGCGGGCGGTGTGCATGACGTCGTCCAGGGCCACGAGGGAGGCCGCGGTGTGGATATAGCGGCAGGGAACGCCGGCCACCACGCAGGGGATGTCGAGCAGGTGCACGGGGCCTCCGTCGGTGCCGCCACCCTCGCGGACCGACGTCTGCACCGGTAAGCCGGCCTTTGTTGCACACTCAAGAACAAAGCGCTGGTAACGCGGGTTGGTGATCATGCAGCGGTCGAAGTAGCGGAACATCGGGCCCTTGTGCAGGGCCGCCTGGACCTCGTCGGCGGGCAAAAACGTGTCATCGGCCGGGCATCCCTCGAACATGAAGGCAGCCCGCGGCCCAAAGTGGCGAGCCGCCGCAGCAACGCCGCGCTCCCCCACCTCCTCCTGGCCGGAGACCGAGGCCACGACGTCCACCTGGAGGTCTCCCCTCCCGGCAAGTTCGCGCAGGGCCAGGAGCAGCGCCGCCACGCCCGCGCGGCAGTCGAACGCCTTGCCCACGCAGATACCGCGCACCCGGTCGCAGGTAAAGCGCGTCGCCGGCACGATGGGCTCGCCAATCCCGAGGTGAAAGCCCTCGCGCGCCTCCTCCGCGCTCGTGGCCCCCACGTCCAGGATGAGGGGCTGCGCCACGCGCGCGGCACGCTCGGCCTCGCTCACGAAATGCGGCGGCTTCACGCCGATGGTGCCATGCAGCCACTCGCCCCGGGTGTTTCGGACCAGCACGTCCTGGCCGGTCAGGGCCCCGTCCGGCCAGCGTCCGAGGGTCACGAGTGACATGGTGCCGTTGGCGTGAATGGCCTTCACCATGCCACCCACCTCGTCGCCGTGCGCGTCGAGCATGACACGGGGGCGATTCCCGCACATGCCCCTCGGCGTGATCAGGGCGTCGCGAAGGGAGTTCTCCTCGACGTCGGCCCAGCCCTGGCAGAAGTCGCGTACCACCGCGACCGTCTCGTCCTCAAAGCCCGAGGGGGACTTTGCGTTCGAGAGGCGCTCGAGCAGGCCGATTACCTCGTCTTTATTGAAGTTCATCTCATACCTCCTGCTTGAAGTGGGCACCGGGTTTGGATTGTGGAGACGCACCCGGAGAAGCGGCGCTGGGCTTGGGCCGTGAGGATGCACTCGAGAAAGCGGCGCCGGTATTGGTTTGCAGAGATGCGCCCGGAGACAGGGCGTCGGGCTCGACCTGCGAGGATGCATCCAACGCCTCGTCCGCGCCAGCCGCGGCCGAGTCCTCTCCCGTCTCCAGTTCGGTCACGCTCGCCAGCCGGCGCTCCATGGCCCTCGTTCGCGTGGTGGCAAGAACGTCCAGCGTACGGGAGGCGGTCGCCAGCTGGCGCTGCGCCTTGGCGAGCTCGTCCGCATACTTTGCGAACTCGGTCCTCACGTCGACGAGCACACGCTGCACCTCGTTGGCCCGCTGCTGGATCGCGACAGCCTGGAAGCCCATCTCGAGGCTGTTGAGCATCGCCGCCATGGTGGAGGGACCCGCCACGCTCACGCGGCTCTCGCGCTGCAGGCGCTCGAGGAGCCCGGGACGGCCGGCCACCTCTGCGTAGAGTCCCTCGAAGGGCAGGAACAGAATCCCGAAGCTCGTGGTTGCCGGCGGCGCAACGTACTTGTCATGTATATCCTTGGCCTCTGCGCGAAGCCTCGCCTCGAGTAGGCGCCACGCCGCGTCAACCGCCGCGGCATCGCCCGTCTCTTGGGCCTCGCGCAGGTGGTCGTAGGTGTCCCCGGGAAACTTCGCGTCGATGGGAAGCCACACCGAGAAGCCGTCCTCGCCCGGGATGCGCACGGCAAACTCCACGCGCTCCGAACTACCGGGCACCGTCGCCACGTTCTCGGCATATTGGGCAGGCGCCAGCACCTCGCGCAGGATGGCACCCAGCTGCACCTCGCCCACGATGCCGCGCGCCTTGACGTTGGAGAGCACCCGCTTGAGGTCTCCCACACCCTGGGCAAGCCCCTGCATCTCGCCAAGGCCGCGATTCACCTGTTCGAGGCGCGCGTCAACGCGGGAGAACGAGCGCGTGAGCTGCTCGCCCAGCTCTCGGCCAAGCTTGTCGTCCATCGTGGAGCGCACGGCCTCGGCGCTGCGTGCACTCTCGACGCGGACGCGCTCGAGGCTCGCCTGGTTCTCGGCGCGCATGGCCTCGAGGCTGCGTGCCGTCTCCGCCCTCAGCTGCGCCACCTGGTCGGAGAGCTTGGACACGCTGCCGGCCGCCTGCGAGAGCTCGACCTGCTGCAGCTCCCGGCTCTGCGCGAACTGGCGCTCAAGCATGGCCGAGACGGTAGGCGCCTGGGACGGCGACGCGAGAGCCCGCCCCGCCTGCGTTCGGACGAGACGCACAAGCACGACGAGCACCGCGCCAATCACGATGACGAGCAGACCGACAAGCACGACCAACAACGACTCAGCGGGCAAGGAGGCCTCCTACCGGGACAAGAATCGATTCACCCCATCCTACCCCGCAGACCGGACAATAAGCCGCAGGCAATATGCGACAGCAGCCAACCCGCCGCGCACGCCCAACCGCCGCCCAGCACAGCCTCCACATATTTACGCATTTGCAGCGAGCAAACACGCCAAACCGTGGTGGCTGCAAATCGAGCCAGACAAATCGCACCAGACGAATCAGGCCAGGCGATCATCACAACCAAGCGAGCCACCCACAGCCCCAGCCAGCCGTCACCCAACCCCCAGCAATGCCGCCCAGCCCCGTCAACAACGTAAACACCAGGCCGCCCGACAAAAACCGGATGCGCGGGGCTAGGGGACCTTGCGAAGCAAAGTGACCCCACGCGGAGGTTTCCGTCGGGCGGCCGTCAACCAACGTCAGCAGCTGCCAATAGCGTCAGAAGCTGGTTAGCACACCTTGAAGACCCAGCCGTGCTTGTCTTCGAGCGCCGCGGACTGGATGCCCACGAGGGTCTCGCGCAGCCTCTTCATGACCGGGCCGCACTCCTCGTGGCCGTCCGGGAACGTGACGACGAGCTCGTTGTTGTGGATCTCGCCCACCGGGGAGATGACCGCGGCGGTGCCACAGAGGCCGCACTCGACGAACTCGCCCTCGGCGACCTCGGCCCAGGTGACGGGACGCTGGTCGACCTTCATGCCGAGGTCCTCGGCAACCTGCACGAGCGAGCGGCGGGTGATGGAGGGCAGGATCGAGTCGGTGTGGGACTTGGGGACCACGAGCGTGCCGTCCTTGGCGACGAACAGCACGTTGGCACCACCGGTCTCCTCGACGTAGGTGCGGCTCTCGGAGTCGAGGTAGAGGTTCTCGGCAAAGCCGTTGCGGTGGGCCTCCATGGTGGGCTTGAGGCTCATGGCGTAGTTCAGGCCGGCCTTGATGTTGCCGGTGCCGTGGGGCGCGGCGCGGTCGTACTTGGAGACGCAGAGCTTGATGGGCTTGAGGCCGCCCTTGAAGTACGGGCCCACCGGCGTGACGAGGATGCGGAACTGGTACTCGTCGGCCGGGGCGACGCCGATGACGTTGCCCGTGGCGAACATGAGCGGGCGCACGTACAGCGTGGCGCCGGAGCCGAAGGGCGGCACCCACGCGGCGTTGGCCTTCACGACCTCCTTGACGGCCTCGACGAAGCGGTCCTTCGGGAAGGACGGCATCTCGAGACGGGCGGCGGAGTTGTACATGCGTTCGGCGTTCATGTCCGGGCGGAAGCACACGATGTCGCCGTTCTGGGTGGTGTAAGCCTTGAGACCCTCAAAGACCTCCTGGCAGTAGTGCAGAAGGCCGGCGCACTCGGAGAGCGTGACGGTGTGCTGGTCGGTCAGACCGCCCTCGTCCCACTTGCCGTCCTTCCAGTTGGACACGTAGCTGTAGTCGGTGGGCTGGTAGTCAAACGTGAGGTTGCCCCAGTCCAGATCCTTCTTCTCAACTGCCATGCAAAGCTCCTTACGAACGCTTCCAACGTGCCGCGGGGGCCTGAGGTGGCGGGGCGGACATGGGTCCACGGACGCCGCGAGGGAGCTACCCGCAGGTAATGCCGAATCATAGCCCTTTTCGGCAAGCGCGGGCACAACATCGGCCAGCGGCACTGTTACGGGTTGGTTACGCGCAGCTACACCGCAAGACGGTCGCTGCTCAGTCGCTGCTCATGAAGCTTGCACGCCTCCGCACAGGTTGCATGCTCAGGAGCATTTGCGGCTCAGATTGCGGACAAGCGCTCCCTGACGTGCAAACTCTTGCGCACCGCCACACAGGTTGCACGCTAGGGAGTATTTGCGGCTCAAATCGCGAGCAAACGCTCCCTGACGTGTAAGCTCTTGCGCGCTGTTATACAGGTTGCACGCTGAGGAGTATTTGCGGCCCCCTTCGCGAGCAAACGCTCCTCAGCGTGCAACTTGCTGAGCTGCGTGATCGAGCGAACGCGCGAACACGCGACTATGTGTCTCGCGGCTCCGAGAGACGAGCGCGCGAACGAACACAAGAGGCGAGCACACGACGGGCGCGGGTTCCAAAGCTTGGAACCCGCGCCCGGATGAGGCGGACCGCCCATCTGAAGATGGCGCAGCGACCACGCACGCAAATGACGCCACGGCCACGCCCACAAATGGCGCGGCGGCCACGCGGGCGCGGAGGCACAGCGACTACGCACGCACGAATGACGCACCTCCCGCGCAGGCGGCGCCACGCCTCCCCTACTTGAGGTCCTGCAGCGCCACCGGCTCGAGGTCGCCCTCGCGCGCGGTGCGGATGGCCTCGACCATGGCCTGCGCACCGGCAAGGGTGGTCGCGCTCGTCACGTGGTAGCGCACGGCGAGCGAGCGCAGCGTGTAGAAGTCGTCGCGCGTGTCGTAGCCGCCCGGCGTGTTGATGATCAGCTGGATGTCGCCGCCGGAAATCATCGTGCCGATGTTCGGGCGCATCTCGCTCGTACGGCGCACGCTCTTGCAGTCGATACCGGCCGCACGCAGCGCCTTCGCCGTGCCCGTGGTGCCCACGAGCGTCAGGCCCATGCCCACGAGGTCGCGCGCGATGCTCACGCCGGCGCGCTTGTCGCGGTCGCGCACGGAGATGAAGACGCGGCCCTGCGTCGGCAGGCCATAGCTGATTGCGAGCTGCGTCTTGGCGTAGGCCGCCGGGAACGTCGGCGCGATGCCCATGACCTCGCCCGTCGACTTCATCTCGGGGCCCAGCGTCATGTCAGCTCCCGGGAAGCGGTCGAACGGCAGCACCGCCTCCTTGCAGGCAAAGTAGTCGAACGCGCGGTCCTCGGGCGGAAGCCCCAGCTCGGAGATCTTGTCACCCGCCATGATGTTGGCCGCCATGCGCGCGAGCGGCACGCCCGTCGACTTGGACGAGAACGGCACGGTGCGGCTCGCCCTCGGGTTGAGCTCGATCACGTAGAGCTTGCCGTTGTGCACCGCGTACTGCACGTTGAGCGCGCCCACCACGTGGCAGGCCAGCGCCAGCTTGTGCGTGGTCTCGCGGATCTCGTCGACCATGGAGTCGGCCAGCGAGTAGGGCGGCATGCAGCAGGCCGAGTCGCCGGAGTGGATGCCAGCCTCCTCGATCTGCTCGAGCACGCTGCCCACGTAGCACTGCTCGCCGTCGGCCAGGGCGTCGACGTCGAGCTCCACCGCCGCGTCGAGGAAGGAGTCGAGGTAGATGGGGTGGTCCTTCGAGACGCGCGTGGCCACCTCCATGTAACTCTTGAGGTGCCGCTCGTCGTAGCAGATCTGCATGCCGCGACCGCCCAGCACGTAGCTCGGGCGCACGAGCAGCGGGAAGCCGATGCGGTGCGCCACCTCCACGGCCTCCTCGTAGGTCTCGGCCACGCCGCTCGTGGGGTAGGCGACGCCCAGATCGTCGAGAAGTACGCTGAAGCGCTCGCGGTCCTCGGCCAGGTCGAGCGCGTCGGGCTGCGTGCCCATGATGGGCACGCCCGCCGCCTTGAGGCGCGCGGCGAGATTGATCGGCGTCTGGCCGCCCAGGGTGCAGATGACGCCCGCCGGCTGCTCCACGTCGACGATGTCCATGACGTCCTCGAACGTGAGCGGCTCGAAGTAGAGGCGGTCGCTCGTGTCGTAGTCGGTCGAGACGGTCTCGGGGTTGCAGTTGACCATCACCGTCTCGTAGCCCTTGTCGTGCAGGGCGTAGGCGGCGTGGCAGCAGCAGTAGTCGAACTCGATGCCCTGGCCGATGCGGTTGGGGCCGGCCGAGAGGATCATCGCGCGCGGCTTGGTGGCCTCACGGCGCTCGGACTCGCCCCACTCGTAGGTCTTGTAGTGGTAGCTCGTGCGGGCCGGGAACTCGCCGCCGCAGGTGTCGACCGTCTTGATGACGGGCATGACGCCCTTGGCCTTGCGCCAGGCGCGGACCTCGAGCTCGGTGCAGCCGCAGAAGTGCGCGATCTGCTCGTCGGAGAAGCCCATCTGCTTCACGGAGCGTATGTCGCGCTCGGAGATGTCGGAGATCTTGCGCTCGGAGAGCCAGCGCTCGATCTCGACGATGCCCTTGAGGCGCGAGAGGTACCACGCGTCGATGCCCGTGAGGTCGTGGATGTCCTCGATGTCCCAGCCGCGGCGCAGGGCCTCGACCACGTAGAAGATGCGCTCGGGCGTGGGCACGGAGACCTTCTGGCGGAAGTCCGGCACGTCGTACATCTCGGGGTGGTCGGCGCCCAGCATGTTCTGACCGATCTCGAGCGAGCGCATAGCCTTGTTGAAGCTCTCCTCGAAGGTGCGGCCGATGGCCATGACCTCGCCCACGGCCTTCATGCGCGTGGTGAGGGTGGTGTCGGTGCCCTTGAACTTCTCGAAGGCGAAGCGCGGCACCTTGACCACGCAGTAGTCGATGGAGGGCTCGAAGCACGCCGGCGTGGCCCGCGTGATGTCGTTGGTGATCTCGTCGAGCGTGAGACCCACGGCGAGGCGCGCCGCAACCTTGGCGATCGGGAAGCCCGTGGCCTTGGAGGCAAGCGCCGAGGAGCGGCTCACGCGCGGGTTCATCTCGACCACGATGATGCGGCCGTCCTCGGGGTTCACGGCGAACTGCACGTTGGAGCCGCCCGTGGCCACGCCCACCTTCTCGAGAATGGCGAGCGAGTAGTCGCGCAGCTTCTGCAGCTCGGTGTCGGCGAGGGTCTGCGCGGGCGCCACGGTGATGGAGTCGCCGGTGTGCACGCCCATGGGGTCGAGGTTCTCGATGGAGCAGATGACGATGCCGTTGCCCGCGGAGTCGCGCATCACCTCCATCTCGATCTCCTTCCAGCCCTGGATGGACTCCTCCACCAGGACCTCGCCCTCGGGCGAGAGGTCGATGCCCTGGGCCACGATGCGGCGCAGGTCGTCCATGTCGTAGGCGATGCCGCCGCCGGCGCCGCCCAGCGTGAAGCTCGGTCGGATGATGACGGGAAAGCCCAGCGTCTCGACGATGCGCTCGGCGTCGGCCACCGAGTAGGCGAAGCCGCTCTTGCAGATGTGCAGGCCGATATCCTCCATGGCCTCGGCGAAGAGCTTGCGGTCCTCGCCAATGCGGATGGAGTCGGTGTTGCAGCCGATGACCTCCACGCCAAACTTGGAGAGCACGCCCTTCTCGTCGAGCTCGATAGCGCAGTTGAGGCCCGTCTGGCCGCCCATGTTGGGCAGGAGGGCGTCGGGGCGCTCGCGCTCGATGACCTTGGCGACCGAGTCGACCGTGATGGGCTCGACGTAGGTGCGGTCGGCCACGGTGGGGTCGGTCATGATGGTGGCCGGGTTGGAGTTCACGAGCACGACCTCGTAGCCCAGCGCCTTGAGCGCCTCGCAGGCCTGGGTGCCCGAGTAGTCGAACTCGCAGGCCTGGCCAATGACGATCGGGCCGGACCCGATGACCAGGATCTTCTTGATGTCGGTACGCTTCGGCACTTAGAAGCGCCTCCCCTCGCGGACGTCGATGGCAAGGTAGTCGGGCACGCCCTCGATGAGCCGGCGGAACGCCTCGAAGAGGTACGTGGCGTCGTGCGGGCCGGGCGAGGCCTCGGGGTGGTACTGGACCGAGAAGCACGGCGCGTCGAGGAACTGGATGCCCTCGGGCGTGCCGTCGTTGAGGTTCACGTGGGTGAGGCGGATGCGGCCGAAGCGCTCGGAGCGCACCACCGGCGCGATGTGGCGGCGGGTCCAGAAGCGCAGGTCGGCCGTGCTGGCGGCCTTCCACGCGGCCACGACATCGTCGCCACCGGAGAGCTCGGGCACGAGCTCTCCGATGCTGCCGAACTCGAGTCCATAGTTGTGGTTCTGCGCGGTGACCTCGACCATGCCCGAGAGCAGGTTCATGACGGGCTGGTTGCCGCCGTGGTGGCCGTAGGGCAGCTTCTCGATGGCGGCGCCCGCGGCCTGCGAGATCATCTGGTGGCCCAGGCAGATGCCGAAGACGGGCACCTTGCCGATGAGCTGGGCGGCCGTCTCGGCGGGCTGGGGCAGCTCGCGCGGGTCGCCGGGGCCGTTGGAGAGGAAGACGCCCTCGGGGTGCATGGCCAAGATCTTGTCGGCCGGGGTGTCCCAGGGCACCACGCGCACGTCGAGGCCCACGCCCACGAGGCCATGCAGGATGCCGCGCTTCTCGCCGCAGTCGAGGGCGACCACCTTGTGCGTGCGGCGCGGGTGGTCGAGGTCGACCTTGGCCGTGACCTCGTAGGGCTCCGGGCAGGAGACCTTGGCCACCCAGTTGGTCTCGGAGATGGAGGGGGCGGCCTTCACGCGCTCCACGAGGCTCGACGGGTCGAGGTCCTCGGTGGAGATGGCGCAGCGCATCGTGCCCGCCTCGCGTACGCGCAGGGTGAGCTCGCGGGTGTCAACGCACTCGATGGCCACGATGCCGTGCTCGACGAGGAAGTCGGGCAGGGTGCCCTCGCTTCGCCAGTTGTTGGGCGTGTGGCACATGTCGCTCACCACGACGCCGGCGAGGTCGACGCCGTCGGACTGCATGTCGGCCGCGCACACGCCGTAGTTGCCGATCTGTGGGTAGGTGAAGGCGACCACCTGGCCGGCGTAGGACGGGTCGGTGACGACCTCCTGGTAGCCGGACATGGACGTGTTGAAGACGAGCTCGCCGAACGTCTCGCCGGGCGCGCCCGCAGAGAGCCCCTCGTACGTGGTGCCGTCCTCGAGCGCCAGGAGCGCCCGCGTGGCACCGGTTGCCAGCAGTGGGTTCACACGTACCCCTTCCTGTTCGCGGCCCCGTGGGGCCATGGTGCCGGTCGGGGCCTGGGCGGGCGCACGACCGGACGTCCCGGCGCACCCGCGAAAAAAAAGCGCCAGCCCATGACGGCGGCGCCCACAAGACAGGCGCGCCTGTTCGTGGCGTGCCCTGCGGCCCAACGTAACCCCGACTTGTCCAACGCCGAGGCAGGCCATGTGCCTTGCAGGTATCCCGTACCGGCTTAAAGGTCGGGAGACAGTATACGCGCGCGGGCGGCCCGGGCTCGCGAGAATCCCCGACGGGACACACGTCCGCAAAAGCTACGCGGGTGGGGCGCGTTCGGGGTGCCCGGCGCCGGCCGCGACGCCCGCGCTGCCCGGCCCGCCGGTGCGGGTGGCGCCGTCCCGCCGGAGCGGGCGCCGTTAGCCTCGTTAGCGTGGGTGACGGCCGTCCCGGATTCGTGAGGAATTCGAGACGATGTGCCCCCGGCCCTATACTCTGATGCCCATCCGGACATAAGGATTGTTCGCGTGCGACGATTGGTGCGGCACGCGCGGCACGGACGTCGGAGGGCTGGCATGGCAGCAGACGAGCGCAGGGACGAGACGGACAGGCCGGGAGTCTTCAAGGGGCTCTCGATGGCGCAGGTCATAGCCGGCGCGTTAGCATCGGTCACCTCGATGCTGCTCACCGAGCAGGTGGGCATCGCGGGTGGCATCATCGGCGTGGTCGTGAGCTCGGTAGCCTACACCGTGACGGCCAAGGTCTACGGCAACATGCTCGCCAAGTCGGGCGAGCGCCTGCGCGACCACCTCGGCGGCGACTCGGGCGAGGAGCCCGGATCGGAGACCCTGCCCTCGAGCGCGATGGACCCGCGCGCCCAGGCAACCCGCCGCGTGGCGCTCGACTCGCGCGAGCCCGCGGCGCGCACCGCGGCCGGAGGACGCATCGCTCCCCCGGCCCTGCGCGCCCAGGCCGCGAGCAAGCGCCGCGCCGAGCTGCAGCGCAAGGTGATCGTGGTCTCCGTCGTGGTAGCGCTCGCGGCGGTGGGCGCCTCGGCCCTCGTGGTGTCGCTGCTCACGGCCGGCAACGGCCTGGGCCCCAAGGCCTCGCAGGTCACCACGACGGCCTCGGTGACCGCGTCCGCCACCACCAAGGCAGCGACCACCTCGGCCTCCACATCCGCGGCAAAGACGTCGGCCGCCACGCAGGGCACGACGGCCGGGTCCGCCTCCGACGAGGGGTCCGCGAGCAAGGGCGAGTCCACCGCTCAGAAGGAGACCTCGGGCCAGTCGGCGACCACCTCGGCCGCCACGCCCAAGGCCAGCCAGAACTCCGCGGCAAGCACCGCCGCCGCAAGCAGCCCTGCCACGATGACCACCTCGTCTTCCGCCAAGGAGACCAGCGAGTAGGCTCGGCCGAATAGGAACAGGCCTGGGCAGCAGGCGCGGGCACCCGCCCTTACGCCACGTGCGGCTGTGCGGCGAGCACGATGGCCGCGCAGTGCGCCGCGGCGGCCTTCTCGAACGTGGGGTAGTCCACGGTGCCCGAGTCGTCCGCCTTGTCCGAGATGGCACGCACAACCACGAACGGCACGCCTACGAGGTGGCAGACATGCGCGATGGCAGCGCCCTCCATCTCGCAGCACACGCCACCAAACGTGTCGACGATGAAACGCTTGGCGTCGTCGGACGCCACGAACCTGTCGCCCGAGCACACGCGGCCCTCGAAGACGTGCACGTCACGGGCCGCCTCTCCGGCCGCGCCAACCACCGCGCGGCGCAGCGCCGCGTCTGCCTCGAAGGCAACGAGATGCAGGTCGGGGTGCTCGCCGGGCTTGTAGCCAAGCAGCGTCACGTCGAGGTCGTACTCCACCGCGTCGGTCGAGACCACAAGGTCGCCGATGCCGATGCGCGCGTCGAGCGAGCCCGCCACGCCGGTGTTAATCACGTGCGTTGCGCCCAAGACCGTCGTGAGCACGGTGGCGCACATGGCGGCGTTCACCTTGCCGACGCCGCAGCGCACGACCACGACCGGCACGCCCTCAAGTGTGCCCTCCACGAACTCCATCCCCGCCACCGTACGCGTCGTGGCATCCGCCACCTGCGACTTCAGGTACTCGACCTCAGACTCCATCGCCCCGATGATGCCAACCTTCACGCGTGCCATGGGCCCTCCCCCACTCGCCTACTCGACGGGCATACTATACCGCGCCTTCCGGACAGCGGGCGGGGCGCCCCGGCATACGCCCGAGCGCCCCCGCGATGCTCGCGCATCTCGGCCCTGTGTCCGGTGCGCGCCATGACCGTCATGCCCGGCGGACCCGACAGGCCCGCCAGGCCCTCGAGGCCCGCCGGGCCGCCGGCAAGCCATCCGCTAGCCAATCAGCTCCAGGATTTGTGTGAGCCCCTTCTTGCCAAAGCTCACCTGCTCCGAGTCGCCCTCGTCCACCACGAGGCACGGCACGCTCATGACGTTGAACTCGTCCTTGAGGGCGCCAAAGTGGTTGATGTCGTAGACGTCGGCCGTGACCTTGGCGTTGTCGGCCGCGATGCGCTGGGCCGCCGTGACCACCTCGGGGCACATCGTGCACGAGAGGCCCACGAGCACGCGCAGACGCACCGGCTTGTCGATAGCGGCTATGGCCGAGCGGTCCTCGTCTGCGATGGGCTGGCCGGGGCCGGCGGCGTTGTAGAGGCCAAGGACGAAGCTCGTGAACTCGTGGCCGCCCGGCACGCCGTGGAAGGCGAGGCCGGAGGGCGTGCCGTCGGCGCGCATGACCGCCACGAAGGGAAGTTCGGACGCAGCGTCGCCGAAGGTGTCCGCGTGCCTCACGTCGAGCTTGTCCGTGAGCTTCGCGAGCTCGGTCATGTAGCCCTCAAGCTCGCCGGAGACCGGTCGGTCGTCGAGGTGGAGCTCGAGCGTGAGCGGCGAGGCCATGCGCTGGAAGACGGCGTTCAGCTGCGCAAGCATGGCGTCGTCAAAGAGCGAGCCCGATGCGGCCGAGCTCGCGGCCTCGCCGTCGGCGGCAGGCTTGGGGGCCGCGCTGTTGTCCTCGGGCGTCGGCTTCGAACGGCTCACCGGGGCCTGGGGCACCAGGCCCGTGCGCTCCTGGGCGGCCTTGAGGTAGCGCTCCATCTCGGTGGCCGTCGTGGCCGCCTGGCCCACGGCCGTGGCCACCTGGCGCAGGGGCTTCTCGCACACGTCGCCCGCGGCGAAGAGGCCGTCGGCCGTCGTGGCCTGGTGCGCGTCGGTCACGATGTAGCCGTGGTCACCGGTCCTGGCGACGCCGTCCACGAGCTGGGTGGCAGGCGCGTAGCCCACGAAGACGAAGATGCCGAAGGTCTCGCCCGGCTTGGCCTCGTAGGTGGTCTCCTCGCCGGTCTTGTCGTTGCGGTAGACGAGGCGGCGGAGGGCCGAGTCGCCCGTGGCCTCCACGATCTCGGTGTTGTAGAGCACCGAGATCTTGTCGTTGGTCTTGGCCTCCTCCGCCGTGCCCTCGGCGCAGGTGAAGTCATCGCCGCGCACGAGGATGGTGACGTGGCGGGCGTACTTGGTAAGAAACACGCTCTCCTCGGCGGCCGCGAAGCCACCGCCCACGACGAAGACGTCCTTGCCCGTGAAGAACTCGCCGTCACAGGTGGCGCAGTAGGCCACGCCATGGCCGCGAAACTCCTCCTCGCCCTTGAAGCCCACGTGGCGCGGGCTGGCGCCCGTGGCAAGCAGCACGGCAAGGCAGGGGATGTCGCCCTTGGTGGTGTGGACGTGCTTGATGTCGCCGGTGAGGTCGAGGCTCGTGACCTCGGCGAGCATGAACTCGGCACCAAAGGCCTCGGCCTGGCGCTGCATCGTGGCCGTGAGCTCCTTGCCCGAGGTGGAGAAGACGCCCGGGTAGTTCACGACCTCGTCGGTGATGGTAATCTGGCCGCCAAAGTGCTCCTTCTCGACGACGAGCACGCGATAGCGGGCGCGCGCGAGGTAGATGGCGGCCGTGAGGCCCGCTGGGCCGCCGCCCACGATGACCGCGTCGTAGAGCTTGGCGATGTCAATGTCTGCCATATCTAACTCCCTTGTTACGAAGAGGGCCGCGCCGGCAACCCGACGCGGCCCGAAGAGACTGTTGTGTGCTCCACTCACCCAGCTACAAAAAAGCCAATGTGGGCGCAAGGATCAGCGAGCGATAACCCTACAGTTGACCAACGAGGTCAAGGCTGGGCTTCAGGGTCTCGGCACCCGGCTGCCACTTGGCGGGGCAGACCTGGTCGCCGTGCTCGGCCACGAACTTGGCGGCCTGGACGAGGCGCAGCAGCTCCTTGGCGTTGCGGCCGATTCCGCCGGCGGTAACCTCGTAGACCTGGACCTTGCCCTCGGGGTCGACGACGAAGGCGCCGCGCTCGGCAACGCCGTCGGACTCGATGAGGACATCGAAGTCGTTGGCCAGGACGTGCGCCGGGTCGGCGAGCATCGGGTAGGTGACCTTCTTGATGCGCTCGGACTCGTCGTGCCAGGCCTTGTGCACGAAGTGCGTGTCGCAGGAGACGGAGTAGACCTCGCAGCCCTCGGCCTTGAAGGCGTCATAGTTCTCCGCGAGCTCCTCGAGCTCGGTGGGGCACACGAAGGTGAAGTCAGCCGGATAGAAGAAGAACAGGGACCAGTGACCAAGCGTATCGGCCTTGGTGACGGTCTCGAACTCGCCGTTCTGGAATGCCTGGACAGTGAAGTCGCCGATCTCGCGTCCGATCTGGGACATGATGAGCTCCTTTGCTCTTCTGGCGGCAGTCCCGGGCGCCGTGTGCGCCCGGCTCTTCCGCTGTGGCCTCGTCTTAGATATGGTACTGACGAATACCACTTGCCCTTATTAGTACTGAATCCTATTATGGAGTTACCTCAGGCTAAGTCAAGGGGAATGAGCTAGTTTTCGATCAGGTTTTGGTTCGGCCAGATCGCGTGCCACGCGCGGGCATCCGGGCCACCCGAGGAGGTTCCAGCCATGCAGGAGGCGAACGCGAGGCACCGCCGCAACACGAAGCAGCGTCAGCTGGTGCTCGATGCCGTGCGCTCGCGCCACGACCACCCCACCGCAGACGAGATTTACCTCTCCGCGCGCAAGGAGGACGACCACATCAGCAGGGCCACGGTCTACCGCAACCTCAACCTGCTTGCCAACGAGGGCGAGATCCAGGCCGTGCACGTCAAGGGCGGCGACCGCTTTGACCTGCGCTGCGACCGCCACGCGCACGTGGTGTGCCAGGAGTGCGACGCCGTCACGGACGCGCCTCTGCCCTACGAGGGGGCGCTCGACACCGAGCTGGCCGAGCAGACCGGCTTTGCCGTGAAGGGGCACGTCACCACGTTCGTGGGCATCTGCCCGAGCTGCCAGAAGCGGATGGCCAAGAAGTAGCCGCAAGTCACGGGCAGGCTCGGCCGCCCAGGCGAGTGGAATGTCGCGAGAAGAGGAGGGCGGGGGTGCTGCCGAGCTGGCAGCACCCCCGCCTCATATCGATAGCGGCCGGGCCCTACGCCCCGATGTGACCCACCTGCGGGCGGTCCGCTCTGCGCGCCCATACGAGCACGCAGACGCCCACCACCACCAGGGGCAGGCTCAGCAGTTGTCCCATCGTGACGGGCCCAAAGAGGTAGCCAAGCTGCGCGTCGGGCACACGCACGAACTCGATGAGGAAGCGAAACACGCCGTAGAGCACGAGGAACGTGCCCATGAACGTGCCCTGCGGACGGGCCGGGGTCCTTCGCGACAGCCACAGCAGCACGAGGAAGATCACGAGGCCCTCGAGGACCGCCTCATAGAGCTGACTGGGGTGGCGCGCCACGTTGCCGCCCGTCTCAAACACAACGCCCCAGGGCAGGTCGGTGGGCTTGCCCCAGAGTTCGCCGTTCACGAAGTTTGCGCAGCGGCCAAAGAACAGACCGATGGGCGCGCCGATGACGCCCAGGTCGCACATGGTGGGAAACGAGACCTTGAGTCCCCGGCACACGAGCGCGCCGCCCACGACGGCGCCCGCGAGCCCGCCGTGGAAGCTCATGCCGCCCTCGCTCACCGCGAAGACCTCGAGCGGGTGGGCAAGGTAGTAGCCGTCGCCGTAGAACAGGCAGTAGAAGAGGCGCGCGCCGATGATGACGCCCCACGCGATGCCCACCATGACGCTCGTGACCTCCTCGGACGTGAGGTCGAGGCTCCAGCGGTGCGCAACCCGGTAGACGACGACGCCCGCCAGCACGAATCCCGCGAGGTAGGCAAGGGCGTACCAACGGATGACAATGGGGCCGAGGGCGATGGCCACCGGATTCAGGCTGTGGTAGAGCTCGTTGAGCATGGAGGCTCCTCATGAAAGCCCCTCCGCCGGCCGGGGCGGAGGGGCGACTTCGTCAGTCCGTGAGCGTGCGCGCCGCCGCGGCGCCGCGCTGGCCCTGGTAGTGGCTCCCCAGGCTCTTGGAGCCGTACGGGCGCTCTGCCGGGCCCGTCATGCGCTCGAACGACATCTGCCCGATGCGCATGCCCGGGTGCAGCACGATGGGCAGCGTCGCCACGTTGGAGAGCTCGAGGGTGATCTCGCCGTCCCAGCCCGGGTCGACGTAGCCGGCCGTCGAGTGAATCATGAGGCCGAGGCGCCCGAGCGTCGACTTGCCCTCGAGCTTGCCGAGGATGTCGTCGGGCACGGCGATGCGCTCGAGCGTGGTGCCCAGCACGAACTGGCCCGGGTGCAGCACGAACTGCCCGCCCTCCGGCACCTCGACGGCCTCCGTGAGCTCGGGCTGCGAGACCGTCGGGTCGATGTAGGTGTGCGTCGAGTTGCGGAAGATCCTGAAGCTCGAGCCCAGGCGCACGTCGACCGAGGCGGGCTGGACGTCCTTGGGGTCCAGCGGCTCGATGACGATGCGACCACTCGCGAGCTCGGCCTTGATGTCCCGGTCGGAGAGCACCATCTACCCCACCGCCTTCACGGCAGTGACGCCGGGCACGTGCTCGACGAGGACGCGCTCGATGCCCTGCGAGAGTGTGAGGCCCGAGAGCGAGCAGCCTGCGCACGAGCCCGTGAGCTCGAGCGACACCACGCCGGCGTCGTCGACCCCCACGAGCACGCAGTCGCCGCCATCGGCCTGGAGGCTGGGGCGCACGGCATCGAGCACGGACTCGAGAAGCTCGGTGTCAACTGCCATCGAATCTCCTGCCTTCTAGTACATCACCGGACGGACAGCCGTGACGCCGGGCACGTGCTCCTTGATGATGCCGTCGATGCCCTCGGAGATGTCGGCCGTCGCGAACATGCACGCAGCGCAGGCGCCCGTCATCTCGATGGTGACCTCACCCGTCTCGTCGTTGACGCCGATGAGCTCGAGGTCGCCGCCGTCTGCCTGGAAGCTCGGGCGAATCGCGTCGATGACGTCCTCGAGCAGCTGGTGGTCGATCTTGGGACGAGCCGCCGGCTCGGCAGTGGCCGCCGCAGAGGCCTTGGCCGAATCGGCCGTGGTCGTGGTCTCGTTCTCTGCCATGTCCTTCCTCTCCCCCGGCATGGCCGGGTATCGCTCGCACGGGCCTCCGGCCGCGGCCGGGCGTGCCCGTGCGTCACACACACATACTAGCAGCAGCGTATACCCAAAACGGTACGCGCCCGAGCGCGAGATTGCGGGATCGGGCGCAGGGCGGCTGGGGTGCCGTTGGGCGGCACGGAGCGGCACGGGCCAGCGAGACCACCGCGGGCTGGGGCGTCGGCTGAGCCGCGCCCTACCCGATGCCCGAGAACAGGTGCCCGCTCGTGGCGTGCCGCTCGCGCGCGGCCGGCTTGCGCCCCGCCGCCACGGCATCGAGCGCGCGCACGAGCCTCGCCACGGCCGCGCGGGCCTCCCCCTCGTCGAGCAGCGTCGCGTCCACGGCAAGCCGCGTGACGCCAGCGGCAACGAGCTCGCCTGTCTGCGGCGTGAGGTCGAGCGGGAAGGCATCGTAGATGCGCGAGCGCCCGTGCAAGTCGGTGCGGACGGGCAGGAGCTTGCCATCGCGGTCGCGAAGCGACAGCCGCCGCCCGCGCAGGGCGCAGCGCGGGCAGTCGTGGATGCAGGCGTTCGCCGTCTGCAGCACGCAGTGCTCGCTCGTCATGACGCGCGGGCGCCCCGAGACGACGAGGCCCACGGGCACGGTCGCGCGCGGGGCAAGCTCCGAGATCTCCTCCAGGGTGAGTTCGGGCGAGAGCCACACTCCCGCCGCGCCCGCGCGCTCGAGCGCCGCGAGGCAGCTCGCGTTGTGCACGGGGATGCAGCCGCGCACCTCGGGCGCGGCGCCAAGCTGGGCGGCGAGCGCCAGCTCGGACACATTGCCCACGGCGACGGGCTCGCCGGTCCGCACCCACGCGTCGAGCCGGGCGTGGTCGGGCTCGCGACAGACCTCGTCGAGGACGGGCACGCAGCCCTCGGGCCACGCGCCCTGGGCAAGCTCATCGGAGGGCACGTAGACGCGGGCGGCACCGGCATCGAGGGCGGCGCGGGCAACCTCGGGCGTCATCGCGATGGCGCAGACCTCGGGCGCGGCGGTTCGGGCTGCGGGATGGTCCGTGTCATCCTCGAGGCCCGACACCTGGGCGAGGCCCCGCGCACGCGCCACGTAGGGCTCCATAATCGCGCGCTCGAGCGCCTCGCAGGCGGCGGTGCGCACCTTGTGCGCCTCAGAGAAGCCCATGCCGCAGCCCTCGTCCATGTCGACCTCGACGGAGACGGGCTCGAAGGCGGACGAGCCCATGCGTCCCACGTGCTCGGCCAGGTCGTCGCGTGTGACGGCGCGGGTGCGGGCCGGCTCCACCACGAAGCCCTCGGCGACAGCGCGCGGAAGGGCGCCGTCCTGGCCGAGCGGGCCGCCCACGCACGTAAGCTCGACCGCGAAGGGCCTACCCAGGCGTGAGATGACCCTCACGCGGACCGGCCGCTTGCGCGTCACCTCGCGACTGAGCGCCTGGGAGCTGCCGTCATGGGCGGCCTTGCTGCGGATGAGGCGCGCGGGGCAGCCCTTGGGCATCGGGCGCGCCACCTTGCACTCCACCGTGCCGCCGGCGCGCGCGTCCACAGGCACCGTCGCCGTGAGGAAGGCGTCGGGGTTGTCCTTGGGCCTGAGCTCGAGGAGGTCGCCCGCCCCGACCGGCTCGCTCACGCGCACGGTCACCGTGCAGCGCGCGGCGCGGCGGTCCTGGCGGGGGTCGCGGTGCAGGTTGCCGCGACCATCCCTCCTCTGGACCTGGCCGCCGGAGCTCGCGATGACCTCGCCCACGAGCTGGCCGCGGTTGTTGGAGCGCTCGTAGCTCATCATCTCGTCGCCCGAGGTGCCACGCAGGTAGGCGTCGGTGAAGTCGCGGTTGAACGCGCGGGCCAACCTCCTCGCCACGGCCTTGTCGACCGGCGTGCCGCCCAGCTCCGCGGCCTTGGGGCCCGCCATGCCCGCGAGCACATCGTCGATCTGCTCGCGATAGGCGCCCACGACGCTCCACACGTAGTCGGGCGCTTTCATGCGGCCCTCGACCTTGAGCGAGCCCACACCGGCGGCCATGAGCGCGCCCACGTCGGAGGCGGTGCAGGCGTCCTTGGGGCAGAGCGGGCGGGTGCGGCCGGGCGCCTCGAGGGCGCGGCCACGCTCGTCCACGAGGTCGTAGGGCAGGCGGCACGGCTGGGCGCAGAGGCCGCGGTTGGCGCTGCGGCCGCCGGCCATGCTCGACATGAGGCACACGCCCGAGTAGCAGAAGCAGAGCGCACCGTGGCCAAAGACCTCGAGCTCCACGCCCTCCTCGGCGATGCGCTCGATCTCTGCGAGCGAGAGCTCGCGCGAGAGCGTCACGCGGTGCGCCCCCTGCCCGCGGCACCACGCGACGCCGCGGGCGTCGTGGACGTTGGCCTGCGTCGAGACGTGCAGCTCAAGCTCGGGCCACAGGCGATGGACCTCGTGGAAGAGGCCCCAGTCCTGGACGATGAAGGCGTCCGCGCCGCGGATGGCCGCCGAGCGCACGAGCGCGAGCGCGCGGGCCATCTCGCCCTGCCGGACCACGACGTTGATGGTCACGTAGACGCGCGTCCCGGCCAGGTGCGCCTCACGGCACGCCGCCTCGAACGCGTCGTAGGTGAAGTTGTGGGCGCCGCGGCGGGCGTTGAAGTCGTTGCCGACGCCGCAGTAGATGGCGTCGGCCCCCGCCGCGAGCGCCGCGCGAAACGGCTCCGGACCCCCCGCCGGAGCCAGCAGCTCGATTGCCATGGTCCCTCTCCGTAAATGTTGCCCTAAAACCAGCAATTGAAGTCGGCCCTCACGTTAACATAACCCCACCCGCAAAGCCGAAAGCTCCACACCCCCAGGCGCCCCGAGCGCCAAGGCGCACGCACCCATCCACCCAAGGCAACATCCGACTCGGCCCAGCGTCCCGCCGACCATCTGAGTAAGCCAATTTTGCGGTTGGTGGTCACGACGGGCGACTTACCCTGCAATTCAAAGCGCTATGACCGCCTATAATCCGGAGTTCCCCGCCATCGGCAGGCCACCGGTAACCCCATATCCCTGTAAAGCCGCTATCAGCAGCCAATATTCGAACTTGCCGCCTTCTTTTCGCGCAGCCTCGCGCTCAATACCCACGGTAAACCGTCCCTCGTGACCACGAATCCGATAATCAGTTCCTCGGCAACGGCGGTCGCCAGCTACAAGTCCAGCTTGGAATACCTTTTGAGAGCCGGAAGCAGCCTCGCCCTGAGAATCATCTGCCGGCCCTCAAACCCCGCGTCGCGAATCCTCAGTCGCTTTCCCATTGCGCGGTACACGTCAAGCACAAGCTCGCGAAAGAGGCCATCTTGAACAAGGTCCTCATACCACACGTTGATGACCGAGATGCCAGAACCCGTCAGCTTGTTCTGACGTCGATCATCACGACCGACCTTCTCGATCGAATGCGGTTGCTTTCCCTTGTATTCAAGCCCAACGCTATCGAGGAGCAGGTCGACGAACCTGTCATTGCCCGGTGTTCTAACTCTGCCATTGAGCTCGGACTTCCCGGTTATCCCCATGCCACCAAGCCTTCTGGGCAAAAGGAACAGGACATCCAAAATGCTCTCCATGGGCGAGTTGGAACCATCGCGAACATGGACGATTGCCGCTCGTGCCCGAGGCGCCCCGTGAAACCCGCCGAGCGCCTCTATCTTACGGGAGATTCGTCCCACGCTGGTGAGCGGCTGGGAGATTCCCGTGTAGCCGTCCCACGACGATGCGCCCGCATCAAGCAAATAGAAGCCGCAAAGCTCATAGCCAATCAAAGCCAAGTCGACCTCATCGATGTCGTCTCTGGCGGCAAGGGAACAAAAGAGAAGCTCTGGCGAGATAACCTTGAGATCGCGCGCTGCCGTGATGAGCGAGCGCGGGGGAAGCGGAGCCTCTCGTATGTGACATGCAACGTCGCCCCTCGAGCAGGCTCGATTAGAATCGCCCACAAGAAGATGAAAGGGACGCTGAGAAACCCCATGGAGACCAAGATCTTCGGCAAGCCAACGCGTGGGCGCGATGCCGCAGTCGTGGAGCTTCGAGGTTCTGCGCATGTCCAGCAGGTCTGGAGCCAGCGCGCGGCGTGACCGATAGAACTCCAGGGCCGATATGTCCGTCAGACATCTCATGGAAAGAACCTAGCAGAGGACACCGAAGAGCACTCACGTCATTCAGACTTGCTCGCCAACTAACCCGACAAGAACCCAACAAGCGAGAACAGGATGCGCGTTTTTATCAAAGACTTATGCTTCTTATCCTATTGGCCGTAATTGGTGTCACTAGAAAAACCAAAGCCGCAAGTCCTTCACCAGCTGTTTGTTGAAAACTATGCTTAGCTTCTGCGCGGAAAGAGACTTGCTTTGCACGCTTGTTTTGGCCCAAGACATGAAAAAACCACAACCATCCGAGAGGAACACGCGAGGCGCGCTTGCCTCCCCAGGCCTCAGCCCACAAAATGGAAAGCCATCAACCCTCAAGAACGCGTACGCCCATCTCCCGCAAGTTGGCTTGCCTTTTGGACGGCCGCCCGAAAAGCACCTGCCTGAAATGCTGTCAAGATCCTCGCCACCTCAAGCCCTTAGGCCGAAGCACAGCCGTCAAGCAGACGCAGTCGCTACCCCGTGAGACCAGTCGAATAGTCATGGGGGATCTATTTGAGGCGCCAGGAAATACGCCAAGCATGTCGGCCGGTTTTCTAGCCCGTGGTCACGAATGCCTACTTACCGTTGATTCTCAAAGCGCAAGACTGACCTCAGACCCTTTCTTTTGTGAGAAAGGCGCTTTCCTCATTCGAATGCATGCGTTGTCTACGAAAGATATGCCTTACTGACGGCCCTGGGGAGGCCCCCAAGTACGCAAAACCATGACGCCGGGGCTGAAGAAACAAGTAAATGACCACTCGTGACCACGAATCGGATACTCGACGAAATGGACGACCCAGAGCAGGAAGAAGGGCCGCTCCCGAGGGGGTGCGGCCCTTTGGCAAGGCTATGTGAATGGTTGCCGGCGCGGGGATGCGGGCACAGCTTATGTGGCTGGCGCGGGGATGCGGGTGCGGTCTATGCCAAGCGCGCGAAGTGACGCTTGCCAACCTGGAGCACGGCACCCTTCTTGAGCAGCGACGGGTCGACGTTGTAGCTCTTGGCCGGCAGCACCTCGCCATCGACCTTCACGCCGCCGCCGTCGATGTCACGCCTGGCCTGGCCGGCCGAGCTCGACAGGCCCGCCGCCACCAGCACGCGCGGCAGGTAGACGAGGCCCTCGTCGTTGAGCTCGATCTCGACGGCAGCCTCGGGCACGTCCTCGGGAATCTCGCGGTTGCGGTGTACGTGCAGGAACTCCTCCTGCGCGGCCTCGCCCGCACCCGCGCCGTGGTAGAGGTCGCAGATGTTGCGCGCGAGCGCCTGCTTGAGCGCGTAGGGGTCGGCGGTGCCGGCGGCAAGCTGGGTGTCAATCTGGTCGACCTCGTCGACCGGAAGCGTGCTCGCGAGGCGGTAGTACTTGCCGATCATGGCATCAGGGATGCTCATGACCTTGCCAAACATGTCAGCCGGCTCGTCGGTGAGACCCACGTAGTTGCCGTAGCTCTTGGACATCTTGCGCACGCCGTCGGTGCCCTCGAGCAGCGGCATCGTGAGCGCCACCTGCGGCTCCATGCCCATCTTGTCCATGAGGTCACGCCCGGCGAGCAGGTTGAAGAGCTGGTCCGTGCCGCCCATCTCCACGTCGGCCTTGATCATCACGGAGTCGTAGGCCTGCATCACGGGGTAGAGGAACTCGTGCAGGGCGATGGGCGTCTGCGACTGGTAGCGCTTCGTGAAGTCGTCGCGCTCGAGGATGCGCGCCACGGTGAACTTGCTGCAGAGCTCGAGCAAGCCCTTGAGGTCGAGCGAGAGGATCCAGTCGCCGTTGTGGACGATGGTGGTCTTCTCGGAGTCGAGGATCTTCATGGCCTGGGAGACGTAGGTCTGGGCGTTGGCCTCGACCTGCTCCTGCGTGAGCTGGGGGCGCGTGGAGTTCTTGCCGCTCGGGTCGCCGATGAGGGCCGTGCCGTTGCCGATGATGAGCGTGACCTTGTGGCCGAGGTCCTGGAACTGGCGCATCTTGCGCAGCGGCACCGCGTGGCCGAGGTGCAGGTCGGGGCTCGTGGGGTCAACGCCAAGCTTGATGTTGAGCGGAACGCCGCGCTCGAGCTTCTTGCGCAGCTCCGCCTCGGGCACGATCTGGGCCGCGCCCGAGGAGATGACCTTCATCTGTTCGTCGACTGATAGCAACTTTCCTCCCGCAGGTCGGTAGCACCCTCGCCTGCGCGACGCGGGCGGTGCTTGTGTCTGAGCGACCCCGATCGCGGCCGCGCGCCCGGTGTTGGGGCGCGGCACGTCTGTCGAGGCAACTAGTACAGTTTAGCGAAAGGCTTGGAGAAAGTCCGATGCGCCGGACGGCGGCGTGAGGCGGGGAGCCGGCCGACGATTCACGCTGGCGGGCGCAAGCCGTGCCGACGCCGGCGGGTGCGAATCGCTCTGGTGCGCGCAAGCCGCGCCGGTGCAGGCAGGTTCGGGCCGCTCTTGTGCGCGCAAGCCGCGCGGATGCTGACAAGTTCAGGTCGCTCCGGCATGCGCTAGCCACGTCGGCGGGCAGCCCTCCCCGCCTCCCGGCCACCCACCACCCAGCCACCCGAAAATGTGACAAATCATACGGAAGGAAATGTGACAGGGCTAGCGGGAGAAGGTCCAGACCGAAATCATGGCGTCGCTCGCGGCGCCGGTGCCGAGATCCTTCTCGCGCGTGGCCCTGACCTGCGCGTCCACATGTTCCTGCAGGTAACCCTCGACGAGCGAGGCCGTGCGCTCCGTGGCGACGAAGACCATGTCGTCGCGACTCGCGAGCTGCATGAGCGGGCTGCCGTCGTCAAGGCCCCAACGCTCGAGCGACGCGTCCCACGCCGGGGTCTCGCTCTCCCAGCCGCCCACGAACATCACGTTGTCGGGGCAGTCCCACGAGGCGGACCCGAACGCGTCGACCCCGCTGAACCAGGCGCTCTGGGTGTGCCCAAAGACCACGAGCTTGTCGGGGTTGTCGGCCACGTACTGGCCGATGACGCTCGCGAACGGCAGGTCGAGGCGGCGCTGCAGGGGCGCCACGCTCGTGCGCCAGAAGCCCAGCAGGCCCACCACGCACACGGCGCAGACGGCGCACACGGCAACGCGGCGGCGCGCCACAGAGCCCCCGCCCGCGCCGGCGACGCCCGAGGACACACGCGCGTGCCGGCCCGCCTTGTGCCTCGGCCCCTCGCAGCACACGATGAGCGCGAGGAACGTTACGATGGCAATGGGGATGACGATGTGAAGGCGGGGCCTGCCGCGCATCACCACGAGCAGGTAGCTCACGAACGCCATGGCGACGACCTGGAGCTCCAGGAGGCTCGCGCCCACGGACAGGCGCGCCATGCGCGCCAGGACGAGGGCCACCACAGCAAGGGCCGCCGCAAGCCCAAAGAGCAGGTAGGTCACCTTGGCCTGGAGGGACGCCGCGAGGTTCGACACCCCGTACTTGGTCTCGAACGAGCCGATGCGCGCGAACAGGTCCGTGTCGAAGACGTCGTGGTCGACGAAGTCCCAGTCGTACATGACGGCGACGTCGTTCTCGGAGAGCTCGGGAGCTCGGGAGCGGACCTCGCCGACGGCCATCTGCTGGCTGTCGAGCACCGTGCGGCCGGCGTCGAGGTAGGCGGGGTAGTCCTGCCAGCCCGGGACGCTTCGGTAGGCGAGCTGGCCGGCGCCGTACGACGCCGCAATCACGAGCACCACGGCCAGGGCGCGCCCGAGCGAGGCGGCCCGACGGTTGCGCGCGAGCACCCACACGAGGAAGGGCACGAAGAGCAGAAGCGCCGCGATGCCGGACTCGGGGCGCAGGGAGAACCCGACGGCGACGAGCAGGTAGCCGAGGACCTCGGAGACGCGGAGGCGTCCCGCGTCGCCAAAGGTGGCGCGCGGCAGGATGAGCATGAGCCCGGCCGCCAGCGAGACGAAGGCCACCATCGTGAAGGTGAAGTAGAGGACGCAGAGGACCTCGCACGTGATGAGCGCGCACATGACGCAGGCGAGCTGCCAGCGCGCGAGCCCGAGGGCAGATGCCCGATAGTACGCGACCGAGAACGAGACGACGATGAGCGCGAGCAGCATGAGGGCATACCACGGCACGGCCGGCGCCAGGGCATAGAGCGCAGACAAGGGCGCGCTCACGAGCACGAGCGAGTAGGGCATGAGCCCGCCCGAGGCAGCCGCCTGGAACTGGCCGCGGGCGAAGAGCTCCTGCACGAAGTCGTCGGGAGGCGTGGCATAGACGGGGGCATGGACGACGCAGAGCGCCACGGCTACGGCCAGGGCCGCGAAGACGGACGCGAGTACGGGTCGGGCGAGCTTGCCCATGGCATCACGCTCCCAATCAGTCGGCGCACCGCGCGCGGATGCCCGGCAGCCTCACCTTGGTCGATGTCATCCATCGTATACCGTGAGCAAGGCCCGCGGAGGAGAGCGGCAGCATGACGATGGCGAACGGCAGCACGTAGACGGCCTTGGCCTCCCAGAGCAGATAGCAGCCAAAGCCGGTGAAGAACACGGCGGCGAGAAGGAGGGCGACCGGGTTTCCCGGCTCGGATCCCGCGGGGGCAGGCGTGCCAGCCCTCCCCCACCGCCTCGCCGAGCGCGCGACGAAGGCGAGCGCGGCGGCGAAGGTCACCGTCTGGTAGCCGTCGAGCATGAAAGTGAGCACCGTGCACGTCGCGCCGAACGGCGTGGAGAGGTCGGCCGGGTTGGGACGGGCGCCCATTGGGTCTCCGCACTCGGAGAGGTAGTAGAGCGCCTGGTAGGTGGGGTCGGCCCACTCCGTCGCGAGCTTCACGGAGAAGAACCAAGCTGCATGTGCCGGGTCCGACGCGAAGCCGAGGAGGTCGGAGGCGATCTCGCGGGCGGCGACGGCGTCCTGAAGGCTGGTGTCCTCGCCCGTGGCGGCCCAGACGGCATTGGCGTGGTTGGACCAGCCGCCCGGCGCGTAGGCCACCGGCCCGTCGTCCACGCTCACGTAGAACTCGCCCGTTCCCATGCGAAGCCCCAGCTCGAGGTGGTTGAGCGTGGTGAGCGCGTCGCCAAACTCGTAGCCGCCCGACGCCGAGCGCAGGGCCTCGAACGGAAGCCCCGAGACCGACCGCGCCACGGCCACGGACAGGGCGCAGACGACAAGCCCCCACGGCTCCTTGCGGCACGCCGCGACGACGGCCCACGCCAGGACGGCGCCAATCGCAAAGAGCACGAAGGTGGCCTTGATGCAGAGCGCGAGCGCGAGCGGCATCACCGAGGCCGCGCCCCAGGCAAGGCCGCGGGCGCCGCGCACGGTCATCGAGCGCGCCTGACAGGCGAGGAAGGCCAGCGCCAGGCCGCAGCCGATCGCGTTGCCGTAGAGGAAGGTCGAGAGCCAGTACATGGGCAGGCACGCCGCCACGAGCACCCAGAGCACCCGGCGCGAGCCTTCCGTGGGGCAGAGCTCCCGTCCGATGGCCAGGAGACTCAGCACGGCAAGCGTGTTGGCAAGCGCGGAGATGACCTGGAGCGCCACGAACGACCACGTGCCAAACGCGAGCTTGAGGGCGTACATGAGCCAAAACAGCGACGCCTGGAAGGGATAGCACGCAAAGTAGAGGCGCGCGTCGTAGAAGAGCGTACGGTACGGCCCCTCGAAGATGGCCGCGATGCTCCCGCCGTTGATGGCGTGGTTCACGAAGCCGTTGATCATCCAGGAGTCGCCCCAGTAGGTGTGCCAGGTGCGCAGCGAGGCAATGAGCGCGAGCTGCAGCGCGAAGGTGCCGAGCGCGAGGCCCCACGACGCGCGCCGGCCATCGAGCGCGGAGCCGCGCCGGTAGGCGAGCACGCAGAGGCCCAGCACGCAGAGGCCGCCGGCGGCGCCAGCCGCGAGTACCGCCCAGGTGCCACTACCGGCCACCGTGAAGACGGACATGCTCTGGGTGAGGTTGCCATCGTCCGACGACGTCATGAGCCAGACCGTCGAGAGCGCGGCGACGAAGGTCACGACGCCGAGGGACACCGCCGCGAGCGCGAGGCCCACCCGGGCGAGCGCGTTGCCCGCGCAGCGCACCCACGCGGCGCGCTCCGGCCTGGGGCCCTGCGCGCTCGGGCGGGCATGGCGCACGCCCGGCACGCCCGAACCCTCGGATGCCACCGCGTCCGGGCGCGCGGAGCCGCCCCGGCCTCCCATCGCCTCCGCCGCGCACGCGCCCGACCCGCACGAGGCAGCCGTCGCGGGCGGCCTCACGCGCCGCTCCCGCTCGTCTCGGCCGACTGGCCCGTCGTGAGTGCGGCCGTGGCCGCCGCGGTGGTGGGGGCATGGTAGCCCACGATCGACTCCTTGCCGTACCACTGGCAGAGCCGGTAGTTGATGTAGTTGTCCATGTTGTCGCGGATGTCGCCCATGAGCAGCACGTGCGGCACGTTGGTGTAGAAGGGGACCCTCAGGCTCGACTCCGTGGAGGACTCGATGGTCTCGAGGCGGCTCCACACCTGCGCGTCGTACGCGGCCGCCTGGCCGGAGACGAGCGAGCGCGCGGCCGAGACGCTCGAGAGCTCCTCGCCGAGGTTCTGGTCGGCTGCCATGGAGCCCACCACGCACGCGGCCACGAGCACGGCCAGCCCACAGGCGGCCGCCACCGGACGCAGCGCTTGCGATGCGTCGCGCACGGCAGGCCTGGAAGCCCCGGCGAGGCCGCCCGCCTGCGGCGAACCCTCCGACGCCGCCGCCGACACGACGCCGCCCTCGCCCCTGCGGGCGCGCTCCCGCGCCATGAGCCACCCGCAGACCCAGAACACGTCCACGAGCGCCAGCACCACGAACATCTCGAAGCGGCAGTTCTGCACGCGGCCCGGCCCCACCGAGCTCTGCGCCCAGAACGTGGGCGTGAAGCTCGTGCCGAAGAGCGCCACCGAGGCCACCGCGACCATGCCCGGCAGCGGGAAGCGCCACCCGCGCGCGGCGGCGCGCTGGCCCACGTGCAGGGCCACCGGGATGGCGAAGACCACGAGCAGGAGCACGAGGCCGCTCGACCACTGCTGCAGGTACTGGAAGGCCGAGAGCGCCGAGTGCCAGATGGTGTCCCACGCGCCCATGGCGTCCTCGGGGAACTGCGTCTGCTGGCGCACCTCGTTGCCCGGCGCCGCCAGGGACACCGCAAGGCCCACCACCATGAGGCCAAAGCTGGGCATGACGGCGACGGCGCTCCTGCGGCCGCGCAGGATGAGGCCCACGAGGATGGCCGCGAGCCCCCCCGCCGCGACGAGGCCCGTCACGAAGTTGCCGCCCGCCACGAAGGCCGCGAGCAGGGCCGACGCCACCACCACGCCGCGGGGGCGCCTCGCGCGCGCCGGGTTGCAGATGCGCAGGACGCACCCCAGGAGCACGAGCGCGGCGGCGTTGTAGGCGGTGTAGTAGATGGCGCTGTTGAACCAGAAGATGCCCTCGACGGGGCTGGGCTGCAGCAGGAGCTGGACGGCGATGGCCGCGCAGCTCACGCCGAGCCACAGGCCCCGCTCCGCCCCCATGAGCTCGACGAGCGCCACGCGCGAGAAGAAGAGCGTGCCGGCCACGAGCGTCGCGAGCACGATGGGCGCCGCGAGCACGTAGGCGTGTTCGCCGAAGACGCTGGGCTCGAGTGCCATGAGGAAGATGGCCGAGTAGGTGCCCTGCCAGTCGAACCATGCCTTGCCCGCCTGCTCGAGCGCGGTGACGAAGGCCAGAAACACGTTGCCCGTGTCCTGGAGGACCAGGTGCGCCCACACGCCGTAGTGCCAGTCGTCGGCATAGGAGTGGTTGTAGGCGCTGATGAGCACGAGCGGCACGAGGGTGGCCACGAGGCAGGCAATGCCGAGCGCGCCCACGAGCAGGTCGCCGCGCGGCACGCGCAGCATGGCTCCCATGGCGTTGACCTTGGCTTTTGACATCCCCCGTACCCCTTCCTCCTCGCGTGCACCATAGTCTACGGCACAAGCCGGACAAAAAAACGACGGGCGGGCGTGAGCGACACTTCCCCCACACGCCCACCCCGCCCGGGCGGCCCCTCGCCGCGGACCGGCCGCACGGCACAGCCGCGTCACCCTCGCCGCGGACCGGCCGCGCGGCACAGCCGCGTCACCCTCGCCGCGGCATGGTGGCATGACGCGGCCACGCCACCCCGCACCCTGCCGCCCACGCGCCGCCCTCCCCCGCGCTGCCTTGGCGATGTGAACACAATATGCGATCGGCCCGTGGGTCGTCTCTGCCTGCGATTTGTCGGATAATGGCGGTCACTCTGTGTAAACGCATGGGAGGATTTGCATGGGAATTCGCAACCGTCGCGCGCACGCCCGGTCCAAGACGCACATCGTCGGCTTCTCCGCCGCCGGCGTGCTCGGCTTTCTGGTCCTTCTCGCGATAGCGCTCGCGGTTTCTCTTGGCGCGCTCGTCGAGTCGTGGCTCCAGGACCTGCCCGACTACACCTCCGCCGACGCCTATCTCGTCTCCGAGCCGAGCGAGGTCTACGACGCCCAGGGCAACACCATCGCCACCTTCTACACGCAGAACCGCCGCTCGATCACGTCCGACCAGGTCTCCGACTACGTGCTCAAGGGTACCGTCGACGTCGAGGACGAGCGCTTCTACCAGCACAACGGCATCGACCCGTCGGGCATCGTGCGCGCCGTGTTCTCGCAGCTCGCCGGCCGAAACGAGGGCGCCTCCACCATCACGCAGCAGCTCGTGCGCAACACCGTGCTCTCCGACGAGCAGTTCGAGCAGTCGCTCAAGCGAAAGGTGCGCGAGGCCTACATCGCCATCGAGATGGAGAAGATGTACTCCAAGGACCAGATCCTCATGATGTACCTCAACACCATCTACTACGGCAACGGCGCCTACGGCATCGAGGCCGCGAGCATCACGTACTTCAACAAGCACGCGAGCGACCTCACGCTGGCCGAGGCGGCGCTGCTCATCGGCCTGCCCAACTCGCCTACCTACTACGATCCCACGAAGAACCCCGACGCCGCCAAGACACGCCGCAACAAGGTCCTCGACAACATGCTGCGCCTGGGCCACATCACCCAGGAGGAACACGACGCGGCCGCGGCCGAGGACGTGGTGCTGAACCCCGGCAACACCAACCTCGACAACGAGGGCACCTACCCCTACTGGACCAACTACGTGAAGGGCCTGCTCGAGGGCGACTTCTCGCACGAGACCATCGTCCAGAGCGGCCTCAAGATCTACACCACCCTCGACCCCACGTGGCAGAGCGCCGCGGAGAGCTCCGTGACGCGCCTGCTCAGCGAGACGGGCAACAGCGAGCTTGACAGCGCCCTCGTGGCCATCGACCCCTCCACCGGCTACATCAAGGCGATGGTGGGCGGCAAGGACTTCTACGGCTCGGGCGCGGGCGCCCAGGTGAACGCCGCCACCACGGCCTCCAAGCAGACCGGCTCGAGCTTCAAGATGTTCACGCTCGTCACCGCCCTCAAGAACGGCATGAACCCGGCGGTGCTCATCAACTGCAACTCGCCCATCCAGGTGGGCGGCGCCTGGCGCGTGCAGAACTACGGCAACGACTCCTACGGCACGATGACGCTCGCCGACGCCACGGCCATCTCGTCCAACACCGGCTACGTGCAGGTGGCCGGCGTGTTTGGCTACGACCAGGTGGTGGCCACGGCCAAGGAGATGGGCGTCACGAGCGACCTCAAGGCCTACGGCTCCACCATCCTGGGCGCCGAGCTCACGAGCCCGCTCGAGATGGCCGAGGCCTACGCCACGCTCGCGAGCGGCGGCCTGCACCGCGACCCGGTGGCCATCTCCAAGATCGAGGACCGCAACGGCAACGTGGTCTACGAGCACCAGGACAACCCCACGCGCGTCATCGACGAGGGCGTGGCCAAGGTGGCCACCGAGGTGCTCCAGGGCGTCATCACGCAGTCGCGCGGGTCTGCCCACACGATGCTCAACACCCTCAAAATCGACCAGCCCGTGGCCGGCAAGACCGGCACCACCGACAACCTCGACAACCTGTGGTGGTGCGGCTACACGCCGCAGGTGTCGGTGGCCGTGTGGACGGGCTACAAGGACGTCAACAAGGCGGTCTGGACCAACAACGGCTCGGGCCACCCCTTCAACACGTCGTGCCGCACGTTCGCCTACTTCGTGAACGAGATCCTCGGCAGCACGCCCAAGGCCGACTGGGCCATGGCCAACGCGCCCGACCCCACCTACAAGGACAACAGCTCCTGGACGTTCTCCAACACCGACGCGAGCACCAACAAGAACAACAACAAGCAGTACAACGCCACGAGCGCGGCTGCCACCACGAGCAAGAGCCAGTCCCAATCGGCCACGACCAGCAAGGACAAGACGACCGCGGACGCCTCCAAGGACACCTCGAGCAACGGAACCTCCACGGACAGCGGCACCTCCGGCTCGACCTCGAACGGCGGCAACTCCGGCACGGGCGGCACGCCGGGCAGCAACGGCTCCGGCACGGGTGGCACGCCGGGCAGCAATGGCTCCGGCACGGGCGGCGGGAGCACCTCCGGCGGTGGCACGCCCGGATCCGGCGGCACGTCGGGGTCCGGCGGCACGTCGGGCGGAAACTCCGGCTCCGGAGGGACGGCCTCGGGCAGCCCGGGCGACTCCTCCAAGCAGTAGCGCGCCACGGCCACGCTGGCATGCAGGCGGCCCGGTTCCCCCTCGCTGGGAACCGGGCCGCTCTCGTATCCGGGCAGCCCCTGGAGAAGGAGCCCGAGGCGTGGCATAGTGGAAGGCCAGTTCATTGGGCGTTCGATAGGCAGCAGGCCTTCGGACCACGGTGGAAGGGGCTGGCATGCGCGTCGTCGCGTGGGTTTTTGCAGGCATCACGCTCGTGGGCGTCGTGGCCCGCCTCGTGCCCGCGGCCGCATCAGACCTGCCCTACCTGCCCGTCATCGTGGCACTCACGCCCTGGTTCGCGGCAACCGCGGTCGTGGCGCTCGTCCTGTCGCACGCGCTGGGCGCGGGCGCGCGGATTGCCGTCCGCGTCCTCATGCTGGGCGCGCTCGCACTCGAGGTCCTGTGGCAGGGTCTCTTCCTCGTCCCCCACGCCCAGGCGGGTGCCTCCGCAGGACAGGCCTCCGCCCCAGCGCAGGCCTCCGCCACCACGCTTCGCGTCATGACCTGCAACGTCTATAAGGGCAAGGCCGACCCCAAGCGCATCGTCGAGCTCGTCCGCTCCGGGGGCGTCCAGGTGCTCGCCCTGCAGGAGACGACGCGCGACTTCGTGAGCGAGCTCGAACGGGCGGGACTGGGGGAGCTGCTCCCCTACTCCTCGCGCGCCTCGTCGGACGGCGTGTACGGCAATGGCATCTGGAGCGCCCTGCCCATCTCTGACGCGCAGAGCGACGCCGTGGGCTCGAGCGCCTCGGCCATGCCGTCGGGAACGGTGACGCTTGGCGCGGATGACTCGGGCGCGGGCGCGCGCATCTGTCTCGTCTCCGTGCACACCTGCGCGCCCGTCCCCGGCTACTGGGACCTCTGGAAAAGGAGCGTCGAGGAGATCGGCTCGGTGCGCGACCGGGCCGCGGTGGACACCGCCACGCGCTACGTCCTCATGGGCGACTTCAACGCGACCTACGACCACGCGCTGTTTCGGGAGATGCTGGGCGGCACGCTGAGGGACGCCGCCCGCGAGGTGGGCAGGCTCACGCTCACCTGGCCGGCGGACAGGGGTCCCGTGCCCGCGCTCTCCGGCATTGACCACGTGGTCATGGGGCCGGGCGTGGGGGCACAAGACATCGAGGTGGCGCCCGTTGCCGGCACGGACCACAGGGCCCTCCTCGCCACGCTTGAGGTCTCGTAGCGAGCCGGACGGCGGCCGGCTCGCGCATGCGTGGCCCGCCGGCAGCGGCAACCCGCCGCCTGCACCGCAGCCGACGCCCGCCTACAGGTCCGCCTTGGTGAGGATCTCCTGCGGCACGAGCCGCTTGCCCGAGATGACGCCCCGCACGTAGTCGCGCACGTCCGCCGGCAGCTCGTTGCAGAACGCCTCGAGGCCGTCGAAGGGCACGCCCTCCTGGGCGCTCGCCTCGTTGTCGAGCGGGTCGGCGAAGCGCTCGCGGGCCCGGCGCACCATTGCCACATACGCCGCCACGAAGGGACGCAGCTCGAAGCGCCCCTCGGCCACGCGGCGCAGGCGGTCGTAGATCTGGAGCCCCGCCCGGTCGATGTCGCCCCAGTACAGGACCTCGACGTCGTCGCAGCCAAGCGAGTCGATGAACTCGGGCAGGCGCCGCGCGTCGTCCACGAGGTAGCCGTTGCCAAAGACCACGCCCTCGACGCGCTCGCCCAGGATGAGGCGGCGCCCGTCGGCATACATGAGCTCGCGGATGTCGAGCCACGGGTCAAGGTTCTCCGTCACCACGATGTGCATGTGCGACCGCTTGCGCGGCACGTGGTGGAGCAGCCCCAGGCGCGGCTGGGGACGGTGGCGCACGATGTCGCGCAGCCCCATGCGCTCGAGGAGCTTGCGGCCGTCGCCGTCCTGCTCGAGGAACTTCTCGTCACCAAACACCTGGTAGGAGAGCTGTCGGCAGGTCAGCGTGCCGTCGCCGAGTGTGGGCGAGCCCACGAGCGCGCGGTCGAGCGAGCGTATCTTGTCCTCGAAGAGCTCGTAGGCCTCCGGGAAGCTCAACAGCCAGCCGTTGATCCACAGGCGCGGGTCGAGGTCCAAGATCTTGCGGCGCAGGTCCGTCGCCTCGGGCGTGTGCTGCACCACGCGCGGCACCTCGGCAAGCGTGCGTGGGCCGGGTCCCAGCAGCGAGCGGGGCTCGGTGCGGCTCTGTCCCGCCTGCGACCTCGCCTGCTCGCGGCCGCGCTTGGCGGCCGGCTGCTGCGAGCCCGCGCCGCGCGAGGCGGCCGCCTGCGCGTCTGCGCCCCTGGCGCCCGCGGGAGCCTTCGCCGACGGCGCATCGGACTTGGCGACACCCTTCGCGGCGGTCGGCTGGGCCTGCGCGTCCTGGGCCTTCTTGGCGCCCTCGCCCTTGGGCAGGGCCAGGTGGAAGCCGCCCGACTCACCCGCGGCCACGAGCACGCCGGCGCGCTCGAGCGTCGAGCGCGAGGTGGGACCCGCGCAGCCGTACCTCTCGAGCACCGAGTCGATGTCCGCCGGCGTGAGCGGGTCCCTGCGAAGCCGCACGAGGCCGCTCGAGATGCCGCTCGCGTTGCTGCGCACCGGCCCGTACGAGATCTTGGCCAGCACCTTGGCAAGGCGCACGACCATGCCCTGCTCCTCGACGGTAAGCTTCTTTGCCACGATTGCCCTTTCCTTGCGAGCCAACTCTTTTAGCATACCGTCGAACGACGCCCCCGGCTCCCTCTTCTTGATCGTCAACGCATCATGCGGCCCACCTACTGCCGAAGTGCCGCTCCCCCGGGACCAACACTTCACTTTTGTGACGCGGGCCTCGCGCCCCCGCCCGACTCGTCGCGCACCCCCACGCACACGCCGACCCCGCAGCAGCCGTGCGCCAACGATTGAGCAGCGACACGCAATCTACCGGGCAAAGCGACGCTCGCGTCTTCGCACTTTTGAGTTGTGAACGATTTTTAGGGACCAAAACGCACCCTTGAAAGTAGCTATCCCGGCGTTTGCAGGCGTCGTGCCAAAAAACGGCGCAATTACTCGTTCACAACTCGAAAGTGCGAAGACTCAAATCTCAATCCTTCCGGTAGATGCCTCGCGAGGCAAAGGTCCCACGTCCAATCATCCACGCGAACAAGCCCGGAGCCATCACAACCGCGTCGCGGAGACAACAGGACGCGAGGGCCCTGCCACACCCGCTCCCCACGACCTGAACCCGGCCCGTGACCCTACGTCTCAGGCCAAACCCGCAAGCGAGGATGCCCGGAGTTCCGCGCACAGCCGGTCACGGACCTCCCGCGTGCGATGGCTCTCAGACTTTGGCTTTAGACCGGCACTGCGCCGTATCACCCTCGCGATCTCAGCCATGGCGTCCAGGTCGTACAGCTGATCGGCCCAGACCGATAACTCTTGGATGCCCACCGAGAGCAGCGCGTTCGTTCTGGCATCGTCTCTTGCGCTGCCACCAGCAAGGCGATGGGCGAAGCCCTGGTATTCCACGTCGGTCCTCGCACCTGGCACATAGATGTCCGCGACGAGGTAATCACGCCCGGCAAGCACCCGGGCAGCAGGGGGCAGGTCGATCCGATAGTCCATGCGATAGTCGCCACACTCAAAGCCCCCGTAGACCTTTGGCAGCCCGAGCAACATGGCAAGCTGGGCCTCCATCGGAGAGCGCGCCCCGGCACGTACATGTCGGGAGGCAAACGAGGCCTTCGCAAGCCCACGGACATCCGTGATGAGCGAGCTTACGAGGGCAAGCCGCTCGGGGGTCGTGACGGGACGGACCCCGTCACACATAAGATTGCCTCGACCATTCGGAAACGCATAGGAGCCGCACAGTTCGAACGCAAACTCGAGCAGGGCGATGCGCGACATTCCGGAAGCTAGCTGCAACAGCGCGAGCTCCGGCGAGCAGACGTACATGTCTCTGGCCACACGAACGAGCAACCCGTCGGGAACTGCCCCGCGCCATACGTGAAAGCTCAGGAGCTTGGAGGTCCTACGGTTCTTCGCGCTGCCAACCAGGGCCTCGTACGGCCCAGATAGCCTCAGGGCCATCTCGGCGTCCTCAGCGCGAAAGGCAGAGAGCCTGGGTACGGTGATGGGTGCCAATGACGCGTCCCTCATCATGTCCTCGTGCCCCATGCCGCGAAGCATGTCGGTTGGGTAGAGCTCGTCAAGGCAGCCTCTCAGGGACGCATCGTCAAAGGAGCGAAGGTGGGCCCAGAAGGCCGCGGCAGTCTCGTAGCCAAACACGATGGCATCACCGGGAACGACCCGCGTAAACCCAACAAGCCGAGAGGGTGAGGCCAAGCCCGGCCTGTCACTGCGTCCCTGCATGGCACTCCTTCCACGCGTGCGATGGTGGGGAGAAATGCTACCGAGAAGACACGAGGATTTGTCACCCCCGCCACCTAAAAACGGCAAATGGTTCGCTTCGAGGGGTGCGCGGCAGAAAAGATGGGATGAACGGCACCATCGGGGAGGTACAAGGTGAAGCACCCGGGAGACCGGGAGGGGGCGAGAGGCGTCCGGGCCATCCGTCTTGGTAATCGACCAGCTGCCAATCAGCAGAAAGATAGCCATATGACAATCCGTCCTGCCCGCCTGAGCAGCCGGCAGCCAATCTACCGGAGATTCGGAGAATTGCGTCTTCGCACATTTGAGTTGTGAACGACTATTTGGCGCCCTTGAGGGGCCCACGGATGCAAACGCCGGGATACCTACCGCCACATCTCCAAATAGACCCGGAAAAATCGTTCACAACTCAAAAGTGCGAAGACCGTCATTCGAGATTCCCACGTAGATTGCGCGCGGGTCGAGGCTGTCGGTCAATTCCGGTGGTAGGTAGCCCCAGGCCAGGCAACAGGGAAATGGCCACGGCGCAAGATGACACGGTCAGAGATTACGCGAGCGTTCATGAACAGGACCCGGATGTGGCCAGACAGGAAATGGCGCGCAAGACTCACAAGACAGTGAAATGACGCGAGATAACGCACGCGACGCAAGTGCCCCGAGGTCGAAAGGGCGCCCGGGGCATTGCCCCGG
>CWGU01000039.1_pt2 | contig 47779 bp, 44 predicted proteins | sample 667921 | NCBI WGS metagenome assembly CWGU01 (sample SAMEA3735815, study PRJEB9488) | human gut metagenome | biome: ENVO:mammalia-associated habitat; material: ENVO:feces | place: Malawi | collected 2009-02-27 | reverse complement strand
ACAAGTCGGGAGGCGGGGGCCCGCGGGGCGCCTTGCGACCGGATCCCACGATCCCCGCCACGGAAGCGCGGTTTGTGGGACGGCCCGCCCCAGGCCGGGGGCGACGCTCGGCACCGCCGCCGGGACGAGCGCGGGATAACCCCTGGTGGGGCGATCGTACCGGCGGCCCCGTGCGCCGCGGGTGGGGCCGCGGGGGCCGGCGAAGGGACCTTGGTGTCCCACAAACTTCGTATCCGTGGCGCGAATCGCGAAAACCGATCGCGGGGAAGGCTGGAGGAGCGGGAGCAGCCCAAATGACGGGAGCCCAAAACGGAGCCGTCCACGAATGAGCTCCTCCGTGATAATGGATGAGATATATGGGAAGCGGCGAGGGCAGAGGGAGACGCATGGCAAAGCAGACGTGGCGGGGCGGGAACATGCTGTACCCGCTGCCAGTGGTGATGGTGAGCTGCGCCAACGCCGCGGGAGAGTCGGACATCGTCACGGTTGCGTGGACGGGCACGGTCTGCACCAACCCGCCCATGCTTTCCGTCTCAATACGACCAGAACGGCACAGCTACCACATCATCCGCGAGAGCGGCGAGTTCGTGGTAAACCTCGTGGGTACCCGCCTCGCGCGGGCCTGTGACTGGTGCGGCGTGCGCTCCGGGCGCGACCACGACAAGTGGGAGGAGTGCGGCATCACGAAGGCCCCGGCCTCGTCGCTCGAACTTGCACCGGCCATCGCCGAGGCGCCCGTCTCCATCGAGTGCAAGGTGAGCCAGGTGCTCGAGCTGGGCAGCCACCACATGTTTCTTGCCACGGTCGAGGCCGTCCAGGTCGAGGAGGCCCTGCTCGACGCCAAGGGCAGGCTCGACCTGGACCGCGCGGGGCTCATCGCCTACTCGCACGGCGAGTACCTCGAGCTGGGGCGCGTGCTGGGGACGTTTGGCTACAGCGTGCGCAGGCGGTCTGATGCGAAGGCACAGCGTACGAGGGGCACCGCGCCCGCGCGCGGCAAGGGGCAAGGCAAGGGGCGAGGCCCGAAGGGACCGTCCGCCGAAAACCCAGGCACGCGAGGCAGGGGCCGGGAGCCCTGGGGCAGGAGCAGCGGCGCGGGGCCGGGTGGCACGAGGCCCGGCAGCCCGCACCGCAATCGCGGCAGGGGCCACCGGGCCTAGCACGCGGCGGACGCACGGCACCCGCCATCCTCGAGCAAGGGCCTACTTGGCCGGCACGACCTCGCGCCAGCAGCCATCGGGGTCCTCGACGAAGTAGATGCCCATGGACTCGTTTACGTAGCAGACGCAGCCCATCTCCTCGTGGAGCTTGCGGGCGGCGGCCATGTCGTCCACGGCAAAGGCCAGGTGCGTGTCCTCGCCGCCGTTGTCGTAGGGCTCCACGCGGCCCTTGTTCCAGGTGAGCTCGAGCTCGAAGTCGCTCTCGTCGTTGCCCATGAAGATGATCTCCCAGGAGCCGTCCTCGGGGCCCTTGCGACGCTTGACCTCGAGGCCGAACGCCTTCTCGTAGAACGCGATGGACTTGTCGCGGTCGAGCACGTGGATGCAGTCGTGCACCATCTTTGCACGCATGTGTTCCTCCCCTGTCGGTGTTTGTCGGCGCCCAAAGACACCTCTGGGACATAGTACCTTTGCGCGGGCGGGGGATGTGACCGTTGCCCCGGGCAGTCTCATCATGCATATAGTGCCACCGAGCAGGCGCTGGTCGAGTCGTTCGCGAGTCGCCAGGTGGACGGCCTCATCGTCAACGCCGCTGGTGACGAGAGCCCCGAGCTCGTCGGGCTTGCCGACGCGGGCACACCCGTGGTGCTCGTCGACCGCCTCGTCCGGGGCCATGGCTTTGACATCGTCACGAGCGACTACCGCACGCCCGCCCTCGAGCTCATGCGCCACCTGCGCGGGCAGGGCTTTGGGAGGGGCGCCCTCTTCACCCGGGGCTATGCGGGCAACTCCGCGCGTCTCATGCTCGAACGCATCGGCGACCCCGACGGCGATAGGCAGGGGCGGCTCGTTCCCGCCAGGCTGCGGATTCGCGCGCGCACGCGGCTTGTCCTGGACGCTGAGGGGTGACGGTCGCCGGGTGACAGCTTCCGGGACAGCCGTCACCCGCAGCACGCAGTCGCCCTCCGGAACCCCTCCAGAGCCCTTCGCTAGAATGAGTCCCAACTCGACGAGGGGACTTTTTCGATGCCACGCAATCCGTTTGGGAAGAGGCCCGGCATAACGTCGCCGCTGGGCCGCAAGGACAGGCAGGACGCTATGGCGCGCGCCGCGCAGGGCACGCGCTTCGACCAGAGCGACACCGGCCACACGGGCGGCACCCGCTTCAGGAGCGAGCCCAGGCCGCCGCGAAAGCCCAGGAAGCCCAGCCGCGTGGCCCGGCTCGTCGGCGGGTGGTGGGACCGCCTCATCGGCGCCGTCTACTCGGGTTCGCTCTCGAGCCAGACCGAGCAGTACGCCGCCCACGAGACCACGCGCGACTACATCTGGAACTCCGTGGGCCTGGGCGCTTGGGGCGTGGTCTTTCCCATCCTGTCGATCGTGACCACACAGCTCATCGACGTGGACGCCGCCGGCCGCTTCTCGATGGCGTTCGTCACGGGCACGCTTCTGCTCTTCGTCGCCAACTACGGCGTGCGCACCTTCCAGGTCTCCGACATCGACGAGACGCACTCCTTTGCCGACTACCAGGCAAACCGCCTGCTCACGTGCGCGGCCATGCTCGTCGTGGGCTTTCTGTACTGCACGCTGCGCGGCTACGACGCCCAGATGTTCACGTTGTCGATGGGGATGTTCGTCTACCGCGCCGTCGACGGGCTTGCCGACGTCTACGAGGGGCGCCTCCAGCAGATGGACAAGCTCTACCTCGCCGGCATCTCGCAGGCGCTGCGCTCGGCTGCCGTCATCGTGGGCTACACGGCGCTCATCTTCTTCTCGCACGACCTGGGCGTGGCGGGCATCGCCATGGCCGTGGGCGCCATCGCGAGCTTCGTGCTGCTGACGCTGCCACTCACGTTCTTCGAGACGCCCAAGAGCACCACGTTGTCGCTTGCGGGCGTGCGCGACCTGTTCGTGCAGTGCTTCCCGCTGTTCGTGGCGCTGTTCCTCTACAACCTCATCGACAACATGCCCAAGTTCTCGATGGAGGGCGTGCTCCCCTACGCCGACCAGCTCTACTTCAACGCGCTGTTCAGCCCGGCGCACATCATCATCATGGTGATCGGCTTCATCTACAAGCCGCAGCTCATGCGCCTCGCCGAGATCTGGGCCGACCCGAAGCGCCGGGTGCGCTTCGACCTCATCGTCATCGCGGTGCTTGCCGTGATCGTGGCGCTCACGGCCGGTGTGGCGGCGTTCATGGGGACCGTGGGCATCCCCATCATGAGCTTCCTCTACGGCGTGGACTTCGAGCAGTTCCGGGGGCTCTGCTACGTGATGGTCGCCACGGGCGGCGTGTGCGCGGCAATCGACTTCCTGTACCAGATCATCACGGTGCTGCGCCGCCAGAGGGCCGTCACCCGCGTCTACCTGCTCACGCTGGGCTTCTCGCTCTTCATCCCGCCGCTGCTCATCGGGTTCACGGGGCTTACGGGCGCGGTGCTTGGCTACCTCATCGTGATGTGCATCCTGCTCGTGCTGCTCGTGACCGAGTACCTGAGCATCCATGCCGAGCTCTCCGAAAGCCTGCACGACCTGCGGAGCCGCCGCAAGGCCGCGGAGGAATAGCGGGCAAGAGGTGGCAGGCGCGGGGGTCCCTTCCTGGCAGGCGCCGGGGTCCCTTCCTGGCAGGCCGGGCCCTTTCCTGCTAGATGCCAGCCTCCTGTTTGTCGAAAACCGTCGAAGGTAGCGATTTACCCAGTTAAGCCGTCAGAATCGAGGCCGTAACTGGGGAAACCGCTACCTTCGAGATAACCGGCACGAGACACGGCCAGTGCCCGTCGTATGAGGGTGGCACCGGGCGGGCCCTCAATGCAACATCAAATGTCAGAAGGCAGCCACGCGGAGGAGCTCGCTGGCGATGCGGCGGGCGAGGCGCTCTTAGCCGGCGGGGCTGAAGTGCAGGCCATCGGGCATGAGGCGCGGCTTGTGCGCGGCGGTGAGCGCGGTCATGCCGCTCTCGGCAAAGAGGTCCAAGACGGGGAGCCCGTACCAGCCCGCCACGTCGCGCAGGGTGCTCGCATAGTCTGCCTGGACGAGCCCGGCGGCGTTTCGCTCGAAGAAGGCGGGAAGCCCCTCGGCCGGCATGCCGCCGGTCTTTGCCGAGGTCACAAGCACAACGTCGGCGTCCGGATAGCGCTCGAACCCCAGCGTCGAGAGGCTGAGCAGATCCATCGAGATGGCCGCGTCGAGGAGGCCGTCGGAGGTGGAGGCCGACGCCACGAGTATGCACGGCAGCGTCACGTTGAGGCCGAGCTTGGAGAGCTGGTTGTCGAACCCGTCGTCCATGAACTTGAGGCGCGCGACCACATACCCAACGACCACCGACAGAAACAGGCCGCCATCTGGGCAAACAACGTAGCGAACGACGCGCACCCTCCAGCAGCAAAAGAGCCCCCACCGGAGGCTCTCCCAAGAGAACAAAGAACGAGCGACGGACCCGTCACAATCAAGAGCCCGCCGCCAAAAGCCCGGCCTGGAGGCGGCGGTGCGGCCTTGCTCGGGGCGAGTTCCGCAGACGTGCCTCGCGCGTCGAGGACCGTCTGAGCCCAGGGCAAGGCCGCGGCGCCCACGCGCCTACAGCGGCCGGATGCTGACCTCCTTGAGCTGCTTGGCCGAGACCTCGCTCGGCGCATCGCTCATGAGGTCGCTGCCGCTCGCCGTCTTCGGGAACGCCATGACGTCGCGAATCGAGTCGGATCCGGTGAGCAGCATGCACACGCGGTCGAGGCCCAGCGCAAAGCCGCCCATGGGAGGCGCACCAAATTGCAGCGCCTCCATCACGAAGCCGAACTGTTCCTGCGCGCGCTCTGGCGTGAAGCCCAGCAGCTCGAGGATCTTCTCCTGCAGCTCGGCGTTGTGGATACGCATGCCGCCACCGCCGGCCTCGAAGCCGTCCATGACGAAATCGTAGGTGTGGCTGCCCACGGACAGCGGGTCGGTGTCGAGGCGGTCGATGTCCTCCTCGACCGGCTGCGTGAACGGCTGGTGCTCGGAGGCGTAGGCCTTGCGCTCGTCATCCCAGTGGAACAGCGGGAAGTCGACGACCCACAGGAAGTCGTGCCCCTCGCGAGGGACGTCGAGGGCGTCGGCCATGTGGCAGCGCATGCCGCCGAGAATCTCGTCGGAGGCAAGGCGCGGGCCGGCGGCGAACATCACGAGGTCGCCCGGCTCCACCTCGGCGCGCTTGCGGAGCTCGGCCATCTCCTCGTCGGAGAAGAACTTGACGATCGGCGAGTTGATCGAGCCGTCCTCACGGAAGGCGATCCAGGCCAGACCCTTGGCGCCAAACGTCTCGGCGATGGGCTCGAGCTTGTCGATCTGCGCGCGGGGCCAGCTGCCGGCGCCCTTGGCGTTGATGCACTTGACGACCGAGCCCTCCTTGTTGGCGGCGCCGGAGAACACCTTGAACTTGGAGTTCTTGAACACGTCGGTGACGTCGACGAGGTGCATGCCGTAGCGCGTGTCGGGCTTGTCGATGCCGTAGGTGTCCATCGCGTCCCAGTACGAGATGCGGCGCAGCGGCGTGGGCAGCTCGACGCCCATGCGGCCGAACGCGTCCTTGAGCACGTCCTCGAGCGCGCCCATGACGTCGTCCTGGTCGACGAAGCTCATCTCAATGTCGACCTGCGTGAACTCGGGCTGGCGGTCGGCGCGAAGGTCCTCGTCGCGGAAGCACTTGGCCACCTGGTAGTAGCGCTCGACGCCACCCACCATGAGCAGCTGCTTGAGCAGCTGCGGGCTCTGCGGCAGTGCGTAGAAGTGGCCCGGCTGGATGCGGCAGGGCACGAGGAAGTCGCGCGCACCCTCGGGCGTGGACTTGAACAGGCTCGGCGTCTCGACCTCCATGAAGGCGCGCTTGTGCAGCGCCTCGCGGATGGCGAAGGTGAAGTCGGAGCGGAGCTTGAGGTGGCTCATCATCTCCGGGCGACGGATGTCGAGGTAGCGGTAGCGCAGGCGCGTGTCCTCGGACGTGTCGATGCCATCCTCGATCTGGAAGGGCGGCGTCTTGGAGCGGTTGAGCACCTCGATGGCGTCGACGCGGACCTCGACCTCGCCGGTGGGGAGCTTGGGGTTGACGGTCTCGGCGTCACGGCCGCGCACGACGCCCTTGACCAGGATGGGCCACTCGGGGCGGATGACCTCGGCCGCGTGGAAGGCGGTGCCACCGGAGTGCTCGGGGTCGAAGGTGCACTGCGTCATGCCGGTGCGGTCGCGCAGGTCGACAAAGATGAGCCCGCCGTGGTCGCGACGACGCCACACCCAGCCGGTGAGCGTGACCTCCTCGCCGATGTTCTCGCGGCGGAGCTCGCCGGCGGTGCGCGTGTGCAGCGAGTGCTCGTGCATGGGCACGAGCTCCTCGGGCGAGGTGAAGGTGGCCTCGTGGGCCTCGGCCTCGACGCGCTCGGCTGCGGTGGTGCTGGTTTCTTGCATGTGTGGGATTCCTCTCGTCTGTGCCATCCCGTGCCGGTGCGGATGGCAAGGGCCAGCCGGCGAACGGTAGCGTAGACAGCGCGAGCGTTCGCACGGCCCCACATCATAGCGCAGCGGGTGGACGCGAGAGGTGGCGTTGGCCGGCGGGTCGAGGTGGGCGGGCCTTTTGTCGTGGCCGCCTTCGCGATGGCGGTGCCCCTCCCCCCGGCGCTGAGAGCGCCCCTGGCCCGTCCGCGTAAGGGCCTTGGCGGGAATCATGAGAGGGTTTTGGGGGCGAATCCGTCCGCCTCGGGTCGTCTGGACGGGAGTGATGCCGCTATTTTGCAGTTCTTGGCTCGCTGGGAAAGTAGCCGAGGATCTGGGCCTCGGCTCACCTGCGGTTTTTCTCCCGGCGCGGGGACCTATATATTGCCGAGCGGGAAAGAACTGCAAAATTCCGGAACCGCTTCGATTATGGATTCGCCGGAGGCCTCCAAAGGCAGCGAATCTTAGAGGCTGGGAACTGGGATTTGGGCGCGGAAACACACGTTTCCGCGGAGACACCAGACAATGCGGCCCCGTCACGGCACGTGCAATTTGGCCACTTGTCGGGCGAGAATCCGGGCATCAAGTGACCAAATTGCACGGTTTGCGGAGGGAGGCCGCGAGGCAAGCGACGGCCGCAACACGCGGACAGCAACGCATGGGCCCGCAGGCGCGTCCTAACCGAGCAGGCCGACGGCTTGCTTGGCCTTGAGGATGCGGAGGCAGGACTCGTCGATGCGGTCGGAGGAGAGGGTGCCGCCGCTCACGGCGTCCGAGAGGCTCTCGGACATGAGGACCATGCCGCCGCCAGCGGCGAGGAAACGCACGGCGGCGCGGGCCGGGCCGAAGTACTGCGTCACGGTGCCCATCGAGAACGAGTTCGAGATGATGACGCCATCAAAGCCCAGCTCGTCGTGGAGCGTCTTGCCAATCACGAACGGCGAGAGCGAGGCGGGGAGGTCATCGGCCGCGGCGTTGGGCGTCTTGATGTGGCCCACCATGACCATCGGAACACCCGCCGCGATCGCGGCGCGGAACGGCTTGTACTCGCAGACCTCGAGCTCGTCCAGGGTGTGCGTCGAGACGGCCTTGCCTGTGTGCGAGTCGGCCGCCGTGTCGCCGTGGCCGGGGAAGTGCTTGGCGCAGGGCAGCACGCCCGTGGGGAGCATGGCCTTGTCCTCGGCCGTGACCATCTTGGACACGAGCGCCGGGTCCGAGCCGAACGAGCTCGCGCCGATGGCGGTGTTGTCGGGGTTGGTGAGCACGTCGGCGTCCGCAGCGCCTCTCGCCTCGTGACCTTGACCTGCATGGGCCCCCTCGCCTTCCGGGCTTGTTGGGTGGGGCGCGCCGGTTGGATGGAACGCGCCTGTTGAGCGGGGCACGCCTGTCGGGTGGGACACACCGATTGAGACACGCCGGTTGAACGGGGCACACCGACACCCCAGCCAAGCCCGCCGGCACCCCCACGCGCGGCCAGCCCGCCGACCCCGGCTTCCTTTCAAACACGTGATGAGGCAAATCCGCTCGTCAGGGCCGCGGGCGTGCTAACCTGCCGTTAAACGCAGACAACTAAGGAGTCCAGATGAGCCCACACACCGACAGCTCGCCCGACACCAACGCGACGGACGGCGCCGCGCGGGGCCACGCCACGCCCGCGACCGCCACGCCCAAGTCCAGCGCCTCGTCGCGCATCAAGGCCCGCGGCGAGATCAAGCGCGCCGCCCACGCGCAGGCCCGCGAGGCCCTGGGCGCCATCGCCCGCACGGCCAAGGACCGCCTCGCCCACTCCGACCAGGCAAACCGCGTGGCCGACCTCATCCACGCCATGGCCCCCGAGACCTCGGACTACGTGATTTCGCAGCGCCGCTGGCTCCACGAGCACCCCGAGCTTGGTTACAAGGAGTTCGACACCACCGAGCACATCTGCGCCGAGCTGGACGCGATGGGCATCCCCTACGAGCGCCCGCGCGAGACCGGCGTGGTGGCGACCCTGCGCGGCACCGCCCCGGACGCCTACAAGCCCGACGGCACCCCGCGTCTGCGCCTCATGATGCGCGCCGACATCGACGCCCTGCCCGTGACCGAGCAGACCGGCGAGCCCTTCCAGTCCCAGAATCCCGGCTGCATGCACGCCTGTGGCCACGACTGCCACGGCGCCATGCTGCTGGGCGCCGCCCGCATGCTCTCACGCATGACCGACGAGCTGCACGGCGAGATCCGCCTCGTGTTCCAGCCGGCCGAGGAGGGCGGCAACGGCTCCAAGTCCATGATCGACTGCGGCGTGCTCGAGGGCGTGGACAGCGTGTGGGGCCAGCACATCTGGAGCGACGTGCCCGCCGGCAAGATCAGCTGCGAGACGGGCCCGCGCATGGCGGCGACCGACTGGTGGCGTATCGACGTGACCGGCCGCGGCGCCCACGGCGCCATGCCCAACCAGGGCGCCGACGCCGTGCTGGCGGGGGCGGCCATCGTGCAGAGCCTGCAGGCCATCGTGGCGCGCAACATGAGCCCGTTCGAGCCGGCGGTGGTCACGGTGGGCCAGTTCCACGGCGGCACGGCGAGAAACGTCATGGCGGGATCGGCCTGGATGGAGGGCACCGTGCGCACCTTCCACGAGGCCGCCCACAAGCGCATCCCCCAGCTCATGGAGCGCATGGCGCAGGACACCGCCGCCGCCTACGGCTGCACCGCCACGCTCAGCTACGAGGTGGCACACTCGACCGTGGTGAACACGCCCGAGGCGAGCGAGCTCTGCGCCCGCGCGGCCACCGAGGTGCTGGGCGCCGACGCGCTCGTGAAGTACCGCGGCTCGATGCCGGGCGAGGACTTCTCGGAGTACCTCAAGAGGAGGCCCGGCGTATTCGTGTTCCTGGGCTCGGGCACGGCCGACAAGAACGGCAAAGTGTGGCCGCAGCACAGCCCCAAGTACGACCCGGACGAGCGCGTGTTCATCCGCGGCACCATGCTCGCCGCGCAGTACGCGGCCGACTACCTGGCGCAGTAGCGGCGACAACGACGGCGGGAACGAGAGGCGCGGGCCGGGTGGGGAAGCTACCCCGCCCGGCCCGCGCGCCTTTCCTAGGCGGCCGTCCTGCAGGCCGGCCTGCCCTGCCCAGCCCGCGCGCCTTTCCCGGCCAGTCTGCCCTGCCCCGCCAGCCCTCCTCACCCGCCCCGCCCACTTTATTCCGCTAAAGTCTTGCCGTCCTCACTTTATCGTGCTAAAGTGGTCGCCACCAAACGGAAGGAAGGCTCCCATGCTCACCAGAAGAAGCTTCGTCACCCTGTGCGCCACGCTCGCCGGCTCGAGCGCCCTCGCCCTCGTGGGCTGTGGCGGCTCCAGCGACAAAGCCGCTGCCGCCTCCACCTCTGCGGCCACGAGCGCGGCCGCCGCGGACGGCGACGCCTCGGCCGACATCGCCACCCTCACCGTGGGCTTCGACCAGGCCTACCCGCCCTACGGCTTCGTGGGCGACGACGGCCAGTTCACCGGCTTCGACCTCGACCTCGCCGCCGAGGTCTGCAAGCGCAACAACTGGGAGGTCAAGGACGAGCCCATCGAGTGGGACGCCAAGGACACCCTGCTCAACTCGGGCGCCATCACCTGTATCTGGAACGGCTTCACCATGGAGGGCCGCGAGAACGACTATACCTTCTCCGAGCCGTACATGCTGAACGGCCAGGTGGTCGTGGTGAAGAAGGACTCCGGCATCAACAGCCTCGCCGACCTCGCGGGCAAGACCGTCATCACCCAGACCGACTCCGCCGCGCAGGAGGTCCTCGAGGGCGACAAGGCCGACGTGGCTGCCACGTTTGCCACGCTCGACACCATCGGCGACTACAACACCGCGTTCATGCAGCTCGAGAGCGGTGCCGTCGACGCCGTGGCGTGCGACCTGTCCATCTCGCAGTACCAGATCTCGGCCAAGCCCGATGCCTACAAGCAGCTCGACGAGGCCCTCTCGACCGAGCACTACGCCGTGGGCTTCAAGAAGGGCAGCCAGGCGCTGGCCGACAAGGTCACCGAGACGCTCAAGGCCATGGACGCTGACGGCTTCGTGAAGCAGCTCTGCGACAAGTACTCGAGCTACGGCATCTCGTACGACAACTGGCAGCTCAAGTAGGCTGCCTCGACCCGATTGCCCCGGCGCCCGCGCGCGCCGGGGCTCCGTTGTCACTTTCTTCCGTATGATTCGTCACATTTCCCACGAAATGTGACGAATCATACGGAAGAAAGCGTGACGCGCGTAACAGCCCAGGGAGGAACCGTTGGACATCACGACCATGACGGGGATGCTCGTCTCCGGATTTGGCACGACCCTGCAGATCTTTCTGCTCACGCTCGTGGGGTCGATCCCGCTCGCCATCCCGGTGGCTCTCGCCCGCATGAGCCGCATCCGCCTGCTCTCGTGGGTCGCGCGCGCCTACATCTCGGTGCTGCGCGGCACCCCGCTCATGCTGCAGATGTTCGCCATCTACTTTGCCCCCTACTACGTCTTTGGCATCCAGCTCACGCCCGACTCCAAGTGGCAGGCGTGCATCGTGGCGTTCATCCTCAACTACGCCGCCTACTTCGCCGAGATCTACCGCTCGGGCATCCAGTCCATCCCGCGCGGCCAGTACGAGGCGGCCGAGGTGCTCGGCTACTCGCGCTCCCAGACGTTCTGGCGCATCGTGGCGCCGCAGGTGGCCAAACGCATCATCCCGGCCATGGGCAACGAGATCATCACCCTCGTGAAGGACACGTCGCTTGCCTTCTCCATCGGCGTGGCCGAGATGTTCTCCACGGCCAAGGCGCTCGTGGCCTCGCAGGTGAGCATGGTGCCGTTTGCCATCGCCGCCGCGTTCTACTGGGTCTTCAACTTCCTGGTCGAGCTCGCGCTGGGCGCCGTCGAGAAGAAGATGGACTACTACCACGACTAGGCTGGGAGGCGGGCACGGACGCAGGCTGCGGCCCCGACGCCGTGGCCGTGCCGCCGGCTCCCACCCCCACACGGAGGTCACTCACATGTCCGAAGCAAATCCCCTCGTTCGCCTCGAGCACGCCAGCAAGAGCTTTGGCGACAACCACGTGCTGAGGGACATCACGCTCGAGGTCACCCCCGGCGAGGTCGTAGCGATCATCGGCCCGTCGGGCGGCGGCAAGTCGACGCTCTTGCGCTGCATGACGCTGCTCGAGCGCCTCGACGCCGGCGAGCTGTGGTACGGCGACCTAGCCGTGGCGCGCTCCGGCGAGGGCGGCTCGGCCACCTACGGCGACAAGGCCACGCTCGCCCAGGCGCGCTCGCGCTTTGGCCTCGTGTTCCAGCAGTTCAACCTGTTCCCGCACATGACGGTGATGAAAAACGTCATGGACGCGCCGCTCGTGGTGCAGAGGCGCCCGCGCGAGGAGGTCGAGGCCCAGGCCCGCGAGCTCATCGCCAAGATGGGCCTGGCCGGCAACGAGGACAAGGTGCCCTGTGAGCTCTCCGGCGGCCAGCAGCAGCGTGCGAGCATCGCCCGGGCGCTCTGCCTGAACCCCAGCATCCTCTACTTCGACGAGCCCACGAGCGCGCTCGACCCCGAGCTCACTGGCGAGGTGCTCAAGGTCATGCGCCAGCTTGCCGAGGAGGGCACCACCATGGTGGTGGTCACGCACGAGATGGCCTTCGCGCGCGACGTGGCGAGCCGCGTCGTCTTCATGGACGGCGGGCGCATCGTGGAGGAGGGCTCGCCCGAGCAGGTCTTCGGCAGCCCGCGCGAGGCCCGCACCAAGGAGTTCCTCGCGAGGTACAGCGGGTAGGGGCCATTCCGCCCGACGCCGAGTCAGCAAACAAAGCGTGCAATTTGGTCACTTGAGACCCCGATTCGGGCCGCTCAAGTGACCAAATTGCACGCTTTGTTGGTGAGGAGGGCTGGTAGAGGGGGCCGGCAGGAGGTTTGTGGGGAAGGCGTCTGGCCGCGACGGCCGGCCGGGCGTCGCCGTGGCCACCACCGGGCCGGCGCGGCAACCGTGGCAGCCGCCGCGCCGGCCCGGGGCAGGAACCTACAGGTCCTCGGTGTTGTGGACGTGGTGCATGTGCCTGCCCTCCAGGCGGGCACTCTCGCAGAGCTCGCAGGCCTCGCCGTCGGCCGGCGTCGCCTCCATGTAGGCGAGCATCGCCTCGGCCACCTGCTTGGCTGCGGCCACCGCGTGCACCACCGTCTTGGAGCCCGAGACCACGTCGCCCGCGGCAAAGACGCCGTCCACGCTCGTCATGCCGTCGTCGTTCACCACGAGCAGACCCTTGTCGTTGCCCTCGAGGCCCGGCGTGGTGAGCAGCAGCTTGTTCTTGGGGCCCTGCGAGATCGAGATCACCGTGGAGTCGACGCTCTCCTGCACGAGCTCGTCCTCGTAGCCCACGACCTTGTCATCCTCGTCGAAGATGGCCTTCTTGAAGACGGGGCCCTGCTCGTTGAGCATCGTAATAGCGTAGCCGTAGACGACGTCGGCACCCTCGAGCTGCGCGTAGGCCAGCTCGTCGGAGCTTGCCGAGACGTGCTTGGAGCGCGCGTACATCGTCACATGGCGGGCGCCGCGGCGAAGCGCCGTGCGCGCCACGTCCATGGCGGAGTTGCCCACGCCGATGACGGCCACCGTGTCGCCCAGCTCGAAGGCGGCCGGGTCTGCCAGGTAGTCAACGGAGAAGTGCACGTTGGCAAGTGACTCGCCGTACATGCCGAGCGTCTTGGGCCGCCACACGCCCGTGCCCACGAAGACGCTCTCGTAGCCGTCGCGGAACAGGTCGTGGATCTCGAGCGCGCCGCCGATGGTGGTGTTGGCGCGGAACTTGATGCCCATCTGCTCGAGGCGCTTGGCATAGCGGTCGAGGATGGTGCGCGGCAGGCGGAAGTTGGGGATGCCGTAGCGCATGACGCCGCCGATGCGCTCCTTGGAGTCGAAGATCGTGACGTCGCAGCCGGCCGCGGCGAGCTTCACGGCCACGGTGATGCCGGCCGGGCCCGCGCCGATGACGGCCGCGCGGTGGCCGCTGGAGGGCTTGCGCTCGACAACCATGCGATCGAGGTAGAGGTCGGACACGAAGCTCTCGATGGCGCTGAAGTGCACCGGCGTGTCCTTGCGGCCGCGGATGCAGTGACCCTCGCACTGGCCCTCGTGGTTGCAGACGATCGAGCAGCAGACGGAGAGCGGGTTGTTCTCGAAGAGCATCTCGCCTGCCTCGTTCATCTTGCCGTCCTGGAACAGCTGGATGACCTGCGGGATGCTCGTGGAGATGGGGCAGCCCTTCTGACACATCGGGCGCTTGCAGTGCAGGCACCTGTTTGCTTCCTCGACGATGTGAATTGCCACGCTCGCTCCCCTCTCCGGCGCAGAACGCCGCCTCGCGCCGCCGGCACCCATGTGCCCGCGACGTCCCCGTTGTCATTCCTGGCCCAACCCGTCTCCCAGGACAATCGGCACAAAGAGACCACCGGATGCGGGCATCTGGCGTCGTGCGCACGTCATTGTGCCGCTCACAGCTTGGAAACTACCATTCGTGGAGCAATCATGGCACATATGACTATGGGTTACTAGTCAACTACGGATCTTTTTCGCGATGTCCCACCCGCCGGAAGGGCGGCGGGACGCATGCCCGACGTCAGACGGAGAATCCCGGGCCAGATACAAAATCGGCCCGCCCAAAGGAGGGCGGGCCGCACCACGCGACTTACTGAAGCTTGAAGTTGTTGACCATCTCGTATCGCTTGGCGATGCCGGAGTGGTCGTCCTTGTCGTGGCCTCTGGAGCGCAGCGACTGCATGATCTCCATGGCGAGCGACGTGAAGGGCGCGCTCGCGTTGACGCCGTGCGAGGTGTCGAAGGCGTTCTGCAGGTCCTTGATGTGCAGCTCGATGCGGAAGCCGGGCGTTAAGTCGCCGTGGAAGATCTTCTCGGACTTCTGGTCCATGACGACCGAGCCGGCAAGGCCGCTACGGATGGCCTGGTAGACATTCTCGGGGTCGACGCCGGCCTTCTTGGCGAGCGAGAAGGCCTCGGAGATGGCCGCGATGTTGATGGCGACGATCATCTGGTTGGCCAGCTTGGTGATGTTGCCGGCACCCACGCCGCCCACGAGGGCGACCGTGGGGGCCATGGTCTTGAGCAGGTCCTCGTACTTGGCGAAGACCTCGGGCTTGCCGCCCACCATGACGGCGATGGTGCCGTCGATGGCCTTGTGCTCGCCGCCGGAGACCGGGGCGTCCATGAAGTCGACGCCCAGCCTCTGAAGAACGAGCCATGAGCGCCCGCCAGGTTGAGCAGCATGCTGTCGTAGCCGGCGACCGGAATGACTTCCATACGCTCGATAGTTGGGACCATTTTGCCCTCCATTTGGCTTGGGACCAAACCGCACGTGCCAGGAAACGTTCTACTGAGTACTCTACGGGCGCGGGGTGGGCTTCCCATATTCCACGGCACAGTTCTCGGCGCCGCTGACGGCGCATCGATGTTCCGCGTACCATGTCAGGCAGGACGCGGGAAGGAGTGCCATGGACCTCGACCCCCAGATCGCCGAGACGATCGTCACCAACCTCAAGGGCATCATCAACCACGAGATCAGCCTGTTCGACACCGCGGGCACGATCATCGCGAGCACCGCCCGCAGGCGCATGGGGAGGAGCCACGACGGCGCGCGCCTCGCGATTCGCACCAAGCAGACCATCTCGACCGACGACGACCACGAGTACAAGGGCGCCAAGCGCGGCATCAACGTGCCGGTGGTGTTCAACGACTCGGTGGTGGCGGTCGTCGGCATCACGGGCCGGCGCGAGGAGGTCGAGCCCTTCGGCAACGTCATCAAGAAGATGACCGAGATCCTCATCCGCGAGAACTGGGAGCAGATCACCCGCTTCGACCAGCGCGAGCGTCTGACGAGCCTCGTCGACCAGCTGAAGCTGCGCCACCACGACCCAAGCCTCACCAACTACCTGGCCTCCGTACTCGAGATCGACCTCACGCTGCCGAGGCGCTGCGTGGTGGGCCGGCTCGTGGCGGGCGACGGCGCGGCCTGCAAGACCGGCGAGGGCGCCACCTCGGAGAGCCCCTACGCCACCGTCTACGCGCGCCTCCAGCAGCTGGGCAGCAGCTTCTTCTCCATATCGGGCGAGGACATCTGCATGTTCGTGGCCGAGGGCGACTCGCGCGACCTCCAGAAGCTGCTGCGAGGCCTCCAGCGTGACTGCGAGGAGCGTCTGCACCTCTCGCTCGTGTGCGGCATCGGCGACGTGGCGACGAGGCCCGAGACCTACTGGCGCAGCTACGACGAGGCCTGCAAGGCGGCCGACTGGCTGCTGTTCTCGCGCTCGGGCACACTCGCGCGCTACGACGAGCTCGACTACGGCATCTTCATCACCGCGGTGCCGCCCAAGGACGCCGAACGCTTCGAGCGTCACGTCTTCTCCGGGCTCACCGACGTGGAGATTGACGAGTTCCAGACCGTCTTCGACGCCTACACGCGCCACAACGGCAGCATCATCCACTGCGCCGACGAGCTCTTCCTGCACAAGAACACGCTGCAGAACCGCCTCAACAAGATTGCGAGGGTGACCGGCTACAACCCGCGCGAGCTCTCCGACTACGCGGTGCTGTCGGTGGCCTTCCTCCTGCACCGCCACCTGCGCTTCGAGCGCCGCTAGGCAGACGGGGCGGGGCCGGCGCGGGGCGGGCGCGCCACCTGCCGGAACCGCTCGCAGCGGCCGCCATGCAGCCGTCCCCCACGCAAAAGGGGCTGCCGACCGAAGCCGGCGACCCCCGGATGGATCGCAGCTCGCGCGCGCCGGGCACGCTAGGGCATGAACACGCTCGTCACGATGCCGAAGAGCACGACCAGGATGTTGACGGCCCAGAGCTTGAGCCACGTGAACGTAATGTGCTCGTCGATCGTGATGCCCGTAAGGTCCGTGGCGATGCAGAGCTGCGGCTGGGCGATGACCGAAATCATGGCCTGGACCATGGCATCGAGCATGCCGGACTCCTGCATGACGCCCACGATCACGCCGGAGAGGAGCACGGCCGGGCACACCGGGAACAGCGACGCCGCGTACTTCTTGAGCAGCCCGTTCTGCTGCGAGAGGTCGGGAAGTTGAGGGCCAGGGCGACCACGAGGCCAAGGGCGAACACATCGTACTGCGGGGCCTTCTCGAACACGATGAGGCAGAAGATTATGAACGCGGTGAGCAGCAAGTTCCACACGAAGTTCTTGTGACGCGTGAGCTCGGTGTCCTTGAACTGGGCAAGCAGCTCCTCATTGGTGATGGAGACCCCACCCCCGGCGTCCTTGCGGGCACGCACGCCAAAGAAGGCGGCGATGGCGATGAGCAGGACCACCATGAAGGCCCGGATGGAAACGAGCTTGAGGAACAAAGCCGTAGAGGCGTTGGGAAGGTCGGGCACGAGCGTGGCCGCGCGCAGGATCTTGGGGTTCCACGGGGCGTTGCGCACGATGAGGATCGCGGTGGCGATCAGGAACGGCAGGATGCGCTTGTCGATGCGGAGCTATTCGTAGAGCGGGAGCATGAGCGGCACGGTGATGAGGAAGACCGACGTGATGGAGCCGTCGAGCTCGACGATGCAGGCAACCACCACCGTAAGCACGCAGATGACCGGCGCCGAGATCTTCACCCGCTTCATGATGGCGATGACGATGTCATCGAACAGGCCCGTGTCGGCCATGAGCATGAAGTACGGGGGCGAGAAGAGCATCATCAGCGTGATGCTCTGGGTCATGCCGATGCCGGTCTTGATCCAGTCGCCGATCGCGCCGACGCCGTCGATCGAGAACGGGTTTTGGCCCGAGACCGCCAGCGCGACGAAGCCCGCGACAAGCGGGATCACCGTGAAGGCGAGAAGCGTGCTCACCCACTTCTTGAGAAGCACGACGGTGACGATGATCATCGTCGCGAAGCCGAGAATTGCCAGTGCCACTGTGCCGCCCTCCATTCCAGGCGGCCGCGGAGATACCCCGTGCGCGGCGCGCCTCCGGGAGGCGACCTCGGCCGCCCCGTCCCGACAGGTGCGACACGTTTCCCCACCATTCAAGATGGTGTGGCGGGCTTTCGCACACATGGGTCGGTAGGACAGTTTAGGCAGGGTTTATCGGCCCTTATTGGTACTCAGGACATGCACCCTCACCTGGGCGGCCCCTAACATCTAGGCCACAAGGTGCTCGGGGAAGCGCCGGGGGCGGGGCAAGAGCCCCAGGGGCGCGCGGCCATGCAGGCACGCAGGCGCCCCTCACCATACGAAAGGAGGCGATTGGACGGCTGCTCGACTCTGCGTCAAGATCAAACCCGAGGACAACGTCGCCATCGCGATACGCGACCTCGAGCCCGGCACCGAGGTGCTCGACGGCGTCGTCACCGTGGAAAAGGTGCCGCAGGCGCACAAGATCGCCCTCACCGACATCCCCAAGGGTGCCGACGTGGTTCGCTACGGCGTGGTGCTCGGCCACGCGCTCGAGGACATCGCCAAGGGCCGCTGGATCAACGAGCACATGATTGACCTGCCCGTGGCGCCGCCGCTCGACCAGATGGAGTACGGAACCAACATCGTCCCCATGGAGGACCTGCCCGACCCCACGGTGACCACCTGGGACGGCTACAGGAACCCCAACGGCGGCTTTGGTGGCACGCGTAACATCCTCGCCATCCAGACCACCGTGCAGTGCGTCGAGGGCGTCGTGAACGTGGCCCTCCAGCGCATCAAGCAGCAGCTGCTGCCCAAGTACCCGCACGTCAACGACGTGGTGGCCATCAACCACGCCTACGGCTGCGGCGTGGCCATCAACGCGCGTGAGGCCTACATCCCGCAGCGCATCCTGCGCAACCTCGTCCACCATCCCAACTTTGGCGGACAGGTGATGTGCGTGGGCCTCGGCTGCGAGAAGTTCACCACCGACATGCTGCTCGACCCGGAGGACAACACGCCCGAGAACGTCGTAATCCTCCAGAAGGAGAAGGGCTTCGAGGCCATGATCTCCGCGATCATGGAGATGGCCGAGAAGAAGCTCCAGATTCTCCACCAGCGCCGAGCCGTGGATGAGCCGCGAGGACTACGAGTTCATGAAGAAGCGCCCCAAGGAGACCATCGACCTCGACCCACGCCGGCGAGCCCGACATCTTCTACTCCTGCGACGACTCGCTCGAGGCCCTCGGCACCGACCACCTCGACCTCTACCTGCTGCACTGGCATGGCGGCGTGCCGCTTCGCGAGACCGTGCGCTGCATGGAGGAGCTCGAAGAGGAGGGCAAGATCGGCGCGTGGGGCGTCTCGAACTTCGACACCGACGACATGGAGGAGCTCTGGCGCATCCCGGAGGGTCGGCACTGCCAGGTGAACGAGGTGCTCTACCACCCCGGCTCGCTCGGCATCGAGTACGACCTGCTGCCCTGGATGCGCGAGCATGACGTGGCCCTCATGGCCTACTGCCCGCTCGCGCAGGCGGGGACGCTCAGGCGCGGCCTGTTCTCGAGCCCCGAGCTGGCCGAGGTGGCGCGGCGCCACGGGGCCACGGTGCCGCAAGTAATCCTCGCATGGGACATCCGCGACGGCCACACCATCGCCATCCCCAAAAGCTCCACGCCCGAGCACGCCACCGAGAACGCCGCAGCCGCGCGCATCGAGCTCGATGACGACGACCTCGCGCTCATCAGCCGCGCCTGGAGTGCCCCCAGCCACAAGGTACCGCTGGACGTGCAGTAACCACGTCGTCCGCGGGGACAGGACAGCTGCAATGACCCTGCGAAGCCAGGTCGACGCGCCCACCCAGGCCTTTCGCGAGGCAGCTCAGACGCATGAGCCCGCCCATGCGGCCGGGCCAGACAACCTCGGGCCCGGCCGCGTCGCTTTGCCCTACCCAACGCGGTCCATCCCGGCGGCCAAACCCAACCGAAAGACCCTCACAAGGCCCATCCGATGCAAAACTATTCCGTTATCTAGATATTTTCCGCTCTCTCAAAGTAGAGGCACGCTTGGGGTAAAACCGCCAAGCCGTTTACCTGCGACTTTATAAATGGACCTACCGGGTCTACTTTGTGACCCCACGCAAAAATCTAGATAACGGATAAGATTTGCAAGCAGGCCCCTCCCGACTCCCCAATGTGGCCGCCACAAGGCCCCCTTTCCGCCAGACTCCGGCATCAGGCGCCGCGCCTTCTGCCCATTCCCTTCCTCGGCTCGTTCTTTCTACGGCGCGCGCCGTCCCAGACGGGCTCGTAAGGTCGGCCGAAGAGCTCCTCGTGCAGCCTCTTGCGAGCCTTCAGAAAGGCGACGGTCCGCCTCTTGAGTGGCATACCCGTCTGCCTCGAGAAGTTCTCGAGCATGGTCTCCAACGTCTCGAGGTCGGCCATCTGGGCGGGCGTCACCTCGAAGACTTTGTAGCCCATGCTCTCCAGCGCGGGGCGGCGCCCCGTCTCCACGAGAAAGCCCTCGGCGTCGGCATGAAACGCCATGCCGTTGACTTCGAAGTCGACCTTCTCCCGCTCCCACAGGCAGTCGGCCACGGCGCAACTCCTACCCGCCAGCCGCTGGGCCTCAGGAGAGAACGGAATTCGCATGTTGAGCTTGGGAGATCCCCAGCCCTCCCCTCCCGAGTGCGCGTCAAAGCACATGACCATGGCTGCCTTAGCCTCCGCCGGAGAGGCCGCGCCGTCGCGACACATGCCCAGCGCCCGCTCGACGGCAGAGAGGTAGCGCGTGCCCCTCAGCTCCCGAGCGACCTCCGCGATCGCCTCAACGCTCGTAAGCGGAGGCCTCCGCCAGAGGTCCGTCAGCACGCCGCGCCGGTCGTAGCAGGGCTCCCATGGAAGGGGCTCGCCTTCGCCATCGAGAAATCCCAAGGGTCGGCCATCCTCACCATGATAGGCATAGATTCGCTGGTCAGGAGCGATGCGGCCACGCCCAATCACCCCTGCGGCCTCGAGCTGCCTGGTCGCAAGCCTCACCCGCTCGTTCTGCGGGCACAGCGCGAAGACCCCGCACGCCTCGTAGACCATCTTGGCCACGGCGGCAACGCCGCGATGCTGACCGTGAAGGCACACGGCCGCCTCGGGCATCGGCACGTGCAGGCCGCCGCCGATAGGCTCCAGATACGAGCGCGGAAAGCCCGCAGGGAGCCGATGGACGTGCACAAGGTCGCTCCTGTGCTCGCTGCACGGGGCGTCGCACATCACATGGACCGGAAGAGACAAGCCCTTGAGGTCACCAAGCAGACGTCCCACGACGGCCGCCTCGGCCTCGCGAGCGTTCTTACGCGGGGAGTCCGCGGAGGCGAGCAGACGCAAGCATTCAGGAAGCGTCGCCGCAAGGCCGTCCCGCTCGAGGTCGACCGAGGCCACGATTGGCGGCGTGCGCAGATACTCCCAGGCAGAGACATCAAAGAGTACGACCACGGCGCCTCCTTGCTTGAGGTCGGGGCCTCGCAGCGACGCGAGACGGGTGATGTTCCATCCTAGGGGAGGCGCGATGGCACGAACTTGAGAAGCCCGGCCCAATCCGCAGGCGGCATGAGGGGCCTGGTAGCCGAAGGAGCCTTAGAATCGGGGCCCGAAAGGATGCCGGACCGCCGGGCTTGCCCGCCTCGGTCGCTCAACACTCCATCCATCCCGACTCGGCTCCGGTGCCCGGACGGCGGCACTCTCCCAAATGAAATGCCTTGCCCCGTTCTCCCCGAGCGCCCTACCACCCGACTGCCGGCACCCGAACTCCCCCGCCCACTGCTATGCTTGGGGGCACATGCAAACGTATGCAAGGGGTGGCCCATGGAGCGGTACAAGCAGGAGTTCATCGAGTTCATGGTCGAGTCGGACGTGCTGAAGTTCGGCGACTTCACGCTCAAGAGCGGGCGGAAGTCGCCGTTTTTCATGAACGCCGGCGCCTATGTCACGGGACGTCAGCTCAAGCGCCTCGGCGAGTACTACGCCCGCGCCATCCACGACAACTTCGGCCTCGACTTCGACGCGGTCTTCGGGCCGGCCTACAAGGGCATCCCCATCTCCGTGGCCACGGCCATCGCCTTCGGCGAGCTCTACGGCAAGGAGGCCCGCTACTGCTCCGACCGCAAGGAGGTCAAGGACCACGGCGCCGACAAGGGCAACATGCTGGGCTACGAGCTCAAGGACGGCGACCGCGTGGTGATGGTCGAGGACGTCACCACCTCGGGCAAGTCCATCGACGAGACCTACCCCAAGCTCATGGCCGCGGCAAAGGTCGAGGTCAAGGGACTCATCGTGAGCCTCAACCGCATGGAGGTTGGCAAGGGCGGCACCTACACCGCCCAGCACGAGATCCAGGAGCGCTACGGCTTCCCCGTGGCGAGCATCGTCTCCATGGCCGAGGTGGTCGACCACCTCTACGACCGCGAGGTCGCCGGCCGCGTCGTGATCGACGACGAGCTCAAGGCCCGCATCGACGCCTACTACGAGCAGTACGGCGCGAAGGAGGCGTAGGGGCTGAACCTGCTTGCGCGGGTCGCTCGCATGCGTGTGCCGGCCGTGGGCCCCGCGCCCGCACGGCGCCGCCGAGCGCATTGCCACCCTCGCCCGCGGCCCGCACCCGCACGAACGCCCCATCCCTCACCCACCCCTCCCAAAGGAGCCCCATGGACGTCCTCTTCGTGGAATACCCCCGCTGCAGCACGTGCAAGAAGGCCAAGCGCTGGCTTGACGAGCACGGCGTCGCCTACACCGACCGCAGCATCGTCGACGACAACCCCCCCGCCGCCGAGCTCGCCGAGTGGCGCGGCCTCGGCGAGCTGCCGCTGCGTCGCCTCTTCAACACGAGCGGCACCAAGTATCGCGAGCTGGGTATAAAGGCGCAGCTCGACGCCGGCATGGCCGACGAGGACGCCTACGCCCTGCTCGCCACCGACGGCATGCTCGTGAAGCGCCCGGTCCTCGTGGTGCGCGGCGGCGCCGATGGCGACACGGCCGTCTTCAGCTTCCGCGAGCCCGCATGGGCGCAGGCCCTCGGCATTGACATCGAGGGCTAGGACATGCTCGACCTCATCATCATCTGCGTCGTCTGCTTCCTGGCCTCCACGCTGGGTCCGCTCTGCGGCATCGGCGGAGGCGTGATCATCAAGCCCATCGTCGACTCCCTCGGCATCATGGGCATGTCCACCACGAGCTTCCTCTCGAGCCTCACCGTGCTCACGATGTCTCTGGCCACGCTGGCCCAGGAGGGCTGGGCGCGTCTGCGCCACCCCGACGCGCCGCGCCACCCCTACCCGCCCACGGCCATCCCGCTCTCGCTCGGCGCGGCGGCCGGCGGCGTCGCGGGCAAGGTCTCCTTCAACGCCATCCAGGCGTCGCTCGGAAACGCCAACGCCATCGGTGCCACGCAGGCGGCCGTACTGTTCGTGCTCTCCGCCTCCACCGTCGTCTACACGCTCAACCGCTCGCGCATCCGCACGCTGAGCGTTTCGGGCGCGGTGCCCAGCGCCGTCATCGGCGCGGTGACCGGGGCGCTCTGGGCCTTCCTCGGCATCGGCGGCGGCCCCTTCAACCTCGTGATCCTCACGCTGCTGTTCTCGTCAGGAACCAAGGAGGGCGCGCGCGAGTCCATCCTCATCATCGCCTTCTCGCAGGTGGCGAGCTTTGCGTACACGCTTGCCTCGGGCAACGTCCCCCAGTTCAGCCCGGTGACGCTCGTCGCCATGGCGTCGATGGCCGTGGTCGGCTCGATCGCGGGCAAGCGCATGGCGAGCCGGATGGACGTGAGAAGCATCAACCGACTCTACGCGCTCACGCTCGTCGTGGTCATGGCGCTGTGCGTACGCAACTTCATCGCACTGGGCTAGTGGGAGGCACCTGTGAACGAGACCGAGAACGAGACCGAGAACGAGACCAGGCCCGGACGCCCCGAGGGCGAGGTCGGCCGAGCCGCCAACGAGGCCCAGCTCAGCCGCCTTACGCACCACATCCGCGACAGGGTGCACCCCATCACCTGCCTCGAGGACCTCGAGGTCGTCTCGTGCTCCCCCGAGAGCGTCGCCATCCGCACGCGCGTGCGAAAGTCGTCGCTCAACCTGCGCGGGTTCTCCCACGGTGGCTGGCTGTTCACGCTCTGCGACACGGCGAGTGCGGCGCTCGTGTTCTCGCGCGGGCTCGACTGCGTGACGCAGCAGGCCAGCATCAACTACCTGCACGGTGGCTGCGTGGGCGACGTGGTCTGCGCCAGCGTGCGCAACCTGCACTGGGGCCGCTCGACCGTCGTGAACGAGGTGACCCTCACCAACCAGGACGGGGCCGCCCTCGCCGTGGCCACGCTCACGATGTTCGTGATGGGCCTGCTCGAGCCCGACCGCACGGCACCGGGCCCCGCCTAGGTGTTGCGTGCCAAGACATTGTTGACGCCGACTATGCGCGACATCGGCGGCGGACCCCCGCCTAGGGGTGCCCCTCGCATACGTGCACGGCCCGCGGCCCGAAGGCTCGCCTCCCCCATCGGCCTCGCCTGCATAAGATCGGTCTCCAACTGGGTATATATCGAGTCCCAGCCAAAAATCGCCCTTGAGGCGCCGTAACGGGAGACATCATGAGTTATTCGGTCGTGTTCTCAAGCCAGACGGGCAACACCAAGTACATCGCCAAGCGCATCCGCCGCATCATGGGCGAGGAGGGCTGCGCGTTCTTTGGCTCGCCGGCCGAGGCAGACGAGGGCGCCCGCAAGGCCGACATCGTCTTCGTGGGCTCGTGGGACGACAAGGGCTCGGCCACCAAGGACGTCCGCGAGTTTCTCCACGCGCTCGACGGCGCCAGGGTCTTCCTCTTTGGCACCTGCGGCTTTGGCGGCTCGGACGACTACTACAACCAGGTGCTCTCGCGCATGAGGGAGGACCTGCCCGCGTCGTGCGAGCTTGCCGGCTCGTTCATGTGCCAGGGCAAGATGCCGGCCCCCGTCCGCGAGCGGTACGTGGCCATGCTGGCGGCCGCCGACCCCGACAGCAAGGAGGCCAAGCGCGCGCAGATGTTCATCGAGAACTTCGACCGTGCGCTCGACCACCCCAACGGAGACGACCTGCGCACCCTCGACGCCGACCTGCGCGAGGCGGGGCTGGCGTAGGCGTACGGCGCAGGGCCACCGATGGGCGCCCCCATCGCTTGCAGAAAGGCCGGCTCCTCGACGGAGTCGGCCTTTCTTGTTGAGGCCCGGCCGACAAGTGCGCCGGCCGTCTCACGTGCTGCCGCGACCACCGGCCCCGGCGCCCCACCCTACTTGTTCTCGATGCTCCCGATGTTCTTGAGCTCGATGGAGATGAGGCCGTTCGCCTCCGTCGAGAACTCGATGAACTCGGGGTTCTCGCCGTACTCGGCCGGGAACGACACCTCGATGCCCGTGTCCGTCACGATACGGTGGCAGCGCACGCGCTTCTGGGCCACCGCGCGCTTGTCCACGGCCACGCGCTCGGGCAGGTGGCGCACGTCGGCCGCCGTCTCGAAAGCCTTGCGGCAGGGTTCGGAGTCGGCAAAGACCTGCTCGGCCAGGCCGTCGCGCGAGAACGACTCGTCCGCGTCGACCTGCTCGGCCACGTAGGCCTTCGCCTTGGAGAGCGCGAGTGCCGTGTTGGCGCCGTGCTCCTCGGCAATCTGCTCCACGATCTCGGTCACGCAGTCGATGGTCTCGCGCGAGCTGGCCTCGCTCGTGCACTGGAACAGGCCGTCCGGGATGACCATGACGTCCTGGCCATCGATGCTGCGCTCCTTGTCCACGTACGAGATCTCGAGGTTGTCGGCGCGCACGAGCGCCCAGCTCGCGAGGCGCTGCGTGGCGGCCGGCAGCACGCCGTAGCGGCGCACGATGTCGCAGCTCACCATGGTGCCCGCCTGGCTCACCTCGTGCACGAATGCCTTCTTACCCTCGAGCAGGAAGAGCCCCAGGTAGCGGATATCGTCGCCGTCGAGGAAGTCGGCCAGCAGCATGTCGGTCGACTTGGCGCCGTCCGCGCGCTGGAGCTCGCCGAACACGAACTGCGCCATCTCGGCCGTGAGCGGGGCGAACTCCTCGGCGTCGTGGAAGTAGCGGCTCACCTTGGTTGCCAGCTGCGAGCTCCCGGAGAACTTGCCGTGGCGGCAGTCCGTGGAGCCCAGGGCCTTGCGGCAGATGCTCTGGACGTAGGACTTGACCGGCTTTTCCTCGAGGTCGAGCTCGGCCTTGGAGTACACGTTAATGGCAGAGTCGAGGTCGAGCACGTGCAGGATGGCCTTGTTCAGGCGAACAATCATGGGTGCCTCCGGGTCTGGCTGGGCTGCGGTTGGGGCTTTGCGCTGCGTGCGTCGGGTGTCGGGTGCGTCATGCGCAGTACCCGACACCGCGAGCGGCCGCTCGCGGCAACGGGCAACAACTATAGCGCGAACGGGCCCCGCGCCGCGTAGGCCCCATGCGTCCGGACTTGCGATGACGCCGCCCGCCTGGGGGCCGGCAACCCGGCGGCGCCCCCGCCGGACCACGCGGTGACTGCACGATAGAGGCGCGCGAGGGACTGATTGTGCGCCAAAACGAAGAATGCAAGCAATCTACCGGCCCAGGCCACGCCCGCAGGCCCAGGGCACCCGCAACCCACCGCAGCCCGACCACCCGTGCGCTAAAGTAGTAAGCCACAACCAGACGGCACACCGGAGGACCATGAGCGACCCGACCGATTCGCAGCTAGGCGCCACCGACGAGACCCAGGCCCAGCACTCGCCCGACGACCCCATCCTCGCCGAGGAGCAGACCCACCTCGACACCATCTACGCCAAGCTCGAGAGCATCCGCGACGAGCTCGCCGACTCCCTCGAACACGGCCACGCCGACGCCGCGGCCGACCTGCGCGAGCTCTCCGCCGAGATTCGCCCGGACGTCTCGGGCGTAGCCTACGACGAGGTCATGGAGACACTCGCCGCCATCGAGACGCTCAACGCCGTCATCGATGCCTACAACCAGTACCACGACTTCTCCGTCGATAAGCTGCGCCGCGTGCTGCTCCTCCTGCGCCAGCCCTACTTCGCCAAGGTACGCCTCAAGATGGCGCCCGACCGCCCCGCGCGCGACGTCTACATCGGCGCGGCCGGCATGACCGACGAGCGCAGCCGCCCTCTCATCGTGGACTGGCGAAACCCCGTCGCCGAGACGTACTACAACCAGGAGAACGGCACCACGAGCTACACCGTGAACGGCCGCGTCCGCACCGTGGAGCTCGAGCTTCGCCGCCAGTTCGACATCACGCGCAACAAGATCAACGCCTACTTCGACACCACCGTGGCCATCCAGGACTCGCTGCTTCTGGGAGCGCTGCGCCGCCATCACTCCGAGAAGCTCCGTGACATCACGGCCACGATCCAGCGCGAGCAGAACCTCGTCGTGCGCCACGAGGACGTGCCGGCGCTGCTCGTGAACGGCATCGCGGGCTCGGGAAAGACCAGCGTCATGCTGCAGCGCATCGCGTATCTGCTCTACCGCGAGCGTCAGACGCTCTCCCCCAGCCAGGTGCACCTCTTTGGCCCCAACGCCGTGTTCGAGCACTACATCGACAACGTGCTGCCCTCGATGGGCGAGGCGAACCCGCAGGTCTACACCTGGCGCGACTTCTGCGAGACCCAGGGTGCCGGCGGCCGTGACCTGGGCGAGCGCACCGACTCGGCCAACCTCGAGCGCCTCGAGGCGGAGCTGCCCAACCTCGTGCTGGGCCCCGACGACCTGCGCGACATCCGCTGCGAGGACGTGACCCTGCTCAAGAACGGCCAGGTGGCGGCCGCCGTGGAGAAGTTCGCTCGCTTTGGCGTGGGCCCGCGCTTCTGCACCCTCGTGACCGACGACCTCCACGACCGCGTGAGCCGAAAGATCGCCACCATGGCCCGCGACGAGGAGCTGCAGGAGGAGATGCTCGGCCTCGACGTGGACGAGCAGGTGCGCTTCTTCGGCGAGACCGTGAGCCCCGAGACCGAGACGCAGACCGTCGCCCTCACGCGCAAGTGGCTCGAGCAGCGCCTGGCCGCCGCGCACGACGAGGTGGACCGACTCGCGTGGCTACGCCTCGACCGCGTGGCCATGCGCATGCTGGACTCCCAGGCCGTGAGCGCCAGCGAGTGGCTCTACCTGCGGCTCCTTGTGACCGGGCGGGGCGACAAGGACGCGCGCTACGTCATGGTGGACGAGGTGCAGGACTACACGCTCACGCAGCTCATGGTGCTGGCGCGCCACTTCTCGCGCGCGCACTTCCTCATGCTGGGCGACGAGCACCAGGCCATCCGCGAGGGCACGGCCGCGTTCGCGCAGATCCGCGAGCTGTTCACCAAGACGCACGGCAGCGTGGGCGAGTGCCGCCTGCTCACGAGCTACCGCTCGAGCCCCGAGATCACGGCCCTGTTCAGCGGCCTGGTGGAGCACGACGAGGCCGTGAGGCTCGCGAGTGTGCACCGCGCCGGCGTGGCCCCGCGCATCGAGGCGCTGCCCGACAAGGACGCCTTCCTCGCGGCCCTGCGCGAGACTGTCGAGGCCGCCCACGACGCCGAGGGGCTCACAGCCGTGGTGGCCACCGACGACGGCGCCGTGAGCTGGCTCAAAAAGCAGCTTCCCGACTTCGTGCAGGTCATCAAGAACGACCAGGAGCTGCCGGCGGCGGGCGTGGTTCTCATGAGCCTGCGCCTCGCGAAGGGCCTCGAGTTCGACCACGTCGTCATCCCGGACGCGAGCGCCGAGACCTACCCCGACACGCCGCTCTCGCGCCGCCGACTCTACACCGCCATCTCTCGCGCGATGCACCAGGTGACCATCCTGGCCCAAGGCGAGCTGACGCCCCTTCTGGTCACCAACGAGTAGGACTATGCCAACGAGCCAGCCGGTTAGTTTGCCATTGCCAAGCCGCCCCGCTCATGCAATGAACGGGGCGGCTTTTTTGATAATCGGCAGACTCGGGGGCACGACAAGCGTCCCGGAACCTCGCCGCCACCTCAACATGCAAAACTATTCCGTTATCTAGACTTTTCGGGGCACCGTCAAAGTAGGCAGCCCATCAACCTCAAGAAAACCCCTGCAAGCGAAAGCGGGCATTTGACGACTACTTTGAAGGCATGAGCAAAAATCTAGATAACGGAATAGTTTTTCCCAAATCCACAGCACTCGCCCCACCAACAACAAAAAACGCTGTCGACCGACCAGACGGCATCGAGAACACCCCACCGCGAGCGCCCCCAACAACGTAGAGGGCCGGGGCGCCACATTCCGCAATGAGGGGCTTTGGGACTTTGCGAAGCAAAGTGACCCCGAAAGGAGGAATGTGACGCCCCGGCCCGAACTCGCAGCTAGACCCACATCTCACCCACGTGCCTGGGCATTCTCGAGGAGCGCCCGCTTGAGGTCGCTCTCGATCTGGCGCATCTGTCCCTCGGCCGCCTCGCGCTTGGCCCGCCCGTCCTGCTGGATCTGCATCGTCTCGCGAAGCGTGGCGATGAGCTGCTGGTTGACCTGCTGGAGCGTCTCGATATCGACGCTGCCACGCTGGTTGGCGCGCTCGGCGTCCACCGCACCCTGGTGCAGCGCCGCCGCGTTGGCCTTGAGCAGCTTGTTCGTGGTCTCGTCCACCTCGTGCTGCAGGTCGAGCGCCTTGCGCTGGTTGGCAAGGCCCAGCGCGATGACCATCTGCGACTTCCACAGCGGGATGGTGGTGGAGATGGTGGTGTCGATCTTGTCGGAGATGGTCTTGTCGGCGCTCTGGAGGATCTTGATCTGCGGCGCCATCTGCAGGCTCACGACGCTCACGCGGTCGAGGTCGTCCAGGCGCTTGGCGAAGCGCTCGAGCTTGTCCTTGAAGTCCTTGAGCACCTGCGCGCTCATCGGGTCGTTGCTGGCCTGGACCTCGGCCTCGATGGAGGGCAGCGTGTTGGCGTGGAAGTCGGCCAGGGCCTTCTTGCCGGCGGCGACGTAGACCTTGAGCTGGCGGTACTGCTCGACATTCTTGTCGTACATGGTGTCGTAGAGGGCGATGTCGCGCACCATCTGCGCCTGCGCGCGCTCCAGCCTGCCCACGATCTCGTCGATCTGCGGGGCGACCTTCTGGTAGCGACGACGCAGCTTGTCGATGCTCACGACCACCTGGCCGATGATAGGCACCTGCTTGACGCCCTTGAGCTCGGCGTCGTCGACCGTGCCGAGGAGCTCGCGCAGAAGCTCGCCGGCGTCGCCCGTGTCCTTGCTACGGGTCTTGGCCAACACGTTGTCGGCGAAGTCGGTCATGGAGAGCTGGGCGTCGCGGCCAAAGCTGCTCTCGATGCCGTCCTTGCGGAAGTCGATGCTGGCGGCGAGCTCGTCGGCACGCCGCTGGTCCTCGGGCAAGAGCCTCACCGCGGGCTCGTTGTCGGCGCTGTCGATGACCTGCGCCTCCACCGGCTGGGGCACCTCGGCCTTGGCCGCGGCCGTGAGGTCTGCCAGCGTGAACTGCGGCGCGGTCCTGGTCGTCGCCGGCACCGGCTGTGGGGTGGTCTGAGGGTTGGTCTCGTCTGCCATGTGAGCCTCCAAGCTCGATGTGGTTTGTTACCTGATACCCAACGGATGACGGCTGCCCCTAGGCACCCGCCACCTTCGCTACTTGCCGCCCACCACGCCGACGAGCTCCTGCATGGCGTCGTTGTTGGGCAGCTCCACCGCCGCCGGGACGCGCTCGGCTATGCCGGGCACGCCAAAGCGGCTCGCGCTGTCCGTGCCCAGCTGGGAGGCCCCGCGAAACCCGTGGCGCCCCCACGCCAGCTTCTGCACGTCGTCGCTCTTGAGGAAGTCGCGCAGGCGGTCGCCGTTGTCGTCGAGCGAGACCAGCACGTGCGTGCTCCACTCGGTGGGCGTGGTGTAGGCCACGACCAGGCTGTCCTTGACCTGCTTGTAGAGGTCGGGCTGGTTCCACCGCGAGGTCGAGCACCTGGCTCTCGTAGCCCACCATCATCGGCTTGGAGCCCTCACCCAGGGTGAGGAACTGGCTGAAAGAGTCCTCCGAGCTCGTCTCCATCCAGCCGCTCTTCTGGAAGATGGCGCGGATCTTGTCGGCATCGCGGGCCACGCTGTCGGCCGTCGCCGGCTGCCCGCCGTTGAGCACCGTCGCCACAAGCGCGGCCCACTCGTTGCCCGAGTTGGACTTGGCCGGGTCGGTGCTGTCGATGCGAAACTGGCCGTAGCCGTTGGCGTACCCTAGGTCAGCCCAGCTCTTGTCGGCCACCATCGCGTCGACGGCCGCGGCGGCGTCGAGCTTGTAGGTGTCTCCGTCCTTGCTCATGATGCCCGAGCCCACGAGCGCGTCGGCGACATCCTTGTAGGTATAGATGACGATGGGCGAGTTCAGGATGATGTCGCTCGACTGGGCCGAGACGCCCTTGGCCTGCCCGTTGGCGACGGCCGCCTGCGAGGAGGGGAAGAGGAAGTCCATGCCTGAGCGATCGGCGTGGGCCTGGACGGCGTCGGCGTCGGCACTATGGCGTTGATGACGTGGCTCGAGAACGGGATGAGGACGTTCGCGTCGCCGTCGGTGGGCTGGATCATCGACTTGGCCGACTCGGTCGGGTCGAGCGCCTGCGTGAAGCCGTCTACCACGCCCTTCTTGCCGTCGCCGCGCATCGAGCCCGAGTAGTCGACCACCCAGATCGTGAGCGAGGGGCAGCGCAGCTTCGTCTGGTAGAGGTCGAGGGCCTGCGTCGTGACGTCGGCCGCCGGCATGGGCGCGGCCTTCAGCACGCCCGCGTCGGCCGAGATGCCCCAGTCGGCGTGAAACGTCTGCTTGACGCCGTCGTCGTCAGGATTGGCCACGCGCCCGCCGAGGCCCGTGCGCCGCCCCACCCGCTCGAGCGGTCCACGCCCGAGAGCAGGGACTCCATCTTCTGCTGGAGGGTGGTGGCGGCGAGCTCGTCGGCCATGGGCGGCGTGTCCTTGCCCGCGAGCGCCGTAAGGAAGGCCAGGTAGGCCGAGGCGCCGCTGTTGGACTGCGTCACATTTTCTTCCGGATGATTTGTCACATTCGCGCGCGCCTCGGCAGGGTGCCGTAGCGAGGCGACGCCGGCGCCAACCCGACTGCTTCAGGCTCGCCCGCGTTGGGTACACGCAGGTTACACGGCCAGACTCGGGTGACTGTGGCGCACGCCGGACATGGCTGCCCCGCATGCCCAAGCCACACACGGCCGCACACACGCAACCCGCGCACGACCGCACGCCCGCAACCCGAACGCGCATCCCTCGCGCACTCAAAAGGAGAAGACCATGGGCAACCAGCAGGAAGAGTCCAACGGCAAGACCCTCATCGACGCCCTCACCAGGCGCTTTACCTGCAAGCGCTACGACCCCGAAGGCAGCGTCTCGGACGAGGACTTTGCCACCATCCTCGAGGCCGCCCGCCTCTCCCCCAGCTCCTTTGGCTTCGAGCCCTGGAAGCTGCTCGTCATCGAGCGGCCCGGCCTCGTGGACGAGATTCGCGAGCAGGCCTGGGGCGCCAAGCGCAACGCCGACCGCACCGTCGTAATCCTGGCCCGGCGCGACGTCACGGCCGAGAGCGCCTGGGTGCACCACATCGCCCATGATATCCAGGGGCTCTCCGAGGCCGACGAGCAGGCGCGTCTCGAGACCTTCGCGAAGTTTCAGTGCGACGACCTGCACGTTCTTGACAACGAGCGCACGCTCTTTGACTGGGCTGGCAAGCAGACCTACATCGCGCTTGCCAACATGCTCACGGCTGCGGCCCTGCTGGGCGTGGACGCAACGCCCATCGAGGGCTACAACCGCGACGGCCTCGAGAAGCTGCTCGCGGGCCACGGGCTCTACAACAAAGACGACTGGGGCATCTCGGTGCTTGTGCAGTTTGGCGTGCACGACGCGACGCACCGCCCGGTCGTGAAGACGCGCCGCCCCATCGAGGAGGTCGTGGAGTGGGTCCGCTAGCCTAACCAGCCGGGACGGCAGCCCGCCTGCCATCCCCGAAACGGCGCGAGAAACGCCGTCAGCAAGACCGAAAGGGGCCAGACCATGGAGTTCGTTGCCAAGCCCTACGCCATCGAGTGCGTGGACGACGCCGGAACCATCCTCGCCGAGGTCACCTTCCCCGAGGTGGAGCCTGGCGTGGTCGACATCAACCACACGCAGGTAGACGCCTCGCTACAGGGCCAGGGCATCGCGGGCAGGCTGCTCGAGCATGCGGTGGACACCATCGCCACGCGCGGGCTGCATGCGCGGACGAGCTGCTCGTACGCGCAACGCTGGTTCGAGAAGCACCCGGAGCACAAGGACCTGCTGGCCTAAGCGGAGACGATTGGCGCGCTTCGGCCTGCGGGCTTTAGGTGGTCGGCGCGCCCCGGCCTGCGGGTTATGAGGCCGGGGCCGGCGGGCCAGTCGGAGGCTCAGCCAACATGACAGCCGGAGACATGACAGCCTGAAGCTCAATTGTGGAGAAGCCTTCACAAACAGAACTCCCCCATTGACCCTGTCGGCAGCGGCGCGTATATTGTTTTTCTGCGCTGAGGCGCACCCAACATATTGCGGGGTGGAGCAGTCTGGTAGCTCGTCGGGCTCATAACCCGAAGGTCGTAGGTTCAAATCCTGCCCCCGCGACCAAATTCTTTACGCCTGAACTGGTAAAACAAGTCAGGCGTTTTTCTTTTATCTGCTGCTGAAAACGGGCGACCGTGTAGGTGTCCACGGGTGACCGTGTAGGTGTCCACGGGCGACCGTGTGGATATCCGTGTATGTATCGGCGTGATATAGCGTGCTTTTGCGTGATACCCAGTGAAAGCGGCTTAGCGTTGCGTGCTCTCTACCACACAAACTGCCGAAGCCTCTAAAACAGCTTTATAGTTGCCCCTTTGGCCCACATTGACAACGTACGGAAACGCGCAAATACTCACGCATGTCAAACTTTGGCAAAAGGCAAATTTGGGAAGAGGGAACGCACGGTGGAAGTGCTGGTTGTTGGCAATACCGCATATGTCGATGACGACTTCTGTGCCAAGGCGTTTCCCGGTGACCATGTGCAGGTCGTGGCGGCCAACGAAGCGCGCCGCGACGGGTCATCGCCCTATGCGTCTTGGAAAGAGCTGATGAAGCGCCTGGACCAGGCTTACGAATTCGACCGCGTGGTCTACCTTTCTGCCTATCTCACGCCATATACCGAGGTTGTTGGCGACATCGAGCTGCTGCGCTCCGTTATTCGAGCTTGCATGGGTCACCAGGTCCAGCTGTTGTTTGCGACTGGTCCCATGGGAGCGGACGGCGCGGTGGACGCCGTGGGACAAACCGGCAAGGGCATCATTGCCCGTGCGGCCAACGACCTGTGCCGCTACTATGCGGCCCACGACGGCATCCAGGTCAAGATCCTGCGCGTGCCGTACCTGTATACCGCCTCGCCCACGCTGGAGGACCCTTTTTTGGCCACGCTGTTCGAGGTGTGCTCGCAAGGCTCCGTTACCCTGAGGGGGGGGGGTGGGCTCGCCGCTCGGCGCCCTCTGCGCCGAGGAGCTGGCCGTTCTGGTGCGTCGCATCTTCGACAGCTGGGATGCCACTTTCGAGGAGCTCGAGGTCCCGGATAGCTTTGCCCACACAGTGGGCGACCTGGGCGAGGCGCTCAAGGGCTTGTTCCCGGGGCTCGACATTAGCTACAGCGGGGATGTCTCCGTCTCCATTGCTCCGAGCGATACCGTCCGCACGCGCTACGGGTGGTTCCAGCGCTTTGACGTGCTGCGCGACCTTTCGACCATACACGCTCGCTGGGAGCAGGTCCGCGCGGGCAAGCGCCATCCGCTGCGTGCCGCCATCGACCGCATGCGCGAGCGGACGCTGCCCATCAAATGCCTAGAGACCGCGCTGGCCTGGGTCCTCTTTGAGGGTCTTGAGCTGGTGTGTTCGCAGTCTGCTCAGCTCAACGTGCTCGACTACCGCCTGCTGTATGTGGTGCTGATCGGCACGCTGTATGGGCTTGATTTTGGCCTGGTCGCGGCATTGCTGGCGTCGGTTGGCCTGGCGGCGAGCTACTTTACCCAGTACAACCTCACCTTTCAGGGCCTGTTCTACGAGCCCTCTAACTGGCTGCCGTTTACCGCGTACTTTTTGGTGGGCGCCGTGTGCGGCTACGTGCAGCTGCGCAACAGCGAGGCGCTCAAGGTGGAGCGCGACGCGAACGAACTCGTTCGAAATCGCAACGATTATCTTACCCGGCTCTATCGCGACGCCGTGGAGGACAAGCGCGCCTTCAAGCGCCAGATCGTGGGGAGCCACGACAGCTTTGGCAAGATTTTCGCCGTGACGCAGGAACTCGACGTGCTCAACCCGCGCGACATCTTTCGCAAGTGCTGCAAGCTGCTGGGCGAGCTTTTGGAGAACGACTCGGTGACGATCTATTGCGTCGCGGGCGGGTCGCGTGTGCGCCTGGTTGCGGCGAGTCCGGAGATTGCGTTCGATGTCGCCCGCTCGCTCTCGCTGCAAGAGTTCGAGCCCATTTTTGAGGGCGCGCGCTCGGGGCTGTGGGTCAACCGTGCGCTGACGCCGGGGCTCCCCATGTTTGGTTACATCGTCGAGCACGACGGGGCGCCTACGGTCCTGATTTTTGTGCGTGACCTGGCCGAGAGCCAAATGACGCTATACCACCAAAACATCTTCCGCATTTTGTGCGGGCTGGTGGAACGCGCGCTGGTCCGTGCCTTTGACTACGAGGCCATGGCGCAGGAAAAGCGCTGCATAACGGGCACGTGCGTGCTCAAGCAGGAGCCCTTTGCCCGGGAACTCGCAGCGGAGCAGGCGCTGCGCGACAACAAAATGGGGAGCTATTTGCTCCTGCGTGTGGTGCCGGGCACAGAGCCCGTGGGAGAGCTCGTCGGGACCATTGGTTCGGCGATTCGCGAGAGCGATGCGGCGGGGCTGGTCGATGGCGGCACGCCCTACCTGCTCATGCGCCAAGCCCGCGATGAGGACCTATGCGTTATAAGAGAACGCTTGGCAGCCAAGCAGATTGCCGTTGAGCCTGTTGATGGCGAGGGTGTTGTGGCGCTGTTGCAGCGCATCGCCCCTGCCGACCACGCCGATGAGGGAGATGCCGCTTGATCTCGCTCGTCGTTTCCGCAGCGCTGCTGCTGATCCATGCGCTGGTATGCCTCGTGCTGTGGACCCTCATGAAGCGGGGCCTGCTCCCGGTGCGCGGCCATATGCTCGCTGTTATGGTACTCGTGCCCCTGTGGGGTCCGCTGCTGGTGGTACTGCTCTGCGCCCGAAGCTTGGTGTTTGGTGACGCGCTCAAGGACAGCACGCTGGAGTCGCTGCGCATTACTGATGACCTGCATCGCAGCATGTTGGTGCGGGACCGCGAGGACGATGCCGGCGTGGTGCCGCTCGAGGAGGCACTGGTCGTCAACGACCCGGGTGATCGCCGACGCCTGATACTCTCCGTGCTCACCGAGGACCCGGATGTGTACCTGGCGCAGCTGCAGGCCGCCAAGCTCAACGACGATGTGGAGGTCGCGCACTATGCCGCGACGGCCGTGGCGCAGATCTCCAAGGAGTCCGACCTTACATTGCAGCAGCTGGAACGTGCCTTTAAGGCCGATCCGAATGCGCAAAACCTCATCGCATACTGCGATTTTCTTGGTGAATACTTGGACTCGGGCTTGGCCGAGGGCCGCGTGGCTCAGATCCAGCGCCAGCAGTATGCGCGTCTGCTTGCTCGTCGCTGTAATCGCGAAGACTCCTTTGAACTGCGCATTCGATATGCCGCGGCCCTGGCCGACACGGGACAGATCGATGAGGCACAGGCCGTGACTAGCCAGCTGGTGCTCGACGCACCCGAGGAACAGGACGTTTGGATGCTCTGCCTTCGTCTTGCCGTGATGCGTCGCGACGGTGACGAGATTCGCCACTTGATCGATGCGATCGACAAGCGACATGTGTATTTGAACGCCAAGAACCGCGAGGAACTGGCATTTTGGCGCGATGAGGAGGAGGCCCGATGAGCGTAGTGAACCGTATTCGCGACCATGCCGGCCGCTTTCGCTGGATGGGCCTGTTTGTGGTGTGGGCGGCCTTTATTGCCATGGCTGCCGTGCTGTTTATCGAGTGCGCCGGTGTGCAGTACAGCGCCGGGCAGCACAAGTTGGGCATGCTTGCCGCCAACGACGCGGTGCCGGCCTCCTCGGCAATCTTTGGCCAAAAGCCCACGTGCCTGGTCATTACCGACTCGGGCCAAGCTGGTGTTGACGACGTTAAAAGCCAGTTCGACCAAATTATGTTGGACATGAAAATCGCCCACCGCGATGTGGATATCGCCAGCGACGGCGTGGACTCGATTCCCTCGCTCACTTCGTTCGATCGCGTGATATTGCTCATGCCGTCGCTCGATGGGCTCGGTACGCACTTGACCGACATTATGAGTTGGGTGAGCGCCGGTGGTTCGCTCATGCTGGGCATGACGCCGGATAACACCAGCTACCTGCAGGCCGTTGCCCCCAAGCTGGGCATCGATGCCATGGGCTACGACTATGTGACGGCCGAGAGCATCGTCCCGAGCAAGGACTTTATGATTGGCGGCGGCCAACGCTACGAACTCTCGGACCCCTTCGATTCATCGCTTTCCGTCTCGCTGCGCGAGACGGCTCGCGTGTGGGCGACGACCGGCGATGCGGGCGCTCCGCTCATTTGGTCGAATGATTGCGGCAGCGGGCATACCGTGGTGTGCAATATCGGCATCTACGACAAGGTTATGCGTGGCTTTTACGCCGCGGCGATCAGCCTGCTGGGCGATGCCACGGCCTATCCGGTCATCAACAGCGCCGTGTTCTACCTCGACGACTTCCCCAGTCCCATACCCTCGGGCGACGGTACCTACGTCAAGCGCGACTACGGCCTTTCCATCGCCGACTTTTACGCCAAGGTTTGGTGGCCCGATCTGCAAAAGCTCGCGCAAAAATACGACATTCGCTTTACCGGCGTGATGATCGAGAACTACGAGGACGCGGTTGACCAGACTGAACCCGCGCGCCAGGCCGATACCACGCAGTTCCGCTACTTTGGCGGCATGCTGCTGCAGATGGGTGGCGAGCTGGGCTTTCATGGCTACAACCATCAGCCGCTGGCGCTCTCGTACACCGATTACGGCACCCTGTACGACTACAAGACGTGGAAGAACAAGGAGACACTCGTTGCGGCGCTCAACGAGCTGATCGCCTTCCAGGACGAGGTGCTGCCCAATGCGCACGGCTCGGTCTACGTGCCGCCGTCGAATATCCTTTCGGCCCGCGCTCGCAAGATCATCGGCACCGACGTTCCGCGCATCAAGACCATCGCCAGTACGTATTTTGAGGACGGCACCGACCTGCCGTACGTGCAGGAGTTTGGCGTGGCGAGCGATGGCATTGTGGAGCAGCCGCGTATTGTCTCGGGCGGCATGGTCGACGACGCCTATATGCGCCTGGCCGCCGTGTCCGAGCTCAACATGCACTACGTGAGCACGCACTTTATGCACCCGGATGACCTGCTTGACCCCGACCGCGGCGCCAGGCAAGGTTGGGAGGCCTACAAGGGCGGCCTGGTGGACTACCTGGATTGGCTCAGTACCGCGGCTCCCGACCTGCGCAGCCAGACGGCCTCGGAGTGCTCGGGCGCGATTCAGCGCTTCTCGTCGGTGACGGTGGACGTGGATGCGAGCGAGGACGCCTGGACCGTGACGCTCGGCAACTTTTACGACGAGGCGTGGCTCATGTTCCGCGCCAACGACGGCGTGCCGGGGGCGGTCTCGGGCGGCGAGCTGACGCACCTAACGGGCAATCTGTACCTGCTCAAGGCAAATGACAAGACGGTGATGATCGAGCGCAAGGAGGGTGGCGATCGATGAGAATCTGCTTGGTGCTCGAGGGTTGCTACCCCTATGTGCACGGCGGCGTTTCCACCTGGATGCACGGCTACATTACGGCCATGCCCGAGCACGAGTTTGTGCTGTGGGTGATTGGCGCCCACGCCGAGGATCGCGGTAAGTTTGTCTACGAGCTGCCCGATAATGTCGTCGAGGTGCACGAGGTGTTCCTGGACGACGCGCTGCGTCTCTCGGGCGAGCAGCGCGAGGCCAGCTTTGACGACCGCGAGCGTGAGGCGCTGCGCCGCCTGGTGTCGCTGTCCAATCCGGACTGGGACGTGCTCTTCGAAATCTTCCAGCGCCGCCGCGTGCATCCGCTCTCGTTTTTGCAGAGCCGTACGTTTATGGACATCTTCCGCGATGTGTGCCTGGCAGAGTATCCCTACATTCCCTTTGCGGACGCCTTCCACACCATGCGCTCCATGCTGCTGCCGGTGCTCTACCTGCTGGGCAGCGAGGTGCCGGTGGCAGACGTGTACCACGCCATATCGACCGGTTACGGCGGCCTGCTGGCAAGCCTGGGCTCCAGCATGAACGACGCGCCGGCGCTGCTCACCGAGCACGGCATTTACACCCGCGAGCGCGAGGAGGAGATCATCCGCGCCGACTGGGTGGTGCCGTCGTTTAAGGACCGCTGGATTCGCTTTTTCTACATGCTGTCCGAGGAGATCTATCGTCGCGCCTTTCGCGTGACGAGCCTGTTCCACAATGCGCGCAAGACGCAGATCGACATGGGCTGCGACGCGTCCAAGTGCTCCGTCATCCCCAACGGCATTCAGTTTGATCGCTTTAAGGACATTCCGCTTAAGCCCGACGACGGCTGGGTGGACATTGGCGCGGTGGTGCGTCTGGCGCCCATCAAGGACGTCAAGACCATGATCTACGCCTTCTTTGAGCTGCATGAGCGCCTGCCAAAGGTGCGCCTGCACATTATGGGCGGCGTGGATGACGAAGAATACGGCGCCGAGTGCCATGCGCTGGTGGAGACCCTGGGCGTGCGCGACCTGATCTTTACCGGCCGCGTGGACGTGGTCGAGTACATGCAAAAGCTCGACTTCACCATCTTGACGAGCATCTCCGAGGGCCAGCCCCTGAGCGTGCTGGAGTCGCTGGCCGCCCGTCGTCCCTGCGTGACAACCGAGGTGGGCTGCTGCCGCGAGCTGCTGGAAGGCGCCCCCGGCGATGACTTTGGCGTGGCCGGCTTTGTGAGCCCGCCCATGTATCGCAAGGGCTTGGCCGATGCCATGGAACGCATGTGCGCGAGCCGTGCTCGCCGCCTGGAGATGGGGGAGCGTGGCCAGCGTCGCGTGGCGACCTATTACCTGCACGAGCAGATGCTCGCCAACTACCGCGCGCTCTACGACGAGACGGCTCGCGCGCACGACCTGCCGCGGAAGGAGGGATAGCCCATGGCCGGAATTGGATTTGAGCTCAAGCGCCTGTTTAAGCGCAAGGGCCTCTTTGCCACCATGCGCGCCTATGGCTACGCCGGCATCGTGTGCACGGGTCCCATGCTGCTGGGCGTGCTGCTGCAGGTGGGCATTCTGGTGCTGTGCAGCCTGTGGGGCATCGGTCCCGCCAACCAGGATTTGCTGGTGTGCATGGTGACCTATACGCTGCTGGCGTCGCTCACGCTCACGAGCTTTTTCTCCATGCCCGTCACGCGCTTTTTGGCCGATATGCTGTTTGCCGAGCGCGAGGAGGAGGTCCTGCCTTCGTTTTGGGGCTCTAACGCCATCATGTTGGTCGTGGGTACGGCGCTCTATGGCATCTTCTTGCTGTTCTCGGGCGCTACGCTGCTGCAGGGGCTGCTGTGCCTGTGGCTGTTCAACATTATGATCGTCAACTGGAACGGCATGAGCTACCTCACCGCCATCAAAGACTACCGCGGTATTCTGTGCAGCTTTGCGGCTGCCATTGGCGTGGCGTGCGCATGCGCCCTGTGCGCGCTGGCGCTGGGCCTGCCGCCGGTCGAGGGCCTGTTGGCGTCGATCGCCCTGGGCTACGGCGTCATGCTCGCTTGGGACGTGGTGCTGCTGTACCGGTATTTTCCGCAGAGCAAGCGCAGCCCCTGGCTCTTTTTGCAGTGGCTCGACCAGTTTTTGCCGTTGGCGCTCACGGGTCTGTTTACCAATCTGGGACTCTTTGCGCACCTGGTGATTATTTGGGCTGGTCCCATCGGCGTGCAGGTCAAGGGCTTGTTTTACGGTGCACCCTATCACGACGTGCCGGCGCTCATCGCGTTTTTGACGATACTTGTCACGACTGTCAACTTTGTGGTGTCGGTCGAGGTGATTTTTTATCCGCGTTACCGCGACTACTACAGCCTGTTCAACGACGGCGGCGTAGTGGGCGACATTATGGTGGCCGAGGAGGAGATGCTCGCTACGCTCAACAGCGAGCTGCGCTTTTGCGCGCTCAAGCAGCTGTTTGTGACGGCGGCGGTGATCTCGCTCGAGACCACGGTGCTCTCGGCCCTGCCGTTGGGCTTTAACAACCTTATGCACGGGTATTTCCGCACGTTATGCGTGGCCTATGGCCTGTATGCCGTGGGCAATACGGTGATGCTCGTCTTGCTGTACTTTACCGACTACAAGGGGGCCGTGCTGGCCTCGGGCCTGTTTGCCGGCGTGGCCGGGCTGGCGACCGTCGTGTCGCTGTTTTTTCCGCAGCAGTTCTACGGCTTTGGCTTCTTGTTGGGCGCGGCGGTGTTTTTTCTCGTGTCGCTGCTGCGGCTCGACACCTATACTGCCACCTTGCCGTATCGTGTCCTGAGCCGGCAGCCCATTGTGGCGACCGACAAGGTGGGCTGGTTTACCGAGCTGGGCCGACTGCTCGACCATGCCGAGCAGCGCTATGAGACTCGCCGCGAGGGCGCTGAGCCGCACGGCGCATTTGAGCGCATGGTGGTCCGCGTGTATCGCAACCACTGGGGAGGTCCTGATGACCGATAGGATGATATCTCGTCGTCGCCTGATTGAGGTGGCTGCCGGCATGCTGCTGCTTTCGGGCTGCTCTGCGCGGGACGATTCCTCGACCAAAAAGGCCAAGAAGCAGGGCGAGATTAAAAAGGCCGAGGTGTCCGACCAGTCCAAGCACCTGCGCGATAAGGACGAGCTGTACGAGGTCTACGATGACTCGGGCATTGTGACCATGTACCTGACGGTCTCGCGCGGCAACAGCTCCGAGAATACCGATCACTCCTGGGCCGAGATCAACACGTACTCGGTCTATGACTACGCCGACATGGGTGTGACGCGCTACCGGGTTATGGGCTTGTTGCAGCCGGGCGATGACAAGGGCCCGGTGGCCGGCGAGGTGGGCTATGGCGAGGAAGCGCCCAACGCCACCGTGCAGGTGCGCGGCCAAACGTCGAGTACCTACACGCAAAAGAGCTACAAGGTGGAGCTCAAAAAGGGCAAGGGCGCCTGGCGCCAGCAGCGCTCCATTGCGCTCAACAAGCATATGGGCGAGGGTATGCGCTTTCGCAACAAGATGGCCTATGACCTTATTCGCGGCGTTCCCCAGATGATGGGCCTGCGCACGCAGTTTGTACATCTGTGGGTGTGCGACCAGACCGAAAAGTCCAACGACACCTTCGAGGACTACGGACTGTTTACCCAGGTGGAACAGCTCAACAAGACGGCGTTGAAGGCACACGGGCTCGATAAGAGCGGGCATCTGTACAAGGTGAACAGCTTCGATTTCCATCGCTACGAGCAGATGATTAAGCTTGCCGATGACCCCGACTACAATCAGGCCGACTTCGAGGGCATGCTCGAAATCAAGGGCGATTCGAACCACGCCAAGCTCATCGAGATGCTCGACGCGCTCAACGACGAATCGCAAGAGATCGACGACGTGCTCGACACTTACTTTGATACCGAGAACCTGACCTATTGGATGGCGTTTCAGATTCTGACGGGCAACTGCGATACGCAGAACCGCAACTGCTATCTGTACAGCCCGCTCAATTCCAACGTTTGGTACTTCCTGGACTGGGATAACGATGGCATGCTGCGCAAGCTCGAGCTGTCACTTACCGGGTTCTCGGACTACGCCAGCTGGGAGCGCGGCGTAAGCAACTACTGGGGCAACGTGCTGTTTAACCGCGCGCTGCGCAGCAAGTCGTTCCGCAGCGAGCTCGACCACGCCGTCGAGGACCTGCGCTCGTATCTGACCGAGGAGCGACTGGCCAAGATGGTCGAGCACTATCGCGAGCTAACCGAGCCGCTGGTGTTTGCGTCGCCCGATATCGCTAACCTGCCCGTGACCAAGGACGAATACGAGCAGATTGCCGCGGCGATTCCGGCCGAGGTCGAGGAGAACTACAAGAGCTATCGCGAGAGCTTTAAGAAACCCATGCCGTTCTATATTGGCATTCCGCAGATCGAAAACGGCAAGCTGCGCATCAATTGGGATGCCTCCTACGATTTTGAGGCGCGTGACATTCGCTACACCGTGGAGCTGGCGCGCGACTATGCCATAAGCGACGTGGTCTTTAAGGCCGAGGACGTGCTGCTGCCCGAGGTGACCTGCGATGCGCCCAATGCCGGCCAGTATTTTGTGCGCGTGCGCGCCACCAATGCGGACGGCTATACGCAGGATGCGTTTGACTACTACGTGACTGACGACGGCAAACAGTACGGCATGCTGTGCTTCTACGTGCAGGACGGCGGCAAGGTCGTGGGGGATACGTATGAGGAGGGCTAGCGCGCTGCTTGAGCTCCTGGCGGCTCCGCCCGCACGCACCGCGCAGGAGAGCTATCGCCACGAGCTCAAATACCTTATCAACGAGGGCGAGCATACCGCACTGGCCTGCCGCATGGCGCCGATCTTTAAACTGGACAAGCATGCGCAGGCGGGCGGCTATACCATCCGCAGCCTGTATTTTGATGATTACCGCAACTCGGCGTACGAGGAAAAGGACGCTGGCATTCTCATGCGCAAAAAGTATCGCGTGCGCATCTATAACGGCAGCGACAAGGTGATTAAGCTCGAGCGCAAAAAGAAGTACGGCAGCTGGATCTACAAGGAGGACGCGCCGCTCACCCGCGACGAGTTCGAGCTCATTCTGGCGGGCGACTACGACTTTTTGCTGCGCAGTCCGCACCAGTTATGCCGCGAGTTCTACATCGAGTGCATCTGCAACACGATGCGGCCGCGGACCATCGTGGACTACGAGCGCGAGCCGTGGGTGATGGACGAGGGCACGGTGCGCATTACGTTTGATAGCAATGTGCGCGCCGCGGTGGGAAGCTTCGATATCTTTGACCCAACGCTGCCCGCGCTTCCGGTGCTAGAACCTGGCAAGCTGGTGATGGAGGTCAAGTTTACGGAGTTTTGCCCGCAGCTGGTGCGCGATATGGTGCCACCGGGCGCCGCAGAGCTCACGGCGGTCTCCAAGTACTGCCTGTGCTACGAAAAGACCGCCTACCTGCGCGGATTTGATTATTGGAATCGGTCTTTGGGAACCGAGGGGATACTTAGCCATGAGCACCAGGGACTTTATTAAGAACTCCGTTCTGGAGGCGTTTGGTCAGGTCGACCCTGCTAAGATCGGCCTGTCGCTGCTCGTGGCGCTTGCCATGGGTATTTTGATCTACCACGTGTACAAGCGTTTCTTTACGGGCGTGGTGTACTCGCGCAGCTTTGCCGTGACGCTCGTGGGCATGTGCGTGCTCACCTGCATGGTGACGCTCGCAATCTCGACCAACGTGGTCATCTCGCTCGGTATGGTGGGTGCTTTGTCGATCGTGCGTTACCGTACGGCGGTCAAGGACCCGCTCGACCTGTTGTATCTGTTCTGGGCCATTACCACGGGCATTACGGCGGGCGCCGGTATGTATGCGCTCGTGGGGCTTACTGCCGTGGTGATCGTGGTGATGATCGCGGGCTTTGCGGCGCACCAGGACAAGGCGCGCGTGTACATGATGGTGATCCACTATACGGGCCAGACCACGGGCGACGATATCGTGCGTGCCTTTGGTCGCACCAAGTTCACGGTGAAGTCCAAGACCATGCGCGGTGACAAGGTGGAGATGGCCGTCGAGGTGTTCTCGGACGGCGTTGACATGCCCTATGCGGACGCGGTCCGTGCGCTCGACGGCGTAGAGGACCTCACGCTCATCCAATACAACGGCGAATACCATGGGTAATCTGGTTCCGGCGTTCTTACGAACGCCGGGCCGGCCGGCGCTGCGCGCGCATCTGTCGGGCAATCTGCCGCTCAAACCGTCGCTCGCGTACGTGAAGTACACGTCACTCCTCTCCGCAAGAACAGACGAAATGATGCCGTTATCCTTCGATCAACGCTCCTGCACCCGAATCTCCCCTTGCGCAAGCGCAACGCGGCCTCGGAAGGCACGGACCCAAAGCGCCAGCGCACCAATGACAACGGCACATCCACCCGCAAGTACAACAAGGCCAAGCTCGGGGCGAAGCAATGAGTAGAGGAATGCAGATCCGGTAATCACCAGCACGCAAACGACAAGAAGCACCCTCCTCACCATCGTATCGTGGGAATCGGAGATGTCCCCTGCCTCGACCGCATAGGAGAACCCATGGTCCTCGATCTCGAAGGACGTCCTTCCGCAGGCTAGATTCGCCGCAATCCTCCACCTGGCCATTCCGGGAAGACTGCTATATCCCACCTCTCGTGGAGCGGAGTCCTCGGTACCCGAGTCCCTCCACAAGTCCTCGAGATGCTGCTCGGCGATGACCAGCGCGGTAGACCCCGCAACAAGCACCGTCACGCAAATCAGACTGACCACCCACGAAAGATCGAAGGATAGCCCAATCACCTTGGGCCAGAAGACGTCACAGATCACCAGCAACGCCATGCGGCCCAATGACATGACGGCGAGCAATCCGGCCGTGCGATTGGCCAGGTCGCGACTGATGAGATTGAAGTCCGTCATCACGATTTTCAACAGGACAAAAAGGGCAATGACAAACAGAGCCGGCGCAGACCAGAGATGAGCTCCGGTAAGGGCAAGCAGGTACAAACCCGCATACCCCAGGTCAACCATCGCCCTTGCCCGCCCGGTATCCATCCCGCCTCCAGGCACCCTTCTCAACCCGGCGTTCTCGCTCATTGCCCCTCCCCTGTCTTGCCAATCGCAGACTTTGTCTGCCTTGTCCAATCAGGCCCCGACATCCTGTGATGCCGGGGGCCTCTGTCTCCTTTTTAGGACCGAGCGGCTGCTTTACGTCTTTCCGCATTCGCCTTGGCACGCTCTCGTGCCCTCGCGAAGATGCCAGCCGTGTCGGCAGACTCCTCGACCGAAAGCGCTCGGGGCTCGCCCAGGGCCTGAGCCGAGAGATAGAGATCAGCGCAGAACTCGACAACTGAGGCGACGTTGTACGCGTACGCCCCATCCGGTCCAGACGCAATGAGACCGTGATGACCCAAAAGCAGCGCATGGGTATCACCAAGCGTCTTCACGACCGCCTCGCCAAACTCGACCGTGTGCGAAGGCATGAAGGGCATACAGCGAACCCCTGCTTCCAGGTCTGACCCCGCCGCACATGAGAGGTTCGGATGAATGAGCGGCAGGTCATGCTCGAGACATGCAAGCGCGGTAGCCGCTCGGGAATGCGTGTGGATGACGCAGCCAGCTTCGGGCTGAGCGACGTAGACAAGACGATGCATGTCTGTCTCGCTCGAGGGCTTGCGCTCTCCCTCGACCACGTTGCCTTCGATGTCGACGTCCACAACGTCTTCGACGGTCATCTCGCCATAGGGCAGACCCGATGGGGAGACCGCGATGAGGCCAGTCACGGGGTCACGAAGACTGATGTTTCCGCTCGTGCCCACGGTGAGCCCGTCCGCATCCATCCGCTGGCAAAGCTCGACCACCTGCTCGCGCTCACTACGCAGCTTCAACGTCTTCACTTCCCATGAGGGCCTGGCGCTCGATGAAGTCCTGCACGGCGTCCTTGTTCTTGCGGAAGAGGAAGTAGAGCACGAAGTAGAGCGCCACGACCGCGGCGATGATGAGCGGGTTGCCAGAGAGGAACGCGAAGAACATGGCACCGAGCACCGGCTTGGCAAGAATCACGTACGAGCAGATCATGAGCGCGTTCGAGGGAATCTCGACACCGACGCCCTTCGCAACCTCCGTGTAGTAAGGACCGACGAAGGAGCAGACAAACAGGACGAGCGTAAACCACACGATGGCCATGATGGTGCTCTTGAGGATGTTGCCGTTGGAAGTGCAGGCGAACACGATGCTCATCGAGGGAAGCGTGATGAGGTCGACCATGGGAAGCACCTGGTTGCCAGGCAGCGTGAAGGCAACGGCAAGCAGCAGGGGGATGCAGAGCAGGCCCGTCGTAAGCGTCGCAGTCTCGCCCACGCCAACGGCAGGGTTGACACCGAGATACCACTTGCGGCCCTTATCCTTGTTGCTCTTTTGCGCTCGCCGTCCCGGCGGAGGATGCCTCCGGCTCCGCTCCCGTCTCGCGCGAGGCCCTGCTCTACCAGGCGATTCCGCACAATCCGTGGGGAGAGGTGCCCTCGCTGCACTTCGAGTGGGCGTAGGGCGCACGCGGGGAAGGCCCTACCTCCGGCCCCCGCGCGACTCGGCATCCAGCGAGGCGGCCGCGGGCGCGACGCTCTCGGGCAGCAGCTCATCGGGCAGCTCCGACGCAAGCAGGCCGGCCCCGACCTCCAGCTCCCCCGCCCGAGCCAGCGCCAGCCACTGCTCGCGCGACACGCGGTGCCGATGCTCGACGCCCTTGAAGAACACCCGAACCTGCCCCAGGCTCACGGGAAGGTAGCCGTTCGCGTCGACGCCCACGTCGAAGCGCAGCACGCGGTTGGCACGGTTCCACTCGTTGTACGCCGCCGGCGCGTGGATGTGGCCGTGCAGGTGAATGCTCCCGTGGCCCAGCCCCTCCCAGTCGACCATGGGATAGTGGCAAAGCATCAGCTTGAGGCCTTGGCTCTTGAGCTTGACGATCGGCGGCTCCACGATGAACGTGCCCGCCACCTCATCCTGCGTCCAGTCCTTGTCGTGGTTGCCCGGCACGAGGTGGACGTTCTTGCAGCGGATTCGCTCGCGGATGGCCCGGGCCTGCTCGGCATCCAGCTTAAACGAGAAGTCGCCCAGCACGTAGAGGTCGTCGCCGGGTGCCACGCACGAGTTGATGTTCGCCACGAACCCGGTGTCCATCTGCTCGATGGTGTTCCAGCGCTCGTGGCGGTCGGTGAACCGTAGCACGTTGGCGTGGCCGAAGTGCGTGTCGGCCGTGAACCAGATCATGTGGGCGCGACCCCCGTCCAGAGAGGTCGGGACGCCCGCACGAGCGCCCCGA
>CWGU01000047.1_pt2 | contig 48223 bp, 45 predicted proteins | sample 667921 | NCBI WGS metagenome assembly CWGU01 (sample SAMEA3735815, study PRJEB9488) | human gut metagenome | biome: ENVO:mammalia-associated habitat; material: ENVO:feces | place: Malawi | collected 2009-02-27 | reverse complement strand
GAGGCCGTGCCCGTCTGGGCGATATAGGAATCAGGCGACCGCACCTTCGCCCTGATTTGCCGCCATCGCAAGGCGGGACGACGAGGGAGAGATGGCTTGCCTCATGAGCGAGGCGCTTCAGCACGCCAAAGACCCGAATGGTGTGACGTCGATGAAGGGGGTTGGTAGGTTCCTCGTGTCGGTGCCGAAGGTCACGCCGGGCTTTTTCGTCTGGCTATTCCGTGCCGTGTTCACGTGGGTGATGTGAGAAGAGGCGGGCAATTGCCCGCCTCTTCTTCTCACTTTTTATCTTCCTAATCGTCGATGAGCCAACAGTCGGTTCCGTCCGTGAGCAGCGTCCTGGCTGTCCGGGATGTCTCCGCGATGCGTTCGATCCCGCCCTTTCGATCGTCGGCCTCGGACTTTACGCCACGAAGAGCTTAGTCGCGTCGCCCGTGTCGCAGTCGGCGAGCGCGACGCTTCTGATGGAGGGGTCATCGTCGGTCGAGTAGTAGTACGTCTTCGTGCGCGCAGAGAAGCATCCCGTGTAGAGCGTGCGCTCGAAGGCGCCATCGGCCATCGCTGCCGAGCCCTCGACCATCGCCACGTTGCTAAGCGTATGGAACGCGCGCAGGACGTTTTCCCGCTCGGTCGACTTCTGCGGGTAGTTCGCGTTCAAAAATGCCGCTTTCACGAAGCGCGAAGGGGAGTAGGAATCGCCCGGGATGCCTCGCGCGCCCGCGCCCGCACCGAAGGGGGCAAGCTCGGCGCGGCCCCACCTCGCGGCAGTGGGGAAATCGCCCGTCGCGGTGATATAGGTGCGCAGGTTCGTCATATGCCAGGCGAACTCGGGCTGGTTTGCCAGCGTATCGACCGGGTTGTCCATCACATGCAGTCCGTCGGCCATCTGCTCGATCACGATCGAGCGCGCGCCATCGCCGACAATCCAGTGCAGCATCGACACGCCGAGCCGGTCGTCTACCGGCTTCGCGACGATGTTCGCGTCGGCGAGGGCTGCCTCCACCTCGTCAACCGTCGAGAAGTTGGCCGCGACCCACACGGGGAACTCGTAGGCGGCGATGTTCGTCTTCCCGTCAACGGGGCCATTGGAGTATTCGGCGAATCCGGGGAAATTCAGGCCGGCAACGCCCAAGCCCGCGTCGTTTCCGCAATCGAAATAAAGCGGATAGTTGTCGAGGGCCACCGCCATGCCGATCACAGCGTGCTCCGCCCTCGCATCGGCGAGGAAGGAATAGGGGAGCGGGAAACCCTTCGGAGTCACCACCACGCGCTCGCCGTAGCGCGTGCTCCAATCGAGGTTGCGCGCCAGATACATGTTGCCCTCATCGTCGCTGAACCTGATTCCCGTGCACATATCGCGTCCTTCCGTCGTATTCGTCCGTTCGCGCCCGCCCGTATCAAGCGAGCCTCTCTCCTATACCATCGTGCGCCCGCGTCATTCGAAAGGCAACCGGGGGCTCCCCATCGTTGCCGTTCGGTCACCAAAACGCCGCGCGGTCAACAAATTGCGGGGGGGGGTGAATTGGCGTTCTGAGTGCAACGTGCCGCGCCCGAGACGGGGGCACGGCACAATCCCGAGCGGTACGATGCGGATTGCCCAGACCCACGTCGTGCGGAGGGGACGTGTGCCGCTACGCGCATCTTGGCGCCGCAGGGCGCGACGGTATGGCGGAGCCCTACCACGAGGGGGCGGGCGCCGGCGAGATTGTCCGCAGGGCCGGCTGCGACAAGCCCGCGGCCGGCCGCGAGCCCTCCCGCAACGGGCGGCGGGGCGGGAGATGCGGCGCCGCGACGGCCCAGAGGCGGGCTGACGCCCTCCGGGAGGTCGACGTGGCGCAGTCGAGCTACTCCGCCGTGAGGTGGGGTGAAAAGTGCGGGCTGCTGCCGCTGTTCTCGTCGGTCCTCAACCTCGACGTGCCGCAGGGAAGCCCCCTGGCCCGCCGAACGCAGGTGACCTTTGCCGACCTCGCGGGCCGGAGGATCCGCGTGCTGCGGCATGGCAACGACGCGATGGACCGCCTGCGCGATGCCCTCGAGCTCGAGGCTCACGCGAAGGTCATCGACGTCGACAGCTTCGACTATGCCCTCTTCAATGAGGCGGAGGAGCAGGGCGGCACTGTGGTGACGAGTGGCAGTTGGGCGGGGCTGCATCCGGGCTTCGTCACGGTTCCCATCGCCTGCGAACATCGCGTGCCGTGCTTTCTGGTGTACCAGGCGCATCCCGCGCCGCAGGTGGGGCGCTTCGTGAGCGCCCCGATACCCAGGGCTACCAGGGCTCCTCGATGATGCCCGCCGCGTGTCCGCGAGGCAAAGCGGGCGCCAGCGGCCTTGGCCGGGCGCGCGTCTTCGATGGTGTTGCGGCTTGGGGTGGGGGCGCTTCTGTTAGACGGTTGCTAACGCAGGACTTACTGTCCGCGGGTGCGTGCGCATGGCGGTGTGGCGGGGGTTGGCGATCCGATTTTGCGTTCCGCGCCACGAAAACGCGGTTTGTGGGAAACGGGGTGGCCCGACGGCTGTCTCATAGCCGGCCAATTGCCAATGAATGTGCGTGGTCCAACCTGGTCGGTGTGGGCCGCAGCTTTTGCTTCTGACAAAACCACAGGTAACCTGCCGTCTAGGCACGCGCGTCAGGAAACGATGGCTTTCGGCTTGTTAGTGTTTGCTGATAAACCGCCTGATGACGGCGGGGGTGTTTCCCACAAACCGCGTTTTCGTGGCATGAATCGCGAAATCTCATCGCGAGGGCCACGGGTGCCCATGCGTGGGACGGAAATCAGGGACAGGGCAGGCCCTCGTGGGCACGACGCGGAACGACCGGGCGCCCGGTATGGACGGCACGGGCGGCATTTCCCTGCCGGCTGAAGCCTCCTGGCGACTTATATGGTCCCGGTGTGTGAGCGAAGTCCGACGGGATGACGGTAGTCATTGCTCCGCGGACCCAACCCCTATCTACTCCCAGCCCTCCCACACCTCGGGCCTGTAGCCCACGGTGGCGGCACGGCCGTTGCGGACGATGGGCTCGGCCAGGATCTGCTGGTTCTCGAGGAGCGTGTCGAAGCGCTGTGACTCCGCGAGGTGCTGGACGAGCGCCACGGTGTCCTCGTCCTTCGCCTTGGGATTCACGAGGGCGTCGATGTCGCCCGTCGCCTGCGTCACGCTGCGCAGCTCGCCCTTGCTCATCTCCTTCTCCTTGAGGTCGATGAACTGGAACTTGATGCGACGCTCCTTGAACCAGCGCTGGGCCTTCTTAGTGTCGAAGCTCTTCTTCGTGCCGAAGATCTGGATGTTCATAGGGTTTCCCAATCGGACGGATTCGCGAGTATCCTTATAGAGTTTGACTGTAACGCGACGGCCGCGCCAAGGGACCGTCGCTCTCAAGAAAGGCCCCACATGCTGTCCCTGCCCGAGGAAATCCGTCGTCATCGCACGTTTGCCATCATCTCGCACCCGGACGCGGGCAAGACCACGCTGACCGAGAAGCTGCTACTCTACAGCGGCACCATCCAGTCTGCCGGCTCGGTCAAGGGCAAGAGCAGCTCCAAGCATGCCGTCTCCGACTGGATGGACATCGAGAAGCAGCGCGGCATCTCCGTCACGTCCTCGGTGCTGCAGTTCGAGTACGACGGCAAGTGCGTCAACATTCTCGACACCCCGGGCCACCAGGACTTCTCCGAGGACACCTACCGCACGCTCATGGCCGCCGACGCGGCGGTCATGGTCATCGACGGCGCCAAGGGCGTCGAGGCCCAGACCAAGAAGCTCTTCAAGGTCTGCACGCTGCGCCACATCCCCATCTTCACCTTCGTGAACAAACTCGACCACGACGCGCGCGACCCCTTTGACCTCATGGAAGAAATCGAGAACGTGCTGGGCATCGGCACATACCCCATGAACTGGCCCATCGGAAGCGGCCGCAGCTTCAAGGGCGTGTTCGACCGCGCGAGCCGCCACGTGCTTGCGTTCCAGGGCGACGGCCACGCAAACGCGGCCAAGAAGGTGGCCGAGGTTGAGGCCGAGCTCGGCGCGCCCGAGATGAACGATCTCATCGGCGAGGAGAACCACCAGACCCTCATGGACGACATCGAGCTGCTCGATGGCGCCGCCGACGAGTTTGACGCCGAGGCCGTGGCCACGGGCAAGTTGTCGCCGGTGTTCTTTGGCTCGGCGCTCACCAACTTTGGCGTGGAGCCGTTCCTCAAGGACTTCCTGCGCCTGGCCCCAAGCCCCTCGCCCCACAAGGATGCCGAGACGGGCGAGGAGGTCGAGGCGACCGACCCGGATTTCTCGGGCTTCGTGTTCAAGATTCAGGCCAACATGGACAAGAACCACCGCGACCGCATCGCCTTCCTGCGCATCTGCTCGGGCGAGTTCGTGCGCGGCATGGACGCGTTCCACGTGCAGGGCGGCAAGAAGATCAAGCTGGCCACCGGCACGTCGATGATGGCCGACGACCGCTCGACCGTCGACGAGGCCGTGGCCGGCGACATCGTGGGCCTGTTCGACCCGGGCATCTTCTCCATCGGTGACACGCTCTGCGCGGGCAGGCGCCACGTGCGCTACGCCGGCATCCCCACGTTTGCGCCGGAGCGCTTTGCGCGCATCACGCAGATGGACACGCTACGCCGCAAGCAGTTCGTGAAGGGCATGGAGGAGCTGGCCCAGGAGGGTGCCATCCAGATCTTCCGCGAGGTTGGCACGGGCATGGAGAGCGTCATCGTGGGTGTGGTGGGCGTGCTGCAGTTCGAGGTGCTCGAGCAGCGCCTCAAGAGCGAGTATAAGGTCGAGGTCGACCGTCACGCCCTGCCCTTCGAGATCATCCGCTGGGTCGAAAACGACCCCGAGGAGCTCGACCTGGCCACGCTCGACCTTACGCGAGACACCTGCAAGGTGGAGGATATGCGCGGGCACCGGCTGCTGCTCTTCACGCGGCCGTGGAGCCTGGAGTGGGCCGAGGAGCACAACCCCGACCTCAAGCTCTCGGAGTTTGGCAACGTGACGCTGTAGGCGCCGTGGAGGCGTGTGCCGGCTGCCTGGTGGGAGGGCCTGCCGGGTGGCCACTGCTAGCGGCTGGGGCGCTTGTGCGTGAGGTGCCACCCGCCGCAGTAGGGGCATTTGTAGAGGTAGAGCGCGGGAGAGCCGTGGCGCTCACAGGTGGCTATCGTGGCCCTGGCGTCGGCGCGGGTGGCGTAGCGCTGCTTTGACTCGCACGCCTTGGCGCGCAGGGCCTGCTCGTGGCGCTCGTCGTCGGCGGCCTTGCGGGCCGACTCCTGCGCGAACAGGTCTCCCATGTCGCCGAGCTGGGAGCGAAACGCCTCCCGCTCGCGCCTGCGCGCCGATTGCTTCCTGCTGCCCATGGCCTGTCCCCGTCCCGCGTCGGCTAATGCTCGGGCGCGGGGCCCGCCGCGGGGCCTGCCGCTGGGGTCACGGCCGTGAGCTCGCCGGTCTCGATGTCGATGGTGAAGCCCCAGACGCGGACGCTCTCTGGCATAAGTGGGTGCTTCCGGATCTTGCTCACGCTTGCGCGCACCTCGTCCTCGAGGCTGGAGAAGCCGTCGAGGAAGCGTGCGGCCCGCGAATCCTGCCCGGTCGCGGCCTCGATGCGCTCGCGGGGGACGCCGGCGCGCTCGAGCTCGCCCAGCATGTGGGTGGCCTCCATGTCGCAGGTGCCGCAGTTGGTATGGCCCACCACCATGATGTCGGTGACGCCCAGCTCGGCCACGGCCACGAGCAGCGACCGCATGACCTCGCCGTAGGGCTCCACGATGGTGGCACCTGCAACCTTGATGATCTTGGCGTCGCCGTTCTGGAGCCCCAGGGCGTCGGGCAGAAGGCGCGTGAGCCGCGTGTCCATGCAGGTCACCACGGCAAGCTGCTTGGCCGGGCGCCCCGGGGCGGCGTGGTCGCGCCAGTCCCCGCGCGCCACGAAGGCCCTGTTGTGCTCGAGGACGCCCTCGATGACGGGCGGGTAGGGTTGCTGCTGGGTCATGGGGCCTCCTCGGGCGGGCGTGCGATGCTTGGAGTCTACCCCTCCACCGAGGCGGTGGCGCTGGCGAGGTCCTCGCCCAGGTCGAGCTTGTCGAACTCGCGGTTCACCGGCAGGTCCATCTCGAAGCGCGCATAGCTCTCGAGCTTGCCGGATGCCGTGCCCACGGCCAGCTCGAGCAGGTGCCCGCCGCGCTTCTTGTCGTCGGAAAGGAAGTGGATGTGCCAGCCGGGCAGGTTGATGCCCTCGAGGTAGGCCGGCACCCACACGCCGATGACCCAACCGCTCTCGTTCTCGTAGCTGTGCTCGTGCTGGCTGCTGGCCACCTCGGAGAGGGTGGGATAGGGCTTGGTGAGCTTCTTCTCGCAGCTGCGGACGCGCAGGCTGGGGAAGGTGCCGTGCATGGCCATCATCACCCAGGCGTTGTCGTTGTCGTCGGAGGCCTTGCGGGCGTCGTCGAGCGCGTCCTTGACCCGGGCGATCGTGGTCGCGCCGGAGATCTCGAACTGCGCGGCGCGGTTGGTGAAGTTGGCCACCGTGGCAAACGCCAGGCGGGCGTCGTCGGAGTACTCGCAGGTGGTGCCGTCGGCGTGCGCGTCGTAGGCATGGCCGTCGCAGACGATGGCCTCGCCGTCGAGTCCCTCGTAGGTGCCGATGCCCCAGCTTCCGTGGCGCTTGAGCTCGCCCACCGTGACCACGCCGTCAAAGTTGCCCAGCATGAGCGCGTTGAGCGTGCTCACCTGGTAGAAGACAGGCTTCTGCGCATACCCGTCTGCTGCCGTCGCGCCCTCCGTGCCGTTCTCCGTCGTTATCGTCTCTGCCATGATTGCCCCCTTGTTGTCTCCCCTGCGTGGGACGGTGTACCCCTTTGCGCGACGAGGGGCGATGCCGCCCGCGGGTTTTTACGAAACCGTCGCAATGGGGGCGACGGGCTGCGTGCCTGGCTTGGGCTATGCTTTCGGCGACGGGTGGGCCGGGCTGCGGTCGCAGGGCCTGACGATGAATCTGGGCGGAGGATGCATGCGGGAGAGTCGCGAGGAGGGGGCGGGGGCCATGCCGGTCCCGGAGCTGCGCGAGACGGACGAGGGGCTTGCGCTCGTGGCGGACGGCATGGAGCTTCGCGGCGACTTTTCGCGCATGCTGCCGCGCCTGCGTGCGGACCGCCTGGGCAGGGAGCTTCTCGTGCGGGCAGCGCGGGTCAAGGGGGCCGACGCCCCGACCGTCTTTGACGCCACGGCAGGTCTGGGCGAGGACTCGCTGCTCCTGGCGGCGGCCGGCTTTGAGGTGACGCTCTGCGAGCACGATGCCACGATTGCGGCGTTGCTTAGGGACGCGATGGCGCGCGCGGCGGAGATTCCCAAGCTTGCGGGTGCCGTCGGGCGCATGCGGGTGCTCGAGGCCGACAGCTTGGAGGTGCTGCCGAGCCTGGCGCAGGTGCCCGACGTGGTCTACCTCGACCCGATGTTTCCCGCCCGCACCAAGAGCGCCGCGGTGAAGAAGAAGTTTCAGCTCCTGCACCGGCTCGAGCCGCCGTGCGAAGACGCCGAGGCGCTGCTGAGGGCGGCGGTGGGGGCGGGGCCGCGCAAGGTGGTCATCAAGCGCCCGGTCAAGGGGCCCCTGCTCGCTGGCATCAAGCCCAGCTACTCGCTTGCCGGCAAGGCCGTTCGCTACGACGTGATCGTGCCGGTTCGGTAGGGGCTATTGGCGGGACGCTCGCTTGTGGCGAGGCTGCTGCCCGATGCTGGCTTGGTGGGGCGTCTGGGTGGGCGCCATGGCGCGCCCGCGGATGAATAACCAACAATTCTGCGAGGGCTTCCTCTTACCTCGCGTACCTGTGGTGATATGAGTTTTGAACATTCGCCGAGCCGTCGGGCGGCATAGTCTCCCCGATTCTTGTCGGCGGCTTGTCGGGTCTGTGTCGGCGGGTGCCGGGGTTTCTTCCCTTTCTTGCCCGGACCGCTTCTGGCTCCCCCTATGCTCGACCTCCCAATGGTCCGAGGAAGGGGTGGGGAGATGGTTGCCGACAAGATCTGGGAGGACCTCTATGCCGTCTACCGGCGATGGGAGGATCGGAGTGCCGAGTACTTCGACCGCTCTCGCGAGACGTTCGAGGACGCCGTGAGGCCCGCTGCCTACTACGAGAAGTCGGCAAGCTCGCCTCTCGTGGTCCAGGCCAACATGGCCTACACGGAGTGGTTCCTCTTCGAGTTTGACCTGGCGGGCGGTAGGACCCCGCTCGAACTGTTCATCGGGGCCCCTCCGCAGGGGACCGCCTCCGCTTGCGTGGAGAGGCTGGCCCAGATTGCCGAGACCCAGAGGTTTTCGCGCTTTGCCATTCGCGACAAGAGTCCCGAGACGAGCGAGCTGCGTGTCGTGGATCTGCGCACGGCCGAGGAGCACGCGGTTGTCAACAGGATTGCCTGCGAGAGGTCCACGTGGAGGGGCGGCACGCTTGCGCAGCGCATCGCGCGGGTGGGCGGCAGTTGGTACTTTGTGGGCCAAACGCTGCTGTACGACCGCGCGAGCTACGAGCCATGCTCTGGTGAGGGTCCTGGGGAGCTCGAGGGCACCGTGACACTCGCCTGCAGGCCCGGGGGCTTTGGCTTCATCCACCGAGAGCCAAGCGGCAGCTACTTTCTTGACGTGCTGCGAGACGTCATCGGCATCGACGGGCCCTATCGCGACACGCTTCGTGTGGTGAGGGAGGGCGAGCCATGATGTGGTCAAGGGCCAGCTCGTGGCCAACGCCGCCTGTGGACAGGATATGGTCGCCGCCGCTCGTGGTGCCAATCCCGTATCATCGTGGCTCGTTAGATGCCGACGAGTCCCTCGTGTGGGAGGCCGTCGGCAGGTGCGAGTCGAGCGAAGGGTGCTGCCGTGATCAAGGACATCGTTAAGGACGAAGAGTTTCTGAGCCAGCCGGCGGAGGCGGCCACTGCCGAGGATGCCGGAGTCGTGCAGGACCTGTTCGACACGCTGGGTTCGCTCGACGACTGCGCCTGCCTTGCGGCAAACCAGATTGGCGTGAACAAGGCCATCATCGCATTCGAGGGCTCCAAGGGCATGCAGGTCATGCTCAACCCCAAGATCGTGGCGTCGATGGCCCCCTACACCGCCAGCGAGGGCTGCCTGTCGCTCGACCGTGCCACGGAGGTCCGCCGCTTTCAGATGATCCGCGTGAAGTTCGACGCCCTCGTGAACGGCAAGCTCGAGTCCAGGGCCCGCAAGTACTCCGGCTGGGTTGCCGAGGCCGTGCAGCACGGCATCGACCACTGCTCCGGCAAGCTGGTGTAGGGGCGCGGCCTGCGGCGGCATGCTGACGTAGGCGCGGCCCGTGGACGCGGTCCGCGGAGGCGGTGGCCACACACGTGATGGCGGGCCGTGGGCGGCGGGCCCACGCTCGCGCGGACGCTAGTCTAGGAACCCGAACACGAGGCCGAGCGTGATGTAGGCGGCCACCCAGACGATGAACGCGGCGAAGCAGTACGCGAACAGGCGCAGGTGCGAGATCGAGGCGCTCTGGGCAATCTCCGCCATGGCGTCGGCGCGGGGGTTGCCCGTGGCGCTCGCCCCCTGGTGCTTGCGACGGCGCTTGGCGCTCTTGCTCTTGCTGGCGTTCCCCTCGAGGTTAAGCGCCTCGTCCCAGGTGAAGCTGAACGTGAGCCGGGCGTCCCTGCACACGCGCGTGCGCAGGGCAGCGACCTGCTCGGGCAGGTACGCGTCCGTCTGGCTCGCCTTGAGCTCTATTCCCTCGGGAACGGTGCGGGGAACGAGGGGGCGGATGTGGCGCAGCGCCGAGGTCGACACGCCGTAGCCGGCCGCGCCCACCGCGACGGAGATGATGAAGCCGAGGCCGAGCGCGATTTCGACCGCGAGGCAGACCGCGTTGATGGCGTCGCCCACGATTGCCTCGGGGTAGGAGGTCAGGATGCGCGACCTCACGAAGGGAACCGCCACGGGCAGCGCCACGAGCACCCAGATCACGACGACGCCGAACCGCCAGGCGCGCAGGCGGTGAACCCAGGAGAGCAGGGTGACGTCATCGTCGAGGTCCGCGAGGGTGGAGCGCCAGATGAGGCGGGCGTAGAGGCACAGGTAGGGGATGACGAGCGCCCCGCCGACGCCGGCGACGAGCATGCCCTGCGCTGACACCTCACCCAGCGAAACGAACCCCGCCATGTACATGGCCCCGCCCGCGAGGGCGAGCGTAGCGATGACAAGGAACACCTTGAAGCCCAGGCTCCAGGTGGGACGGCGCGTGTCGGGTCCCTGCGTCTCGTGGCTACCTGCCTCGGCGTCTTCTGTCGTGATGGGACTGTCCATGAGCGCTCTCCCTCCACCCGGTGTGGAGGACAGTGTATCCCTTGGCAAACCCGTTCCCTGTGTCGTTTTCCGCGACACTTTCCACGGATTGGTCGAATCGGTTGAAATTGAACCTTTGAACCTGTTCTTACCGATTCGTCCGTATGGTTCAATATCACGCGTGTTAGAATGTCGATAAATTGAACTTTTGAAGCCCGAAACTCCAAGTAAGTTCAATTTACCAGTAGAAATTGAACCTGTGGATTGAGGTGGGTATGGAAAACGAGTTCGCCTCCCGGCTCAGGGCCGCGATGGAGGTCCGCGGCCTCAAGCAGTCCGACCTCGTCCACGCCGCCGCAGAGGTGGGCGGTCACCTTGGCAAAAGCCAGGTGAGCCAGTACGTGAGCGGCAAGACCGTGCCAAGGCCGGCCCCGGCCGCGCTGCTCGCGCGAATCCTCGACGTTCCCGAGGCGTGGCTCCGCGAGGGTGCGGGAGACTTTGAGCTGGCAGGCGCCGGCGAGGAATCGGCGATCGCCAGCAACGGGTCGGCGGGTGCCAGTGGCTGTGATTCGGAAGGTACCGGCAATCCCGACGAGCCGACGGGGCCCAGCCATGAGCCGGCAGCCGCCAGCCGACAGCCGGAGCCCAGCGGCGAGCGAGCTACTGCGCGGCCTGAGGCCGCGGCCCCGGGCGCGGTGCCCGCGGCCAAGTTCGATCATACCTCCACCCAAGGGAGCGTCCCCATGCGTCAGTTCAAGAAGTCCTCGAAGCTCGATAACGTGCTCTACGACGTCCGCGGCCCGGTGGTCGACGAGGCCGCCCGCATGGAGGCCAAGGGCCAGCGCATCCTCAAGCTCAACATCGGCAACCCGGCGCCCTTTGGCTTCCGCGCGCCCGACGAGGTGGTGCAGGACATGCGCTACCAGCTGCCCGAGTGCGAGGGCTACTCCGACTCGCGCGGCCTGTTCTCGGCGCGCAAGGCCATCATGCAGTACGCGCAGATCAAGGGCCTGCCCAACGTGCAGATGGAGGACATCTACACCGGCAACGGCGTCTCCGAGCTCATCAACCTGTGCCTGCAGGCGCTGCTTGACAACGGCGACGAGATCCTCATCCCCAGCCCCGACTACCCGCTCTGGACCGCGTGCGCCACGCTCGCCGGCGGCACTCCCGTGCACTACCTCTGCGACGAGCAGGCCGAGTGGTACCCCGACATGGACGACATCCGCGCCAAGGTGACGCCGCGCACGAAGGCCATCGTCATCATCAACCCCAACAACCCCACGGGCGCCCTCTACCCGCGCGAGGTGCTGCAGGAGATCGTCGACATCGCCCGCGAGAACCAGCTCATGATCTTCTCGGACGAGATCTACGACCGCCTCGTCATGGACGGCCTGGAGCACGTCTCCATCGCGAGCCTGGCGCCTGACCTTCCGTGCGTCACCCTCTCGGGCCTCTCCAAGAGCCACATGATCGCGGGATACCGCATCGGCTGGATGGTGCTCTCGGGCAACAAGCGCTGCATGCGCGACTTCATGCTGGGCGTGAACATGCTCTCCAACATGCGCCTGTGCTCCAACGTGCCGGCGCAGTCCATCGTGCAGACGGCCCTCTGGGGTCACCAGAGCGTGAACGACTACATCGTGCCGGGCGGCCGCATCTACGAGCAGCGCGACTGCGCGTACAAGGGTCTCAACGAGATTGACGGCATCACGGCGGTGAAGCCCAAGGCGGCGTTCTACATCTTTCCGAAGCTCGACGTGAAGAAGTTCAACATCACCGACGACGAGCAGTTTGCGCTCGACCTGCTGCATGACAAGCACGTGCTCATCGTGCCGGGCAAGGGTTTCAACTGGGGTGAGCCCGACCACTTCCGCGTGGTCTACCTGCCGCGTCGTCGCATCCTGCGTGAGTGCATGGAGGACATCGCGGACTTCCTCAGCACGTATCGGCAGAACTAGGGCCGAGGCTGTGACAAGGGGCGGCGCGAGGCGAGGCCGATAGTTGCGCCGCTTTTGCGGTGACGGGAATTTGCGGGCTGTGGGGCGGCTTTCAGCCCTTACACTGAACCGCTGGTGCCGGGTGCCCGGAAGGGCCGAGACGAATGACACGGATGATCTGAGTTGGAGAATCCGGCACGGTGGCGCGGAAGTGCCCATGTTGGCGCCGGGAGGCGCAAGAAGGAGACGCAATGTCTGAGTTCGAGAACGACGAGACGATTGACGAGACGAGCATCCAGGACGAGGAGATCGCCGAGGAGACGTCCGTTGACGACGACGTGACCGCCGAGGACGAGCAGGACGCCGAGGCTGACGACGAGGCCACGAGCGATTCCGATTCCGATGACGCCGAGGAGGAGCAGGGCGTCAACGAGAAGCTCGTCGCGAAGGTGAAGCGCGCCGAGAACCTGCTGTTCCGTCGCCGCGTCTCCCTCGAGCGCGCCGCCGAGGAGAACCAGGGCAAGGCGAGCACGCTCGTGCGCGCCCTCAAGCTCCTGCAGCTCAAGCCCAAGATGCAGCAGAAGGAGATGGCCGACCTGCTGGGCATGCGCCTGCGCGAGCTTGACGCCGTGCTGGCCGATGCCGAGAAGAAGGACCTCGTGGGCCGCATCGAGCCCGAGGAGCCCGACATGCGCAAGGTCGTCGTCTTCGCCGAGGACGACGCCATCGAGCGCGCCGAGGCTGCCGAGCGCAAGGGCGAGGACCTCGTCCCCGGCCTCTCCGAGGAGGACGCCGAGCAGCTCCTGTCCCTGCTTGACAAGGTGATCGACCCGCTCGTGGCCCTGGGCCTCGATGAGCCGCGCGAGGACCGTGGCCGTGGCGGCTTTGGCGGTCGCGGCGGCGACCGTGGTGGCGACCGCGGCGGCTTCCGTGGCGGTCGCGACAGCCGTGGCGGCTTCGGTGGCCGTGGCGGCCACGACGACCGTGGCGGCCGTGGCGGTCGCGGCGGGGACCGTGGTGGCGACCGCGGCGGCTTCCGCGGCAACCGTGACGACCGCGGTGGCCGTGGCGGCTTTGGCGGCCGTGACGATCGCGGCGGCCGCAGCTTTGACCGCGGTGGCGACCGCGGTGGCTTCCGCGGCAATCGTGACGATCGCGGCGGCCGCAGCTTCGACCGCAACAACGACCGTCGTGACGACCGCGACAGCCGTGGCGGCTTTGGCGGCAACCGCGGTGGCTTCGGTGGGAACCGCGGCGGCTTTGGCGGCAACCGTGGCAGCTTTGGCGCCCGCGACAACCGCGACAGCCGTGGCGGCTATGGCCGCAGCAACGGCGGCTACCGTGGCGGCAACCGCTAGGAAGCGCATCTGCGCCGGAGTGCGACCCGTTCGTGTCCGGCTCGCGTGACGAGGAGGGCCCCGAAGCCGTCAATCCGGCTTCGGGGCCCTCCTTGTGCTACAAGCTGCGGCGACGATACGCGTGCCGGTCGGCTGCGGTCTGAGGTCGGGTCATGTGCCAGGCTATCCGGGACGGTCCCGCCCATCCGCTCAGCCCAACTTCTTCCCGTACTCGTAGAAGCCCTTGCCGGCGGCAACGCCCGTCTCGTCCTTGTCGACCTTCTCCTTGAGCAGGGCCACGCTCCTCTAATGATGCCCGGTTTGGGGAACACTCTTGCGTGGCATCGGCGAGCGGCAGGCATGGGAGATGCGGGAGGGAATCGCGACATGACGGACTGGCTCTCGAGGCTGTTCGTGAAGGACTACGGGCGCGTCAACGACCCCAAGGTGCGCGTGGGCTACGGCATCCTCGCCGGCATGGTGGGCATCGTGCTCAACGTGGCGCTCTGCCTGGCCAAGGGCATCGTGGGCCTGGCCTCGGGCTCGGTCTCCATCGTGGCGGACGCCGTGAACAACCTCTCCGACGCCTCGAGCAACGTGGTGAGCCTCATCGGCTTCAAGCTCGCGAGCCGTCCGGCCGACCCGGGCCATCCCTACGGCCACGGGCGCTACGAGTACCTGGCGGCGCTCGTCATATCGGTGCTGGTCACGTCGGTGGGCATTGAGCTGGCCCGCAGTGGCTTCGAGCGCATCCTCAGGCCCGAGCCGATCGAGTGCAGCTGGGCACTCATCGCGGTGATGCTGCTCTCCGCGGCGGCGAAGGTGTGGATGATGAGCTTCAACAAGACGCTGGGGCACCGCATCGACTCGGAGGCCCTCACGGCCACGGGCGTCGACTCGAGAAACGACGCGCTCACGACGATCGCGGTGCTTGCCTGCACGCTGGTCTCGCGGGTCACCCACCTGGAGCTCGATGGCTGGGTGGGCCTTGCGGTGGGCCTCTTCGTGCTGGTGAGCGGGCTTCAGCTCATCCGCGAGGCGCTGGACACGCTGCTTGGCAAGGCGCCGTCGGACGAGCTCGTGAGCCACATCCGCAACGAGATCCTGAGCCGGCCGGGCGTGCTGGGCATGCACGGGATCATGGTCCACGACTACGGTCCGGGCCGCAAGTTCGCGAGCGCGCACGTGGTGATGCCCGCCGAGGAGGACCCGCTCGAGGCGCATGCGGTGCTCGAGGGCATCGAGCAGCAGTTCCTTCGCGAGGACGGCATCGTCATGACGCTGCACTGGGACCCGGTGCGGACGAAGGACGGCTACGCGGGCGTCTTCGAGGGTGCCGGCATCCCCGACGGCATCAACGAGTCCGCCCACGGGGAGGACGGGTAGCGACCGGGCCCGGCGGTTTGGGCGTTAGGGGGCGGGGCCTGCGTGGCGCTGGCTTCCCACGCGCCGCCGGGGCCCCGTACCGCCCTACCCGCGCAGCGCCTGCTCGATCGTGGTCTTGAGCTCGTTCATGCCGATGCCGCTCGTGGCCGAGGTGACCACGACGGGCACGTTGCTCGGCAGGGTGAACTGGCGGGCGAGCGCCTGGGCCTGCTGGGCGGCCCTGCTCTTGCTGAGCTTGTCGGCCTTGGTGAAGGCGACGCAGAACGGAAGCTCGAGCTTGAGCAGGTAATCGACCATTTCCTCGTCGAGGTCCATCATGTCGTGGCGGATGTCGACGAGCGCCACGACGAGTCGGATGTTGCGCCCGCCCTCGAAGTAGCCGCCCATGAGCTCGTTCCAGCGGTCCTGGTCGTGGCCGCCCACGCGCGCGAATCCGTAGCCTGGCAGGTCGACGAAGTCCACGCCCTCCACCGCGAAGAAGTTGATGGTGGTGGTCTTGCCCGGCTTGGAGGAGACCTTCACGAGGCTCTTGCGGTTGAACAGCTTGTTCATGATGGATGACTTGCCCACGTTAGAGCGGCCTACGAAGGCGATCTCGGGGCGGCCGGGCTTGGGCAGCTGGGCCGACGTGCCGGCGGCGTGCGTGATCTTCACGAGGTTGTAGTTGAGCTTGGCCATGGACGGCTCCGTTTCCTTGGGCTCTCGTGGCGTTCCAGTCTACTCGACGCCGTGTGCGGGCGGGAGGGAGCGGGGCGGCGGGCCCGCGGAATCTCCGTGGCAGGGTCGGCTGCGCCCGCAAGGGCGGGCGACGCGGGTGGACTCGCGCAATCTCCGTGGTGACGCGGTGCGGCGCCCAAATAGTATCGAAAACGGACTTTTTTTCTTTTGCAAGGCAGGCCGACTACCTGCGGTAACATAAGAAAAATGCAGGTAGTCTACCTGTGCAAAAGTCATCCGTTATCTAGAGTTTTTGCCCGTCCTGCTCCATAAGCTCCTCTATCGAGCCTGCGCGGTAGTTCTTGAAGACGACCTCGCCCTGCTCCTGCGTGGCGTCGAGGTTCAGGTCGGCCTTGATTTGGAAGTCATTGTCGCCGTCGGCGTCGTGGAGGATCTGCGTGACGTGCCAGACGTGGTCGGACTTCTCGTCGGACTCGTCCACCTGGAAGTATGCCGTGCTGCGGGCGTCCGCGTCGAGCAGCAGCTCGTCGTGGGCGTCGTGGAACTCGTCCAGGACGGCTCGCCAGCGCCGCTCGCCAAAGCCCCAGAGCTGGTCGAGGCCACCGAGCGTCGGCAGCTCCTCGGCCTTGAAGAGGCGCACGCGGCGCCACAGGGCGTTGCGCACGAGCACCGTGAGGCCGTGGCGGTCCTTGACCACGGCGTCCGCCACCTCGGGCGGCAGGGCATCGGGTACCTCGCCCGCGGCCTCCCAGGCGTCCACGAGGCTGGAGTCGGTGGTGCGCACGATGAAGCCAAGCCACGCCACGATGTCATCGAGGCTCTCGGAGCGCTTCTCGGTGGGCACGGTGCGGTCGAGCACGCGCCAGGCGTCCGAGAGGTAGCGCAGCAGCGTTCCCTCCGAGCGCGCGAGCTTGTAGTGCTGGATGTAGGTCTTGAAGTCCGCGGCCGTCTCGAGTATGTCGCGCAGGATCGATTTGGGGCGCAGGCAGTAGTCGCGCGCCCACGGTACCTTCTCGCAGTAGGTCTCGAAGGCGGCGTTGAGCTCGTCCTCGAGCGGCTTGGGGTAGGTGATTTCGGCGAGCTTGTCCATGCGCTCGTCGTACTCGAGCCCCTCGGCCTTCATCTCGGCGAGGGCCCTCCCGCGCGCCTCGCGCTCCTGGGCACGAAGCACCTGGTAGGGGTCCTCGAGCGTGGCCTCCACCATGGAGATGAGGTCGAGGTCGTAGGTGTCGCTCTCGGGGTCGAGCAGCTCGAGCGCCGCGAGCAGGAAGGGCGAGAGCGGCTGGTCGAGCGCGAAGTCCTCGGGGAGGTCGACCGTGAGGCTGTAGACGGCCGGGCTCGCGAGCGGCGAGGCCGCGGCGGCGGGCAGGGCCTCGAGCAGCTGCGGGCTTGCCGCGTCGACGGCGTCGGCGAGCTCGGTGCGCTCGATGACACCGGCGTCGATGAGGGTGGCGAAGATCTCGTCGGCACGGGACACGAGCTGGGCCTTCTCGGTGTCGGTCTGAAGCGAGTCGGCGATGAGGCGCATGATGCGGCCGTGGGCGTCGGCCCCCTGCTCGCATTCGGCGAGCACCATCGAGTTGGTGATGCGCAGGCGCGGCACGAGGGTCTCGGGCGGGGCGGCGATGAGGCGCTCGAAGGTCTCCTTGCCCCAGTTGACGAAGCCCTCGGGCGGGCGCTTCTTCTTGACCTTGCGCTGCTTCTTGATATCGCCGCCGGCCTTGAGCAGGGCCTTGGCGTTCTCGATCTCGTACTCGGGGGCCTCGGCGATGACGCGGCCCTCGGTGTCGAAGCCGGCGCGTCCCGCGCGGCCCGCGATCTGGTGGAACTCTCGCGAGCGAAGGCGGCGCATGCGGTGCCCGTCGTACTTGGTGAGGGCCGTGAGCAGCACCGTGTGGATGGGCACGTTGATGCCCACGCCCAGCGTGTCGGTGCCGCAGATGACGGGCAGAAGGCCCTGCTGCGCGAGCTTCTCCACGAGCAGGCGATAGCGCGGGAGCATCCCCGCGTGGTGCACGCCCACGCCGCAGCCGAGCAGGCGCTGGAGCGTCTTGCCAAAGGCCGTGGTGAAGCGCGTGCCCTTGCAGGCCTCCTTCACGGCGTCGCGCTGCTCCTTGGTGGCCACGCCGTAGCTCGCGAGCGACTGCGCGGTGTTGAGCGCCGCGTCCTGGGCGAAGTGCACGATGTAGATGGGGGCGTCGCCGTCGCGCAGGGCCAGCTCGACGGTGGCCTCGAGCGAGGTGTCCACGTACTGGTAGGAGAGGGGCACCGGGCGCTCGGCCTGGGTGACCTCGTTGACCGTGCGGCCGGTCTGGCGCCCGAGCGCCGCGCTGATGGCGCTCGTGTCGCCCAAGGTGGCGCTCATGAGCAGGAACTGCGTGTTGGGCAGGGTCAGGAGTGGCACCTGCCAGGCCCAGCCGCGGTCGGCCTCGCCAAAGAAGTGGAACTCGTCCATGGCGACGGCGGCCATGTCGCTCGCGGCCCCCTCGCGCAGGGCCTGGTTGGCGAGGATCTCCTCCGTGCAGCAGATGACGGGGGCGTCCGTGTTGATGTGGGTGTCGCCGGTGATCATGCCAACGTTGTCACGGCCGAGCACCTCCACCAGGTCGAAGAACTTCTCGGAGACGAGGGCCTTGATGGGTGCGGTGTAGTAGGCGCGCCTGTGCTGGCAGATGGTCATGTAGGCGAGGCCCAGCGCGACCATCGACTTGCCCGAGCCCGTGGGCGTGCCCAAGATCACGTGGTCGCCGGCGGCCAGGTCGAGCAGCGCCTCCTCCTGGTGGGGCCAGAGCTCCATGCCGCGCCCGGCGCACCAATCGAGGTAGCGATCGAGCGCCTCGTCGGGGGTGAGCGGGGCCTCGGGCTCGTAGTCGGGCCATTGCTTGGGGTCGAACCAGAGGTCTGGCACCAGCTCGCCAAGCGAGCCGGGAGCGGCGGGACTGGTGGCGGGGGCGTCCTCGGAAGTGGCGCCGGTGGGGTGTTCTTGCACGGTGTGCGTCCTCTTAGCTGCGGTGACGGTGTTGGCATCCATCTTACCGTGCCCGACGCGCCGCCGCTAATGCCGCGACGCCGCTAACACCGTAGCGCCGCTACGCCGTGCGGCCGTCGTCCATGCCGTAGCCCTTGGGCATGGCCGAGAACGGGGTGAGGCCCCTGGCCATGATGGCCTTGAGGCCGCCATGCTCGGAAAACAGCTGCTCCTGCGCCTCGTGCGAGCGAGTGCAGGTAGTCCGAGTCGCCGGCGCCAGCGGCCTTGACCTGCTCGCGCAGCTTGTTGAAATGGGTTGGGATGCGTGCGGGCCTCAGAGGTAGCGGCCCGTGACGCTCTCGGGGCAGGCGGCGATCTCTGCGGGCGTGCCGGTGGCGACGATGCGGCCGCCGCGCTCGCCGCCGCCGGGGCCGAGGTCGATGACGTAGTCGGCGTTGCGGATGACGTCGAGGTCGTGCTCGATTACCACCACCGTGGCGCCGTGGGCCACGAGCGTGTCGAACACGCCGAGCAGTGTGGCCACGTCGAGCGGGTGCAGGCCGATGGTGGGCTCGTCGAACACGAAGACCGTGTCGTCCTGCGCGCGCCCCATCTCGCTTGCGAGCTTGAGGCGCTGCGCCTCGCCGCCGGAGAGCGCCGGCGTGGCCTCGCCCAGCGTGAGGTAGCCAAGCCCCAGGTCGGAGAGGGTCTGCAGGCGAGCCTGCGCACGGCGCAGCCTCACCGTGGCCTCGAGGGCCTCGTCCACGCTCATGGCCATGAGCTGCGGCAGCGAGAGCTCGCTGCCGTCCGCCGCCGCGCGCGTCACGGAGCTTGCCGCCTTCGCGTAGCGCGTGCCGCCGCAGTCCGGGCAGGGGATGTCGACGTCGGGCAGGAACTGCACGTCGAGCGAGATCTGGCCCGTGCCGTCGCAGGTGGGGCAACGCAGGCGTCCCGTGTTGTACGAGAAGTCTCCCGCCTTGTAGCCGGCCTCCTTTGCCGCCGCCGTGCGCGCGTAGGCGCGGCGCAGCTCGTCGTGCACGTCCGCGTAGGTGGCTACGGTGCTTCTAACGTTGATGCCGATGGGCGAGGAGTCGATGAGCTCTGCGCGGCGGACGCCGTCGGTCTCTACCGCGTGCACGTGGGCGGGCAGGGGAGTCCCGGCGGCCTTGGCGTTCACGGCGGGCACGAGGCTCTCGAGCACGAGCGTGGTCTTGCCCGAGCCCGAGACGCCCGTCACGGCCACGAGCCGCCCGCGCGGGATGTCGACCACGAGCGGCTTGACGGTATGGATGGCCCCCGTCTCGAGGTGAATGCACCCCGTCACATTCTCTTCCGTATGATTTGTCACATTTCCGGCCCGCTCGGCCTGCCCCGCCGCGGGTGCATCGCCGCACGGCTCGACGCCGCCGCGCACCACCCGTTCGCGTCCGGCCAGGAAGGGCCCGATGCGGCTTGCCGGGTCATGCTCGACGCCGTCCACGGTTCCCTGGGGGATGACGTGCCCGCCCTTGGCGCCGGCGACCGGGCCCATCTCCACGAGCCAGTCGGCCTCGGCGAGGATGCGCGTGTCGTGGTCGACCATCACCACGGAGTTGCCGTCGGCGATGAGGTCGCGCATGATGCCCACGAGGCCGTCGATGTTGGCGGGGTGCAGGCCGATGCTGGGCTCGTCGAGCACGTAGAGCACGCCCGTCGTGCGGTTGCGGACGCTTCGGGCCAGCTGCACGCGCTGGCGCTCGCCGGTCGAGAGCGTGGCGCCCGCCCGGTCGAGCGAGAGGTAGCCAAGACCCAGCTCGAGCAGCCTGCGCGCCGTGTCGGCAAAGCTCTCGCAGATGCGCTCGGCCATGGGGCGCATCTCGGCGGGCAGAGTCTCGGGCACGCCCGCCACCCAGGCACGCAGGTCGTCGAGGGTCATCTCGCACGCCTGGGCCAGGTTGATGCCGCGCACGAGCGGCCCACGCGCGGCGGCCGAGAGACGCGTGCCGCCGCAGTCCGGGCACGGCCCCTCCTTGAGAAACCTTGCGACGCGCTTGAGGCCCTTCTCGTCCTTGACCTTGGAGAGCGCGTTCTCTACCGAGTAGACGGCGTTGAAGTAGGTGAAGTCGAGCTCGGCGAAGCCGTCGCCCTTCTTGGGCTTGTAGAGGATGTGACGCTTCTCGGCGGGGCCGTGGAAGACGATGTCGCGCTCGGCGGGCGTGAGCTGGTTGAACGGCACGTCGGTGCGCACGCCCATCTCGCGGCAGACTTGCTTCATGAGGTCCCACATGAGGCTGCCCCACGGCTTCACGGCCCCGTCATCGATGGAAATGGTCTCGTCGGGGACGAGCGTGGACTCGTCCACCGTGCGCACGATGCCGGTGCCGCCGCAGGTAGGGCAGGCCCCGGCACTGTTGAACGCGAGGCTCTCGGCGCCAGGGCCGTGGAACGTGGCGCCGCAGTGCGGGCACGTGATGGGCTGGTCGGCCGCGACGGCAAGCGTGGGCGGCACGTGGGTGCCGCACGTTGGGCACTGGTGGCTGCCGCAGCGGCTGAACAGCAGGCGCAGGCTGTTGAGCAGCTCTGACATGGTGCCAAAGGTGGAGCGGACGCCGGGGACGGCCGGGCGCTGGTGCAGGGCGAGCGCCGCCGGCACGTAGAGCACCTCGTCCACCTGCGCACGCCCCGCCTGGGTGAGCCGGCGGCGCGTGTAGGTGGAGAGCGCCTCAAGGTAGCGCCGCGAGCCCTCTGCGTAGAGCACGCCCAGCGCCAGCGAGCTCTTGCCCGACCCCGACACGCCGGCGATGCCCACGAGCCTGCCGAGCGGGATGTCCACGTCGACGTTCTTGAGGTTGTGGACCCGCGCCCCACGTACCTCGATGTTTGTGGGAGTTGTCGGACTATTGGCTATCGCATGCGTGGGCGTTTCAGGCCTGCGGCTTGCCTTGGGCCCGTCGGGCTTCGTCACCATGGCTGTTCCTTCCGACGTCTGGTGCGCCTCACATCATAGGAGCCCCACGACGTGACGCCCGGCATCGGTGAGCCGGTACGTTGCCGGCGTCGCCTTTGTCCGGCACAGGAAGCCGGCCTCCACGAGCTCGTCGAATGCCTTGCGGGCCGTGGGACGGGAGACGCCGAGGTGACTTGCGACATCGGTGGCCCGCGTCTCGTGGAAGGCGTCGAAGAGCTCCATCTGCGCGGCGTAGTGGAGCACGGAGCGGGGCCTATCTCTAACGGCTTGGCAATTCTCGAGACTGGCGCGGATGACTTGCAGCGCCTGCTGCTTCTCCGAGAGGTTTGCGATGAGGTCGTCCTGCGCCTCGCCGATGAGGCGGAGCATGGTCAGGACGAACGGCGTTGCCTCCGCGGCGTTGAGCTTGCGTTCCACGATGTCGAATGCCCGCTGGTACTCGGCCTTGTTCTCCGCAATGGTGCGCGAGAGCGAGAGAACCGTCGGCTGGGAGAGGGGCTCGCTGAGGTGGAGGGCCAGGAGATAGCGTCCCGTCCGTCCGTTGCCGTCGTAGAACGGATGAATGTGCTCGAAGAGGAAATGGCAGAGAAGTGCACTGCACGTCTCGGGGATGTCCTCGGACCGAGAGAGGGCGAGCCACTGCGTGAGCATCTCCTCGATCCTGGACTCGGGCGAGACGCCCTCGTGGACCGTCTGGCCGCGAGGGCCCGTGATGACAACCTGCCCGCTGCGGAAGAGCGTCTCTCAGTGCTGTGGACTCCCTCGATCTCGTTGCTGTAGACGACCTCGTCCATGATGAGGGACCGGATACATGCGCCAAGCGCGATGGGAGGGAGAGAGCGCCACAGGGCCGACACCTTGCGCTCGCGCCGCAGGATGCGCTCGTTGGCGAGGGACAGCTCGCGCGGCACGGCGAGGAACAGCTCGCCCGTATCAAGCCGGATGCCCGTGCGGAACGAGGACTCGCTCGTGAGCCGCTCCTGGAGAAGCCGTTCCCGGGAGGCGAAGCGATCTGAGCTTGGGTCGGCGTAAAGCGCCTTCTCGAGCGTCTGGTAGCCCATTGGACCCTCCTCGTGAGGTGACGCGTGGCGGTTTTCTGCGCTCCCGAGCCCCCGAATTTGGCTAGCTGCAGCCGGCGCGGGTAGAAGCTGGTCAAAAGGCGGGCCAGGAGTCGGGGGCGGAGACGTGCGCAAGTTTGTGGTGGGAACGAGGAAGCTGGGAGTCGCGCATCCTCGCGACAGGCGGGTCATCTCGTACGACATTGAGATGACCGAGGTTACGGGCGGTACGTTCTGGAAGCCCTTCACGCCGGCGCAGGTTGCCGGCACGGAGCCGTATCCCCAGATGCGCCTGCCCGAGGGCGTTCCGTCCGAGCTCGACATGTCATCGCTGCTTGGTGACACGAAGCACCTCATGGCCCGGCGCGGGCCCATCGACCTGGGAAATGAACGGCTGCGCATGCTCGCGCGCGCCATCGGCCCGTCGTGGGTCCGCGTGAGCGGCTCGTGGGCCACGGGCACCTACTACGACTTTGACGGCCACACCGGCGGCACGGCACCCGCTCCATACCGAGCCGTGCTGACGCTTGCGCAGTGGCGGGGCGTGCTCGACTTCGTCCGCGCGGTCGGCGGCAAGCTGCTTGTGTCGTTTGCCGTGCTGCCGGGGCTTGGCAACGAGGAGTGCCGCGCGCTTGGGGGCACGGGCGCGTGGGACCCGGCGCAGGTGCGGATGCTGCTTGACACAGCGGGCGAGCTGGGTACGCCCGTCTCGGCGGTGGAGTTCTGCAACGAGCCGAACATATCGTTCATGGGATCTGCGGGCGCGGACGGCAGGCCCTACGTCCCGGACGGCTATGCCCAGGACCAGGACGCGTTCTATCGCATGATGCGGCGGGAGTACCCGGGCGTCCTGCTCGTGGGGCCGTGCGGGGCGATGGACCCGGTGACGCCCGAGCTCGCCGGCCTGCCGCTTGTGCGCGCGCTGGGCGACTCGTTCGTGACGAGCGGCCGGCTGCTCGAGGCGTGCCACGAGGCGCCCGACGTATTCAGCTACCACATCTACGGAGGGGTCTCCGAGCGCGGTGCCGCGTTTGGCCACCACTGGGACGCCGACGAGGCGGCGAGCGACGCGGCGCTTGACGTGGCTGATGAGGCCCGCCGCTACTACGAGCCGCTGCGCGACCGCACCTGCCCAGACGCGCCCCTCTGGGTCACGGAGTCGGGGGACGCCAACTGCGGCGGCAACACGTGGGGATCGACCTTTCTCGACGTGTTTCGCCAGGCCGACGAGCTCGCGAGGTTTGCCGCGGCGGCGCCCGGTGGCGTGCTCTTCCACAACACGCTCGCGTCATCGGACTATGGCCTTCTGGACGAGGGCGACCTCATGCCGCGTCCCAACTGGTGGCTGCTCTGGCTTTGGCGAAGGCTCGTGGGCAACGGCGCCTATGACCAGGACAGTCTCGTGCTCTCACGCGTTTCGGGGGAGGGCCAGGCGCACGTCTACGCGTTTGCCCGTGCGGGGCATATCCTGGGGGCGACGCTCGTTGTCATCAATAGCTCGCAGGTAGACGAGCTGTGCCTTGTGCTTCCCGTGGCAAGCGAGCGGTACACCCTGAGCTCGTCGGAGGCCCCGGCGTTCGGGTTCGTCTCGACGGGCCAGCTTCGCGGCCGCCATGTCCTGCTCAACGGGAGACCGCTCGAGCTGGGTTCGGGCGACGAACTTCCGAGCCTGTGCTCGTTTGCCGTTCGGCAGCCGCGTGGCAAGGTGACGCTCCAGCCGGGCACGGTGAGCTTCCTCACGCTCCGCACGCTGCGGCTTAGCTGAGGCCACCGATGTGCCCCAGGGTGTTGCGTGCGCGTCCCGCGCGTGCTCCCCGTGCGCCCGAGCGGTTATGAGGTGAGTGGCGCTGGCCCGCTACTTGCCGAGGCCCGAGATGCGCTCGCGGACGTGGGCGTCGGAGCCGGTGCGCTCGGCCTCGTCGAGCATGGCGACGGCGTAGTCGGCGTAGGAGATGGATGAGACGCCGGCCTCGTTGGTCGCGAGCTCGTCGCCGGCCAGCAGGTACTCGCCCGCGCGCGGGCCGTCGGCCGCGAACTCGGCTGCGTGCGGACAGGTCGCGATGGGATCGGGTTGCGCCCGGGGCGAGAGTTGCCGATCTTGAATATGGCCACAACAAGTAGTATGTAGCCACATAGTGAGAGGGGAACCAGATGGGCATGACGACGGTGGGAGTGCGTGAGGCCAAGAACCGCTTCAGCGAGCTGACGTCGCAGGTGAACGCGAGCGGCTCGAGCGTGATGGTGCTCAAGAACGGCAAGCCGTGGGTGACGATCGTGCCAGCGGACGAGACGGCGCGCAGGCGGGCCGAGCGGCTGGCAAGGTTCCGTGCCCTCACCTCGCGCATCGATGGTTCGGAGAACGAACCCGTGTGGGATGCCGGGGTGTCCGACCGCGAGCTTCTGGGCGAGGAGAGGATGAGGCGATTTGGCTAGGGTGCTGCTCGACACCAACGTCATCCTCGACTACCTCAGCGCCTCGCGACCGGAGCACGCGGCCGCGACGAACCTCCTCGAGGCCCTGTTCGAGGAGGGCTTTGAGGTGCTGGTCCCGGCGGGGTCGCTCAAGGACGCCTACTACATTCTCTGCCGCAAGTACCGCGACGAGGCCATCGTCCGCGAGCGGCTCCGGGGCTTCTCCGCGATTGTGGAGCTGGGTGAGCTCACGCGGGAGGTCGTCGACCTCGCGTTCTCGTCGGACGAGCCCGACTTCGAGGACGGCATCGTGCGGGCCACAGCTGAGCTGGGAGGCGCGGAGGCCATCATCACGCGAGACGTCCAGGCCTTTGCGCGCTCGGTCGTCCCGGCGATGACGGCGCGGGAGTTCTGCGAGGGCCTGGGGTGACGAGGCGACCGGCGGTGTGATGCGGTTGTCTGGCGCGAGCGGCTGGCGTGAGGCCGAGCCACGCCGCGGGCGCCTGCCCCGTAGCTAGTGCGCGCCCAGGTCCCTGGAGCGAAATGCGTAGGCGAACATCGCCACCACGAGCAGGAACGAGGTGGCGAAGGCGGCCGTGAGGCCATCGGCAAAGGTGGGCAGCGCCGTGGCAAAAACGCCGAAAACGGCCACGCCGAGGGCACCGCCCACCTGGCGCATCGTGTTGAAGACGGCGCTTGCGATGCCGCCCTGGTTGGCACTGGCACTTCTCAGCACCAGCGCGGAGAGGGCCGGCGTGCCGATGGCGCCGCCAAAGCCCACGATGATGGTGCCGGCCGCCACATGGGCCAGCGTGAGCGCCTGCGAGCCCGCTATGAGCACGGCAAACCCCACCAGCATGCAGCCAAATCCCACGAGCAGGGCGAAGCGGAAGCCCTTGCCGCCGATGAGGCGGTCGCTCCAGAGGTTGCCGAGGACGCCGGTGAACGCGCAGGGCACGAAGGCCATGCCGCTTATGAAGGGCGTGAGCCCCAGGTGCTGCTGGAGCGCGAGCGTGCTCATGAAGACGAGGCCGTTCCAGTTGAGGATCATCGAGAAGCCGCCGAGCATCGCCATGCGCATGGCACGCGAACCAAACAGGTCGAGCGGCATCATGGGGTAGGGTACACGCGACTGCGACCAGATGAACGCCACGATGGCGACGATGCCCACGACGAGCAGGGAAAGCGGAAGGCCGACGAGGCTCTCGGAGCCGCTCTGGATGATGCCGCCCACGAAGCAGCCGAGGCCGACGATGGCAAGCACCTGCCCCACGAAGTCGAACGGCGCGCGCATGGTGGGCGAGGGCTTGAGCCTGGGCACGAGCGCAAGGATGGCCAGGCAGAACGGGATGTTGATGAGGAAGGTGAGGCTCCAGTGGATGGGCACGAGGATGCCGCCGAGGATGGGGCCCACCGCCGTGGAGACCGAGCCGCCGATGCCCCAGAACGCGAGCGCCTTGGAGCGGCTGGGGCCGTCCGGGTAGCCCTCCTTGATGAGTGCCAGGCTCGAGGGCATGACGAGTGCCGCGCCGGTGCCCAGAAGCGCGCGTCCCGCCACGAGCACGGCGATGGTGCCCGCAAATCCGCAGACGAGCGAGGCGGCGCAGAAGAGGGCCATGCCGATGCCGAAGATGCGCTTGGAGCCGTGGCGGTCCGAGAGGTTGCCGGCAAGCAGCAGGAGCGTCGCGAACGGCAACGTGTAGCCGTCGACCACCCATTGCTGCGCCGCCATGCCGCCGCCCAGCTCGGCCTCGATGGTGGGGAGCGCCACGTTGGTGATGAAGGTGTCCATGCAGACGATGAACATCGCCACCGAGGCGAGCAGCCCCGGGATGGCGCTGTGGTGCTCGCGGGAAGTTGCGCTTTGGCTGGTTGCTGGCATGAGAAGGCCCTTTCCTCTTTGTCCGGCAGAAGAGGATAGTGCAGCCGTCACATTTCCTTCCGGATGATTTGTCACATTGCGCGCAATGTGACAAATCATCCGGAAGGAAATGTGACAGCTAGCGTCGAAGTGCCCGCTCCCAGAGGCGGCCGAGGGCGGAGAGCGCCATCACGATGACGTAGTAGATGATGGCCGCCACGAAGAATGGCTCGAACGCGCGGTAGGTGAAGGCCTGGATGCTCTCCGCCGCGCGCATGAGGTCCATGAGACCAATGACGGAGACGAGGGCCGAGCTCTTGAGCACGGTGATGATCTCGTTGACCAGCGCGGGCACCACGGAGCGAAGCGCCTGCGGGATGATGATGTGCGCCATCGTGGGCACGTAGGGCACGCTCAGGGCCTTGGCCGCGTCGTACTGGCCCCGGTCGACGCCCTCGATGCCGCCGCGCACCGCCTCCGAGATGGTTGCCGAGCCATTGAGCCCCAGCGTGAGGATGCCGGCGGCAAGCATCGAGATTTTGTAGCCCGTGAGCTGCGGCGTTGCGAAGTAGGCCATGAACAGCAGCACGATGAGGGGCACACCGCGGAAGATCGAGGTGTAGAAGTCCAGCACGAGGCGCAGTGGCCGGCACGGGAGCACCTTGAGCACGGCGATGACCGCGCCCAGCACGAAGGCGAGCACGAGCGACGCCCCCGTTACCTGGAAGGTCACGACAAGCCCGCTTGCGAACATGGTCATGTACGGCGCTATGAGCTGGAAGTTCAGCGACATGGGTACCTCGATTCGAGAACGGGCCGGCCAGGGGCATGCCCCAGCCGGCCCGCGCGTGTGACAAGCGAGTACGCCTGGACGTCTCCGCTACTCGGCCTCGGCGGCCTCGGTGGCCTTGTCGCCCCAGACGAAGCTCTCGTTCGTCCACTTGGCGATGAACTTGTCCATCGTGCCGTCGGCGATCATCTCGCCCACGCAGTCGTTGAACGCGGGGATGAACGTGGCGCCCTTCTTGGCCATGATGCGGTAGACGCTCACGTACTGGTCCGTGTCGGCGGAGGGCAGCAGCCCCAGCACGGTCTCGGGGTTAGCCTGCTGCATGGCGAGGCCCTCGGCGCCGTCGCAGATGTAGACGTCGGCGCGGCCGGCGAGCACCTCCTGCAGGCACTGGTCGCCGCCGTCGAAGGTCGTGAGCTCGTTGTCGGGCAGGGCGGAGGTGACGAACTTGTTCTGCACGGTGCCCGTGGTGCAGGTGAGCTTCTTGCCCTTGAGCGCGTCGAGGCTCTCGAGCTTGTCGCCGCCCTTAGAGAGGGCGCCGACGAGCGGCTGGTAGTAGCCGCGCGTGAAGTCGAACGTCTGCTTGCGCTCGTCGTTGGAGCTCATCGGCATGGTGAACGAGGTGTCGCTGCCCTGCACGGAGGCCAGCGTGGCGGCGAAGTCCTGGGCCTCGAACTCGTAGTCGAAGCCGAGGCGCTTGGCCATCTCGTCCATGACGTCGATGTCGAGGCCCACGAGCTTCTGCGAGCCGTCGTTCTGCGGCTGCATGGAGCGGAACGGGGCAAAGGCGTCGTCGCCCACGAAGGTGAGCTTGGTGCCGGCGAGGCTGTCGCCCGACGTGGCGGCCGAGGTGCTGGCTGCGGTCGTGGGGGCCTGCTGCGTGCTGCCACAGCCGGCGAGGGCGAGCGGGGTGGCGATGGCACCAACGCCCATAAGGGCGAGGAAGCTGCGGCGCGTGAGGCCGCGGGTGGCGTGCGTGTCAGCGGTGTGCTGGGGCTGGTTCATGAGCGAGGCCTTTCTTGGGTCTGGGAGCTCACGGGGAACTCGACGTTCAGAGCGCTCCCCATTCTAGCCTCGCGGGACCGTAATCCCAATAGCCTGGTAGGAATGTATGGTTTTGCGGGCATCCTGCTTGCGAGATGTGGCGCTACCAGGCCTTGCGAACTGCGCGGTGCTTGGGCCCGCTTGCGAGACGTGTGGTTTTGCCGCCGACCACTTACGCGGCGGCGCGTGGCCTGCCGGGCCCCTATGCGGCGCGGGCTTCTGCGCGGGGCATGCAGGGCCATAGAAGCAGCCTATGGTGTGGCATGCGCAGATGGTATTTCCCGTGGCCTCCGATTCCGTATAGGGTTGATGGCGTCAAACGAGCACGCACGGCGATTGCGCCGACAACCCCACGGGAGACATCCATGAGCACTCTTCACACCCCCTTCCGCTACGACTACGTGGGCAGCTTCCTGCGCCCCGACGTCCTCAAGCGGGCCCGCGCCGACCGCGAGGCCGGCCTCATCTCCGCCGAGCAGCTGCGCACCGTCGAGGACATCGCCATCCGCGACCTCGTGGCCAAGCAGAAGGCCGCCGGCTACCACGTCATCACCGACGGCGAGTTCCGCCGCAGCTACTGGCACCTCGACTTCATGTGGGGGCTCAACGGCGTGAGCCACAGCGTGGCGCGCGAGGGCTACCAGTTCCACGGCGAGGAGACCACGGCCGACACCGCTGTCGTGACCGGACCCATCTCCGGCGAGAACCACCCGTTCGTGGAGGACTACAAGTTCGTGAAGCAGTTCGAGGAGGAGGGCGTCGTCGCCAAGCAGACGCTTCCCTCGCCTGCGCAGACCCTCTCCGAGCTCAAGCTCAATCGCGTCGACGGTCAGCTCGAGAGCCTGCGCGCCGTCTACGGCGACGACGAGGAGAAGCTCGTCTCCGACCTCGCTGCGGCCTATCGCACGGTGTTTCTCGAGCTCTACGCCGCCGGCTGCCGCAATGTCCAGCTCGACGACTGCACCTGGGGCATCTACTGCGACAAGGATTTCTCCAAGAAGCTGGGAATCGACACCATCACGCTCAAGAAGATCTCCGACGAGGGCGTGCACATCAACAACCTTGCGCTCGTTGGCCTGCCGGCAGACCTCAACGTCACCACGCACGTGTGCCGCGGCAACTACCACTCCACCTACGCGTTCTCCGGCGGCTACGACCCGGTTGCCCCGTACCTGTTTGCCCAGGAGGACGTCTCGGCGTTCTACCTGGAGTTTGACGATGCCCGCTCCGGTAGCTTCGCGCCTCTGGCCTACGTGCCCGAGGGCAAGAGGGTCGTGCTTGGCCTCGTGACCACCAAGAGCCCGCGCCTCGAGGACAAGGACGAGGTCAAGGCCCGCATCGCCGAGGCCGCCAAGTACGTGCCGCTCGAGAACCTCTACCTCTCGCCGCAGTGCGGCTTCGCGAGCTGCGAGATTGGCAACAAGCTCACCGAGAGGGAGCAGTGGGCCAAGCTTGCCCTCGTCAAGGAGATTGCCGAGGAGGTCTGGGGCGAGTAAGGGCCCTTTCCTCTTGGTCGAACCTGGCTGTGCCTCTGGCGGGCGGTCCCGATGCGTCGGGGCCGCTCGCCTTTTGTGTGCGGTGATGATGGCGTTGCCAAGCGCGTTGATGGCGCGCTGCAGGATGAGCGAGCCCATGGCATAGATGCAGCTCATGAACGCCATCGAGAGACCTGCGTGACCATGTCGAAGTAGGGGCGCCGGTCGAGGGCGAAGTTCTCGCGCTGGGGCAGGAGGTCTCGGTGGTGGCGCCAGATGTAGCGGGCGCAGAGCAGAGTCGCGAGCGCCTGGCCAAGCACGTTGGTGAGCGTCGACACCTGGATGCCAAAGCCCATTCCGGAAATGAGCACGAGGTCAAGGCCAAGGGTCACGAGACCCGACGCAAGCAGGAACCAGAGCGGGGCCGCGCTGTTGACGATGGCGCGGAGGAATCCGGCCAGCGCGTTGTAGAAGAGCGTCGTGAAGAGCCCGTCGCAGACGATGACGATGTTGGAGTAGGCCTGGTCGAAGATTTCGGGCGGGGTGTTGAGGAACTCCATCGCGAGGCGCAGCGCCACGAGCGATGCGGCGGTGAGGATGATGGCACCGATGACGTTGAGCACGAGTATCGCGGCGACCGAGCTGCGCAGGCGCTCGCGGTCGTGCGAGCCGAAACACTGGGCGACGACGATGCCGCGGCTGCCGTTGGGGCCCCAGGAGAAGTTGATGATGAGCGAGTAAGACGAGTTCGTGGCGTCGATGGCCGCGATGGCGGAGTCACCCAGGCTATAGCCGGTGACCATCATGTCGCCGATGTTGTACGCCTGCTGCAGCGGGGTGCTGAGGAACAGCGGTGCGGGTGCGTCTCAAAGTGCCTTGGTGCAGAACGAATGGTGCAGAACGAACACGTCCCCAATTGTCCAATTGTCCCTGAGCTCGGCCTGCGCCACGAGCGCGCCCACCACGAGCATGGCAAGTGGCGAGGTAATCTCGCCGATGCTCGCGAGCACGCTCCGGGCTTCCGCAGGCGGCTGCCAGCCGGTGAAGAACACCGCGATGGCGATGAGGCAGGCGTAGACCACGGGCGCCTTGAGTATGTCGAGCGGGGACTTCTTCTGGTCGTCCTTTCCGCTGGCAGACAGGATGGCAAAGCCAATCGTGAAGTTGAACACCGTGGTGACCATGTCAAAGATGCTCGCCCCCATGGCGCTGCGCTGGCCCAGGATGGCGAACGCGATGGGGATGCCGGGGAACGACGTGTTGGTTCAGGTGCCGGCAAAGAGGTAGGGGCCGTGCTGCTCCCTGGGCGTGCGCAGGAGGTGGTTGCAGAGCCAGCAGGTTCCGAGCAGCGCAAGCCACAGCACCGTGGCGAGGGCGAAGCTCCAGGGCACCTCGGTCGAGGCGGCGGAGGGGTCGAGCTCCGTTGCGGAGGAAACCACGAGGCAGGGCATGGCGATGTCAATGACGAGGTTGGAGATGTGCTCGATGGTGTGGTCGTCGAGGTAGTCGAGCTCGCCGGCAACGTAGCCCACGGCCACGATCACGAGCATGCCACCCATCTGCCCATGGCCTCAAAGGGAGAAACCATCCGCCGCAGTCTCCTTTGCGAGCCGTTTCTGGGCGGACCTCGTGCATTGCCAAACTCGGGCATTGAAGCGCGCGGAGGGGGCGAGATGGTTGAACGCCGGTAAAGAATAGGGTCCCTGAGCTGGGTGTATCGGTTTCAGGGATTACGGGCGTGGACAAGGGCTCCGGCCTGTCGTTCCAACGAGAACGAGAGAAGCGTCCGCATCGTGTAACAAATGGGTGAACGCATGGTCGGTAGCACGGGATCCGGGATGGCTGCGGGCCCCAGATTGCCGGCAGTGGGCGCCGGGCTGCCGGCTGTGCGGCTCCCCAGGGGCCGGCCTCTCGGCACTCCGTTGGCCGTCGACAGGCGTGGGTGTACGGAGCGTTTCCATTTTGTTTGGCGGCCTTGCACGGGATTACCATGGCCAAAACCATGACGAGAGGGGTTGGCTGTGGGCGGCATGCGCGTGCACTTTGTGATTCACGAGTCGTTTGAGGCGCCGGGTGCGTACGAGGAGTGGGCCCGGGCGCGCGGTCATGAGGTCACGTATACGCGCCTGTATGCGGGGGACGTGCTGCCGGCGAGCCCCGAGGGCATCGACCAGCTCATTGTGATGGGCGGACCTCAGTCTCCAGCCACCACTAAGGCCGAATGCCCATACTTTGACGCCGCGGCCGAGGAGCGGCTCATCCGTGTCTGCGCCGATACGGGCATGCGCGTGGTGGGCGTGTGCTTGGGCTCTCAGCTCATGGGTGATGCGTTTGGCGGCTCTTTTGGCCATAGCCCGGAGCGTGAGATTGGTCTGTTTCCCATCGGGCTCACGGCCGAAGGTCTTGCAGACCCGCTGCTCGTGAGCCTGGGCGAGGGCCTGCCGGTGGGTCACTGGCATGGCGACATGCCGGGGCTTGCGCCTGGTGCCGAGGTGCTGGCGACGAGCGCAGGCTGTCCGCGGCAGTTAGTGCGCTATGCCGAGGGTGTCTACGGATTCCAATGCCATCTCGAGTTCACGAGCGAGTCCATCAAGGGTATCGTTGCGGCTTCGACTGACGAGCTTGCACGGTATGCCGATTGTCCCTACGTGGAGTCTGCGGAAGCCCTGCTCGCCCATGACTATCGTCCCATGAACGAAGCCCTGTTTGGCTTCCTCGACCGCCTGGCGGCAACGGCTCGCTGACTTGATGCGACTGGCAACAGCCGTCCGTTAACCCGGCACAACCGAGATGGCAGCGGGGAAATCCGGGCGGGCGCTAGGTGACGGCAACGGTTCGCTTGCCTGGCGCAGCCGAGATGGTGGCTCGCGGTCTGCCTGCAGCCTGCAAAATAACGCCGGGCGGCCATGAGGCCGTCCGGCGCATGAGAGCCTTATGCATCGGCATCGCGTGAGGGCTTCTTGTCTTTATCGGGCAACCGACCGGCCCTGCGCAGGGCATCCCGCAGCATCCATTCCACCTGACCGTTGGCGCTGCGCATCTCGTCGGCCGCCCACTGCTGAACGGCCTCCCAGATCTCGGGGTCTATGCGGAGGGGATATTGCTTGCGCGCCATGGTGCCACCGTTCGTGAGTGCGCCGGTGCCAGCCCGCGCCGCGAGGCGGGGTCGGTGCCGGTCGAGTATTCCTGCCTAGTACAGCGATCCGGTGTTGACCACGGGCTGCGCCTCGGACTCGCCGCAGAGCACCACCATGAGGTTGGACGCCATGGCCGCCTTGCGCTCGTCGTCCAGGTCGAGCACGCCGTCCTCGGAGAGCTTGGTCACCGCCATGTCCACCATGGAGACGGCGCCCTCGACGATCTTCTTGCGAGCGGCGATGACGGCCTCTGCCTGCTGGCGGCGCAGCATCGCCGGCGCAATCTCGGGTGCGTAGGCGAGGTGAGTGAGGCGCGCGTCATCCACGGCTACGCCCGCAGGGGCAAGACGGCGGTCGAGCTCGGCCTTGAGGGTTTCGGAGACCTCCTCGATGTCGGAGCGCAGCGTGATTGACTGGCTGGAGGCGTCGTCGTCCTCCATGTGGTCGTAGGCGTAGACGCTTGCCACGTGGCGCAGCGCCGTCTCGGCCTGCATGGACACGTAGCTGGGGTAATGGTCCACGTCAAAGAGGGCACGGGCAGTGTCGGCCACGTGCCAGACCACGACGCTCGCAATCTCGATGGGGTTGCCCATCTTGTCGTTGACCTTGAGCTTGTCGCCGTTGAGCGTACGGGCGCGCACGGACACGGTGGTGGAGAGGCCCTTGCCGGCCTTGGCTTTGCTCGTGAGCAGGATGTCGAGCGGGGCGTCGGCGCTCGAGAGCGAGCGGCTGTAGAAGGGGTTTGCCCAGAAGAAGCCGCTCTTGCGCACCGTGCCCTTGTAGGTGCCGAACAGGATGCAGACGCGCGCCTGGCCGGGCTGCACGGTGAAGAAGCCAGCAACGGGGATGCACCAGAGGCAGAGCAGGACGATGGAGGTGGCGAGTGCGACGCCGGCGCTGGCGGGGACAGAGGCCTCGGGGTAGGAGGCGACGTTTATGCTGGTGATGACGACTGCCGCCACGAGGATAACGAGCAGGGCTGCCATAACGAACAGCATGCCCCAACCGGTCTTGGCCTCAAGGGGCTTTTCGGAACTGTGCGGCGTTGGGTTCGTCTGAGGTGTGCGAGCGCTCATGAGAGTTCCTTTCGACCATGCCGGCGCGCTGGCGCCTGTATGCGCCCAGTTGGAGGCGGGGAGGGTCGGGCCCCGAGCCGTCGCTGCTGCGATGCTGAGACCATTGTGATATCACATTGAGACCACGTCAAGAGCTTGTCTGTTAGGTGTTTGGGTTGTTTGCAGGGACTCGAGCAGGGACGTGGGAAAGATGTTTGCACATTTGTTGTCTAGCCCGACCCCTATCGAGTAAAGGGTAATCGAGGTGAGATAGGTGGCCTTTCTACCAGCGGATATTTTGATTCTAATTTGTTTGTTCTTGAGGTCTGGGAGCTAGACAACAAATATGCGGCATAGCTTAATCGTCGTGCCGGCGGGCGACCCGCTGGCAGGCCGCGAGCTCATCGGCCTCGAAGACCTTCCCGGCTTGCCGCTCATCATCCCGGAGAGCTATCGCGAGATTGGCCTTCTGAGCGACGAGAGGCTCACGAGCGAAGGCGGCAGGCTCGACTTCGTGACCACCTTTGGTCTCACGTTCAACGCGACGCGCCTCGTGGCGACGGGCATGGGCTATGCCGTCTGCCTTGCGGGGCTTGCGGACGTGTCGGCAGACTCGGGGCTCGCGTTCGTGCCGCTCGACGTCAGGCTCGACCTGCCGAGCTACCTCGTGTGGAAGCCGTTCCAGTTGAGGACGCGGGCCTGTGAGTGAAGACGTGGGCCTGTGAGGCGTTTCTCGAGCGCATGCGCGAGGCGTACGACGCGTAGTGCCGGGTTATTGGCCGGGCGATGCGGGCTGTTGCATACTGGAGCGCGTATTGTGGCTATGGAGGTGGCTTATGGACGAGAGGGATGCGCGCGCGGAACGTCCCGCGCTGCTTGCGAGGCTGTGGGGCCTCGTGCGGAACAACCTTCGCCTCGTGCTCGTGGTGGTGTGCGGCGCGGTGTTCCTGGCGCTGCTCGAGGACGTGCTCGACGGCGAGCTCATGAAGCTCGACCGCGCGGCGTACTGGCTGGTGGTCCAGCACATGCGGGCCGACTGGCTCACGCCCATCATGGAGAGCTTCTCGGCCCTGGCCACACCGGTCACGCTGCTGGTCCTTTTGCTTGCGGTGGCGGCCTTCGCGCCGGGCAGGAGACCGGGGCTGTGCTGCGCGGCCAACCTCGGGCTGGTCGTCCTGCTCAACCAGGTGCTCAAGGTCATCATCCAGAGGCCGAGGCCCGAGGGGTTTCGCCTGGCGACGGCGGGCGGCTTCAGCTTCCCGTCGGGCCACTCGATGGTCGCGATGGCGTTCTTTGGCCTGCTCGTCTGGTTTGTCTGGCACTACGAGCGTGACCGCCGCATGAGGCTGGGGCTGTGCGCGGCGTTTCTCCTCGTTATCGTGATGGTGGGGCTCAGTCGCGTGTACCTGGGCGTCCACTACGCGTCCGACGTCGTTGCGGGCTTCTGCATGTCGGTCATGTGGCTGGCCGTCTACACGCGCGTCGCCGTGCCGCTCTTCCTCGAGGACGAGCGGAGCCCCCTCGGGTGAGGGAGCTCCGGTTGGTCGTGCCTGCAGTTTCATGGAACCTGCGGGTGTCTTGGGCGGGGTGTCTCCTCGGCTCTGGCGCTACTTGTTGGCGCGGGCGGCGACGGCCTCGGCCGATATCTGCCACGAGCGTCCCTTCTTGTAGGCCGGCAGCCGGCCGGACTCGATGAGCTTGTAGACCGTGGGCCTGCTCACGCCTAGCACCGCGATTGCCTGGTCGACGGTGAGCACGTCGCCCGACGCGGCGGCCGGCACGGGCTTGGGGGCGGGGGCGGACTCGGGCTCGGCCTTGGCCTTGGCGTCTCGGTCCTGGGGTTGCGCCTCGGGCTTTGGCTCGGGGGCCTCCTTCTTGGCGGCGGGCTGCTGCCCGGGCTCGGGTTGCGTCTCCTGCGGGCCCTCCTCGCCGCGCTGCCGGCGGCTGCGACGGTGGGGCTTGCGCGCGGGCTCGCTCGGCTGCTCGCTCTCCTGCGCGCTCGCCGCCGGCTCGGCGGGTTGCTCGGCAGGCTCCGGCTCGTGTTCCGGCTCCGGCTCGGGCTCGCGGTGGGCCTCGTCAAAGGCGCGCAGCACGCGCTCGCGCGTGTGGTCGTCAACCGCGCCGCGGGCGTCGGACGCGTCCATCGACTCGTAGATGGCCGCAAGGGCGGCGTCCAGCTCGTCGTCGACGGCGCCGCAGGTGAGTGCGAACTCATTGAGCTCCTCGCACGCCTTGAGCGGGTCGGTGGCAATCTGGCCGACGAGCTGCTCGGGAATCGTGGCCCCCTCGCGCTCGATTGCGGCCACGAACATGGTGACGAGGCGGCAGAGCGCCTCGGTCGTCTCGTTTCTCATGGGGTGTGTGCCTTCCGGTTGCGTGGGTATGGCTCTTTGCTGGGAAGATGTTTTTGAGGATAGCATTCCCGGCAGCCCGCTCATAGGAACGGTGCCTGCCCGATGAGCCAGCTCCGTTCGGGCTTTGATGAGGCCGGATGGGTCGCGGCATAGGCGAGAAGCTCGTCGGCGCCCGTGATGGGGCCGTGGAGCGTGGTCCTCGAGAGGAGTCGCGAGATCACCGAGGTGGCGTCGGGCCTTGGGCGGTCGCTCAGGTGGATGACGCGCCCGTCGGTCACGACTTGGCCCCGGTAGGGGATGAGCGTGAGGACGGCGAGGCTGGGGATTGCCCGTATCTGCGAGCTGATGCGGCGGACGAGCGATTCCACGACGAAGAGCCGCTCCGCGTTCATGGCGGTGGCGTAGTCACCCTCCGCGTCGACGAAGACGAAGGCGTCCGTGACGGGGTGGCGCCATCCCCGCGCGATCTCGAGGTCCTGCTCGGAGAGACCGGCGGGGTTCTCTCGTACGAAAGACGAGACCAGCTCGGGATGCGTCCAGAGCGCGTCGAGCACGAGGCTCGCCTCGTCGAGCTCGCAGGGGTCGGTGGCGTCGAGCCTCACCGTCTCGAGCGGGCTCGTGCCCAGCGTGTCGTTCGCATAGTCAAGCAGTGGGTTCATGACGCGATAGAACGGCTGCGCAAAGAGCCTTCTCGCCTGAGCTGACATGGGGCCTCCCGTCCTCGTTGGTGGGGGCAAGCCTAGCGGAGTCGTGCCCGACAGCGCTCCGACAAGGACCCGACACAAACCCAACACGCGAGGATGGCGGGGGTGCGACAGCACTGCGGACTCCGCGAGCGGCAGGGTTTCGTCGGTGATCGGCGTCATCGTCCCAAAAGGGCGTCCGGATGCGCACAAAATGGTTGGGAGCGATGGTCGTGAGGCCTGCAAAAAGGCCGCCCGACGCGCGCCCAGTGCGGGGCCTTGCGTCGGGCGGCCGAAAAACCAGGGCGCGAAGGGCGTCCTAGCTCAGCAGCATGCGGTCGTTGGCCAGCTCGCTGCCCGAGGCCTTCTCGAACTTCGCCAGCAGGTCGGGCACGGTGAGTGCCTTCTTCTCCTCACCCGCGACGTCGAAGATGACGTTGCCGGCGTTCATCATGATGAGGCGGTTGCCAAGGCGAATCGCGTCGTTCATGTTGTGCGTCACCATGAGGGTCGTGAGCTGGCGCTCGGTGACGATCTTCTCGGTGAGCTCGAGCACCTTCTTGGCCGTCTTGGGGTCGAGGGCCGCCGTGTGCTCGTCGAGCAGCAGCAGCTTGGGGTCGGTGAGCGTGGCCATGAGCAGGGTGAGGGCCTGGCGCTGGCCGCCCGAGAGCAGGCCCACTTTGGCGCTCATGCGCGTGTCGAGGCCCAGGTCGAGGGTCTTGAGCAGTGCCGGGTACTCCGCGCGCTCCTCCTTGGTGACGCCCCAGCGAAGCCCGCGCCGCTTGCCGCGACGCCTAGCGAGGGCCAGGTTCTCCTCGATCTGCATGTCGGCCGCGGTGCCGCGCATCGGGTCCTGGAAGACGCGTCCGAGGTACTTGGCGCGCTGTGGCTCGGTGAGCAGCGAGATGTCCTTGCCGTCGAGCTCGATGGTGCCCGAGTCGAGCGGGTAGACGCCCGCGATCATGTTGAGCAGCGTCGACTTGCCGGCGCCGTTGCCGCCGATGACGGTCACGAAGTCGCCCTCGTGAAGCGTCAGGTTCACGCCCGTGAGCGCGCGCTTCTCGGTGACGGTGCCCTTGTTGAAGGTCTTCTTGACGTTGGTGAGCTTGAGGGTGGCCATCACGCCTCGCCTCCCTTCGAGTAAGAGCGACGCCGCTGGACGCGCTCCCACACCACCGGCACGCACAGGGCCAGGGTCACGATGATGGCCGAGAGCAGCTTCATGTCGTTGGCGTCCATGCCCATCTGCAGCACGATGGCGCGGATGAGGAAGTAGACGACCGAGCCCACGACGGCCGAGATGAGGCGGCTCGAGAAGCTCGTGAGCTTGCCGGGGGTGAGCCGGCCCAGGACCTCGCCGATGACGATGGCCGCGAGGCCGATCACGATGGCGCCCGTGCCCATGTTGATGTCGGCGTACTTCTGCTGCTCGCAGATGAGGCCGCCGGAGAGGCCCACGAGCGCGTTGGAGAGCGTGAGGGCGATCATCTTGGTGGTGTTGGTGTTGACGCCGAGGGCGCGGATCATGTCCTCGTTGTCGCCGGTGGCGCGCAGGGCGCTGCCGATCTCGGTGCCAAAGAACCAGTAGAGCAGGGCCACGACCACCACGGCCACGACGAGGCCCACGATGATGGCGACGACGTTGTTGGGCAGGCCCGTCACGTCGCCGATGCCGCTGAAGACCGTGTCGCTCGTGAGCAGCGGCGTGTTGGACTTGCCCATGACGCGCAGGTTGATGGACCACAGGCTGATCTGCGTGAGGATGCCGGCGAGGATGGCCGGGATCTCGAAGATCGTGGTGAGAAATCCCGTGACCGCACCGCATGCCGCGCCCGCGAGCGTCGCCGCGAGGATGGCGACGGTGGGGTCGACCCCCGACACCACGAGCACGGCCGCGACCGCGCCGCCCGTGGCGAAGCTGCCGTCGACCGTGAGGTCGGGGATGTCGAGCAGCTTGAACGTGATGAAGACGCCGAGCACCATGATGCCCCAGAGGATGCCCTGGGAGATGGCGCCGAGCATTGCTGTTGCCATGTCGTTCCTTCCGTTCATGACGCGGCCCCGGCAGGAGGACTCTCCATGCCGGGGCGCGAGGGATGGTGCGCGGGGCTGCCCTACGAGTCGAGGACCGAGAGGTCGATGCCGAGGGCCTGGGCCATGTCGTCGTTCTTGACGACCTCGAGCTTGGAGGCGTCCTCCTGCTCGATGGCCATGTCCTCGGGCTTGTTCTCGCCCCTGAGGATCTTGACGGCCATCTCGCCGGCCATGTGGCCAAGCTCGGTGTAGTCGATCGAAAGGGTGCAGAGGCCGCCGGCCTCGCACATGCCCTTCTCGCCCGGGATGATGGGCAGCTTGTTCTCCTTGGCGATCTGGCCCACCTGCGCCATGCCTGCGGCGATGGTGTTGTCGGTGGGGGAGTAGACCGCGTCGACCTTGCCCACCATCGACTCCACGACGGACTGGATCTCGTTGGAGTTGGAGACGGTGTAGCGGTCGTGCGAGAGGCCCAGCTTGTCGAGGGCGGCCTCGGCCATCTCGATCTGGATCTCGGAGTTGGCCTCGTTGGAGGCGAAGAGCAGGCCCACCTTCTTGGCGTCGGGCAGGACCTTGTGCAGCATCGCGATCTGGTCGTCGACGGGGTTCATGTCCGAGGTGCCGGTGACGTTGGTGCCGGGCTTGTCGTTGTCCTTGACGAGCTTGGCGCCGGCGTAGTCGGTGATGGCGGTGCCCACGATGGGGATGTCACTCGTGGCGCCGGCCACGGCCTGGGCCGCCGGCGTGGCGATGACGAAGATGAGGTCCTTGCCGTCGCCCACGAACTTGGAGGCGATGGTGGCGCAGGCGCTCTGGTCGTTCTGGGCGTTTTGCTGGTCGGCCTCGTACTTGAGGCCGCTCTCGTCGAGCGCGGCGATGAAGCCCTTGTTGGCGGCGTCGAGCGCGGAGTGCTCGGTGAGCTGGAGGACGCCGACCTTGTAGGTCTTGTCGCCGGAGCCGCCGTTGCCGGAGTTGCCGCCACATGCGGCGAGCGCGAGCAGGGCCGCGGCGCCGGCGCTGCCGGCGACGAACGAGCGCCTCGAAATGGACTTCATAGGGTCTCCCTTTGTTCGGCGGTTGGACGCGCGTGGCCGACGGGCACGAGGGCCGCCCGCCGCGGGGTCTGAGAAAGCACCGCAGTCTGACGAATGCCTGAAGTCTAGACGCTTCCGAACTGGGCGGACGTGGCAAGGGCGCAGGTGGGGGCCGTGCGCCACAAACTTGTAACCTTGCGGGCCTGGTGGCCGTGTCGTGGGGCGGCTGCGGCGGCTCGTGCCCGTGGCGACGCGTGGCTACGGCGGCTCGCGCCCGTGGTGGCGTGACGGCGCATGGCTGCGACGGTACGCGGTGGTGGCGATGGCGCGGGGACGTGACGGCCTGGTGCCGCACGGGCTACTCCTCGGGCAGGCGGTCGCAGTTGACGGGCCGGTAGAAGAGCTCGCGGAGGTGGCTGGCGTCGTGGGCCTGGGCAAGCGCCCACATCGTTTTTGCCACGAGGGCCTCGGTGGTCATGTCCGCACCGCGCAGGATGCCCGGATGCTCGGCAAAGGCCTGGCCTACCTCGTAGACGCCCAGGTCGAGGCCCTCCTCGGGAACCTGGGTGGTGATGACGAGCGTGTGGCCCGAGTCAACCCAGCCAAAGATGGCGTCGCGCAGGGTGTCGGGCACGCCGCCGATGCCGAAGGTCTCCAGGATGATGGCCTCGTAGTCGTCGCACAGCAGGTCGAAGGTGGCGGGAAGGAGCCCGGGCGTGAGCTTGAGGACGATGACGTGCGTGCTGAGGCTGCCGTAGACGCGTGGGCCGTCTGGCAGCGCCGCGCCGGCGGGATGGTCGGCCGCGACCCTCGAGGGTGCCGGCGCCGTGCGGATGATGCGCCCGTTTCTGATGAGCGCGAGCTCGGGGTAGTTGACGCTCGTGAACGCGTTGAAGCTCATCGTGCGCTGCTTGCGGGCGCGTGTGCCCGCCACCACCTTGCCGCCAAACACCACCGACACGTCGCGCGACGCGGGGTCGGCCGCGTAGAGCACGCTCTGGTAGAGGTTGATGCGGGCGTCGGTGAAGGGGCTGGCCATCGGCTGCTGCGAGCCGGTGAGCACGATGGGCTTGGGGCTCTGCTGGACGAGATAGGAGAGGGCCGCCGCGGTGTAGGCCATCGTGTCGGTGCCGTGCAGGACCACGAAGCCGTCGTAGTCGTCGTAGCGCTCGACGATGGCGCCGGCGATGCGCAGCCAGTCCGCCGGGCACATGTTGGTGCTGTCGATGTTCATCGGCTGCGAGATGTCGATGTCGGCGAGCTCGGCCGCCTGCGGCACGTAGGCGGCAAGCTGCTCGCCCGTGAGCTGCGGGACCAGGCCCACCTCCGTCTCGGCGCTGGCGATGGTGCCGCCGGTGGCGACCATGAGGATGCGGGGCCTGCTCATCGCTCGGCGTCCTCCAGGTAGGTGCGCATCTCGGAGGCCATGCGGGCCAGCTCGGCTCGGGTCTCGGGCCTGTGGAACGGCTCGGTGATGCCAAAGGGCCGCTCGAGCAGCCTGAGCGCGTAGCCCTGCTCGCGCATGGCGCGGCAGCTCTCGGGATAGACGAGCTCGAAGGCGAAGCAGGCAAAGCTCACGAGGAAGTCTGCCGGCTGGGAGCGGTCGTCGCGGCGCATGCAGCGCCGCTCGTCGAACGCGCGCGTGGCCTCGGGCGATATGGTGCTGTCGAGCAGGGTCTCGGCCGAGCAGCCCAGGATGGTCTCGGGCGTGTCGGTCTCGACCGTGCGCAGGATGTCGACCTTGTCGGCGTCTCGCACGATGTTGGCGAAGGCGCGCGTGCGTCTGTCGAGCCCCTCCGGGATGGCGAGGTCGCTGTGGACGGCGATGACGGTGCGGATGAGCTCGTCCTCGCTCGCGTCGTCCAGGTAGTCGCGGACGTGGGGCAGCTGGGAGCTCGGGTCCGGGCGGCCGAGCGTCTTGCGCTCGCAGAAGAGCTCGCGGGCGCCAAGGCGCGCGTGGCTGGTCGAGTCCGCGTCGCGGAAGGTGTCCCAGCGCCGCACCTGCTCGAAGCGGCCCACGTCGTGGAGGAGGCCACAGAGCCAGGCGAGGTCGACGTCCTCGGGCGAGAGGCCCGCGCTTTTGGCGATGCGGTCGCAGAGGCCCGCGACCCGGTAGGTGTGCGCGACCTTGAGCGAGACGCGCGGGTTCTTCGAGTCGTATGGCGCGACGTAGGCGGCAAACGCCGCCCGGGCGCGATCTCGGTCGATCTTCACGGATGGTCCCCCTCTTGCGATACGCTGCTTCCGAGTATACGTCGGGTGGGATGGTGGTGCGTCATGGGTGCGTCTGGGCTGGTGCCAAGGATTATCAGGCTGCGGGACGGGTGGGGGCTGGTGCGTACCGTGCGCGCCCAGGACGGCTCGCGCGTGAGGGTCATGCAGGTCGGCGGCGTCTACCAGAGCGCCACGTACCTCGACGGGCGCAGGATGGAGCCGGTGTTCTCGTACTACCGGTCCTTTGACCACGCATTTTCCGTGCGTCCCGACACGAGGCGCGTGCTTATGGTGGGCGGTGGCGGCTACGCGTGGCCCAAGCACGCGCTGGCCTCGGGGCCAGCTGACGCCACGGTGGACGTGGTCGAGCTCGACGCGGCCGTGACGCGCGCGGCGCGCAGGTGGTTCTTCCTCGGTGAGGCGATGGCGGCGCACCCGGGGAGGCTTCGGCTCGTCGAGGGCGACGGGCGGACCTATCTCGAGGGGCGGGCGCTTCGGATGGCGGGTGCGGGGAGCGGCGGCGCCTCGCTTGCCTACGACGCCATCGTGCTCGACGCCTTCTGCGGGGCCGAACCGGTGCGCGCGCTTGCGACGCTCGAGGCGGCCCGTGCGGCCCGCGCCTGCCTTGTGCCCGATGGGCTGCTCATGGCCAACGTGGTGAGCGAGCGGGAGGGGGAGGACGTGGACTTCCTGCGTGATGTGGTCGCCACCTGGCGCGAGGCCTTTTCCCACGTCTTCGTGGTCGCGTGCGAGGACGAGCCCTTTGCCGTGGAGGACAACTACCTCGTGCTTGCCACGGACGGCGACTGGTCCGTTTCCGATGCCATTCCCTACGACGACGACTTCCTCGGCTCCGTGCTGCGGGACTGACCTGCGTCGCCCACGTCCCTGGCAAGAGCAGGGGCGGCTCGTCCATGAGGAACCGCTCCACCGTCAGGTTCTGGCTTCCCACGACAAGGGGATGAGCGTCGGGGAAACGCTTGCAGAACTCCGCCAGGCCTTCCGTCTTGCCCGCTTTGCCGCTCTTTACCTCGATTGCCGCGAGATGCCAACGCGAGCTGGGGGCTTGAGAAGACGCAGCCCTCGCAAGCCCCGCGCTACTCGATGGCGTCTGGCGAGAGGGGCCGTAGGGCTGCCGCGTCGCCCGGAAGGCCCGCCGGCCCCGCGAGCTGGGCCCACTCGAGCGCGCGCGTGCGCATGCCGGCCACGTCGAGCACGCCCTCGGCGAAGCCCTTGCGCACGAGCTCGGCGGGCAGCAGGTTGTCGTACTTCTCGAACACGGGCAGCTCGCCGGGGTAGAGGAGCTCGATGGGGTCGAAGTCGGCCATGGCCTCCCGGGCCACCACCGAGAAGAACTCCTGCGGACCCGCCTGCATCCGAAACTGGATGAAGTAGGGCCGTGACGAGTCGAGCCCCTTGAGGCCCAGCTGTCGCGCGCACTTGATCTTGAGCAGACGCTCCAGGGCCAGGAAGGCGTAGCTGCCCAGCCAGGGAAAGAGTGCCCAGGTGTCGTCCCCCAGGTTCACGAGCGGGTTCGTCACCATCTGGGCCGCCGTGGCGGCGCGGCGCGCAAGCACCAGTCTGCCGGCGGCGTTGTCCATGAGGTAGGGGTAGCCGCGCGTCTCGGAGAGGACGCGCCGCATGCGCTCGAGCACGTGGGTGTGGATGTCTCCGGGACACTCGCCAAAGTAGGCGGGCACGCGTCCCTTGACCTGCGTGGCATAGACGAGGTGGCGCTTGTGGTCCACCTCCTCCACGATCCAGGTGGCGCCGGCGATGGCGATCTTCTCGCCTGGCGGGGGCGGCTGCACCACGGTGCCCAGCTCGGTGGAGTCGCTGCGTACCGTGTACTCCTCGTTCTCCTGGAACACGGCGTAGAACTTGAAAGAGTTGGCGATGCGCTCGCCCGCCAGGCCCACGATGAGGCCGCCCGACTCCGTCTGCTCGATCTGATCCGTCTCGAGGAGGTGGTGCAGAAGGACGCGGAAGTCGTCCCCCGTGACGCGGTGGAAGACCGTGAGGTTGAGCACGCGCTGGGCAAGCCCTGCCGGCGAGAGCTCGCCCTCGCTGGCGAGCGTGGCGATGGTCTGGTGGTAGAGCAGACTGTAGGGTAGCCGGTCCAGGCGCGGCGGCTCCACCCAGTGCTCCTCCTGGTAGAGTTGCACGAGGGCGATGCCCTGGAGGAGCTTCCAGGGGATGGTCTCGGGAAGCAGCGCCCGGGCCTCGGGCTGCTCCTCGCGCATGACGAACCACATCTCGGGCGGCTGGCCCCGCCTGCCGGTGCGGCCCATGCGCTGCAGGAAGGCGCTCACGGTGAACGGGGCGTCTATCTGGAACGCCCGCTCGAGCCTGCCGATGTCGATGCCAAGCTCGAGCGTTGCCGTGGTGACGCAGGTGAGCTGGCGCTCGTCGTCGCGCATTGCGTCCTCGGCGCTCTCGCGCAGCGAGCTCGAGAGGTTGCCGTGGTGGATGAGGAAGCGGTCCGGCTCGTGGCGCACCTCGCAATAGCGACGAAGCTCCATGCAGACGGCCTCGGCGTCCTCGCGCGAGTTGGCGAAGACGAGGCACTTCTTGTCTCGCGTGTGCTCGAAGATGTAGCCAAGCCCCGGGTCTGCCTCCTTGGGCGCGGTGTCGGTCTTCTCGGCCAGCGGGGGCAGGGGTCGCTCGTGCGTCTCGATGACGGAGCCATCAGGCTGCTCGACCTGCTCGCGAAGGCTTGGCATGCCGGGTGCGGCGAGGGCGTCCGCCGCCTGCGGTCCCGTCTGGTAGAAGTGCTGCATGGAGAGGCGCCAGCTGCGCCGGGGCTCCTCAACGCGGGGAACGACCCAGCCGCGGCCGGTGCCCGCCGAGAGGAAGGCGCCCACGGCGTCCGGGTCCCCGATGGTGGCCGAAAGGCCGATGCGCCTGGGGCTGACCCCTGCCATGCGGCCGAGCCGCTCGATGAGGCAGATGGTCTGGCCACCGCGGTCGCCGCGCAGGAGCGAGTGCACCTCGTCGATGACGACGAAGCGCAGGTCGCCGAAGAGGCGCGAGATGGCCGAGTGCTTGTGCAGCAGGAGGGCCTCGAGCGACTCGGGCGTTATCTGCAGGATGCCGCTGGGATGTTTGAGCATCTTGGCCTTGTGCGAGGCCGAGACGTCGCCGTGCCAGTGCCACACGGGGATGTGGGCCTCCTCGCAGAGGTCTCCCAGGCGGAGGAACTGGTCGTTGATGAGGGCCTTGAGCGGTCCGATGTAGACGGCGCCGACGCTTGTGGGCGGGTCCTCGTCGAAGAGCGTGAGGATGGGGAAGAATGCCGCCTCGGTCTTGCCCGATGCCGTCGAGGCCGTAAGCAGCACGTTGTCGTCCGTGTCAAAGATGGCCTCGGCGGCGGCCACCTGGATGCCGCGCAGGCTCTCCCAGTCGTGTTCGTAGATGAAGTCCTGCACGAACGGCGCGTAGCGGTCGAATGTGCCCATGCCTGCTCGCCCCTCCTTCGTCTTGCGTCATTCCCCCTGCGGAGACGTGCCCTGTAGGAGGCCCCGACCCCTGGTGTCGGACCCTCTCCGCGAGTCTTTGTCTCGTAGAGGGCTGTGGCCCCTGCGAGCCGGACCTCTCTTCTGCGTGGCCTGCGGCTTGTGGTGGGCTTTGGCCTTTGTCCCCGCCTTGTGCCCGTGCGTCCTAAGCTCTAACTCCTTGTGGCCAGTATACGAACAAATGTTTCAATTTAGAAGAGGGAGAGGGCCTTTTTGCCTTGGGTTCCAATCTCCAGAACTTGTTCGATTTGTCTCCTTCTGTTGTCTGCTGGCTCGTTAAGCAAGGATGACGGAATCGGACGGGGGGGGGAGCCCAAGGGCGCTACCGCATCGATGGCACAGATAAACGCCCGCATCGACCCTGGCCTCAAGGCAGAGGGAGACGCTGGCCTTGAGGCCGCGGGATACACCACCACGCAGGCAATTCGCGCCTTCTGGAAGCTCGCGAACAGGTTGCGGGGAAACCCGAAAGGCTTGGCGGGCTCGGGTTGGCCATGGCTGGCCTCGTGGGTCGCAGGGCGTATGGGACGTCTAGAGCGTAAAGCCGGAGAGGTCGCGCTTGGAGGGGGCGCCGCCGGCCGGGTCGTGATGGGTGCCGGACAGCGTGCTGCCGCCGGCTGCGGGCGCAGCCGGAACCTCGCCGACCCCCTGCTCCCCGGAGAGCAGGGTCTCCATGCTCGCACCGGGATTCTGGCACAGGATGTCGAGCAGCTCCACGAAGTCGCGGATGACCTCGCGGGGCGTGAGGTGCGTGTCCGCCCCCACGCGGCCAAACCCGATCTGCAGGAACCGCACGAGGTCCTCCGTGGAGAGCGTGCGCTCGTAGCCAAAGTAGCCGGCGTGGATGTCGGCGAGCTTCTCGATGAGGACGAGCAGCTCCTCGTAGGTGAGGGGGTTGAGCCTGATGACGGGCGCCAGCATGTCGGTGAGCCCCTCCTGGGCAAAGCGCCCCTGCGTCAGGCGGCTGCGAAGCGCCTCGTAGGAGTAGATGCCCCGGCGCCGGTCCTCGATGGACTGGGGCGTGCCGCCCATGACGATGCCCAGGTGATGCGCCTTGCCCTGCAGGGTGTCGTTGTACATCGTGAGGATCTTCTCGTAGTTGTACTGGCGCGTGATGGCGTTTGGGATCTTGTAGAGGTTCACCAGCTCGTCGATGAGCACGAGCAGGCCCTGGTAGCCGGCGCCCTTGAGGAACTCCGCGAGCAGCTTGAGGTAGTCATACCAGTCGTCGTCGGTGATGCAGACGTTCACGCCCAGCTCCGCTCTGGCCTCGGTCTTGTTGCGGTACTCACCACGAAACCAGCGGATGACGGCGCCCTTGCGCTCGTCGTCCCCCTCTACGGTGGCGTGGTAGTACATGGCGAGGATTCGCGCGAAGTCGAACCCGTGGACGAGATCCTGCAGCTTGTTGACCTCGTCGTATATGCGCCGCTCGACGGCCTGGGAGAAGGCGGGGCCGTCGGGGGAGAGGGGTGCGCCCGAGGCGTCCGCGCCCTCGGTTGCCACCTGCGCCTGCACGCCGGAGATCCAGCGGTCGAGGATGAGCGGCAGCGCCCCGCCCTCGGGCCGGGTCTTGGTGGAGAGGTTGCGGATGAGCTCGCGGTACGTGGCGAGGCCCTCGCCGTGACGGCCCTGCAGGCGACGCTCGGGCGAGAGGTCCGCGTCGGCCACCACGAAGCCCTTGCCCATGGCGTGCGTGCGGATGGTCTGGAGCAGGAAGCTCTTGCCCGCGCCATAGCGACCCACGAGGAAGCGGAAGCTGGCACCCCCGTCCGCGATGAGGTCGAGGTCGTGCAGGAGGGCGGCAATCTCCGTCTCGCGGCCGACGGTGATGTAGGGCAGCCCGATGCGTGGCACGACGCCGCCCTTGAGCGAGTTGATGATGACGGCCGCGATGCGCTTGGGCACGCGGGGCTTGGCGGTCTGGCCCGTAGGTGAACTCATGATGGCAACCTCCCGTCGTCGAAGAGGCCCATCATACCATAAGAACGAACAATTGTTTGTAAGCATGCGAGC
>CWGU01000053.1_pt5 | contig 48867 bp, 42 predicted proteins | sample 667921 | NCBI WGS metagenome assembly CWGU01 (sample SAMEA3735815, study PRJEB9488) | human gut metagenome | biome: ENVO:mammalia-associated habitat; material: ENVO:feces | place: Malawi | collected 2009-02-27 | reverse complement strand
CGGCGCGGTCTTCACGACCGCGCCGCCCGCCTCGTGGCTTGCGCAGCGGCCAAGCCGTCCCCGACTGTGCAGGCACCGCATACGGGGCCGCTCATTTTGCCGCAGGAGCGATTGAATTGGGCGTCGCGTCGCCCCCACGCGCCCCGTCTTGCGAAACTATCGAGTTTGCTGCAGTTCAAGCACGACTTCTCAAGTAGCTGAGATAACCGCAATCAATTTACCTGCATGTTTACGATCCGCAAGTGGCCGTGTACTCGAGGTCTCGCGATTGGACTGCAGCAAACTCGATAGTTTTGCTTGCGGCAGCCCCACCATGGGCGGAATCGCAAGGCCGACAAGCCGCGCCGGCCCAGAATCCCGGCCCTCCAACCAGCAACCCGCCCCTCTGTTCGCAATATATTTGGAATTGGTTTCCATTTTCTATTGACACCGCTCATACAGTGGTTAAGATTCGGAATCGGTTTTCGTTTTCATACACAGAGACGGCCGACTGCTCCACGGTCACCCCCATGCGAAACGAGGACGCCAGCAACTCACGATTCCGAATCGACGGAGGCGGTTCGCTGCCCTACGATACGTCCTGAGACATTCGTCGAGGGAGCAGGACATGGGCAGGCAAGCAGCAGACACGGACAGGCGCCAGACGCACGCCCACACCACCTACAAGACCGAGCAGCGCCAGCTCGTGGCCACCTGCCTCGAGCAGAACGCCGACCGCTACCAGACGGTCGACGAGATCTTGGGGATCCTGCGCAGCCAGGGCTCCAACATCGGGCGCACCACGGTCTACCGCACGCTCGAGCGCCTCTCGCAGGAGGGCCAGGTCACCAAGGTGGTGGGCGCGCCGGGCTCATCGGCGTTCTATCGCCTGGCCACGCCGGACGACGCCGAGCAGGGCCAGCTGCTCTGCCTCGAGTGCGGGCGCGTCTTCCCGCTCGACTGCTCCATGCTTGCCAGCTTCGCAGACCATGTCTTCGAGCACCACGGCTTCGAGCTCGACAGCCGCCGCACGGTGCTCTGTGGGGTATGCGCGGACTGCCGCCGTTCCGAGGAGGAGAGCTCGGAAGGGACAGGGAATGACGGTCACGAAGATAGCGGCTCCCCATGCGTCGGCGGAGGAGACGAGAAGGCTTAGCGGCTGGTGGCAGGGGCTTGACGGGCATGCCCGCGGCGCGCTCGCCGCGCTTGCGGCGCTGCTCGCGGCCCTGCTCGCACTGGGGCTCGCGGGCTGCGGCGCAAAGGGGCCCGACACGGCCGCCGCGTCGGCGGCTGCCGCCCAGACGGACTCGGGCGCCAAGGTCAAGGTAGTCACGAGCTTCTACGCCATGGAGGACTTCGCCAAGAAGGTGGGCGGCGATGACATCGAGGTGACCAACCTCGTCCCCGCCGGCACCGAGCCGCACGACTGGGAGCCCGCCGCCGCCGACGTGCAGGCCATCCAGGACGCAGACCTCTTCGTCTACAACGGCGCCTCGATGGAGCACTGGGTCGACGACACGCTTTCCTCGCTCGGCGACAAGACGCCCGCTAGCGTCAAGGCCTCCGAGGGCATCGCCCTTCGCGTCGGCGAGGAGCCCGGTGAGGTCGACCCGCACGTGTGGCTCAACCCCGAGAACGCCAAGGCCGAGCTCGCCAACATCAAGGACGCGCTCGTGAAGGTCGACCCCGACCACAAGGCCGACTTCGAGGCCAACTACGAGAAGTACGCGGCCGAGTTCGACCAGCTCGACCAGGACTTCAAGGACAAGCTGGGCGCCGTGCCCAACAAGACCATCGTCGTCTCACACGAGGCGTTCGGCTACCTCTGCGACGCCTACGGCCTCACGCAGGTGCCCATCACCGGCATGGACGCCGAGGGCGAGCCCGACGCGCAGACCATGGCGAGCATCATCGACCAGGTGAAGTCGCAGAACATCAAGGTCATCTTCTCCGAGGACCTCGTGAGCCCCAAGGTGGCCAAGCAGATCGCCGACGCCACGGGCGCCACCTGCGAGGTGCTGAGCCCGATCGAGGGCCTCACCGACGAGCAGATAGCCCAGGGCGAGGACTACTTCAGCGTAATGGAGTCCAACCTCGACGAGCTCATGAAGGCGCTCTCCTGATGCGCGCCGCATCCCGCGCCACCGCACCAGCCGGGAGCGTCTGCCCCCCGGCCGGCACCGGCGCGTGCATACGGCTTGAGGGCGTCTGCTTCTCCTATGGGAGCCGGACCGTGCTCGACCGCGCGAGCCTCGAGGTGAGCGCGGGTGAGCTCGTTGTGCTCACGGGCGAGAACGGTGCCGGCAAGTCGACGGTGGTGCGCCTCGTGCTGGGCGAGCTCTCCCCCGCCGCCGGCACGGTGCGCGTGCTGGGCGAGAGGCCGGGCGTCGGATTTGACTGGCATCGCGTCGGCTACGTGCCGCAGGCGGCAGCGTCCGACTTCCGCAACTTCCCGGCAACGGTGCGCGAGGCGATCCAGGCCAGCTGCTCCGGACGCCGCCGCGGAGCCCGCGAGCGCGCGACCGTCGTCATGGGCGAGCTTGGCATCCGTGACCTCGGGCGCCACCTTCTGCGCGAGCTCTCGGGCGGCCAGCTGCAGCGCGTCCTTCTCGCCCGCGCCCTCGTGAACGAGCCGCAGGTACTGGTGCTCGACGAGCCCACGAGCGGCCTCGACGCCGAGAGCGCGGCGAGCTTCTCCGAGCTCATGTCGCGCGTGGTGGAGCGGCGTGGCATGGCCGTGCTGCTCGTGACCCACGACCTGCCGCGCCTCACGCTGCCGACCCACCACAGGGTGCTTCGCCTCGCCGACGGCTCCACGAGCGAGGTCCCCGAGCCCTGCGGAGCCCGAAGGGGACGACCCTAGTGTTTGCCTACGCATTCATGCAGCGCGCCTTCGTGGCGGGCGTCGTCCTGGGACTGGCCGTGCCGCTCGTGGGCGTGTTCATCGTGATGCGCCGCCTCTCCATGATTGGCGACGCCCTCTCGCACGCCTCGCTCGCGGGCGTGGCGGCGGGCCTCATTGCGGGCATAAACCCCGTGCTCGGGGCCACCGTCGCCGCGGTCGCGGCCGCCGGGTGCGTAGAGGTGATCCGAAGGCGCTTCGAGGCGCACGCCGAGCTCGCGATCGCCATCGTCATGGCCACGGGCGTGGGGCTCGCCGGCGTGCTCTCGGGCTTCGTGCCCAACGCGGCGAGCTTCTCGGGCTTTCTGTTCGGCAGCATCGTGACGGTGAGCGACGCCGAGCTCTGGGGCGTCGTCGGCGTGGGCGCGGCGGTCGTCGTCTGCTGCTGGGCGCTGCGCCGCCAGCTGCTGCTCGTGACGCTCGACGAGCGCGGGGCGCGCCTCTATGGCGTGTGCACCGGCGCGGTCAACGCGCTCTTCATCCTGTTCTGCGCCCTCGTGGTCTCGGTCGCCTCGCGGACGGTGGGCGCGCTCATCGTGAGCGCGATGATGGTCGTGCCCGTGGCCTGCGCGCTCGTGGTGGCGAGGAGCTGGCGGCAGCTCGTCGTCGTGGCCTGCGGCGTGGGCGTGGCTTCGAGCGCAGCAGGCCTGGCGGCCTCGTTCTACCTCGGCCTCAAGCCGGGCGGCGCGATCGTGCTCGTGAGCGTGGCCCTGCTCGCCCTGCTCGGGATCGGCAAGCGCGTGGCGGGCTCCCTCGCCGCCGCCCACCACTAGGGCCGCGCCGCAGAGAGTCCGCGGCCGCCGACGGGGCCCGGCTGTCAGAAGCCGCAGTTGAGCCCGAGAGGCCGCGGCCGCCCAAGCCTCCGCGCCTCTCGTCCGGCCCCCTCCCCAAGCATCCCGCTCACAGCGAACGTGCGTAAAACCGAGAAAAACAGGCCATCTCAAGCCTTTTTTCTCGGTTTTACGCACGTTCGCTTGGGTGGGATGGGATGGCAGCCATCCCCCCATCCGACAGGAAACAGCCTCCCTTCCGCCGTCTGGCAGAGGGGAGGCCGCGAAGAAGTCTTGCTATTACGGTCGCTACGCTTGAGGCGAACCGAGATCCCCTACTCGTCGCGCAGGGTCGCGTACATCACGGCCTTGATCGAGTGCATGCGGTTCTCGGCCTCGTCGAAGACCACCGAGCTCGGTCCCTCGAAGACCTCGTCGGTGACCTCCATCTCGGAAAGGCCGAACTTTTCGTGTACCTCCACGGCCGTCGAGGTGTTGAGGTCGTGGAAGCTCGGCAGGCAGTGCATGAAGATGGCGTCGTCGGCGGCCTTGGCCATCGCGGCGGCGTTCACCTGGTAGGGCGAGAGCAGCTCGATGCGCTGAGCCCAGAGCTCGGCCGGCTCGCCCATCGAGAGCCAGATGTCGGTGTAGACCACGTCGGCACCGGCAAGACCCTCGTCGAGGTCCTCGGTGAGCGTAATCGTGGAGCCCGTCTCGGCCGCCACCGCGCGGCACGTCTCGACCAGCTCGGGCGTCGGCATGAGCGAGGCCGGCCCGCACGCGCAGAAGTCGACGCCCAGCTTGGCGCAGACCACCATGAGCGAGTCGCCCACGTTGTTGCCGGCGTCGCCCATGAACGTGAGCTTGAGGCCCTTGAGGCGGCCGAAGTGCTCGCGCACGGTGAGCATGTCGGCGAGCATCTGCGTGGGGTGGAACTCGGTGGTGAGGCCGTTCCACACGGGCACGCCCGACTTCTCGGCGATCTCCTCGACGATGGCCTGCGCGAACCCGCGGTACTCGATGCCGTCGTACATGCGCCCGAGCACGCGCGCCGTGTCCTCGATGGACTCCTTCTTGCCCATCTGCGAGCTCTTGGGGTCGAGGTAGGTGACGCCCATGCCGAGGTCCATCGCGCCCACCTCGAAGCTGCAGCGCGTGCGCGTGGAGGTCTTCTCGAACAGCAGCACGACGTTCTTGCCGTGCAGCCAGTCGTGCGGCTGGTGCGCGTGCTTCATGGCCTTGAGCTCGGCTGCGAGGTCGATGAGGTACTCGATCTCGGCCGAGGTGAAGTCGAGGAGCTTGAGGAAGCTCCGGCCGGAGAGATTGATGCCCTTGGCCGTCGCGGCCGCGTCTGCCTTGGTGTGGTCCATGGTGTCTCCCGTCCCGAGCCGGCGGGAGGGTGCCACAGGGCTCCTTGTCGCCGGTACATGCAATCGTTGAGCGAGTTTATACAAGTTTATGTATAGATTGTCTCGCTTCTTTGTGTTTCGTGATTATAGCGAGCTCAATTACGCGATTCAAGCGACAAGAGGGAAAGGTGCAGGGGATGAGGGGGCAGAGAAATGCGGGAGATGGGCAGGAGGTGGGTCAAGGAGAGGTGCGGGAGGCGGGCAGGAGGCAGGACGCAAAAGAGTGCGAAAAGGGAGCAAACCGCACCCGAGCGAGCGGCGGGGACGACGCGGAGACATCGTGCCCGAATCGCAAAAGACAGTAGCCCAACGCTCGGCCCCCAAAACCCACCCCGCACTCCAAAAAAGGCCAGCCCAGGCCGTGCGCGCCCATTCCTTACAAGCTCGTTACATTCGCAAGGCCGACCGTCGCCCACGCGACCCACATACTAATGATAAGGACGATGAGTAAGATTGTGATGCCCGAACCTGCCAGCCCGGCCCAGCCGGACCCCGGCGCGTGCGGGCATCACGCACGTTCGAGGACGAGGAGAATCTACTCGCATGGGAAACAGCAACGACACGCAGGCCACCACCGAGGAGCTCGACAGGAAGGCCGCGAAGTTCGCAGACGAGGTCGCGACGCCCGCCAAGGACGGCATGGGCGCGGAGGACCTCGGGCGCTCCAAGCGGAAGCGCGACTTCTCCTACACCCAGAACCGCGAGGTGAGCTGGCTGCGCTTCGACGACCGCGTGCTCGACGAGGCCTATGACAAGACCGTCCCGCTGTTCGAGCGCATCAAGTTCTGCGCCATCTTCCAGTCCAACATGGACGAGTGGTTCATGATTCGCGTGGGCGGCCTCTCCGACCTCGCCGAGCTCAAGCACCAGCCCGCCGACAACAAGTCCGACGAGACCCCGTCCGAGCAGCTCGACGTGCTCTTCAAGATGCTGCCCGACATGTACAAGCGCCGCGAGGAATGCCTCACGCACCTCGAGGGCAAGCTCGCCGACAAGGGCGTCGAGCGCGTCGTGCCGGCCGACTACACCGACGCCGACCGCGTGGCCGTCGAGCGCCGCTTCGAGTCGGCCCTCGCGCCCATCCTCTCGCCGATGATCGTCGACCCGCGCCACCCCTTCCCCAACCTGCGCAACGACGTCCTCTACGTCGTGTGCTCGCTTGACGGCGAGGGCGAGCAGGGCGTCCTCGGCGTCGTGGAGGTGCCGCCCACCGCGCAGCGCGTCGTGTGGCTGCCCGCCGGCGAGAACCGCGTGCGCTTCACGCTGGTCGAGGACGTCATCACCTCGATGCTCGACCGCCTCTTCGGCTCCTACGTCCCCACGAGCTCGGCCGTCGTGCGCGTGACGCGCAACGCCGACATCGACCCGGACGGCGAGGGCGTCGAGGAGGAGGAGGACTACCGCGAGCACATGAAGAAGGTGCTCAAGCGCCGCACGCGCCTGCAGCCCGTCCGCATGGAGCTCCAGGGCGAGCTCAGCGAGGACCTCGTGACCTTCGTGCGCAAGGAGCTCTCCCTCGAGAAGCGCCGTGTGTTCCGTCTCTCCACGCCGGCAGACCTCTCCTACATCTTCGCCATCGAGGGCAAGATTCCCGCGGCCCGCAAGACCGCGCTCACCTTCGCGCCCTTCGAGCCGCAGGAGTCGCCGATGGTGAAGGCCGGCGAACCGATGCGCCCGCAGGTCGAGGACCACGACGTCCTGCTCTGCTACCCGTATGAGGGCATGGGCCCGCTTCTTCGCCTGCTGCACGAGGCCGCCAACGACGACGACTGCATCTCCATCAAGATCACGCTCTACCGCGTGGCGCGCCACAGCCGCCTGTGCGAGAGCCTCGTGACTGCCGTCGAGAACGGCAAGGAGGTCACGGTCCTCATGGAGCTGCGCGCCCGCTTCGACGAGCAGAACAACATCGAGTGGGCCGACCGCCTCGAGGACGCCGGCTGCACCGTAATCTACGGGTCGGAGGGCTTCAAGTGCCACTCCAAGATCTGCCAGATCACCTACCACGACAGCCGTGGCATCAGCCGCATCACCTGCCTCGGCACCGGTAACTTCAACGAGAAGACGGCCCGCCTCTACAGTGACTTCATGCTGCTCACGGCGCACCCCGGCATCGCCGAGGACGGCAACGCCTTCTTCCGCAACCTCTCGCTCGGCAACCTCCGCGGCCAGTACAAGTTCCTGGGCGTGGCGCCGGTGGGCCTGAAGCCGCTCGTGATGCGCGGCATCGACCGCGAGATCAGCCGCGCCAAGGCCGGCCAGCCCGCGCAGGTCTTCATGAAGATGAACTCGCTCACCGACCGCGACGTCATCGACCGCCTCGCCCAGGCCAGCCGGGCCGGCGTCAAGGTCATCCTCATCGTGCGCGGCATCTGCTGCATGCTGCCGGGCGTCAAGGGACGCACGGAGGGCATCCAGATCCGCCAGATCGTGGGGCGCCTCCTCGAGCACGCGCGCGTCTACGCCTTTGGCTCCGAGGCCGACACCATCTACCTCTCGAGCGCCGACATGATGACGCGCAACACCGAGCGTCGCGTCGAGATCTGCTACCCGATCATCGACCCCACCTGCCGCGACATGGTCATCCAGTACATGGACCTACAGCTCGCCGACAACGTGAAGGCGCGCCAGCTCACGAGCAAGGGCACCTGGGCGCGCGTCGGGCGCGTCGAGGGCGTTCCCGAGATCAACTGCCAGGAGGTGCTCATCGCGGTGGCCTACGCCCGCGCCCGCTTGGCGCGCGGCATCGCGGACGACTCGGTGACGCTGTCGCCGGTGCTCGCGTCGCTGCCGCCCAAGGTGCTCGACGCCGTGCTCACCCGCAGCGGTTCGACGGGCCTCTCCACGAGCCTGCGCAAGATCGCCGGCCACCCGCTGGCGCAGCAGTCCATGGCCGCGGCCACCACGACCACGCCGGCCGCGCAGGCCGCGCCGGCCGTCGCTGCGCCGGCTTCCAAGCCCGCCGCCGAGGCCGAGCCCGCCAAGGACGAGCGCCCCGCCAAGCCCGCCAAGGGCAAGAAGGCCGCGAACGCCGCTGCTGCAGCCACCGCCGTCGAGGCGCCCGTCCCCGAGGCCAAGCCCGCCGAGGCCGCGCCGACGCAGGTGAGCCCGCACTACATCGAGATCGACCCGACGCCGACGCCCGAGGCCGACGAGCACACCCACGAGGCCGCCACGCAGCTCGCAAGGCGCGGCCACGGCCGCCTCGGCACCGCGCTCGCCCTCTTTGGCCTGGGCTTCAAGGCGCTCTTCGGCAAGGCCGAGAAGTAGGCCAGAGCCAGCGGGCAGCGCGCCGCACGTCCCGGGACCGCCCCGGCCACGCAGCCGTGGCCGGGGCGGTCCCGCCTTTTGCCGCACGCGTCGCCCCCCGACGCCGCCGACACGCCACCCATCGCCGCACAAGCTGTACACTCAGGCAATTCATCCGCAGATTCTCAAGAGACGCCGAGACGCCGCACGCAGAGGAGAACCCATGAGACTCACCATCGAGCGCATGACCTACGGCCCCGACGCCATCGCCCACGACGAGGCAGGCAAGACCGTCTTCGTCTCCGGCGCGGTGGCAGGCGACGTGGTCGAGGCCGAGCTCGTGAGCGACGGCGCCTCGTTCTCCAAGGCGCGCGCCACGAGCGTGGTCGAGCCCTCCCCCAACCGCGTGAGACCTACCTGGCCGCTCGCGCCCGCGCTTGGCTGCACGCCATGGGCCGCGCTCGCCTACCCCGCCCAGCTCGAGGCCAAGCACGCCAACGTGGTCGACGCCCTCGCGCGCGTGGGCCACCTCGCGGACGCCGACGAGCTCGTCGCGCCCTGCGAGGCGCCCGGCACGCCCTGGCACTACCGCAACAAGGCCGAGCTCGCCTACGTGAGGAACGGCCGTCATGCGGCCCTCGGCATGTACGCGCCCGACGGGCGCACCGTCGTCAAGGTCGACGAGTTTCCCCTGCTCGATGCGCCCGAGCGCGGCCGCGAGTCCAAGCTCGTCAAGAACGTCTCGGGCGCGCTCGCCTACCTCGCGGGCTCGCACGAGCTCGAGATCGAGCGGGTGGGCATCCGGCGGAGCAGCCGCACGGGCGACGTCGAGGTGGCCATCTGGACGCCCACCGGCGCCTTCCCGCGCGCCCAGGCCCGCCGCGTGCTCGAGGACGTCCACGCGAGCTCGATCGTGCGCGTCATGACCAAGGGCCCCCAGAAGGCACGCCGCGTGATTGGCGTGGAGCGGCTCTTTGGCGCGGGCAGCTGGAGCGAGCGCATCGCGGGCGGCACCATGCGCCTCTCGGCCCCGAGCTTCTTCCAGGTGAACACCGTCGGCGCCGAGCGCCTCGTCGAGCTCGTGCTCGCCGCGCTCGAGCCTGCCGAGAACGACGTCGCGATGGACCTCTACTCGGGGGCGGGCACCTTCACGCTGCCGCTCGCCCGCGCCTGCGACTTCGTCGACGCCGTGGAGTCCTACGGCCCGGCCGTGCGCGACCTGCGCCGCAACCTCGAGGATGCGGGCCTCGACAACGTGGAGGCCACGGGCGGCGACGCCGACCGGGAGTTTCCCGACGACGAGGCCGATGTCATCGTGGTGGACCCGCCGCGGGCGGGCCTGGCCGAGGACGTGGTGCGCAAGCTCTCCGAGCAGTCCGCCCGCGCCATCGCCTACGTGAGCTGCGACCCCGCGACGCTCGCGCGCGACCTGGCGCGCTTCCGGGAGGTCGGGACCTTCGAGCCCGTCTCAGTGACGCCCGTCGACCTCTTCCCGCAGACGTTCCACGTCGAGACGGTCACGAAGCTCGTGAGGAGCTAGTCCTCGACGTCGATGTCGCCGTAGAGCTCCCGCAGGTGCGCGGGCAGCATCTCGTAAGTGAAGCCGTGCGAGGCGAGCACGGCGTTGACCTCCTCGCTGGTCGGGGGCGCCACGCGCCCGCGGGCCCGCAGCTCCTCCCCCTCGCGCTCGAGCGCGTCGAACTCCGCCAGCGCCGCCACGGCTCCCGGGCCAAAGACATCCTCTGCCGCATCGAACAGGGTCATGACACCTCCTAGGCCAAACCGGGTGTCAAGGCGCCTGCGACCAGGTCGAGCGAGAAGCGCTCCCGCACGACCTCGCCACCCTGCTCGACTCGCGCCACCAGGAAGGCGTCGCGCGAGCCGTCCGAGGGAAGCCGCGTGAGGTCGAGCCGCACGGAGATGGTCCCCGCACATCCGTTGACCTCGCGCCTGTCGGTCCGGACGCGAACCGTGGAGCTCAGGCGCTCGCCCGAGGCGTCCTCGAAGCACACCTCGTAGAGCGCGGGGCAGACCTTGCCCGCCACCGCGTCGAGCTGCTGGATGTCGAGGGCCACGCGAGGCGCCGTGATGCTCCGCGAGGCACCGAGCAGCGCGATCCTGGCGGCGTGGGCCTCGACGTAGCCGCGCGAGCCGCGCCTGAGGTTGCGAAACCTGAGGACGGGCACGCAGAGCTCCTGAAGCGAGGTGCCGCCGTGAACGAAGGCCTCGCCGGCGCCGGGCTGGGCGACCCTCAGGTAGCCCCGTGGCGTGAAGCCCATGAGCGAGGAGGGCAGGTCCCCGCAGCCGCTCGCCCCCATGCGGACGCGCAGCAGGCTGTCCGAGCTCGAGCGGGGCGGGCGGGAGCAGCGACGCCATGCCCAGGCTCGTGATCGAGGGGAAGGGGGCCCCGCGGCCGGAGAGCTCGCAGATGCCGCGCGTCTGGCGCTCGAGCCGCTCCGCGAGCTCGTGGGCCACCTCGTAGCGCAGCGCATCGGAGATGATGACGACGACCGGACCCGCGCCGCGCCCGAGCAGCGGCTCGACCTCCTCGGCAAAGAAGCCCCCGAGCTGGGGGGGGCACCGTCGACGTGCCCCAAGCGAGCGAGGTCGCCCTGGACGGCGCTCGACCACGCGCTGCCGAGCCCCTCGAGAAACCAGCCCTTGTAGAGGCGCTCGGCCGAGGCGGCCAGGGCGCGGATCGCCTCGTCGAGCGCCGCGACCAGCTCGCCGCCCAGGTCGTCTCCGGACGAGACAGGAGGCCTGCGGACGCAGCGGGTGAGGTCGCAGACGAGCTGTCGGTACCAGGCGTCCACCTGGAAGAGCTCGCCCGCATAGCGCCCCCACAGCTCGGCGGCGGCTCCGCCCGCAAGCGCGCCCGGATGCGAGCGCCGGTAGAGCTCCATGCGGAGGCAGTTCGCAAGAATCCGCCGCTGGTGCAGCCTCATCGGCTCTCCTCCACCTCACGCGCTGTCGGGACGGCTGCGGCCGCCCCCTTGAGGCAAATAGTATATGTGCATGTGGAGGTTCTCGAAATCGGGACTCCTTCACGCGGGGGGGCACGCGCCCGCCGTAAGCGCAGCTCACGGCCGGCAGCGTGCTCGGCCCGACACAGATGGGCCGAGCGTGCCGCTAGAATGGAGGGAATTGCCGGCACCCTGCGCATATGACCTTGCGCATACGACCCCGCGCATACGACCAAGGAGGTCCCCATGTCACGCATTGCCATCCTGCTTGCCGACGGGTTCGAGACCATCGAGGCGCTCGCCCCCGCCGACGTCCTGCGCCGCGGCGGGCAGGACGTCTCGCTCGTCTCCATCAACGACGCGCCCCACGTCACCACCGCCCACAAGATCGGCATCGACTGCGACGCCACGCTGGGCGACTACGACTTCGCCTCCTGCGACCTCGTCGTCCTGCCCGGCGGCATGCCCGGCACGACCAACCTGCGCGCAAACGAGCGCGTCTGCGAGCTCGCCCGCGAGTTCATGGCCAGCAAGAAGCTGGGCGCCATCTGCGCCGCGCCCTCCATCCTGGCCGAGCTGGGGCTTCTCGAGGGACGCGTCGCCACGTGTTACCCCGGCTTCGAGGGCGCCTTCCCGGCGGGCGTGCGCCCCGAGGCCCTCGGCGTCTACACCGACGGCAACCTCGTGACGGCGTCGGGCCCGACGTTCGCGGTCGACTTCGGCCTGGAGCTGCTCGCGCTGCTTGCGGGCGACGAGGCCGCCGAGCGCGTGGCCGACGGCATGCTCGAGACCGACAAGGCGGAGTAGCGCATGGCGGACACGGTCTTTGGCCTGCCGGCACGCGTGGGCAGGCTCGTGCTTGCGAGCGGCTCGCCGAGGCGCGTCGAGCTCCTGCGCGAGGCTGGCTTCGACCCGGTGGTGGCGCCCCAGGACGTTGACGAGACGCCGCGAGCGGGCGAGGCCCCCGTCGCGCTCGTGGAGCGGCTCGCCCGCACGAAGGCGGCCTCAGCACTGGCGGGCGCGCGGGCGGGGGACGTCGTCGTGGCAGCTGACACCACGGTGTGGTTCCAGGGCGTCGACCTCGGCAAGCCCGTCGACGAGGCCGACGCGCGCCGCATGCTGCGCATGCTCTCGGGCCGCACGCACCACGTGTCGACGGGCGCATGCGTCGCGGTGGTGGGCGGCGAGGCAGACGGCTCCGCGGGCGGCGGGCACGGCCGCACGGCGACCGAGAATGTGACATATCATACGGAAGGAAATGTGACAGTGCGGGCGTTCGTCGAGACGACCGACGTCACGTTCTTCGAGCTCTCGGATGCAGACATCGAAGCCTACGTGGCCACGGGCGAGCCCGCCGACAAGGCCGGCGCCTACGGCATCCAGGGCCTCGGGCGCGCGCTCGTGAGCGGCATCTCGGGCGACTACTTCAACGTGGTGGGCCTGCCCGTCGCGCGGCTCCTTCGCGAGCTTGACGGCCTGCTCGCGGGGCCGCGGCCCTAGCGGCGCCGGACCGGCGAACGCGCAGACGACACTCGGCCCACAAACAAACCCCAGGCACGACGGCCCGCACGGGGCCGCGTGCACATACGGAGGGACAGATCATGAGCAAGGCACTCACGGGACAGCCCATGCCGGACGGCTCGAGGCAGCTCGGGGGCAGCACGGCGATGACGAGGGGGCAGGGTGCCCAGCCGCCCGCCAAGGCCATCTCCGACGTGTCGCAGATCCCGGGCGTCCGCATCGCCCACTACACCGACGAGGAGGCGGGCACCGGCTGCACCGTCATCGTGTGCCCCGCCGGCGCCACGGGCGGCGTCGACGTGCGCGGCGGCGCCCCGGCCACCCGCGAGACCGACCTCCTGCGCCCCGAGGAGACCGTCGACGTGCTGCACGCCGTGGTGCTCTCGGGCGGCAGCGCCTTTGGCCTCGCGGCCTCGTGCGGCGTGGCCGAGGAGCTCGAGCGGCGCGGCATCGGCCTCGACGTGCAGGTGGCCAAGGTGCCCATCGTCTCGGGCGCGTGCCTGTTCGACCTCGCCTTCGGCGACGCCTCCGTCCGTCCCACGGCGAAAAACGGCGCCGAGGCCGCGGCCGCCGCGCTCGACGACGCCCCCATGCCGCTGCCGCGCGGCAACGTGGGCGCGGGCTGCGGCTGTACCGTGGGCAAGCTGGGCGGCCCGGCCCTTGCCATGAAGTCGGGTCTCGGTACCGACGTGGAGCAGGCAGGCGCGCTCACCTGCGGCGCCATCGCGGCCGTGAACGCCTGCGGCAACGTCTACGACCCCGATTCCGGCGAGGCCATCGCCGGCATGCGGGCAAAGGACGGCTCGGGCGTGGTTGACGAGTGCGCCCTCGCGCTTGGGATGGCCGCACGCATGCCACTCGGCAACGGCGGCACCGGAGACGCCCAGCCGCCCGCGCGCACGGACGGCCCGGCGCCGCGCACCAACACCACCATCTCGTGCGTCATCACCAACGCCAAGCTCGACAAGGCCCAGGCCACGAAGGTGGCCCAGATGGCGGCCGATGCCTACGCGCACGCGATTCGCCCCACGCACACCACCAACGACGGCGACACCGTCTTCGTGATGGCGACGGGCGAGGTCGAGATGCCCGTTGACGTGGTGGGCATCCTCGCCACCCGCGCCCTCGAGCGCGCCATCGCCGACGGCGCCCGCACGGCCGAGACCTCGCACGGCCTGCCCGGCGCGGCGAGCCTGTAGGGCCGCGCGGCAGGGGCCTGAGCGAGCGCGGAGCCGTGCCACGCGCCGGACGCCGCCTCCGTCGCATCGCACCGCCGCCACCTCGACCTCACCCGAATCTCCCGGCGCCATCCCCTTGCCAGGACAGCCCGCAAGCGCCGCCAGGGCTCATCAGGCCCTGACGGCGCCTTTACGTGTGCGCGGGGCTATGCTCTCAACATATTGGGGATAGCGCAGACTTCGGAAGGCACCAAGGAGAGACGCATGTACAAGCTGGTCGCAAGCGACATGGACGAGACGTTCCTCGACGGGGAGCACCACATCCCCTCCCCCAACATCGGGGCACTTTGGCGCCTGCGCGAGCTGGGCGTGCTCTTCGTCCCCAGCTCGGGCCGCGGCTATCGCTCCATCCTCGACAACTTCGAGGGCGTGGACCCGGCGCTGCTCGAGGGCAGCTACGTCGTCTCGTACAACGGCGCCTTCGTCTACCGCTACGGCAACCCCGAGCCGCTCACCGAGCACCACCTCGACCACGACCTCGCCGAGCGCCTCTGGGAGCTCGGCGTGCGCCGCGGCCTGGCCATGCACGCCTACGACACCGACAGCCACGTCTTCGTGCGGAATGTCCCCAAGGTCGAGCAGGTCTACCTCTCGAGCCTGAAGCACATCGCGCCCTTCGAGGACGAGGACCTCTCGCGCGTACCGGTGCTGCCCAAGCTCATCTTCATGAGCGAGGACTTCGCGTGGCTGCACGACTTCGGGCGCGACGTCGTGCAGCCCATGCTGGGCGACAAGGCCGACATCACGTACTCGTCCGGCCGCTACCTGGAGGTCGTCCCCAAGGGCGTCAACAAGGGCACCGGCCTTCGCGACCTCGCACGGATTGCCGGCGTGGGCATCGACGAGACCGTCGGCTTCGGCGACTCGGCCAACGACCTCGAGATGATTCGCGCCGCGGGCCTCGGCGTGGCCGTCGCCAACGTGAGCGACGACCTGCGCCCCCACTGCGACCTCATCCTCGACACCCCCGCCGACCAAGGTGCCCTCCCCGAGCTCGTCCGCCGCGTCATCGAACCCGAGCACCCCGGCAAGTAGGCAGGGCGCCCACAACCGGGACAAGGTGGTCGTCCGATGAGCCCTCAACAGGAAAGGGCCCAGGGGTCTTGCTCGCGACGAGTTCCACAGGCGCTCGCAAGCAAGAACGACACGGACCTCCGATGAGCCCTCAACAGGAAAGGCCCCGGCGGCCTTGCTCTGGGCGAGTTCCACAGGCGCGCAAGGCGCGCCGAGGACTGTTTGAGCCCAGAGCAAGGCCACCGGGGCCGCCCGTCCCTGTTCAGACCGCCTACACCCAGGAGCAGATTAGGGCCATATCCCCCTCGAACGCCAGGTCGCCGCTCTCGGCCGGCGCCACGAAGTGCGAGCCCTTGTGCAGCTCGCGGCCGTTCACCGAGCCCGACCCCTCGATGACGCTCACGCACATGAAGTCGTGGTCCTGCGGCAGGGTCTTGGAGCCCCCGACGCGCACGCGCTCCACGGTGTAGCGGTCGTTGCTGTTGAGCAGCGTCACGCCGTCGACCTCGGGCGTCGTGACCGTGCCGCTCGTGGGTGCCACCATGTCGTAGTCGATGCAGTCGAGGCTCTGCTTGAGGTGCAGCTCGCGCGGCTTGCCGTCGGCACCCTTGCGGTCGTAGTCGTAGACGCGATAGGTGACGTCGCTCGACTGCTGGGTCTCGAGCACGAGCGTGCCGGCCTTGATGGCGTGGAGCGTGCCCGGGTTGATCTGGAAGAAGTCGCCCTTGTGGATGGGCACCTCGTTCAGGAGGTCGCCCCAGCGGCCCTCCTTGACGAGCCCGGCGAACTCCTCGCGGTTCTTGGCCTTCTGGCCGATGATGATGGTGGCGTTGGGCTCGCAGTCGAGCACGTACCAGCACTCCTTCTTGCCCAGGCTGCCGTTCTCGTGCACGCGCGCGTACTCGTCGTCGGGGTGGACCTGGATGGAGAGGTCGCCGTCGGCGTCGAGGATCTTGATGAGCAGTGGGAAGCGGTCGCCCTTGGCATCGCCAAAGAGCTCGTGGTGCTCGTCCCAGAGCTGCGAGAGCGTGGAGCCGGCGTAGGGTCCCTCCTCGATGAGGCAGTCGCCGTGCGGGTGGGCGCCGATGGCCCAGCACTCGCCAATCTTGCCGTCGGGGATGTCGTAGTGGAAGACCGTCTCGAGGCGGCGGCCGCCCCAGATCTTGTCATGGAAGATGGGCCTGGTGAAGATGAGGTCCTGAGCCACGGGAATCCCTTCTCGTATGGGTGCACCGCCGGGCGGCAGCCCCATGGCCCGTATGGGCCACAGGCCACGCCGAACGGATGCGTCCTCGTTACCGCTTGCTAGTTTAGCGTGCCGTTGCAGCAACTCGCAGATGAACATAAACCGGTTTTGTTCGCAAGGCCTCTCCTTGTCCGATGCACGCCATCGCCAATGGGCGGCGTCCCATGCGTTGACGAGAGGCCAGCACCCGCCAAGCGCCAAAAAAACGCGAAGCCAAAGGCCAAAACCGCGAAGGCATCGGTGACTGCGGAAGGCTCATGTATCCCCATGCAAAACGGGCCTTGCGAGCGGGAGTCCCCTACCGGCAGGCGTCCACGAAGGCGCGCCACAGGCCGCGGTCGCTCTCGAGGACGGGCCAGGTGTACTCGGGGTGCCACTGCACGCCCAGGCAGAAGCGCTTGTCCGGCAGCTCGATGGCCTCGGGCACGCCGTCGGTCGCCATGCCCGTGAGCCGCACGCCCTCGCCGAGGCGCCCCACGCAGCAGTGATGCGCCGAGTTCACCTGGATCTGGGCCGCGCCGCCCACGCAGCGCGAGAGCAGCGACCCCTCCCCGACGTTCACCGGGTGCGCCGGCGTGGTGAGGATGCCGGTGTGGCGCCACTGCGTCATGCCCTCGGGCGCACCCAGGCTCGGCACGTCCATGCAGAGCGTGCCGCCACAGGCGACGTTCAGGAGCTGGGTGCCGCGGCACGTCGTGAAGAGCGGCTTGTCCGCCGCCAGCACACGCTTGACGAGCGCAAACTCGAAGGCATCGCGCTCCGGGCAGAGGAGCTTGGGGTCATAGCCCTCGACGCCCCAACGCGCCGGGTCGACGTCCTGGCCGCCCGGCACCGCAAAGCCGTCGCACATCGCCACGGCGTCGTCGATGACCGACTCATCCTCCGTGAGCGGCAGCAGCACGGGCATGCCCCCCGCGTCGATGATGCCCTCGGTGAAGCAGTGGGCGATGGTCTCCTCCGGCGAGAGTCTCTCGAAGTCTGCCAGGCCCCCGGTCTTGTGCCCCCAGCGCGGTGCGATGCCGATGAGCGGACGGGCGTGCGAGACAGAGCTGACGGACATGAAAGAGGCCTCCAAAGATGACGAAGTCTGCCGGCTGGCGCAACCGGCAGACTAGTGTGCCATAACCACATGCAAACGTTGTCTCTCGACAGAGACTCGTAACAGTTGGCGCCGGGCGCGACAGCCCGGGCCGAAGCCCTAGTGCCCCCTGATGGAGTCCAGGAACTCCTTGGCGCGCGCGGTCCGGGGATGGTCGAAGAACTCGTCGGGCGCACCCTGCTCGAGGATCTGGCCGTCGGCCATGAAGACCACGCGGTCGGCAACGCGACGCGCGAAGTTCATCTCGTGGGTCACCACGACCATGGTCATGCCCTGCTTGGCCAGGCCCACCATGACGTCGAGCACCTCGTTGATCATCTCGGGGTCAAGCGCGCTCGTGGGCTCGTCGAAGAGCATGGCCTTGGGGTGCATGGCAAGCGAGCGGGCGATGGCCACGCGCTGCTGCTGGCCGCCGGAGAGCTGGGCGGGCACCTTGCCCGCCTGCTCGGCCACGCCTACACGCCCGAGCAGCTCCATGGCCGTCCTCTTGGCCTCCTCCTTGGACACGCCCAGCACCTCGGTGGGGCCCAGCGTCACGTTCTCGAGGATGGTCATGTGGCTGAACAGGTTGAACTGCTGGAACACCATGCCCAGCTCGGAGCGCATGCCGGCAAGCTCCTTGCCCTCCTGCGGCAGCGGCTTGCCCTCGATGAGGATGTCGCCCGAGTCGATGGTCTCGAGGCGGTTGATGGTGCGGCACAGCGTCGACTTGCCCGAGCCCGAAGGCCCGATGATGACGAGCACCTCGCCCTTGTCGACTTCGAGATTGATGTCCTTGAGCACGTGCAGGCTACCGAAGTGCTTCTCGACGTGGCGCAGCTTGATGACGGGCGTGGGCGCGCTGGCTTTGGTTGCACTCATGAGGTTCCTCCCGGCCTAGCGGATGATCTTGACGCCCATGCGCCGAGACACGTACGCAGACGCCTGGTTGATGGCGTAGTTGATCAGGATGTAGATGATGGCGACGACAAGGTACACCGACACGAGCGAGTCGTAGCTCGTGATGAGCACGCGGGCGTTCTGCATGAGGTCGGGGTAGCTCACCACGTAGGCCACCGTGGTGTCCTTGACCACCACGACGAGCTGCGAGATGAGCGACGGGATCACGTAGTGGATGGCCTGCGGCAAGACGATGCGCCGCATGACCTTGCCGCGCGTGAGGCCCAACGAGCAGGCGGCCTCGACCTGGCCCTTGGGCACGGCGTTCACGCCCGCGCGGAAGACCTCGGCGAGCACGCCGGCCGCGGCGAGCGCCACCGGCAGCGTGAGCATCCAGAACGACGGCATCCTGATGCCGTACTGCGGCACGATGAGGAAGAAGAAGTAGATGAGCAGAAGGCTCGGGACGCCACGGAAGAAGTCGATGACAACGCGGCACGCGGCCGAGAGGGCGCGGTTCTCGCTCACGCGGCCAAGCATGAGCAGCATGCCGAGCACGAGCGAGATGACGCCCGCCGTGACGGCTACGGCGATGGTGCCGCGGAAGCCGTCGATGAGAAAGCGCCACGTGGGCCACTGCGCGAAGAAGCTCCAGTAGCGCGGGGCAAACTGGCCGGTCACGTAGAACTGGTGCCACACGAGGTAGACGAGCCACAGCACGACGAGGGCCGAGACAATCGTGCCCACTACCATGCGGCGGTGCGTCCTGGGGCCGGGCGCCTCGTAGAGGGCGTCGCGGATGGTGCGGGGTGCGGAAGGTGCGCTCATCGGAGGATCCTCACCTTCTTGTCTATGTGGTTGCCCACGAGGCCGATCGCGAAGGCCGTGCCCACATAGCCGACGGCCGAGATGAGGAAGGCGAGCACGCCGCCGAGGTCCTGGCCGTTGACGTAGTTGACGACACCCGTGAGCTCGAGGGGCTTGAGCGGGACCTGCGAGCCCAGGGCCGTGGTGAGCATGACGGCGATGAACAGGTTGGTGAAGGGAAGCACCGTCGTGCGCAGCGCCTGGGGCACCACGATGCGGCGCAGGATCTTGCCAAAGGAGAGGCCCAGCGAGCGGGCCGCCTCAATCTGCCCCACCTGGATGGTGTTGATGCCCGTCATGAAGTTCTCCGAGCCGAAGGACGAGCCCAGAAGGACCGTGGTCACGATGACGCAGGTGCGGTAGTCAAGCACGAGCTTGAGCATCGGCAGCGCATAAACCACGATGATGAGCAGGGCGATGCCCGGGATGTTGCGGAAGACCTGCACGTAGAGGTCACCCACCGCACGCAGCGGCTTGAAGGGCGAGACGCGCATCACGGTGACGAGCACCGCGAGGGCCATCACGAAGACGAACGACACGATGGTCAGGCCCCACGTGGTGAACAGACCGTCAAGGTAGGTCTGCCCATATTTTGCGAGTAACTCGGAGAGCCCCATTCGACCTCCTCATGCACGTGGGGTCCCGCAAGCGAGACCCCACGCGAACGGGCTTTTCATGCTCGATGGCCGGCTCGCGAAGTCGCAGGTACGGCCACCGTCAGGCGCTCAGGCCAGTGACTAGGCGCCAATCGCGGGCGGCTCGGGAACGGTGTCGATGCCGGCGCGGTCGCCGATGCAGATCTTCCAGAGCTTGGCCCAGGTGCCGTCGTCCTCGATCTTCTTGAGGAAGTCGTTGACGAAGGCGACGCCGTCGGAGTCCTTGGGAAGGCCGATGCCGTAGTTGTCGGTGGGGCCGAACGGGTCGCCGGCGAGGCGGTACTTGCCCGGGTTCTTGGTCATCGAGCCGAGCTGCATGTTGGTATCGATGACGTAGGCGTCGACGCGGCCCTGCTGGAGTGCCTGACGGGCCTCCTCGTCGGTCTTGAACTCCTGCTGGGTGGCCTCGGGGGCGACCTGCTTCACGATGTCGGGGCCGGTGGAGCCGGACTGGACGGCGACGTTCTTGCCCTTGAGGTCATCGGGGCCGTTGATGTCGGTGTTGTCGGCGAGCACCAGGATGGACTGCCGCGTGTAGTAGTACGGACCGGCGAAGGACACGACCTGCTTGCGCTTGTCGTTGATGGAGTAGGTGCCGAAGACCGAGTCGACCTGGTCGTTCTGGAGCACAGACTCGCGCGTGTCGGAGGTGACTTGCGTGAGCTCGACGTTGACGTCGCCCAGGATGTAGCGGCTCACGAGCTGGGAGAGGCCGGCGTCGAAGCCGCGGACCTTGCCGTCGGTCTCGTCGAGGAGGCTGAACAGCGTGGAGGTCTGCACGCCGCCGACGCGCAGCTTGCCCTCGCCCTTGACCTTGGTGGCCCACTGGCTGGCGGCGATGGTGGCGTCGTCGGCGACGGGGCCGGCCTTCACGAGCGCGTCGAAGGCGGACTTGTCGATCTTGACGGAGTCGTCGACGGCAGCCGTGGTAGCGGCGGAGCTGTCAGCCGCGGGCGTGGGGGCCTCGGACGAGCCGCAGGCGACCAGGCCGAGCGATGCGAGGACGCCGGCGCCGGCGATGACGGCGGTGCGACGCGAGACGGGCTTCTTAAGGAGCTTGCTCATGGGAACTTCCTCTCTGTAGAGCGTATGACGTAGGGCAGTATACCCTTAACCAGTATTTCCTAGTGGGTTAGTAGGTAATTTAGCGTCTCCCTTTGTAAAGTCAAGGTTAGCTTACAGAGAGAAGGTTTCCGGCTGGTAACGGGATGGGCCCATGTTTGGGATGGCATGGGGCTGGGGCGGGCCAGAGGGGAGGCGACCGTCCATGCTGCTCGCGGGACTCCCCGCCACTGGGCGACGCCGTCCTTGAGCGCCACCCGCAGTGCTCCCCTCCACCACGAGACCCCGCAGGACTCCCCGCCACGGGACCCATGGGACTCCCCGCCCCATACGAAGGAGGGGCGGCGGCACGAAGCCACCACCCCTCCGGGCACAGCGCTCTGTCATGGGTGACGTCACCCGCCGCGGCCGGCGCTCCCCCAAGCGCGGCCGTGCGCAGGCGATACCGAAACCCGACTACTTGCCGAGCAGCTCCTTGACGTCAAGCGCGATCATGAGCTCCTCGTTGGTGGGAACCACGAGCACGCGGACCTTGGAGTCGGCCGCGGAGACGTCACGCGGGTCGCCGGAGCGCACGGCGTTCTTGGCGTCGTCGATCTTGATGCCCATCCACTCGAGGCGCTTGACGACCTCGGCGCGCATCTCGGCGGAGTTCTCGCCCACTCCGGCCGTGAAGGCGATGGTGTCGACGCCCTGCATGGACTGGACCATGGTGGCGAACTGGGAGGCGACGCGGTAGGACCACATGTCGATGGCGAGCTTGCAGCTCTCGTCGCCCGCCTCGGCGCCGGCCTCGACGTCACGCATGTCGGACTTGCCGCCGGTGATGCCGGCGAGGCCCGACTTCTTGTTCATCATCGTGTCGATCTGGTCGATGGTGTAGCCGCCCTCGCGAGAGAGGTAGAAGACGGTGGCCGGGTCGATGGTGCCGCAGCGAGTGCCCATGATGAGGCCGTCGAGCGGCGTGAGGCCCATGGTGGTGTCCTTGCAGGCGCCGTCCTCGATGGCGCAGAGCGAGGCGCCGGAGCCCAGGTGCAGGCTCACGAGCTTGTGGGTCTCGGGATAGAGCCCGTGGACGGTGCGCCAGATGAAGCGGTGGCTCGTGCCGTGGGCGCCGTACTTGCGGATGTGGAGCTCGTCCACGACGTCGCGCGGCAGGGCGTAGGTGTGGGCCTCGGCCGGCATGTTGTAATGGAAGGAGGTGTCGCACACGATGACGTTGCCAACCTCGGGCATGGCCTTGCGGCACAGGTCGATGACGTCGGCCTCGCAGGGGTTGTGCAGCGGCGCCAGCGGGGCGACCTCACGGACCTTGGCGAGCACGTCGTCGTCGACCACGGCGGACTCGGGGAAGTACCAGCCGCCCTGGACCACGCGGTGGCCGATGCCGTCAATCTGGAGGTTCAGGCTCTTGAGGTTGTCGAGGACCCAGTCGATGGCCTCCTTGTGCGTCGGGAAGGCGACCTTGGTCTCGACCTTCTCGCCACCCATCTCGCTGTGACCCACGAAGGAGCCAGAGATGCCGATGCGCTCGCAGTTGCCCTTAGCGAAGACCTCGCGGGTGTCGACGTTGAGCAGCTGGTACTTGAGCGACGAGCTGCCGGCGTTGATGACGAGAACGTTCATGTGAGTTGCTCCTCCAAATGACGACGGGCGAAAAAGCCGACTTGACCATAATAGCGCGACATGAAAGGGGTGGACCCGGCATGTTTGTGCCGAGCTCAAACAGTCCTCATTTCATTGCGGAACTCGCTCGGCACAAACATGCCAGGCCCCCGACTGTAGACCATTTCCAGGTGGACGCCCGTCGATTTGGCACGGGAGCTGGCGGCGGGGGCTTAGGGGTTGGGGAAGCTGTCCTTGAAGAGGACGGTCTCCACGAGGTTGCAGGCGTCGGCGATGCAGCCGGGGCAGGGGCGGAGGGGCCCGTGGTCGGTGCCGACGCCCTTGAGCTCGCGACAGGTGACCGAACCGTTCTGCCTCAGGAAGCCCTCGAGCATCTCGCGCGAGAGGGCATAGGTCTCGCGCTTGGTGCCGGGAGCCGGGGCGTCCGGGTCGCTCGCGGCGAGGCCCGCCAGGTAGCACGCCCCCGTGAGCGCGCCGCAGGTGCCCTGCATGCCGCCCATGCCGAGACCGAACCCCTCGGTGGAGCAAAACGCCTCGCGCTCACTCACGCCCACGAGGTCGGCGTAGGTGCAGGCCACGGCCTGCGCGCAGTTGTAACCCCTCCTGTGCCGCTCGTCGGCGGCCTCGATGCGTGACTCCACGCGTAACCCTCCCCTCACGGTCGCCGGCGGCGCCCGTCTCGGCGCGGGCGTCTCTCCCCGTGCGCCCGCACTGCCTCCAGCAATCCCCTGCGTGCGAGGCCTACTGGGCGTCGGCCGGAAGCAGGCCCATGCCCAGGTTCTTGCCGCCCAGGACGTGCATGTGGAAATGGTACACCGTCTGACCCGCGTCGGGACCGGCGTTGGTGATGACGCGGAAGCCGCTCTCGTCGATGCCCTCGGCCTTGGTGACCTCCTTGATGGCGTTGGCCATCGCGGCGAGCGTCTCGGCCGGCACGTCGTCGGCGATGGTGGCGTAGTGGCGCTTGGGAATCACGAGCACGTGCGTGGGGGCCTGCGGGTCGAGGTCGCGGAAGGCGATGACCTGCTCGTCCTCGAAGACGACGGTGGACGGGATCTCGTGGTTGGCGATCTTGCAGAAGATGCAGTCGGACATGGTCTCTCCCTGTCTTCGGGCGACTCCCTGGGCGGCCACGGGCAAGCCGGGCCAAGCGGGTGCCGCCAGCTACTCCTTGTCGTCGATGAACGCGGTCGAGGGTGCGGCCGTGGTGTCGGGCGTAACGTCGGCATCAGTGGCGTCGAGCAGGACCTGCACCCTCTGCTCGGCCTTGCTGAGCCGCTCGCGCAGGCTCCTCAGGAGCTCGACGCCGCGAGCATAGCGCGCGAGCGCGTCCTCGAGCTCGAGGTCGCCGCCCTCGAGCGAGCGCACGACCTGCTCGAGCTCGACGGACGCCTCCTTGAAGGTGAGCTCGTCGATGGGCCTGGTGTCGTTCTCGAGTGCCATGGGTACCCCTCTCCGCCGCATGAGCGGCACAGTCGATTCTACTTGGTCGTCCCCGTCGTGCCCACGGCGTCTCCCGACTCGCGCCCGGCCCCGGCCGGGTGCGTGGCCGAGACCGTGGCGTCGAACGAGCCCGAGCCCAGAAGCACGCTCACGCCGTCTCCCGCCTTGAGGCTCGCGGCCGAGGTGACGACGTGCCCCTTCGCCGTGCGTGCGATGGCGTAGCCGCGGCCGAGCACCTTGAGCGGCGAGAGCGCGTCGAGCGTGGCGGCGAGGCTCGCGACCGCGGCCTCGTGCGGGCGCACGATGCGCTGCGCCGCGGACTCGAGCCGCGTCGCCATCTGCCGGAGCGTCTGGTCCCTCTGGGCGAGCGAGCGCGGGATGGCGTCGACGAGGCGCTGTTCGACCTGCATGAGCGCGACCACGCGGTCGTCCACGATGGAGCTCAGGTCGGTGAGGCAGCGGTGACGCGCGAGCGACTCGACGCGCACGCGGTCGGCGTCGATGAGCGCGCGCATGGAGCGCGCGGCGAGGGCGGCCTCGCGCTCGAGCGCCTGCCCCTCGCGGTCGAGCCGGGCCGCCATGGTGCGACCGAGCCGAACGCGGCGGTCCTCGATGGAGGCCACGATCTCGTCCAGGGCGGGCGCCACGCTCTCGGCCGCGGCCGTGGGCGTGGACGTGCGCCGGTCTGCCACCATGTCGCAGATGCAGGTGTCGGGCTCGTGCCCGATGCCCGTGATGACGGGCACGGGACAGGCGGCCACGGCGCGCGCGAGCCCCTCGTCGTTGAAGGTCATGAGGTCCTCGAACGAGCCTCCGCCGCGCACGAGCAGGATGGCGTCGGGCCTTGCCGCGGCCGCCACGGCAAGCGCGCGCTCGATGGTGGCGGGCGCCCCGGGGCCCTGCACCTGGCAGCCGACCATCTGAAGCTCAACCAGGGGGTTCCTGCGGCGCAGCGTGCGCCTCACGTCGTCGATGACAGAGCCCGAGAGGCTCGTGACCACGGCCACCCGCGTGCAGAAGCGCGGGATGTGCCGCTTGCGCTCGGGCGCCATGAGGCCCTCGGCCTCGAGCCTGCGGGCGAGCTCAGCCACCTGCTGGCGAAGCAGGCCCTCCCCCGCCACCGAGACGCGCTTGGCGATGAACGAGAGGCGCCCCGAGCCCACGTACACGTCGAACTTGCCGGCGAGCTGAATCTGCAGGCCGTCCCTCAGCTGTACGCCGCTCGACTGGTAGACGCCGCGCCACACGATGACGTCCATGGCCGCCGCGTCGTCCTTCACCTGGAAGTAGCAGTGGCCCGAGCGCGCGTTGGGACCCCTGAAGCCCGTGACCTCGCCGGTGACGGAGAGCGCGGGAATCTCGCCCACGCGCGCCTTCGCGGCGCCGACGGCCTGGCTCACGGAGAGCGGGACGTCGCCCTTTGAGCCCTGCCGCTCGGCCGCCACCACGAAGTCCGTGGCGCCCGCGGTCTCGCGGTAGCCCCAGGCCATCAGTCGTCCCTCCTCTCGGTGCGGCTCAGGTAGTAGAGCAGCTGCAGGATGGAGACGAGCGCCGCGGCCACGTAGGTGAGCGCCGCGGCGACGAGCACCTTCTTGGCGCCGCGCACCGCAACCTCGCCCATGCCGCTGCGCTCGATGTAGGCCACGGCGCGCCGCGACGCGTCGAATTCGACCGGCAGCGTCACGATCTGAAAGACCACGGAGAACGCGAACAGGAAGACGGCGAGCTTGAGCAGGCCCGCGAGCCCCATGAAAACGCCGGCGAAGAACACGAGCATCCAGGCGTTGGAGGCGAAGTTTACCACCGGCACGAGTGCCGTGCGAATGCGCACCGGCAGGTAGCCGCGCGCATGCTGGACGGCATGGCCTGCCTCGTGGCACGCCACGGCGGCGCTTGCCACCGAGCCGCCCTCGAGGTTTGCGCGCGAGAGATGCAAGACGTTGGCGCGTGGGTCGAAGTTGTCGGTGAGCTCGCCGGCGATCGCGTCGACGCGCACGCCCGTGACCTGCTCGTCGGCGAGCATGCGCCGGGCTATGTCGGCACCCGTGGCGCCCGAGCCGAGCGGCACCTTGGACCACGTGGCGTAGGTGCGCTTGATATAGGCCTGCGTGGCCATGCCCAGCACGAGCGATATGACGACGAGCAGCAGGTAGGCAGGGTCCATCCCCCAGCCGAATCCGTATCCGTAGTACATGGGTACCTCCTTGGCTCCCTCTTTGGGAAGAGTATCTACCCATAAGCGGACAAAAAAACGGGGTGGTATCCGCGGCCCGCAGAACCACCAGTCCGAGGGACGCCCCGCGCGCCGTCAGAGGATCTCGACGCGCCCGTCCTTGACCGTGAGGCCGCAGCCGCCCGAGAGCAGCCCCTCGAGCCTTCTGCCGGCAAGCTCGTGGCGCCAGCCCTCGGCCAGGGTGGCGTGCGGGCGCTTGCACAGGAGGTCGAGCAGGTCGTCCCTCGAGGCGATGAGCTGGGCCGCGACGCCGCTCTTCTCGGCCACGATGCGCAGCATCGCGTACATGAGGTCGACCACGCTCTCCTGCTCGGGCGTGGGGCGGGAGCGCCGCGCCACGCCCGGCAGCTTGGACGCGGGGCAGGCGAGCCCCTGGGTGACCGCGTGGAGCAGGGCGTCGGCGTCTCTCACAGAGAGCTGCTCGGTGCCGCGGATGCGCCTCAGGCGCTGCACGTCGGTGGGCGAGCGGCGGCAGAGCTCGAGCATGACCTCGTCGGAGAGCACCCACTTGCGCGGGATGTTTCGCCGCTGGGCCGCGCGCTCGCGCCACGCGCACGCCTCGCGTGCCACCGCGAGCTGCTTTCTCGTGAGCGAGCCCACGCGCTTGAGGTGCAGGTAGGCGCGCTCGGGGATGTGGCGGTAGTGCTCGGGGGCGGTGAGCGACTGCATCTCGGGCAGCACCCACGACATGCGGTCGAGCTCGACGAGCTGCGAGACCATGCGCTCGTAGATGCCCGGCAGGTAGCGCACGTCGTCCTCGGCGTAGTCGAGCTGCTCGGGGTCGAGCGGCCGGCGCGACCAGTCGGTGAGGCTCTCGGCCTTGGCGAGGTGCACGCCCGTGTAGGCCTCGACGAGCGGCCCGTAGCCCAGCTGCATGCGGTGACCGAGGAAGGCCGCGGCCACCTGCGTGTCGAAGAGCGGCGTGGGAACGCAGCCCAGCGCCACGTCCAGGACCTCGAGGTCCTGCGAGCAGGCGTGGATGACCTTCGTGATGGCGGGGTCCTGGAAGAGCCTGGCCACCGGGCTCAGGTCCCTGATGGCGATGGGGTCCACGGCGGCGATGTCGTCGGGCGAGATGGCAAGCTGCAGGAGGCACAGGCGCGGGTGGTACGTGCGCTCACGGAGGAACTCGGTGTCGACGGCGAGGACACGGGACGAGGAGGCGCGCTCGCAGAAGCGCGCGAGCTCCTCGGAGGTGGAGATGAACAAGAGACGACCCCTTTTGCCGGCGTGGGACTGGGCCCGCACGCGGCGAAATCGGCTACCATGACAGACTACGCGCGCCCCCGCGGGCGCAGCGCCCACCCATTCTAGCAGCACGTCGCGCAACGCCTCGCGCCGCGCGAGACACGGAAGGGCACACCATGCGCTGCCTCATCGTCCATAACCCCAGGAGCGGCTTTGGCTCCGACGCGGTCTTCGCCTTCGAGCGAGAGCTCGTCCACGCGGGCGACGAGTGCCTGCTGCGCGAGCTGGGCGACGGGTTCGTGGCCGAGGAGGCGCTCGCCGACGCCGAGGACTATGACGTGGTGGTGCTCTCGGGCGGCGACGGCACGGTGTCGAGCCTGCTCTACGCCCTGCGCGACCGCGCCGTCACCACCTGCGTCTTTCCCTCCGGCACGGCAAACCTGCTGTTCGCCAACATCGGCAACTCCCCCGAGCCGTCGGCCCTGGCGAGGGCCTGCCGCTGGGGCGACACCGTGAGGTGCGACCTGGGCGAGATGCTCTGGCACACCAAGGACGGCGAGCAGCACAGGCGGGGCTTCTCGATCATGGCGGGCTCGGGCTACGACGCCGAGCTCATGAACGCCGCGGCCCCCAACAAGCGTGCCATGGGCGAGGCCGCCTACTTCATGGCCGCGCTCGCCGACCCCACCCCGCGCGTGATCCACTACGTCATCGAGATCGACGGCACGCGCGTCGAGCGCGACGGCATCGCCTGCATCGTGGCCAACAACGCCATGATCCAGGGCGACATCGAGATCATCCCCGGCTGCGTCATGGACGACGGGCTGCTCGACGTCATCGTGCTCGAGGTGGGTGACGCCGTGCAGCTCGTGCGGCCGTTCCTCGCGGGCATCTTAGACCGCAAGGGCAAGGGCATCGGGCGCCCGCACATCGAGAGCTTCCGCGGGCGCGACATCCACGTGAGCGCGTCGGTCGACATTCCCATGCAGATAGACGGCGACGTCATCGAGGGCACCGTCGCCAGCTGGCAGGCCCGCGTGCTGCCCGGCGCCAACAACCTCGTGGTAGACGGCCTCTCCCGCTACCGCGACCCCAACGCCCGCACCACCCCCAGGTTCCCCGTCGACGAGGAGCTCGCCTTCCCCAAGTAGGAGAAGGCCCCCAGCATCACAGAAGCCCAGAGGCCCCCCACGCGTCTCGACGGCCTCCAACAGGCCAGCTCTCCAGCTTTCCAGCGCAAGGGCCGGTCCATTCGTCCGAAAGCGAGGGGCTTAGGGACTTTCGCGAAGCGAAAGTGACCCCGAGCGTCGGACGAATGGGCCGGCCCGAACCAGCAAATCTACCCCGGCAGCACCTACTTCTCGGCCGTCGAGAGCGCGATGCCCTCCAGATACTTGCCGTACTCGGTCTTGTGGATCTTGGAAGCGAGCGACAGCAGCTGCGCGCGGCCGATCCAGCCCTTGCGGTACGCGATCTCCTCGATCGAGGCGATCTTGGTGCCCGTGGACTGCTGCACCACGCGCACGAATTCGCCGGCGTGGAACAGGTCGTCGACCGTGCGCGGGCTGAACCACGCAAAGCCCTCGGGAAGGGTGCTCGTGTAGAGCTGCTTGTGGTCGAGGTACATCTGGTTGAGGTCGGTGATCTCGAGCTCGCCGCGGGCGGACGGCTTGAGCTTCTTGGCGTACTCGACGACCTTCTCGTCGTAGAAGTACAGGCCGGTGGCCACGAAGTTGGTGCGGGCCTCCTCCGGCTTCTCCTCGATGTGGGTGACCCTCTTGTCCTCGCCGAAGTCGATGACGGCGAAGCGCTCGGGGTGGCGGACCTGGTAGCCAAAGACCGTGGCGCCCTTCTTGCGGGCTGTGGCCTCGGCGAGGTTGCCCTCGAAGCCCGAGCCGTTGAAGATGCTGTCGGCCAGGATGAGCGCCACGCGGTCGCCGTCGATGAAGTCCTCGCCGATGAGGAAGGCCTGCGCAATACCGTCGCGGCTCTCCTGCGCCTTGTACTGGATGTTCATGCCCAGCTGCGAGCCGTCGCCGAAGTGCGCCTCGTAGGCCTTGATGTCCTGCGGGTTCACGATGAACAGGACGTCTCTGATGTCGGCCTTCATGAGCGTGGAGAGCGAGTAGTAGACGAGCGGCTTGTCATAGATGGGCAGCAGGTGCTTGGAGCCCGAGAACGTCATGGGATAGAGGTGGGTGCCGAAACCACCGGCAAGGACGATGCCTTTCACAGAGATGCTCCTCCTCGGTCGTAGCCCTTCGCTTCTGTCCAGTATACCCGCAGGCGCGGGGCTTGCGCCAAAGGGGTGCGCGGGGAACCGGCGGCAGGCCGCCCTGCGCGAGGGGGGGGCAGCGCCGCGCAGCCGGGGCGCCCGGTGCTGACGGCAGCGTGGCGCAGGCGGGCCGCCCTACGCCTCGCCGGCCGCGCGCATGACGGCGCGACGGTCGACCTTGCCGTTGGGCGTCTTGGGCATCTCGTCTTCCACCACGATGCGGCGCGGCACCATGTAGCTGGGAAGACGGTGCGCGAGGCGCTCGCGCAGGGCCTTGCCCCAGACATAGAGGTCGGCAGGCGCCTCGCCGGCGAGCTCCACGTGGGCCTCGAGGCGGTCAGGGATGCCGTGGCGCGTGCGCACGATCACGGCCACGAGCTCGATGCCCGGCTCGTCCTGGATGGCGCACTCCACCTCGCCGAGCTCGATGCGAAAGCCGTGCACCTTCACCTGGTCGTCGATGCGGCCCGAGACCCAGAGCCTGCCCTCGGCGTCCACGTGGCCGAGGTCGCCCGTGCGATACGTGCGCACCACACGGCCGTCCAGCTCGCGCTCGCCGAACGCGACCGCCGTCTTGTCCGGGCGGTTGAGGTAGCCCTTGGCTACCGTGTCGCCGCAGATGAGGACCTCGCCGCGCTCGCCCTCCCCCACCGGCTCACCCGTCTGGCGGTCGAGCACGAGCAGCGTCGTGCCCGGGCGCGGCACGCCCACGGAGAGCTCCTTGGTGTCGGGGCCCACCGTGACCGGCATGGCCGTGACCGCCACGGTCGACTCGGTGGGGCCGTAGGCGTTGATGATGGTGGCGTCCGGGAAGCGCTCCGCAAGGCCGCGCACCACGTCGGGGCGAAGCGGCTCGCCGCAGAAGAAGAAGTGCGTGAGCGCGGGCATCATGGCGTGGCCGAAGTCGGGCTCGGCGAGGCAGATCGAGGCGAAGGTGGGCGTCGAGACCCAGCAGGTGACCTCCGAGGCGGCCAGCGCGTCGAAGAGCTCGCGCGCGTCCTCCGTCACGTCGGCCGTGAGGGCCACGATGCGCCCGCCGGTCGTGAGCGCGCCAACGAGCTCGGTCACCGACAGGTCGAAGGAGAGCAGCGCCTGGTTGAGGAAGACGTGCGGCTCGGCGGCACCGGCAAAGAGCGACTGGTCCCACGGCATGAAGTTGGCCACGTCCGCGGCCGTGACCTCGACGCCCTTGGGCGTGCCCGTGGAGCCCGAGGTGAAGATGATGTACTGCGTCTCGTCACCCGAGACCTCCCAGGCAGGGTCCGGGCGCCGCACGACGCCGCGGCGCGCCGCCTCGAGGCAGGCCGTGAGCTCGCCGCCGCCGATGGCCTCCACCTCGCGGCCGAGTGCCGAGAGGTCCGGCAGCTCGCCCACCGCAAGCGCGGGCGCCGCGGGAAGCTGGGAGAGGATGCTCGTCACGCGCCCGGCCGGCACGTGCGCGTCGCACGGTACGTAGGCGTGCCCGCTCTTGAGGCAGGCCAAAAAGCACACCGGCATGAGTGGCGACTTGTGGCCGTAGACGAGCAGGGGCGCGCCGCCCGCCGCTCCCTGGCAGCGCTCGCGCAGGCGGCAGGCGAGCTCGTCGGACGCGTCCCAGAGCTCGCCGTAGGTGAGCGCGCGGCCGCTCGTGTTTCGCCAGCACTCGCGCCCGGGGTGGGCCTCGGCCTGCGCGTGGATGGCGGCGAGGAAACCGTTCTTGTCAGCCATGCGAATAACCTCCTGGAAGAAGTGGGTGCTTGGGGCAAGCGGCGGCCCGGGCCAATCCCGGCTGGGCACGCGACGGGACATACGCGCTAGTACTGCGCGTACACGAACCCGGCCGGCGCCGTGAGGCCGGAGCCGAACACGAACCACCACACGATGAACACGCACCCCACCACAATCAGGGCCGCGAGCAGCGCCTCGATCAGCTGCCTTGCGTCGTCGCTCACTCGATCACGCCCCCAGCGCAAACTCGTAGATGGCCTGCTCGACGCGCACCCAGCCAAGCCAGCCCAGGTGCGTGCCGTCATAGATGAAGTAGCGCGTGTACTCCTCGCCCGTGAAGTCGGCAACGCGCATGCCCCACTTCGCACAGGCCTCGCGGATGAGCTCGTAGCGCTGCTCGCGGATGCCGCGGTCGAGCTGCTCGAAGTCGGCCCAGTCGCCCGGGAAGGGCAAAAGCACGCAGAGCAGGTCGAGGCCGCAGTCCGACGCCACGCCCAGCGCGCAGTCGAGGTCGGCGTCCTCGGTGGGCGCCTTGAGCAGCGTGCGGTTCTTGAGGAACCCCTGCAGCTTGCCTGCCGCGAAGTCGTCCGCGTTCTTCTCTGCCCAGAAGGAGTCGAGCATGCCGAAGTCGTTGTTGGCGCTCTGGCGCGCGCCCTCCTCTACCGCCTGGGCGGCCAGGGCCTCCCAGTCGGGCACGCCGTCCTTGGCCGTGAGGTGGTGCTTGGGCCACAGGATCGTGTCACCGTGGCTGCGGGTGTAGTCGAGCAGCGTGCTGATGCGGTGGGTCTCCTCGAAGTCGAAGGCGTAGTCGTTCAGGGTGTCGGGCAGGGTGGCGTGGCGCGGCGCCGCGAGCTGGCGGGCGTCGATGCCCTCGGCCTTGAGGCGCCCCTCGAGGTAGTCGAGGCGCGCGGGGTCCACGCTGGCGTTCTGGCAGGCGAGGCGCCAGAGGCCGTAGCCGTACTGCGCCTGCGTGGCGTTGGCCGGCACGCCGCCCTCGAAGAACCACTGCGGCGAGATGACGAACACGGCCTTGTTGGACGTGCGCGCGTCGAACACGCCCTCGGGCATGACGTCTGCGGGGGCCGCCGTCCTCGAGATGGCCTCGGAGTAGGCGGCCATCGCCACGGCGTGCCAGAGGCTCTGGTTGTAGCCCTCGCCAATGCACCACAGGTCAAGGCCGTGGTCGTGCCAGCCAAACTGCGCGCGCGGCACGGTCGAGATCTCGCCGGGGAAGGTCGCGAAGTCAGACGAGCCAAAGGTGAGGATGGAGTCGGCGAGGCGGTTGCCCAGCATGAAGTCGGGACTCTTGAACTTGGGGCGGTCCAGGATGTACTCGTACATCTGGGTGGAGTAGGTGCGCGCCGACTCGGGCGTGTCCGTCGCGTGCTCGTAGCCCACGAAGCCGGCCGCCAGGACGCCGCCCGCCGCCACGCCCGCGAGCCGGATGGCCGTGCGACGCGAGATGGCATGGCCCCTGGGTGCGGCCGCCCGTCCCTCGGTGCCCGTCTCGTCCGCGGCCCCGGCCTTGTCCTTGTCCGTCTCGGAAGCCACCGCTAGAGCCTCTTCAGCACCTGGGCGACGATCTTGTCGGTGGTGTTCATCTCGTCGCGCGGCACGGCCGTGGGCGCGATTGACACGCCGAAGTCGTCCTCGATGGCAACGAGCAGCTCGATGGCGCCCATCGAGTCGAGCAGGCCCTCGGCGAAGAGGTCCATGTCGCGACGCTCGCGCACGATGTCGTCACCACAGATGTCGGCGATGGTGTCGACGAGGCGGCGGGCCACCTCGTCCTTGTCCAGGTCCTTAGCCATGGATTCCTCCCAAGAACGTGAAGAGCTGACCAGAGAAAATCGCGAGTCCCAGCACCACGAGCTGCAGCGTCACGAACCAAGACACGGCCCGGAAGACCGGGCGCTCGTGGTTCTTGCGCCAGAACCTCCAGTGGCGGTGCAGCCATTGCTCGACGGCGAGTAAGACGCCGTGGTAGAGACCATAGGTGAGGTAGATGGGCGAGATGCCGTGCCAGGCGCCCATGAGCAGCATGTTCGCGATGAGGCCCACACTGGCACGGGCATCCCTCGAGCGCGGCCAGCGGTGTCGGGCCAGACTGCGCTCGAGGCGCATGAAGGCGTAGTCGCGCAGCCAATGAGAGAGCGTGATGTTCCAGCGGTCCCAGAACTCCTGCATGGAGCGCGAGACGAACGGCAGGTTGAAGTTCCTCGGCACGTCCACGCCCAGCGAGAGGCCCACGCCCTGCGCCATGAGCGAGTAGCCGGCGAAGTCGCAGTAGAGGTAGACCGCGTAGGCGTAGGCACTCGAGACGAAGGCCCCCAGCTGCGGCGCGATGGGGTTCGCGAGGTTGATCGCCGCGAAGTCCATGTGCTTCTTGGCGATGGTCGCCACGACGAGCTCCATCACGAGGCCCACGCAGAACATGAGGGTGCCCCGGCCCAGGCGGTCGAGATACTCCCCTCGGCCGAGACGGCGGTCGACATCCTCGAAAAAGCGGCGCGAGCGGTCGATGGGGCCCGAGGTGAACGTGGGGAAGAACGCGAGGAAGTAGAGGTAGTCGAGCGGCGAGATCTTGACGATGAGGCCGTCAGTGACCTCGAGCAGGGTCTGCGTGGCGCGGAAGGTGATGTAGGAGATACCCACGAAGCCCAGGATGGGGGTGCCGGCCGAGACCGTGACCTTATAGGTGACGAGCGGCACGAGGCAGCACGCGAGAGCAAGCAGGCGAAGCGGCAGCGGTGCCTTGGCCGTGACCGCCCCCTTGCCGTCCGACGTGGTGCGGGCAAGCACGAGGCGCGTGGCCGCGAACGTCACGACGATGTAGCCAAGCGCGAGGCCAAGGCCGACCCAGTCGCCCATGAACAGCAGCGCCAGGAAGGCGAGCGACACCACGACTCCGTAGTACTTGATGCGGCGCTCGAGCACGCCGAGCACGATAGCGGGCACGAGCACGACCGCGAGGAGCATGAAGAAGCTCGGGTCCTCGTAGAGCTGCATGTACCCTCCCCCGTCCTTCGGTCTCTCGCCAAGCCGCCGCCACCCGAGTGCCTCCCGGGCGCGGCCGACGCGACGAGGCGTCTCGCGAATCCATCTGGCTCTCCCAGCGGCCTCTCCAGGTCGCCAGGTCGACGCACGGTTCCCTACCCATGCGACAGCCTACACCTTACGGCGCTCGCGCTCGGTTGCAATCACGCATGAGTAATTGTCACGTGCGCGGCAAGACAGATAAAGGCAGCTGAAAGAACATAAGGGCCGCAAAGCGGCGTGGCCATTGGGCAATCGCAAAGCAGCGGGCGCACGGGCCGAATGGCCGGTGCGCCCGCTGGAGGGGGATGTGCCCTCGGGATGGGAGAAGGGAGACTCCCGCCGAGGGCAGTGGTGCCCTAAGGTGGGCCCGCCGCGAGCGACGGGCCCAGGACCCGCTACTTCTTCTGGACGTACTTGAGGCAGTCCAGCGTGACGGCGGCGAGGATGATGATGCCGGAGAACACGAACTGCAGGTTGGTGTCGATGCCGAGGATCGTCAGCGAGTAGGTCAGCGCGGTGAAGATGAGCACGCCGATCGTCACGCCGCTGATCTTGCCGATGCCGCCGGTGAACGACACGCCGCCCACGACGCAGGCCGCAATGGCGTCCATCTCCCAGCCCTGGCCATACGCGGCGGAGCCGGAGCCAACCATGCGGATGCACTCGAGCCAGGAGCCGAATCCGTACAGGATGCCGGCGAGGACGAACACGCCGATGGAGACGGCGAACACGTTGATGCCGGAGACGCTCGCGGCCTCGGGGTTGCCGCCCACCGCGTACATGTCCTTGCCAAACGTGGTCTTGTTCCAGATGAACCACACGATGATGATCGCGGCCACGGCCCACAGGATAATCGTGGGGAACGCGCCGATCTTGGGGGTGACCATCGCGGGGACCTTCGGGTCGATGGCGCCGAAGGAGACGCCCTTGGTGGCATACGTCATGACGCCGAAGATGATGAGCATGTTGGCCATCGTCGAGATGAACCAGTGCATCTTGAAGCGTGCGGTGAAGAAGCCCGCTATCGCCGAGAAGACCGTGCAGAGCACGATGCACACGACCAGTGCGAGGATCACGCGGCCCATGAGCGGCATGTTGGAGAAGTCGAACAGGATGCCGAAGAAGGTGCCCGTGTTGGGACCCTGGTGCATGATGATCGTCGAGGCCACCATACCCATGCCAACCATACGACCGATCGAAAGGTCGGTGCCGGTCTGAAGGATCAAGCCCGCGACGCCGAGCGCCAGGAAGATGCGCGGCGAGGCCTGCTGCAGGATGTTCAGCACGTTTGACATGGTGAGCAGCTGCGTGCCCTTGATGATGGGCGTCACGGCGCACAGGCCGATGAACACGAGGAGAATGGCGAGGTACAGGCCGTTGTTCAACAGGAACGTGCGCGTGTTGAACGTGTAGCGGTAGTTCTCCCACCTCTGGGCCAGGTTCTCGCCAAACGTGAACTTCGACATGCGGAGCAGGTCGATGAGGTGATAGCGGTGCATGAACGCCTCGTGCTCACGGTCCTTGATGCGCTGCAGCTCCTGCTGGTAGGTCACCTTGGCGTCGAACTGCTTGTTCTTGAAGACGTACTTCTCCTCCTTGATCTCCGCCTCATCGGAGACCCCGGCGATGCTCTTCTGGTGCTCGCGCTCGAGCTCGGCCAGGCGCTTGGCGTAGTTGGCCTTGGCCACCTCGCGCTCGGCGACGCAGCTCGCCTTCACACGGCTCAGGAACTTGGACTCGTAGTTGTCCTTGAGGTAGCTCTCGCCCTCGGCGATGAGCTTGTCCACCTGGGCCTTATTGGAGCTCTCGACCTTCTTGGCCTTCTCCATCTCGGCCTTGTAGCCGCTGATGAGGCTCTCCTGCTCGCCCTTGGAGAGCAGCTTGTCGGTCTTGGTCGCGTCGATGCTGCTCTGCAGTGACACCACCTTGTTGGTGCCGTCGACGCGCAGCGCGTCGATCTTTGCCTGGATGTCGGCCAGGCGGTCGTCGATCGGCTTGAGGAGCTTGGCCTCATCCTCGGCCGTGAGGACCGTTCCGTTCTTAGGCATGTTTTCCATCCCCCTCGTCTACAGGTACTTCGCGCTGAGGCGAAGCAGCTCTTCCTGGTTGGTCTCCTTGGTCTCCACGACGCCGGAGAGGTGCCCGTTGGACATGACGCCGATCCGGTTCGTGATGCCCAGGATCTCGGGCATCTCCGAGGAGACGACAATCACCGTGGTCCCCCGCTTGGCCATGGCGATGATGAGCTCGTAGATCTCGTACTTGGCGCCGACGTCGATGCCGCGCGTGGGCTCGTCCATGAGGAAGACCTGCGGGTAGCGCTCGAGCCACTTGCCGAAGATGACCTTCTGCTGGTTGCCGCCCGACAGGCTCGAGATGAGGTCGTCGGGGCCCATGCACTTGGTGCGCATGGTCTTGATCTCCTTGTTGGTGGCCCGCGTCATCTTCGGGTCCGAGAGCGCCACTCCGTTCTTGTAGTGGTTGAGGTTGGCGATGGTGGTGTTGAACGTGAGGTCGCCCTTGAGGAACAGGCCGTTGGCCTTGCGTTCCTCGGTGATGAGGGCGAACCCGTGCTCCATCGCGTCCCTCGCGCTCTCGAAGTTCATGAGGTGGTCGCGGAAGTACACGCGGCCGGCGGCGCGGGTGCGAATGCCGAAGATCGTCTCGAGCAGCTCGGTGCGCCCGGCCCCCACGAGGCCGTACAGGCCGAAGATCTCGCCCTTGCGCACGTCGAACGTGATGTCTTGCAGGTAGGGGGCGAACTTCGTGGAGAGGTGCTGGATCGACAGAATCGTGTCGCCGGGCTGGTTGTCGACTGGCGGGAAGCGGTTGTCGAGCGAGCGGCCCACCATGGCGGCGATGAGCTCGTTCATGTTGGTGTCGGCGGTGTGCTTGGTCATGACCATGTTGCCGTCGCGGAGCACCGACACGTCGTCGCAGATCTCGAAGATCTCGTCCATCTTGTGCGAGATGTAGATGAGTGAGATGCCCTCGCTCTTGAGCTTGCGCATCATCTGGAAGAGCTTGTCGACCTCCTGCGCCATGAGCGAGGAGGTGGGCTCGTCGAGCACGATGACCTTGGCGTTGTACGAGATGGCCTTGGCGATCTCGCACATCTGGCGCTGCGAGACGCTCATGTTCTTCATCGGCTGCGTGAGGTTCACCGTCATGCCGAGGCGGCGGAACAGGTCGGCAGCCTCCTTGCGCATGCGGCCCTCGTCGATCACGCCCAGGCTGTTGGTGGGATAGCGGCCGAGGAACAGGTTGTCGACCACGCTCCTGTCGAGGCACTGGTTGAGCTCCTGGTGCACCATGGCCACACCGTTCTCCAGCGCGTCCTTGGGCCCGGAGAAGTTCACCTCCTTGCCGTCGAGGAAGATCGACCCCTCGTCCTTCTGGTAGGTGCCGAACAGGCACTTCATCATGGTGGACTTGCCCGCGCCGTTCTCGCCCATGAGGCCCATGATGGAACCCCGTCTCACGTCGAGGTCGATGTGGTCGAGGACGCGGTTGCGGCCAAACGTCTTGCTCATGCCCCGTATCGACAGGACGATGTCGTCCTGGGTGTCTGCCATGCTCTCACACTCCCAACATTCAGCGACTGCACGAGTCTCGCCCGACTGGGCCTCGCGCCCTATCCTGCACGTACATGAGTCGGGAGGGAGGAGACGCCTCCTCCCTCCCGCATTGGGTCACCTTGCGAGCTTCCTTACTGGGACAGGACGCTCGTGTAGGAGGCGGCGTTGTCGGTCTTCACCATGTTGATGGCAAAGGCGTCGTACCCGCCGGGGTTGCCGAGTCGGTTGGTGATGTTGGACTCGTTCTGGCCGTCGCCGGAGACGTACTCGACGTCGAGGTTCAGGAACTCCTGGTACTTCTTGAGCAGCGGCACATAGGTGGCGTTGAGGAAGTTGTCGGCGGAGTTGTAGACCGAGAGCCAGACCTTCTTCTTGGGCGACTTGGACTCGTCAAGCTGCTTGGAGGCGTCGGCGTAGGTGACCGTGGCGTCCAGGAAGTCCTTGTAGTTGTCGGCCGTGACCGGGATGTTGATCGCGTAGTAGGAGCGGTCGGACTCGGAGTACTTGTAGACGTCGGCGGCCAGCTTGTTGCCCGCGTCGTCGGCCGTGGAGATGCCGGTGTTGATGTCGACGCCGTCAAGGGCGTTGCGGATGAGGCGAAGCGTGAGGTAGGCCTGCACGTCCGGGTGCTGGGAGATGGTTCCGCCATAGCCCTCGGCAAGCGCGGCGACCGCGTCGTTGTTGGCGTCGTAGCCAAAGACGGGCACCTTGGCCTCCTTGGCCCACTTGGAGAACATCGACATGCCCATGCCGTCGTTGTTGGAGACCACGAAGTCGATCTGGTCGCCGAAGTCGCCGGACCAGGCGGTGAGGGTGTCGCCTGCGGTGTTGGCATCCCAGGTGGCGCCGGCGGAGTTCTTCATCTCCTTGGAGGCGAGCTCGCGGATGATGTAGTCCTTGCCGTCGACCGTGAGCTTGCCGTCCTGGACGACCGTGGCGGAACCGTCGAGGTTGTTGGAGACGGCCTCGAAGCCGATCTTGCCGTCCTTCTCGACGCCGGTGCCGAGGACCTTGCGGCAGCCGCGGGTGCGGGCGATGGAGTCGTTGTGGCCGATGTCGCCGATGGCCAGGACGTAGCCGAGCACGCCGTCGCCGTTGCGGTCGAGCTTTGCCGCGTTCTTCTTGAGGTAGTCGAGGATCATCTGGCCCTCGGCCTCGCCGCCCTGGTTGGCATCGAAGCCGACGTAGTAGGTGTCCTTGTTGAACTGCAGGGCCGCAGTGTCAAGCTCGCCGGTGGAGGAGTTGGACGGCTGGCGGTTGTACCAAACCAGCGGCTTGTCCTTGTTGGCGACGGCTGCGCCGGCGGCGTCGGAGGAGCCGGTGGAGGCGGCGTCCCCGCCACCGCCACCGCAGCCGACGAGGCCAAGGCCCGCGACGGCGGCGCCAACGCCCGCGAACTTGAGGAACTGACGACGTGACATCTTCATGGGTTCTCCCTTCCGCAGGCGCTTGATTGCGCCTGACTTCGAACTGAGACAATCCTATGCGCGGGGTGGGAAATTTCTGACGTGAATTGTTAACGTACTCACGAACGGTCTGTTACAGCCGGTGGACGGTATGTGAAGGTTGTCAACGGTCTGTCTTGGGCTCCCATGGGCAAGATGACCACGTTTCGGGAGTCATCTATTTGTAGTTTGCTGGAGATTTGCTGAAAGCTAGTTTGGCAAACAAGAGGTCCTTGACGCGTTGCGCGCGGCGTTTGCGCGTCTCGCGCCCCTCGCACGGACGCGGCCGCAGCTGCCACGGATTTGCGCATTTGCTACCCGCACATACGCAGATGCGTGTTTGCTGTGAGTCGGCATGACACAGCTGCCACGAATATACGTATTTGCGCGCAAATGCGACAAGCAAATACGTATATCCGTGGCAGCTGTCAGCACGTACAAGAGAACGTGCGAGAGACACGTCGCTCGAGACGCGCACCCACGCGCGTCGCGCCGGCGACTCCCCTAGCGGCGGGTGGTGACGGTGGCGCGCTTGACGAGCTCGCCGGGGATGCGAATGGCCTCGATGGGCCCGCCGTTGATTGCCCGGTTGAACAGGATGCGCCCGCGCTCGCGCTGGTCGAAGCGAATTGTCGTGAGCCCGTTGTGCGGCACCATGCCCTCGAGCGAGTCGTCCACCCCCACCACGCTCACGTCCTCCGGCACGCGGATGCCGGCGTCGCGCAGCGCCGTGATCGCGCCCAGCGCCATTTGGTCGTTCGCCGCGTAGATGGCCGTCATCTCGTGGTCGCGGGCAAGCTTCGCCCCCGCGAAGTAGCCGCTGTCGGCCGTCCAGTCGCCGCGCAGGGGCTCTCGCGCCTCGATGCCGGCCTTCTCCAGCTCATCCTTCCAGCCCGCCTCGCGAAACGCGGAGTGCGAGTGGTACGACGGGCCCCCGATGTAGCGAATCTGCTCGTGACCGAGCGCGCGCAGGTAGTTCATCACGAGCAGCGAGCAGCCGTACTGGTCGGAGTCGACCGTGGTGCAGCGCGGGTGCGCGTACATGGTGACGAGCACCGTGTTGAGCCCGGCGAGCGGCGTGTACTCCTCGAAGTCCTCGGGCAGGATGTTGAGGTTGATGATGGCCCCGTCGACTGGCAGCTCCCCCAGCCGGCGCGTGGCGTAGGAGACCGAGTAGGGCGCCATCTCGGGCCCCATCCCGATCATCGTGACCGCGTAGCCCTTCTCGCGCGCGGCCATCACCACGCCCTCGAACGTGGACAGGTTTCCCACCTGCGTCATGTCGAAGGTACAGAGCCCCACCGTGCGGTAGTGCCCGTCACGCAGCGTCCTACCTGCGTAGTTGGGCCGAAACCCCAGCCGGGCGATGGCGTCGTTCACGCGCTTTCGCGTGAGGTCGCTCACGTTGGGCTGGCCGTTCACCACGCGCGAGACCGTCTGCTGGGAGACGCCCGCCTCGCGCGCGACGTCGGCCATCGAGGCGGTGCGGTGCGTCTCGCGGGAATCCTTCCCCCCCGAGCCCGATGTCCTTGCCATGGCACCGCTCCCCTCTCCCGCCGATACCCTTGCCTACCTGCACACATATACGAGCGAGGCAAAGCCGCGCCAGCAGGTGCGCCCCAGGCAGGGCCATACCGGCCGGCCCCGGGCACCCAAGCCGGCCGAGGCGAGCGCGTCGCCCCGGCCCCGCGCCCTACAGCGATGCCACGAACCTGCGCTGGGCGGCACGCCCCGCCTCATCCCACTTGAACACGCCCGCGTCCTCGAGGACGTGGCCGAAGACGTGGCCCACCTCGTCGCGAATCGTGGCCTCGGCATTGTCGGCCGTGAGCTCGGGATGGCGGGCCGCCACCTCGCGCGCCCACGCAGCGTGCGGCGCCGAGAGCGGGTCGGACTCGAGCGCGTCGAGCTCACCCGTGAGCAGGTGCTCGCGCACGGCGCCCAGCTCGCTCACGAGGCGCGGCGGTAGGATGGCGAGGCCCATGACCTCGATGAGGCCGATGTTCTCCTTCTTGATGTGGTGCCACTGCTCGTGGGGGTGAAACACGCCCAGCGGGTGCTCGGCGCTCGCCACGTTGCAGCGAAGCGCCAGGAAGGCCTCGTAGGTGGGCCCGCCCGTGTGCCCCTCGCTGTCGACGCGCCGCACCACCGGCGTCACCGTGTTGTGCGGCGTGCCGTCCGCGTCGTGCGCGATCACGCCCACTGACTCGTCGGTCCAGCCGCGCCAGGCGTCGATCACGTGCACGCAGGCGTCGAGCAGCTCCTCGCGGCTGTCGGAGCGCAGGCGCAGCACGCTCATCGGCCACTCGAGCACCGCCGCCGACACGCCCGGGAACGCCTCGAGCGCAAACGTCTCGGACACCGCCGCGTGCATCATCGCGAACTCGTGGGCGCCGCCCTGGAAGTGGTCGTGCGACAGGATCGAGCCGCCCACCACAGGCAGGTCGGCGTTGGAGCCAATGAAGTACTGCGGCAGCAAGTCCACAAAGTCGAGCAGGCACGAGACGGCCTTGCGGTCGACGTGCATGTGGCGGTGATGCACGCTCATCGCGATGCAGTGCTCGTTGAAGTAGGCGTAGGGGCTGTACTGCAGGCCCCAGCGCTCGCCGCCGAGCTCGATGGGCACGATGCGCAGGTTCTGGCGCGCCGGGTGCGCGCCGCCCGCGGCCTGGGCCGAGCGACCCGGGTAGCCCTCGTTCTCGACGCAGAGCTGGCAGGCCGGGTACTTCTCGCCCGTGTTAGTGGCGGCGCCGGCACGGGCGATGTCGCGCGGGTCCTTCTCGGGCTTGGAGCGGTTGATCGTGATCTCGAGGCTGCCCCAGCGTGTGGGCGTCTCCCAGGCGATGTTGCGCGCGATGGCGGCGCGGCGCACGTAGCCGACGTTGCAGCACAGGTCATAGAACCAACTCGTGGCCACGCGCGGCCCCTGGCTCGCGAGGGCGTCGTCGAAGGCGAGCGCCACCTCGGAGGGGCGGGGCGTGAGCAGCCCCATCACCCGCATGGCCGCGCGGTCGCGCCCGGAGGCGGTGTCCTCGGCCTCACCGTTCGCGACGGCCTCCTCCGAGAGGCGCGCGAGCGTGCCCTCGAGGTCGAACGGGGCAGGCGGCACCGAGCAGGCGGCGCCCTCGTAGGGCTGGGCCGCGTCGGGGTCGTCGCTGCCGTACTTGGCGACGCCCACGGGAAGCACCGGGTAGCGGTCGTCTGCGAGCCACGCCTCGGCAGGGGCGGGGCCGGTTGCGCCCACGGCCTCGAGCACCGAGTTGTAGGCCCAGACCCTGTCCTCGCTGCCAATCAGGTCGCGGTCGCAGGCGTAGTCGACAAGCGCGCAAATGTCCTCTGCTAGAGCCATGCGGCCCTCGCCCCCTCTTCGGCGATGTGGTAGTGGCGGCAGCTCCCCTGCCCGAGCCAGGCATCCATCTGGGAGATGAAGCCGTCGAGCGCGTCGGTGGGCACGAAGCACTGGATAGAGCCGCCGAACCCGCCGCCGTGGATGCGGATGGCACCGCGGCCGTCGAGGATGTGCTCGGCCATGCCGAGGGCCGCCATGGCGGGCTGGAAGTCGCCGCCCGTCGAGACGTTCTGCAGGAACATGCCCGAGCTCGCCCCCGACTCGCGCGTGAGGCGCAGGAAGGCGTCGATGTCGCGCGCGTTGAGCGCGTCCCAGCGGCGGTCGACGAGGTCGTTCTCGTACCAGTAGTGTATGGCGCGCACGAGGGCGCGGTCGCCGAGCTTCTCGCGGATCTCGGGGATGTGGGCGTCGAAGTCGGCCTTGGGGACCTCGCAGAGGCGCTCGTGGCCGAGCTCGCGCGCCACGGCCTGCATCTCCACGGGCACGGCGGCGTAGTCTGCGGTGAAGGGCGCGTGGTCGCAGCCAACGTCGACGAGCACGAGGCCGTAGCCAGCGGCGTCGAAGTCGAAGGCGAGCTTGGCGCTCGTGGGCTCGGCACTGTCCTCGAAGCTCATGAACGCAAGGCCGCCGAGGCAGACCGAGAGCTGGTCCATGAGGCCGCAGGGCTTGCCGAAGTAGACGTTCTCCGTGCGCTGCCCCATCTTGGCGAGTTCGACGGGCGTGACGGCCTCGGCGCCCGGCTTGTCCCAGAGCAGCTCCATGACGCGGCCGTAGAGCGCCTCGACCGCGGCCGAGGACGAGAGCCCGCCACCGGCCGGGATGTTGGACGTGCTCGCGAGGTCGAAGCCCGCCGGCTCGCGGCCCGTGGCGGCGATGGCGGCCGCCATGCCGCGCCCGATGCCCGCCGAGGTGACGTGCTCGTCCTCGCGCGCGTCGAGGCTGTCGAGCGTGACCTCGAAAGGCGGGAACGCCGGGTCGATGACGCGCACGACGTTGGTGCCGTTGGGCGAGGCCACCGCGATGACCGACACGTCGAGCGCGCCGGCGATAACGTGACCGCCCTCGTGGTCGGTGTGGTTGCCCGCGATCTCGGAGCGGCCCGGGGCCACGGCCACGAGCGCGCGCCTGTCCGCCAGCGGGCCGAAGTGCTCCTCGAAGAGGGCCCGTACCCCGTCGAGGCGTCTCTGGTCGACGCCGGTGATCTCCTGTGCCATGGATGGCCTCCTTTATCCGGCGCGCGGCTTGCGTCGCGCGGCTTGCGTGTTGCCTCTGCCCTACCCCTCGGTCGAGAAGCGGTAGACGATGGTCGAGACGAAGGGGTGTTCGGGGTCGCAGACGGGCTGCGGCCACGCCTCGTGGTGCGCGCAGTCCGGGTAGAACTCCGGCTCAACGGCAAAGCCCGCGCGGGGGCTGTAGTCGGCGCCGTCCTTGGCGTCGCGGTCGCCCAGCCAGTTGCCCGTGTAGAGCTGCGCCCCCGGGTCGGTGACGAGGACGTCGAGGACGCGACCGCTCGCGGGGTCCGTAGCCGTGAGGGCGTGGCGAGGGGCGGCGCCGGGCTCGTAGCCGTCGATGCAGAGGCAGTGGTCGTAGCCTCGGGCGTAGCGAATCTGGTCGCAGTCGGCCTCGACGCGCTCGCCGAGGGCGTGCGGCTCGGTGAAGTCGAAGGGCGTGCCGGCCACGGGGGCAAGCTCGCCGGTGGGGATGAGCGCGTCGCCCACGGGGACGAAGCGCGTGGCGTCGGCCCGGACCACCTGGGCGTCCACCAAGCCCGAGGCATGGCCGGAAAGGTTGAGGTAGGTGTGGTTGGTTACGTTCACAAACGTGGGCGCGTCGGTCTCCACGAGGTAGGTGAGCGTGAGGGTGGACGGCTCCGAAAGCTCGTAGGTAGCCAGGAACCGACGGTTGCCCGGGAGGCCCAGCTCGAGAGGGGCAAGCTCGCAGGAGAGCGTGAGGCGCTCGGTGCCCTCGGGCGTGGTCTCGAGCGACTCGAGGCTCCAGAGGCGCTTGTGGAGGCCATGGTCGAGGTCGGAGTGCAGGTTGTTGGTGCCGTGCTCGTTTCTGGCGAGCTGGTAGGTGGTGCCCGCGACCTCTATCTGTCCGCCGGCGGTGCGGTTGGCGACCGGCCCCACCGTGGCCCCGTAGCAGGCACCGTTCTCTCCCGCGTAGCCGTCGAGGCCCGCGAACCCCAGCACCACGTCCGCGAGGTTGCCGCGCGCGTCGGGCACGTCGAGCCCCAGCAGCGTGGCCCCGAAGTCGCCTATGCGAGCGGTGGCGCAGCCCGTCGCGAGGGTGTAGACGTGTGCCACGTCCCCCGTCGGCAACATCCCGAATTCCGCCATGTCATGCATCGCAGCCCCTTTTCGCCCGGGCGGCGCGTCCACGTCTGCCCGCAGACGCTACCAGCTGCACATGTTAACGTACTCACACGTTCTATGAATGACGTACTCACAAGCGGTCGCTAAATCCACCCGAACGGTACTCGCACCAGTCGGGAGTGCAATTTGGTGCAATTGGGGACGGGTTCGTTTTGCACCATTCAATTGGGGACGGGTTCGTTTTGCACCATTCTGGGGCGCCGGGCAAAACGGAGACATCCCCGCCTCGCCGCCCGCCCGTAGGGCCAGGAAGCAAGACGGGGATGCAACATGCATGCTCACCCAAGCCGAGCGATGACGGCGCGTGCGTCGGTCTCGTCGGTGAGGTCGAGCGTGTGCCACTCCCCCGTGGCAGCGTCCTCGTAGCAGACGATGGGCCCAAACCCGCCCACCAGCTCACACGACGCACGACCGTACAGCGCGTCCTCGCGAAGGCCCGGGTAGCGCACGCGAGCCACGCGCGGGTGGCACGCAAGGTAGCTCGCCACCACCTGCGCCACGTCCGAGCACAGACGCCAACGCTCGGAGCCCATCTCGCGAGAGAGGGCCCCGAGCGCCTCAAGGCTTGGCAGCGGGCCGGCACCGGCGCCCCCCGGCACCAGCCCGCTGCCGTATCGAGCGTCCGCCACCTAGCGGCGCTCGGCAATCTCTGCCGTGATGTCGGCCACGAACTCGTCGAGGTCGCGTTGGACGGTCTCGTTGGAGCGGTCGCGCACGGAGATATTGCCCGCCTCGGCCTCCTTCTCGCCGATGATGAGCATGTAGGGCACACGGTCGATGGAGCGGGCCTCGCGAATCTTGTAGCCGATCTTCTCGTCGCGGTCATCGACCTTGACGCGCACCTTGGCAGCGCGGAGCCTGTCGGCGACCTGCTCGGCGTAGTCGCGGGTCTTCTCGGACACGGGAAGCACCTTGACTTGGAGCGGCGAGAGCCACGTCGGGAACTTGCCTGCGTACTCCTCGGTGAGCATGCCAATGAAGCGCTCGAACGAGCCGAAGCCCGCACGGTGAATCATGATCGGCTGCTTCTTGGTGCCGTCTGCGTCCGTGTACTCCAGCTGGAAGTTGTGCGGGAGCTGGAAGTCGAGCTGGATCGTGCCGCACTGCCAGGTACGGCCGAGGCAATCCTGCAGGTGGAAGTCGATCTTGGGGCCGTAGAAGGCGCCATCGCCCTCGTTGATGGTGTACTCGACGCCCATGGCCTCGAGCGCGGCCTTCAGGCCGGCCTCGGCGCGCTCCCAGTCCTCGTCGGAGCCCATGGAGTCCTCGGGGCGCGTGGAGAGCTCGACGCGGTACGGGAAGCCAAACTGCGCGTAGTAGGCCGTGATGAGGTGCGCGACGTCCGTGACCTGCTCGGTGATCTGGTCCGGGCGGATGAAGAGGTGCGCGTCGTCCTGCGTGAACTCGCGGACGCGGAACAGGCCGTGCAGGGCGCCCTTGAGCTCGTGACGGTGGTCAAGGCCGGCCTCGGCGAGCTTGAGCGGCAGATCGCGATAGCTGCGCGGCTTGTGCTTGTAGATGAGGCATGCGCCGGGGCAGTTCATCGGCTTGATCGCGTAGTCTTCCTCGTCGATCTTCGTCGTGTACATGTTGGCCTTGTAGTGGTCCCAGTGGCCAGAGGTCTCCCACAGGGTGCGGGAGAGGATGACCGGCGTCTGGACCTCCTCGTAGCCGAACTTGGCCTGCATCTCGTGCCAGTAGTTCATGAGGGAGTTGCGGACGATCATGCCGTTGGGCAGCCAGAACGGGAAGCCCGGGCCGGCGTCGTCCATCATGAAGAGCTCCATCTCCTTGCCGATCTTGCGGTGGTCGCGGCGTGCGGCCTCCTCAAGCATCTTCAGGTGCTCCTCGAGCGCCTCCTTGGAGCCGAAGGCGATGCCGTTGATGCGCGTGAGCATCTTGTTGTCCTTGTCGCCCTTCCAGTAGGCGCCAGAGACACCGGTGAGCTTGAAGGCCTTGAGGGCCTTGGTGTAGGTGAGGTGCGGGCCCACGCACATGTCGATGTACTCGCCCTGCTGGTAGAACGTGATGCGGGCGTCCTCGGGCAGGTCGCCGATGTGCTCGAGCTTGTACTTCTCGTTGCGCTCTGCCATGAGCTTCTTGGCGTCCTCGCGCGAGAGCTCGAAGGTCTTGAACTGCAGGTTCTCCTTGCAGATCTTCTTCATCTCGGCCTCGATCGCGGGGAAGTCGTCCTCGCTGATCTTCTTGTCGCCGAGGTCGACGTCATAGTAGAAGCCGTTGTCGGTGGCGGGGCCATAGGCAAAGTCCGCCTCGGGGTACAGGCGCTTGATGGCCTGCGCCATGATGTGGGCGGCTGAGTGGCGGATGACGTGGAGCTCCTCGTCAGCCGGGCACTCGGCCACATGGCCGTCGTTGTAGAGAACCTTCATGGATGGACCTCTTTCTTGACGCTCGTAGGCTTGCGAGCTTGGAACCGATGGATGGACGTTCGGGCGGTCGGCGGTGGCGGGGCGGTCGGCGGTGGCGGGGCGGTCTGCGTCGTCGGGCGCGGCACGGGGGTCCCTGCGAGAGCGGAGCGTGCGGCTTGTCCGGGCAGGCGGGCCGAGACGGCCGAACGGGAAGCGACGGCGGTACCGTCGCACGGAAAAGGCGCCTGTCAGCGACCGAGCGCGCGGCCGCGGCAGACGCCTAGATAGTCTGGGTTCGCGTGGTTGGGCTGGCAGCTTGGGCGGTGCCGTTGGCACCCGTGGCAACTTGCATGCACGCTAGGAACATAAACCCGACCTTTCGCGGAATAGTGCTTGCATAGGTTTACCACAAATCACCCGAGAGGTCGCCCACGGTGCCCCATCGCAGCGAAATCGCCGCGAGATGATGGGCGCTGGAGAGGCCAGCCGGCGGACACGCGTCGACCGCGCGTCAGCTGGAGACGGCCCCGTGGCTGGTTGTCCCGAGGCGGGCGACGGCTGGCCAGCAGGCGACGGCCAACTGACTTGCGGCGGCCGACCGGCAGCCAGCGACCAACTGGCAAGCGGCAACTGAGCAAACGAGCCGCCTCGCATGGTCTGCGGGACGGCCCGATGTGACAAATCATACGGAAGGAAGTGTGACAGCGACTACTGGATGCGGGTGCGGCAGTAGGGGCAGACCTTCCAGTCGGCGTTGAGCGGACGGTGACAGGTGGGACAGACGTTGCGCACCTGCGTGTTGCAGTTGGGGCAGACGATGAAGTCCTTGTCGATCGGCGTGCCGCACTTGGGGCAGATGCCGTAGTGGGAGAGCTGGTGCTCGCGCAGGGCGATGTCGAGGTCCTGCTCCTCGCGGTCCACCAGGTAGGAGCTTGGGCGCAGGATGACGTAGGCGAGCAGGCCCACGATGGGGATGACCGAGATGATCGCCCAGAGCCACCACGGCTCGGCGCCGCGGCGCTGGGCGTCGCGGATGACATAGACGATGGAGAGCACGTACAGCATGACGACGCAGGCGAGCATGAGGTAGAGCACCATGCGCACCTCGGGGGTGATGATCTGGTCAAGAATGTCCTGCATGTGGGGCCGCACTCCTTTGAAGGCAATAGGTCAACGGTCAGGATTGTAGCAGGTGCCCACACGGGCCAGAAGGCCACCTTGTAATCCTCGCAAGCGACACGACCCCGACGCGCGGCGCGGGGACGTCGTGCCTCCACGTCGCGGTCGACGACAAGAGCCGGGTCTCCTACGCCGAGCTGCTGCCCGACGAGAGGAAGGGGACCTACGCCGCGTTCGTGGGGCGCTGCCTGGGGTTCTTCGAGGACC
>CWGU01000062.1_pt1 | contig 54332 bp, 51 predicted proteins | sample 667921 | NCBI WGS metagenome assembly CWGU01 (sample SAMEA3735815, study PRJEB9488) | human gut metagenome | biome: ENVO:mammalia-associated habitat; material: ENVO:feces | place: Malawi | collected 2009-02-27 | reverse complement strand
AACCGTTCACAACTCAAAAGTGCGAAGACGACATTCGGGATTTCCCCGGTAGATGGCCTGCGTGCCGCCTACGCTCGCTGCTCGTAGGTGACGAACTCGAACGGGATGCCCCCGGGGGTCACGAGCGGCCTGCCCTCGCCGTCGCGGTCGCGGCGCTCGAGGACGCGCCACGCGGGGTCGTCGGCAAGGTTGGGAAAGAAGGTGTCCGCGGGCCGCACGCAGTGGTTGTGCGTCACCACGGCGCGGGAGCACAGGGGCACGAGCTCGCGATAGACCTGCCCGCCGCCGATGACCCACACCTCGTCGTCTCCCGAGACGAGCCCATGTGCCTCGTCGAGGCTGGGCGCAACCTCGACGCCATCCCGCGCAAACGAGCGGTCGTGCGTCACCACCACGTTGCGGCGGTTCTTGAGCGGCCGCCCGCCCGGGAAGCTCTCAAGCGTGCGACGGCCCATGAGCACCGTGTGGCCCGTGGTCTCGGCCACGAAGTGGCGCATGTCGGCGTGGTTCTCGACCAACATGCCGCCGTCTCTGCCGATGCCCCAGTCGTCGCAGGCGGCGACGATGGCGAACAGGTTGGGGAGGGGCTTGGTGGTCATGGGACTCCTTGGGTGGGGGCGTGGGTTGCGGCGGGCTCGGCTCGGGCAGTCGCAGGCCAGGCTGGCGGTTGGCAAGGGTGACTGCCGCCTTGGATGGGGCGCGGGTTGCCCGGCTGGAAGGCGGGCACTTCGCAAGAAAGGATAGACGATGCGCCCCAAGCTGGTCAACCCACCCTTTCGGCGATGCCGCCGGCCTCGACTTGCCCGAGAACCTCCTTGCTCCAGAACGTCGCCATGCTCTCCGGCCCACGTGGGGCCTCGACCCGGTTGGTCGGCCATAGGCCTCTCCTCCTTCATGCCCGAGAACCTCCTCGCCCCGGCCGGCCACACCCTCGGCCCATCCCGTCCAGCTACGACCGCGCCTGCGGCCCCTCCGCTTCGACCGCGCCCGCAGCCCCCTCGCCCGGCCCCAGAAACCATCCCGATTTCTTGTCCGGTAAGGCGGGTACAGTGGGTTCAAAGAAGACGAGGGAAGCCCGGCGATGGCCCCGGCCTCGTGCCTGCCATCGGCCTCGGCTCCCGGATATGGAGGAGCCATGTCAGACAAGGTCAACCGCCGCGCGCCCGAGCTTCGCGAGGGCCTCTCGCCTAAGGTGGCCGCCGCCGTGCTGGACCAGCGCGCCAACGGGCACCTCAGCCCCTATGCCACGCCCAACGCCGCCGCCATCCGCCGGCTCGACACCGAGCGTGACCGCGACACCGCCTGGCGCCCGGCCTTCGTGCGCGACTCCGAGAAGATCATCCACCTGCCGGCCTACAACCGCCTCGCCGGCAAGACGCAGGTCTTCTCCCTGCGCGCCAACGACGACATCTCGCGCCGCGGCCTCCACGTGCAGCTCGTGAGTCGCGTGGCGAGGGACATCGGCCTCTCGCTCGGGCTCAACCTCGACCTCATCGAGGCCATCGCCCTTGGCCACGACATCGGCCACACGCCCTTCGGCCATGCCGGCGAGCGCTTCCTGAACGACGTGTTCCACGAGCGCACGGGCCGCTGGTTCTTCCACAACGTGCAGAGCGTGCGCGTGCTCGACGTGCTCTACGGCCGCAACCTCGCCCTGCAGACGCTCGACGGCGTGATCTGCCACAACGGCGAGTGCGAGCGTCGGGTGTTCGAGACAAGTGGCCTCGCCAGCTTCGACGAGTTCGACGGCATCGTGGGCCGCTGCTGGGACAAGGGAGACGTGGCCATCGGGCACCTGCGTCCCATGACGCTCGAGGGCTGTGTCGTGCGCGTCTCGGACATCATCGCCTACGTGGGCAAGGACCGCCAGGACGCCATCCTCGCCGGCCTCGTGAGCCCGGACGCGTTCGACGACGGGCTGGGCGGCGCCTACAACTCCTGGGCGCTCGGCGCCTTCATCTCGGACGTGGTGGAGCACAGCTTCGGGCGCGATCGCGTCGAGATGAGTGAGGCGGCCTTCGCGGAGATGCGCCGCGCCAAGCACGAGAACTACGAGAAGATCTACCACGCAAGCGAGATGAACGGTGAGCTTGCGGGCGAGGTGGCCGAGCTCTTCCGCCGCGTCTACGAGCGCATGCTGGCAGACCTCGAGGCGGGCGACGAGTCCAGCCCGATCTTCCGCCACCACATCGTGGACGTCGAGCGCGCGCTTGGCTACTACGAGCGCACGTACGACTGGCAGAACGACCTCGACCTCACCGTGGTGGACTACATCTCGTCCATGACCGACGACTACTTCGTGGCGCTGGCCCAGAGCCTCTTCCCCGAGTCCACGGGCGTCTTCCGCCGCGGGGGTACTTCTGCTAAGAGGGGCGGGTGCGCCATGTTTTGCTGCGGGGCCGGGAACAACGATGCCTCTGCATGCGCTCGCAAAGATTGGATATCCGCGTATATACTATGAGTCAAAGCGGGCGGTATTTTCGAGCCATAGTGGACGGCGTTCGAGGGAAGGCGTGGCATATGATGCAGACGACGCTCTCCAAGTGGGGCAACAGCAAGGGGGTTAGGGTTCCCGCCGACGCGGTGAGTGCTTTGGGGCTGACCGTGGGGGCCCATGCGTCCGTAGAGGTCGATCCCGCGAGGTCCGCCATCGTCCTCACGTTCAATCAGCCGCGGCGTCGCTACTCTCGCAGCGCAAAGCTCACGTTGGAGGAGTTTGCGGCAGGCTGGACGGGCTGCAAGGTGGGCGGGGAGCCCACGTCCTCCGACCTTGGCTCTGAGGTGGTCGAGTGATTCTCGAGCAGGGCGACATCATCGAGGCGAGCTTTGACCCCACGTTGGGCCATGAGCCGCGCAAGCGTCGCCCCGCGCTCGTCGTTTCAGTCGGGCTCTTCAACAATGTTCTCTCAAGTCTCACTGTGGTGTGTCCCATCACATCGACGGTGAACGGCCATCCCCTGCATGTCGAGATTGCCGAGGGCAATGTGGTGAGTGGCTGCGTCTGCCTCGAGCAGCTGAGGGCAATTGACGCTGAGCGCAGGGGCGCCGTCAAGCTCGATGGCCAGCTTGATGAGGCGACGATGTCCCGCGTCCTTGACGGTATGGGCGCCATTTTCGAGATTTAGCGAGGCCATGGATACCCTCTTCACAGAAGTCGAGCGCTTCAAGCGCAACATGAACGCGCCTCTGGCAGTGCGGATGCGGCCGCAGACGCTGGCCGAGTACGTGGGCCAGGAGCAGGCGGTGGGCCCGGACTCGTGGCTGCGTCGCGCCATCGAGCACGACGTGCTCTCGAGCGTCATCCTCTACGGCCCGGCCGGTACGGGCAAGACCACGCTCGCGCGCATCATCGCCAACACCACGCACGCGGAGTTCGTGGAGGTTTCGGCCATCACGGGCACCGTCAAGGACCTGCGCCGCGAGATCGACGCCGCGGAGAGCCGGCTCATGACGCGCGGTGCGCGCACCATCCTCTTCGTGGACGAGATCCACCGCTTCAGCCGCTCGCAGCAAGACGCGCTGCTCCATGCCGTGGAGGACCGCATCGTCATCCTCATCGGTGCCACCACCGAGAACCCCTACTTCGAGGTTAACTCGGCGCTTATCAGCCGCTCGCGCGTGGTGGAGCTGGAGCCGCTCGACGACGTCTCGGTGGCCGAGCTCGTGCGCCGCGCCGTGCGCGACGAGCACGGCCTCGCCGGCGCCTTCACCCTGGACGACGACGCCCTGGCAGAGATCGTGCAGCTTGCCGGCGGCGACGCCCGCTCCGCGCTCACCACGCTGGAGCTCGCGAGCCAGATGGCGCTGCCGGTGGGCGAGGGTGCCCAGCGGCCCACGCCGGCGGCGCCGCTTCCCATCACGCGCGACAACGTCCTCGAGGCGAACCCCCGCCACGGCCTGCCCTACGACAAGTCGGGCGACATGCACTACGACATCATCTCGGCCTTCATCAAGTCGATGCGCGGCAGCGACCCGGACGCCGCCGTCTACTGGCTCGCCCGCATGATCGACGCGGGCGAGGACCCCAAGTTCATCGCACGGCGCATCCTCATCTGCGCCTCGGAGGACATCGGCAACGCCGACCCGCAGGCCATCCTCGTGGCCGAGGCGGCGTTCAAGGCGGCCGAGGTCATCGGCTACCCCGAGTGCCGCATCAACCTGGCGCAGGCGGCCGAGTACCTGGCGCTCGCGCCCAAGTCCAACGCCGCGGAGGCCTCCATCGACGCAGCGCTCGCCGAGGTGCGCAAGGGCCCGCGCAGGGACGTCCCCAACCACCTGCGCGACCGCCACCGTCCCGGCTCTGACTCCTACGGCCCCTACCTCTATCCGCACGACTACCCGGCCGGGTGGGTGCCGCAGCGGTACCTGCCCGACGGGCTCGAGCGCGGTGCCTTCTGGAAGGCGAGCCCGCGCGGCTGGGAGGCCTGGCGCGTCGAGGTGGTGGGCGCCGAGCGCTCCGGAGCCCCCGGTGCCTTACCCGTGCCCGACCCCGGGGAGGGCGCGGCGAGCGCCCACGAGGGGTCCCAGCCAGACGTGGATGGGTAGAATAGGCCCACATGCAAGCGCTTCTCGCACGTTTCGTAGGTTAACGAGGCCCGCAAGGCGGGGCCGCCCGTGACAAGACGTCTGAAAGACAGCTGTCACAAGGAGGAGGAAAACGATGGAACCGTTGACGATTGCCCTCATCGTGCTGGTCGTGGCTGGCATCTGGGCCGTGGTCGAGCTCGCGCTCGTGCTGCGTCGCACGCGCCAGAGCGTGGCCGAGCTCACCGACTCGGTGAACGACACGATCGGCGAGGTGCGTCCGGTCATCGCCAAGCTCGACGGCGCCGTCGACGAGCTGGGGCCCGCCACCAAGCAGGTCGAGCCCATCCTCGAGAAGGCCTCCACCACGGTCGACCTCGTGAACGTTGACCTCGTCCGCCTCGAGGGCATCCTCTCCGACGTCAACACCGTGACCGGCACGGGCGCGCGCGCCTCCGCAGCCGTCTCGGGCGCGGCCGACGCCGTGGCCTCGGGCGTCGCCGGGGTTGCCGCGAAGGTCGCCGGCAAGGTCTCGGGCGTGGCCTCAGCCAAGATCGCCGGCGGCGACAAGGAGCCGGCGCACCTCGAGGCGCCCGCCGAGCAGGGCGAGCCGCGCGAGGGTGACCCAGTGGTCGAGCGGGTGACGGGCGACGCCGGCTACTTCACCTACCCCACCACGGGCGCGGTCGCCGACGACACGGCAGACACGCCCGCGCCCGCCGACGCGGGCACGACCGATGGCAACGAGCAGTAGGAGGGAAGGCATGGCAGACCAGAATATGCAGACAGTCGAGCTGAGCGTTCCCGCCGAGCCCAGCTACGCGCGCTCGGTGCGCATGCTCGCGGCCAACCTCGCCGTCCTCGCGGGCCTCTCCGTCGAGGACGTGGAGGACGTGCGCATGGCGGCCGAGGAGGGCTTCGTGTGGTGCTGCGCCACCAGGCCCGACGCCTGCCTCGTGCGCTTTGGCGTGGAGGACGGCTCGCTCAGGCTGGAGTTCTCGCTTGGCCAGGCCGAGCTTGCCGCGGACGACCGGACGTCGACCTACGCCGAGCTCATCCTCACGGCCGTGTGCGACGAGTGCGTGACCGACCGCGAGGCGGGCCTCCTCAGGCTCAGGAAGAGCGCGGGTGCCCTTGATGCCTAAGAGCGACAGACAAGACGCACACCCCGCCGAGGCCCAGGGCGCTCCCGCCCCGGTCCCCGCGGCCAAGGGTCCGGCACCTGCGGACCAGACCACCCAGACCCCGGCCGAGCAGGCCTCGGGCACCGCGACTGCCGCCGCCCCGACCCGCGACGCCGCCGCCGAGGCCCGCGCCGCCGCCCGTGCGGCAGCCCGTGCCACGCGCGACCTCCCGGCCACGCCCAAGGGCAAGCTCGCCTGGGACAAGGCCCGCACGCGCGAGCTCTTCTCGCTCTACAAGGACAAGGGCGACGAGGCCGCGCGCGACGAGCTCATCATGAGCCACCTCAACCTCGTGCGCTTCCTCGCCAGCAAGTTCAAGAACAGGGGAGAGCCGCTCGACGACCTCATCCAGGTGGGCACGATCGGCCTCATCAAGGCCATCGACCGCTTCGACCCGTCCCGCGGCCTCGAGTTCACCACCTACGCCACGCCCACCATCCTGGGCGAGATCAAGCGCCACTTCCGCGACAAGGGCTGGTCCATCCGCGTGCCGAGGCGTCTGCAGGAGCTCTCGGCCAAGGTCAACCAGGCCACCGACGACCTCACCAAGGAGCTCCAGCGCTCGCCCTCGACCGAGGAGGTCGCCGCCAAGCTGGGCGTCTCGGTGGACGAGGTGCTCGAGGCCATGGAGTCGTCGGGCGCCTACAGCTCGGTGCCGCTCGAGGCCGGCAGCTCCGACGAGGAGGACGCCCCCGCCATCATCGACCGCTACGCGAGCGTCGACGAGAACCTTGCCGCCTCCGACGACCGTATGATCATCGAGGACACCATCCGCGACTTTTCGCCGCGCGAGCGCGAGGTCATCCGCATGCGCTTCGTTGAGGGCCTCACGCAGGTCGAGATCGCCAAGCGTCTCAGCGTCTCCCAGGTGCAGGTGAGTCGCCTCCTGCGTCGCACGCTCAAGAAGGTCCAGGACAAGATCGACCCCGAGGGGCTCATGTCATGAGCGGGCAGGCCGGCAGGCACGACTACGAACGGGCGCGCCTGGTGGCCGTCCGTGCCTGGGCTGTCGTGGGCTGCGTGGCCGTCTTCGTGATCTGCGTGCGCGCGCTCGGCATGGTGGGCGCCGCGCTCGAGAGCGTGCTCGTCGGCGCCATCGTGGGCTTTATCATGAGCGCCATCACCAACCGCCTCGAGCGCCTCGGCGTGGGACGGGCACTCGGGGCGCTCGTCTCGCTCGCCGTCGTGGTGGCGGTGGGGGCGGGCGTCCTTCTGTGGCTGCTCCCGTTCTTCTTCGACCAGCTCGTGCAGCTGCTGGGCCGCATCCCCGGCTACCTGGGGCAGCTCCAGTCCATGGTGAAGGGGCTCGTTGACTCCTACGGCGGCGGTGGCTCGTCGCAGATCCAGGCCTCTGCGCAGGGCCTCGTCGAGGGACTCTCCAGCGTAGGCAGCCGCATGGCGGGAGACCTCGCCTCCCTGCTCTCCGGCGGCATCATCCCCAACATCATGGGCTTCGCCAACGGTGTCGTGATGTTCTTCCTCGGCCTCGTCATGGCCTACTGGTTCGCCAAGGACTACCCGGTCATCTTCCGCGAGCTCGGCGTCATCGTGGGCCCGCGCCACGCCGACGACCTCGCGCTTCTGCTCACGGTGCTCAGTCGCTCGATGGGCGGCTACATGAGCGGCGTGGTGGTGACCTCGGTGGTGAACGGCGTGCTCATCTTCGTGTGCCTCACGGTGGTGCGCCACCCCTACGCGGGCCTCATGGCCATCCTCACGTCCATCCTGCACTTCATCCCCGTCGTGGGCCCCATGTGCTCGGCGGCGCTCGCCACGCTCATCGCGCTGTTCACGAGCCCGGTCATGGCGCTCTGGACGCTCGTGCTCTGCGTCGTGGCCCAGAACGTGACCGACAATCTCGTGAGCCCACTCGTCATGCGCTCGGCCGTGCGCATCCACCCCGCCATGAGCCTCATCGGGATCACGGTGGGCGCGAGCCTGGGCGGTGCCCTGGGCATGGCGTTCGCCATCCCGCTCACGGCGGCCGTCAAGGGCGTGTTCATCTACTACTTCGAGAGCCGCACCGGCCGCCAGCTCGTGAGCTTCGATGGGGCGTTCTTTCGGGGCACGCCCTACCACCACGCCGATGGCACGCCGGCACCCTCCGTCGACGCGGTCGACGACGAGCGGTTCCCGGCGAGCACGCGCCTCATCGCGGCAGACGAGGTGCGTGACGTGGCGCCGGACGCCAAGCCCGAGTCCCGGCACGAGCCGCTTGCCAGGCGCGTGCGGGAGCGGCTGGGCCACAGGCGGGGCAAATAGGCGGTGCGGGTGCCTCGCGAGTCTCGAGAGAGTGGATTTCCGGAGGGGTCCGCACGCCCGACAGGTCCTTGAGGGCCCCGGGGCGGCCTACAGGTCCTCGAGCCTGCCGTGGCGCTCGTAGCGGGTGAGCCTGGCGATGCGGTTCTCGCTGTCCACGAATACCACGCGCGGCTTGGAGGAGCGCGCCTCCACCTCGTCCATCTGGGCATAGCACATGATGATGACCTTGTCGCCCACGTCCACGAGGTGTGCGGCGGCGCCGTTCAGGCAGATGATGCCGCTGTCGGCCTCGCCCGAGATCACGTAGGTCTCCAGGCGGGTGCCGCGCTCGACGTCGGCTACCTGGACGCGCTCGTACTCATGGATGCCCGCGGCGTCCATGAGGGTCTGGTCGATGGTGATCGAGCCCACGTAGTCGACCTCGGCCTGGGTGACCGTGGCGCGGTGGATCTTGCCCTTGAGCATCGTGAGAAGCATGGCTTCGGCTCCTTGTCGTGTGTGGGCCGCCTGCGGTTGCCCGCCGGCGGCATATCGTGCGGGCCGCCCGGATGCGGCCCCTCAGCTGTCTTCGCGTCCGGATGGGTCCGCCTGGTCGCGGCCCCGCCGTGCCACCTGCCTCACCGCGTCGGTGAGCAGGCGATAGATTTCGCGGTCGCTTCCCTCGAGCACGTCGAGGTGCCTGGCGATGGTGCCCTCGTCGCCGCGGGCGGCGGGCCCGGTGAGCGCGCGGGCGACGCCGTCTCGGGCGACGTGGCGCGCGTTGCCCTCGAAGAGCGGGGCGAGCGCGGCCTCGGCCTGCCCGGTGGGCCAGCCGGCGCGCTCGAGCTCCGCCGCGGCGCGCGCGTAGAGGCCCGCCACGAGGTTAGAGGCCATGACCGCGGCCGCGTGGTAGCGTGCCTTCTCCTCCGAGCGCACGCGTCCGCACCTGGCGCCCCGCGCGGCCAGGAGGCGCTCCATTAGGGCGCAGGCCCCCTCGTCGCCCTCGAGCGAGAACCAGGTGTGGGCGAGCTCCTGCCAGCATCCGAAGCGCGAGCTCACGGCATAGAGCGGGTGGACCGAGCAGGCCCGTGCCCCGAGCCCGTGCGCCCCCGTGAGCACGCTCGCGGGAAGCGCTCCGGAGCAGTGCGCCACGACCTTGCCCGCAAGCGAGAGCTCGCCTGCCCGCGCCGCGTCGGCGACTCGCTCCCAGGCCGGGGCGATCTGTGCGTCGGGGGTGGTGACGACGAGGACGTCCGCGGCACATGCCGCGTCGGCGGCGGAGCCAAACGCCACGCCGCCCGCGAACTCGGCCGCCTCGAGCGCGTGTTCGGGCGTCCTGCTGAAGAAGCCGACCACCTCGCAGGGGGCAGGGTCGGAGGCGGGGGAGCCCACGGGCGCCCCCGAGCGTGTGGCCGCGCCGCGCCCGGGGGCGCCCGTGGGCTGGCCCCCCTCTGCCGAGCCCACGTCCCCGGCGCGAGCGCCGGCAAGGAAGCGGGCGAGCGAGCAGCCCACCTTGCCGGCGCCGACGAAGGCGACCCTGAGCGGGTGCGCGTCCTGTCGCGTCTCGCCCACGCTAGGCCGCAGGGTCGAAGACGAAGTTGTCGATGAGGCGGGTCTTGCCCACGTAGACGGCGATGGCGCAGAGCACGGGGCGCCTCTCGATGCGCTTGACCTGCACGATGTCGTCGAGGTCGACCATCTTCACGTAGTCGATGCGGGCCAGTGGCTCTGCCTCGATGATCTCGCGCATGCGCGAAAGCACGGGCTCGGCCTCGCGCTCGCCCTCCTCCACCATCCTCTGGCCGGCGAAGATGGCGCGCGACAGGCACAGGGCCGCGGTGCGCTCCTCGGCGGAGAGGTAGGTGTTACGCGAGCTCTTGGCCAGCCCGTCGGCCTCGCGCACGATGGGGCAGCCCACGACCTTCACGTCAAAGTCGAGGTCGCGCACCATGCGACGGATGACGGAGAGCTGCTGGGCGTCCTTCTGACCGAAGTAGGCGCGGTCGGGCGTGACGATGTTGAAGAGCTTGGAGACCACGGTGCAGACGCCGCGGAAGTGGATGGGACGCGAGAGGCCGCAGAGCTCGTGGGTGAGGGCGTCCATGTTCACGTAGGTGCAGGCGTTCGGCGCGTACATCTCGGAGGGGTCCGGGTGGAACACGAGCGCCGCGCCCGCCTCCTCACACAGGGCGCAGTCACGCCCGAAGTCGCGCGGGTAGCTCTCGAGGTCCTCGCCCGCGCCGAACTGCGTGGGGTTCACGAAGTCCGACACCACCACGCGGTCGTTCTCGGACGCCGCGCGCACGATGAGGCTCTTGTGCCCCTCGTGCAGGTATCCCATCGTGGGGACGAGCCCCACCGTGAGGCCCTCGCGCCTCCACGCCTTGACCTGGGCACGTACCTCGGCCTTCGTCGTTGCCGTCTGCATGGCTAGCCCTCCCTGATCTCGTCCATGACGGACGCATCGATCTTGAACCCGTTCTCCGCCGCGGGGAAGCTCCCGTCCTCGACCGCGGCCGCATAGTCGTGATAGGCGTCGCGGATGACCTGTCCCACCTGGGCGAAGTTGCGGACGAACCTGGGCTTGAAGCCGCCGGTGGTCATGCCGAGGAGGTCCTGGCACACGAGGACCTGGCCGTCGCAGTCGGCGCCGGCGCCGATGCCGATCGTGAGGCAGGAGGTGAGGCGCTCGGTCACATAGGCGGCGAGATCGCTCGGCACGCACTCGAGCACGACGGCGAAGGCGCCCGCGCGCTCGACGGCGAGCGCGTCGTCGACGAGGCGACGGGCCGCCTCGACGGTCTTGCCCTGAACCTTGAAGCCGCCGAAGGCGTTGGAGGACTGCGGGGTCATGCCGATGTGACCCACGACGGGGATGCCGGCGTTCACGATGGCACGAATCTGCGCCTCGACGCGGGTGCCGCCCTCGAGCTTCACCGCCTGGCAGCGGCCCTCCTTCATGAGGCGCGTGGCGCTTGAGAGGGCCTGCTCGGGCGAGGCCTGGTACGTTCCGAAGGGGAGGTCTCCCACGACGAAGGTGTCGTGGGTCGCCCGCGTCACCGCGCGGGTGTGGTGGACCATGTCGTCAAGGGTCACCGGGATGGTGTCCTCGTAGCCGAGCATGGTCATGCCCAGCGAGTCGCCCACGAGGATCATGTCGATGCCCGACTCCTCCACCAAAGTCGCCATGGTGTAGTCGTAGCTGGTGACCATGGTCACCCTGTGGCCCTCGCCGACCTTCTTGGCCAGCGAGAGCACCGTGTTGCGTGCCATATGCGTCCTTTCATCCCGCCCGTCTCATTACGGGTCGGTTCTGGGAAATGCGGCATCATTCTACGCGCGGCGGCCGCCCGCGCCACGAGAAAACGCCGGCTCCACATCGGGGGCCCGAACCCCGGGTGCGGCCCGGCCAGGCGCAGCGCGCGGTGGCCCGCAAAAAATGCCAGCATCTGCCTATCAATTTGGGTGCCCGACGCCTTCTCGCCGGGCGCGGCATGCGCGAGCGCTATAATTTCGAAGCTTGTTCAGGAGCGTGCCCGGACATGCGCCGGGCTGCGCCGCAGAGAGCCGTCACTAGACCCGAGTCGCAGGGGAGACCTATGAGCGCCGCTGACTTTCCGTCCATGACCACCGCCGAGATCCGCTCGGCGTTCCTCGACTTCTTCGAGGGGCGCGGGCTCAAGCTCTTCCCCAGCTCCAGCCTCGTGCCCGACGACCCGTCGCTTCTGCTCGCCAACGCCGGCATGAACCAGTTCAAGCAGTACTACCAGGGCAAGAAGACGATGGAGTCCATCGGCGCCTGCAGCTGCCAGAAGTGCGTGCGCACCAACGACATCGACGCCATCGGCCTTGACGGCCGCCATCTCTCGTTCTTCGAGATGCTCGGCGACTTCTCCTTTGGCGGCGTCTCCAAGCAGCAGGCCTGCACCTGGGCCTTCGAGCTCATCACCAAGGTCTTCAAGCTCCCCGTCGAGCGCCTCTACTTCACCGTCTTCACCGACGATGACGAGACCCACGACGTGTGGCGCTCGCTCGGTGTGGCCGAGGACCACATCAGCCGCCTCGGCGAGGACGACAACTTCTGGGCGGCTGGCCCCACCGGCCCGTGCGGCCCCTGCTCCGAGATCTACTACGACCAGGGCGAGGAGTTCGGCTGCGGCAAGCCCACGTGCGCCCCGGGCTGCGACTGTGACCGCTACCTCGAGTTCTGGAACCTCGTGTTCACGCAGTTCGACCGCCAGGAGGACGGCTCCATGCCGGAGCTGCCACACCGCAACCTCGACACGGGCATGGGCCTCGAGCGCATGGCCGCCATCATGCAGCACGCGAGCTCCAACTACGACGGCGACCTCATGCAGGGCCTCATCTCGCTGGGCGAGAGGATAAGCGGCAAGAAGTATGGCCGCACCAGCTACGAGGGCCCGAGCGTGAGCCTGCGCATCATCGCCGACGCCGCCCGCGCGGTCGACTTCCTCATCGCCGACGGCGTGCTGCCCGGCAACGAGGGCCGCGGCTACGTGCTGCGCCGCCTGCTGCGCCGCGCGGTCTTCCACGGACGGCTGCTCGGCATCGACAAGCCCTTCCTCAACCAGTTCATCGACGAGGTCAACCGCCTCATGGGCGACGCCTACCCCGAGCTCCTCGAGAAGGTCGCCCTGGTCAAGGGCATCGTGTCCGCCGAGGAGGAGCGCTTCGGCGCCACGCTCGAGACCGGTCGCAGCTACCTCGACGACGCCCTGGCCTCGCTCGAGGCGGGCGCGGTGCTCGACGGCGAGCGCGCCTTCACGCTGCACGACACCTACGGCTTCCCCATCGACCTCACGGTCGAGATCGCGGGCGCGGCGGGCCACGAGGTCGACATGGCGGGCTTCGAGCGCTGCATGGACGAGCAGAAGAGCCGTGCGCGCGCCGCTGCCGAGGGTGACGCCTGGGGCAGCTTCAACGACGTGTGGGTGGCCCTCTCCGACAAGCTGGCCGCCACCGAGTTCTGCGGCTACGACGAGAACGCCGTCGACGACGCTCACGTGCTCGCCATCGTCCGCGACGGCGAGTCGGTCGAGCGCGCCGAGGTCGGCGAGGAGGTCGACGTCGTGCTCGACCGCACGCCGTTCTACGCCGAGATGGGCGGCCAGGTGGGCGACACCGGCACCATCGCCAACGGCGACGTCTCCCTCGAGGTGAGCGACACCAAGGCCAAGAACGGCCTCTACGCCCACCACGCCACCGTCGCCAAGGGTGCCCTCTCGGTGGGCGACGTGGTCGTCGCCGCCATCGACGCGCACCGCCGCGAGCTCATCCGCAGGAACCACACGGCCACGCACCTGCTTGACGCCGCGCTCAAGGAGGTCCTGGGCGACCACGTGCAGCAGGCTGGGTCGCTGCTCGATGACGAGCGCCTGCGCTTCGACTTCACGCACTTCGAGGCCCTCACGGCCGAGCAGCTCGACGAGGTCGAGGACATCGTGAACGTCGAGATCTTCGCGGCCAAGCCGGTCGTGACGGCCGTCATGGGCATCGACGAGGCCAAGGCCTCCGGCGCCGTGGCCCTCTTTGGCGAGAAGTACGGCGACGTCGTGCGCGTGGTCTCCTGCGGCACCGAGGACAAGCCCTTCAGCCGCGAGCTCTGCGGTGGCACGCACGCCCACAACACCGCCGAGCTGGGCCTCTTCAAGATCGTGTCCGAGTCCTCCACGGGCTCCAACGTGCGCCGCATCGAGGCCGTGACGAGCCTGGGCGCCCTCGCCTGGCTCGACGAGCGCCTGGGTGCGCTCGACGCGGTGGCCACCGAGCTCAAGTGCCGTCCGGAGGACAGCGCCGAGCGCATCGCCAACCTCAAGGCCGAGCAGCGCGAGACCGAGCAGAAGCTCAAGGCCGCCCTCACCGGCGGCGCTGCCGGCGGCGTGGCCGACGCCATTGACTCCGCGATCGACCTCGGCGGCTACAAGGCCGTCGTCGCCCGCCTCGACGGCATGGAGGCCGCAGACCTCCGCAGCGTCTGGGACACCATCCGCGACAAGGTCGCCGGTCCGGTGGCCTGCGTGCTCGCCACGGCCACACCCGAGGGCAAGGTGGCGATGCTCGCCGCCGGCACCGACGAGGCCGTGAAGGCCGGCTTCAAGGCCGGAGATGTCGTGCGTGCCGCCGCTGGCCACGTGGGCGGCAAGGGCGGTGGCCGTCCCAACATGGCCCAGGCCGGCGGCAAGGACGCCTCCGGCATCGACGCCGCACTGGCCGCCGCGCGCGACCTGCTCGCCTAGGCGCCGCGGGTGAGGGCCCTTGCGCTCGACATAGGGAGCGTTCGCGTGGGCGTGGCCGTGAGCGACGCCTCCGGTCGCGTGGCCAGCCCCGTCAAGGTGCTGCCCGCGGCCGAGGTGCTGGGCCACGCCCGCACCTTCCGGCGCATCCTCGAGGACTACGAGCCCGACGTGCTCGTGTGCGGGCGCCCGCAGACGCTCGCGGGCGAGGACGGCCCCCAGGCCGAGCGGCTCATGGGGCAGGCGCGCCAGATCGCCGCCGACTGCGGTCTTCCCCTGGAGTTCGCCGACGAGCGACTCTCCAGCGCCGAGGCCAAGCGTATCCTTCGTGAGGAGGGCCTGCGGGAGCGCGACATGCGCGGCAAGGTCGACATGGTCGCCGCGTCGCTCTTCCTGCAGGCATGGCTCGACGCGCGCGCAAGCGACGCGACTGGCGAGGGGGAGGGCACGGCATGAGCGACGCACCACGTCATGGGAGGGGCTCGCACTTCTCCGCCCGCCATGCCGCCCAGCCTGGTGTCCCCCCGCGGGTCTCGCCGTCTGCCGGCGCACGTCCGGCTGCCCCGCGGGGTGCTATGCCCCGGGTCGGCTCGCCCAGAGGCGCCGCGAAGGCCGCCGCCCAGGCTCCCCGTCGCTCGCACGCGAGGGACGCCGTCTCCATGCAGAGCCTCGCCACCCCGCGCACCCGTGCCCAGCGCGTCCAGGCCTCGCGCGGCGGCCACTCCAGCAAGGGGCCCATCCTGGGGGCCATCGTCGGCGTGGCCATCCTCGCCGTGCTGGCCGTCCTCCTCCTTCCGCGCCTGCTTACGGGCACCGCCTCCGACCAGGCAAGCCTGCCCAACCAGGGCATCCAGGTGGAGGTCTCCATCGCAGATGGCTCGGGTGCCAACGCCATCGCGAGCGCGCTCAAGAGCGCGGGGCTCATCGCCAACACGTCAGACTTCGTGACCGAGGTGCAGAAGCAGCGCGTCGAGTCGGCGCTCAAGAGCGGCGCGTACGTCTTCACCGTGGGCCAGAGCATCGACGACATCATCGACCAGCTCGAGAGCGGGCCCAACTCCACGGCAGGCAAGCTCACCGTCCCCGAGGGGCTCACCGTGACCCAGACGGCCGCGCTTGTCGAGCAGGCGCTGGGAATCTCCGCCACCGACTTCGAGGCGCAGGCCAAGGCGTCCAACTACGTGCGGGACTACCCCTTCCTGTCGGGCGCCCAGAACGACTCGCTCGAGGGGTTCCTCTTCCCCAAGACCTACGACTTCTCCTCCATGGGCAGCGCCACGGCCGACGACGTCATCCGCGCCATGCTCAACCAGTACGCCTCCGACGTCTCCTCGCTTGACCTCGCCGGTGCCGAGCAGACCATCAAGGACCGCTACGGCATCGACATGAGCGACTACGACCTGCTCACGCTGGCCTCCATCGTGGAGCGCGAGGCCGTCACCGACGGGCAGCGCCCCAAGGTGGCGAGCACCTTCTACAATCGCCTCAAGGCCGGCATGATGCTGCAGAGTGACGCCACGATGGGCTACGTCACCGGCGGAAACGTCACGGCCGATGACCTCAAGAAGGAGAGCCCTTACAACACCTACCTCAACCGGGGACTCACGCCCACGCCCATCTGCTCGCCGTCGCTGGCCTCTATCAAGGCCGTCATGGACCCCGCCGACACCGACTACCTCTACTTCTACATCACGCAGAGCGACGAGTGGTTCTCGGCGACCTACGACGAGCACCTCCAGGCGATCGAGCAGAACCGCTGATGGGGCTCATCACGCCGACGCGCCGCGAGCGCGCCATAACCGACATCTCCGTCGCGTCGCTCGAGGCCGCGGGCGTGCGCTGCGTGCTGCTCGACCGCGACAACACGGTGGTGCCGCGCGACACCGGCGAGGCCCCCGCCGAGGTGCTCGCCTGGCTCGACGCCGTGCGCGCGGCTGGCATCTCGACCTGCATGGTCTCGAACAACTTCCACTCACGCGAGGTTGAGGCGTCGGCGGCGGCGCTTGGCTGCGAGGTGGTGCACCACGCCATGAAGCCGGCGCCCTTTGCCGTGCGGCGCGCCCTCGCGCTCATGGGCGTGTCGGCGGGCGAGGCCGTGCTCGTGGGCGACCAGGTGTTCACCGATGTCATGGCCGGTAACCTCGCCGGCGTGCGTACCGTGCTGGTGGAGCCGCAGAGTACCGCCGACCTCTGGTACACGCACATCTTCCGGGTGGTGGAGCGCCTCATCGGCGCCAGGTAGGCTTCGGGCAGGGGCGCGACGCCTCTCGGCTGCGGGGGCCGTTTCCCGGGTTGTCGAGGCGCCGTGCGCTGCGGCGGAAGGGTGGTGTCGGCGTTGCTGTTGCTCGTGGCCCTCGCGGCGTCGCTCCTCGCGTCGGTGAGTGACGCCCGAAGCCGCATCATCCCCAACGGGTCGTGCCTGTGCGTTGCCTGCGCGGGGCTTGCCCTGCAGGCCCTGCGCGCGTGGATGCCTGCCGCCGTGGCCGCGCTTCCCGTCGAGGCGACGCTCGCGTCGTCGCTCCCGGCTCCCGTGTCGTGCGTCATTGCCGGCGCATGCGCGCTCGTGGTGGGTGGCGCGGGCGAGCTGCTCGTGCGACGCATGTTTGGCAGGCCGGGCGTGGGCATGGGAGACGTGAAGCTCTGCGCCGCCTGGGCGTGCTGGCTTGGCTGGCTCGCTCTGCCGGCAATCTGCGCCGCCTGCCTTGCGGGTGCCATGGTCGCCCTCGTGCGCGGGCAGCGCGCCTTTGCGATGGGACCCTGGCTCACGGCCGCGTTTGCGCTTGCCTGCGTCGCTCCCGCCTTGTTTGGCCTGTTGAGGATGTCTCCATAGTCCGTGTCAAGTGGAAGGCCGGTTCCCCTCGCCGCGCTCCGTCCGCCCGCCCTGACGGCTGCGCTCCTCCTGCCCGCCGGGACGGGCTGCGCTCCTCCTGCCCGCCCTGACGGGCTGCGCTCGAGGGTACCGGTTTCCCCAGTTACGAGGACGATTCTCGCATCGTAACTGGGGAAACCGGTACCTTCGATGAAGGGGCTGGCAGCAGATGCGGGGCAATCCGAACTGTAATGGGCACTCGGCCGCCCACATCCGAATCGTTCGGGACGCCAAGGCGCGGTCTGCCGCCCATCTCACCCGAAATGCCGCCCGCCGCCGGCTGACTGTCGACCCCCGGCAGGGTGCACCTTGTTAGAATCGTTAGGATGTGAGCGGGCTGCCCGGCAGGCCGCGGCGCCCGCCGCGATTCGATGACGTTTGGAGGTGGTCCCATGGGCAGGCACAGAGGTCGCTCTCGCCATACGGCGGGCCCGGGCGCGCAGGCGCAGGGGCCAGCTCGCAGCTCGCAGGGGGCGCCGCACGGCTCGGCCGACCCTGTCGAGCATAAGGGGGCCGGGCCCAGGGCCGCCGAGTTCTCGCGCCAGGCGCACGCGCACCCGCGCCACCACCAGTCCGGCACCCATTCGGCGCCGCCCAGGGCCACGACCTCGACCCGGCCCGGCGGCGTCCCGCATGGAACCGGCTCACGCACGCCCGCGCCGCAGCGCCAGGCCACGGCGCCGACCAAGCCTGCGAGCATCCTCACGGGCCGTCGCGGCTGCGACCACGTCTTCTTCATCGGCTTTCTCGGCGCGGGCAAGACCACGGTGGCGCGCAACCTCGGCAACATGTTCCATAGGAGCTTCGTCGACGTGGACCGCATGGTCGAGCGCGAGCTGCACGCCAGCGTGGCCCGCATCTTCGCCACCCAGGGCGAGCAGGCCTTTCGCGATGCCGAGACCCAGGCGTTGCGTGGCCTTGCCGAGCGCCGCAGCCTGCTCGTGAGCTGCGGCGGCGGCATCATCGAGCGGCCCGAGAACGCGCGCATCATGCACGAGCTGGGCAAGGTGGTCTACCTCGACGGCACGCTCGAGGACTCGCTGCGCCAGATCAGGCGGCCCGACAAGCGTCCCGACCTGGGGGACCGCGAGCATGCGCGCGCCCTCTACGCGCATCGCCGGCCGCTCTACGAGCAGGCGTGCGACTATCGCGTGAGCATTTCCGGAAAGACGTTCGAGGAGGTCGCCTACGAGGTGGGCGGCCTGCTCTGGGAGAGGGGACTGTTGTGAGCGAGGAGACGACCGAGGCCGCGACCGTGGACGAGACGAAGGCCGTGGCCCCTGCGCCCGACGTGCCGCCCGTGGTGGTCCGCCGCCAGTCGCTCGCGACCCGCATGGGCGTCTGCGACATGCGCGTGGGCGTGGGCGCCACCGCGCAGCTTGGCGAGGCGCTGCGCGGCGTGGTGGGAAAGCCGCGCCGCGTGCTCGTCGCCCACAGCGCGGACGTACCCGCGGACGTGGTGGAGGAGGTCCGCCGCTCGCTCATCGACACGGGGTTCGAGTTCCACCAGCTCGAGCTTGCGGGCGGTCGCGCCTCCCGGAACCTCGACGAGGCCACACGCGTCTTCGAGGCCCTCGCCAGCCACAGCATCACGGCCGATGACGCGATTGTCGCCGTGGGCGACGCCGGCCTCATCTCCACGCTCGTCTTCGTGGCGTCCACGTGGTGCGCGGGTACGGTGCTCGCCGCGGTCCCCACGACGCTCGACGGCATGGTCGACGTCACGGTGACGCCGCGCGCGCTCGACGTCTCGGCCGCGTCCGAGATGCTCCTTGCCAAGGGCGTCGTGCGCCTCGCCGTGTGCGACCCGGCCAACCTGCCCGACGCGCCCGACGACCCCGGCACGCTCATGGGCCGTGCCGTGCTGGTGGCCGGTGCCGTGACGGCGGGGGAGACCACCTTCTCCGAGCTCGCGGTGCGCGCCGACGGCATCGTGGCCCAAGACGCCGACACCCTCGTCGACGAGGTGCTCGACATCACGAAGAGCCGTTGCCGCGTGGCCTCGTCCACGGCGCTCGCGGTTCGCCAGGGGCTCCTCTTGGGCATGGGCTTCGCGCGCGCCATCGGCCGCTGCCTCGACGCGGCCGGCTCGCAGGACACGCCCGGCGAGGGCCGTCTGCTTGCGGAGGGCCTGCGCATCGCGGCGCGCCTCGCCGTGGCGCACCAGGAGAAGGACGCCGAGGCCCTGCTCGACCTCGTGTTTGCCCAGGACGCCCTGCTCGAGAGGTTCGGCCTCGCCGAGGTGCCCTGCGACCTCGACGCCGACGACGTGCTCGCGGCCCTGCGCGCCGAGGAGCTCTCGCGCTCCAACCGCTTCATGCTCGCCCTGCCCCTCGACTTCGGCCGCGTCCGCCTCACCAACGTCCCCGACGACCTCCTCTACCAGCACCTCAAGGCCTGGTGCAAGGCCCGCCGCAAGCTCAAGCGCCACCAATCGCCAACCGCCTAACCCCCCCCCAACCCGCTTCGAGAAGCCCGGCGCCCCTTCCGCGAGCCGCGCCCGCCAGCCCTCCTCCGCCCGGAGCGCCTCGCTTCCGCACCAAGGCAACCCCGTTAGCGGTTGTGGCGTGGGGTGCTTAAAGGGGACTTTTCCGCAGGCGCGCAGCGTCCAGGCAGTCCCCGTGCAAGCACCCCACGCCACAACCGGCTCGCATGTTGAATGCGTTTGCGACAGAAAGGAACACCATGGCAGACAAGAAGGCCTGCGCAGAGCGCGTCGAGCGGCTGCGCTCCATCATGCGGGAGAGGGGCTACGACGCCGTGATCCTGCGCAACAACCCCGACCTGCGCTGGCTCACCGGCGCCGAGCGCACCTTCGACGACGAGGTCGCCCACACAGCCCTCGTGACGGCCGACCACCTCTTCCTCCACACCGACTCGCGCTACTACAACACCTTCATCGAGCACCTCGGCACCGACACCGCCTGGGAGATCGACCAGGACATCGTCGACCCCGCCGACTGGGCCGCCGAGCACGTCCGCGACGCGCATGCCCGCGTGGTGGCCGTGGAGGACACCGCCACGCTGGCCTTCTATGACGCCTTCGAGGCGAGCCTCGCCGCCCACTCCGTGGCCGCGCTCACCCCGCGCCTGCACGGCGACCTCGTGAGACTCCGTGCCGTCAAGGACGCCGAGGAGGCCGCGCTCATGCGCGCCGCCCAGAAGGTTACCGACGCTGCCTTCCGCCACATCTGCGGCTACATCAAGCCGGGCCAGACCGAGCAGGAGATTCGCGCCGAGCTGGAGAACTACATGCTCTCCCACGGCGGCGACGGCCTGTCATTCGGCACGATCATCGCGAGCGGCCCCAACGGCGCCAACCCGCACGCCCAGCCGGGCCCGCGCAAGGTCCAGCGCGGCGACATGATCGTGATGGACTACGGCTGCGTGGTGAGCGACTATCACTCCGACATGACGCGTACCGTGTGCCTGGGCGAGCCCTCCGACGAGCAGTGCCACGTCTATGACGTCGTGCGCCAGGCCCACGAGGAGTGCGCCGCCATGGCCAAGGCCGGCGCGATCGGCAAGGACGTCTACGACCACTCGGTCAAGGTCATCTCCGACGCCGGCTACGGCGACTGCTACAAGCACGGTCTGGGCCACGGCGTGGGCATCGAGATCCACGAGGAGCCCAACTTCAACCGACGCAACTTCGACCCGATTCCCGCCGGCGCGGTCATCACCATCGAGCCGGGCATCTACCTGCCGGGCAAGTTCGGCATCCGCCTCGAGGACTTCGGCCTCGTGACCGAGGAGGGCTACGAGCCCTTCACCGAGAGCCCCCACGAGCTCACGGTCATTTCCTGCTAGCACGTCTTCAGGCCGCGCGCCGGGCGGACGCCCGCACGACCGCCCGGCCCACCGCATGCACCGATCCCAGCGCCCGGGGCCGCGTACGAGACGCATGGCCCCGGGCTTTTTATGCATATGTCCACGCCTGGGAAGCCTTTGCATAAGATTCTTCGACAGAAGGACGAACTAATCGGTAAACGGTAGGTAAACCGTAGGGAATCGCTTGCCAGCGACGGGAAGCCAACTGGTATGACACATCAATTACCTGCTGCTATATCGGAATATACAATCTCGCATAAATTTACTATTATATATATAATAAGGTAACAAGACTCATATCAACAGAAATTCGACCGTTCACCTATAAAGTATGCACATTCGCCGTTCCGTCGGCCTCGCGGGTGCAAACTTATGCATGTTCCGCAGGCTATTCTCCGCGAAAGGGAGGTAGGGAATGGTAGGAATCGTCCTAGCAAGCCATGGCGACCTTGCGGCAGGCATCAGGCAGACGGGCTCGATGGTCTTCGGCGACCAGGAGAACGTCGCGGTCGTGAGCCTAAAGCCGTCCATGGGACCCGCGGACTTCCGGGCAGAGCTCGAGAAGGCCGTGGCAGGCTTCGAGGACCAGGAGCAGGTGCTCTTCCTCGTCGACCTGTGGGGTGGCACGCCGTTCAACCAGATCAGCGCGTACCTCAAGGGGCACGACACGTGGGCGCTCGTCACGGGCCTCAACCTGCCGATGCTCGTCGAGGCATACTCGGCCCGCTTCGACGCATCCCAGACGGCCCACGACATCGCCAAGCACATCGTCGGCGAGGCCCGCAAGGGCGTGCGCGTGCAGCCCGAGGACCTCGAGCCGGCCGAGCCCGCCGCTACGGCCGCGCAGGCCGCGCCCAAGGGCGCCATCCCGCCGGGCACGGTGCTCGGTGACGGCCACATCAAGATCGCGGCCGTGCGCATCGACACGCGCCTGCTCCACGGCCAGGTGGCCACGGCGTGGACCAAGCACGTCAACCCCACGCGCATCATCGTGGTCTCCGACGGCGTCGCGGGCGACACGCTGCGCAAGACGATGATCACGCAGGCCGCGCCTCCGGGAGTGCCGGCCAACGTGGTGCCCATCAAGAAGATGTGTGAGGTCTTCAAGGACCCGCGCTTCGGCGAGACCCGCGCCTTCCTGCTCTTCGAGAGCCCTGAGGACCTCCTCGCGTGTATCGAGGGCGGTGCCGACATCAAGGACGTCAACATCGGCTCGATGGCCCACTCGGTGGGCAAGGTCGTCGTGAACAAGGTCATCTCCATGGACCAGACCGACATCGACACCATCGAGAGGCTCAAGTCCCTCGGCGTCAAGTTCGAGGTTCGCAAGGTTCCGTCCGACTCTTCCGAGAACATCGACGACCTGCTCAAGAAGGCCAAGGAAGAGCTCGCCAAGGCCAATCAGGCATAAGGGGAGGGACACATGTCACCAATCACGATTCTGCTCGTCATCCTCGTCGCGTTCCTGGCGGGCATGGAGGGCATCCTCGACGAGTTCGAGTTCCACCAGCCGCTCGTGGCGTGCACGCTCATCGGCCTGGTGAGCGGGCACCTCACGGAGGGCATCATGCTGGGCGGCTCGCTCCAGATGATCGCCCTCGGCTGGGCCAACATCGGCGCCGCCGTGGCGCCCGATGCCGCGCTCGCCTCCGTCGCGTCCGCCATCATCATGGTGCTCGCGCTCAACGGCGGCTCGGTCAACACGTCCGACGCCATCAACACGGCCATCGCGCTCGCCGTGCCGCTGTCGGTGGCCGGCCTCTTCCTCACGATGATCGTGCGCACGCTGGCCATCCCCATCGTCCACGGCATGGACGCCGCGGCCGAGAAGGCTGACTTCGGCGCCATCGACCGACTGCAGGTCCTCGCGATCATCCTCCAGGGCGTCCGCATCGCCGTGCCCGCCGCGGCTCTCTGCTTCATCCCGGCCGAGTCCGTCACTGCCGCGCTCAACGCGATGCCCACCTGGCTCACGGGCGGCATGGCCGTCGGCGGCGGCATGGTGGCTGCCGTGGGCTACGCCATGGTCATCAACATGATGGCCACCAAGGAGGTCTGGCCCTTCTTCGCGCTCGGCTTCGTCCTCGCCGCCATCTCCGAGCTCACGCTCATCGCCCTCGGCGTCATCGGTGTGTGCCTCGCCCTCGTCTACCTTGGCCTCAAGGACATGGCCAAGCAGGGCGGTGGCAACGCTGGCGGGTCGGGAGACCCGCTCGGCGACATCCTGGACAACTACTAGGGCCTGAGGGGAGAAGACCATGGCAGACAACATCAAGCTTTCCAAGCACGACCGCTTCCAGGTCGCCTGGCGCCACCAGTTCCTGCAGGGCTCGTGGAACTACGAGCGCATGCAGAACGGCGGCTGGTGCTACTCGCTCATCCCGGCGATCAAGAAGCTCTATCCCAACAAGGATGACCAGGTCAAGGCACTCAAGCGCCACCTGGAGTTCTACAACACGCACCCCTACGTTTCCGCCCCCGTCATGGGCGTGACGCTTGCCCTCGAGGAGGAGCGCGCCAACGGCATGGCCGTCACCGACACGGCCATCCAGGGTGTCAAGGTGGGCATGATGGGCCCGCTCGCCGGCGTGGGCGACCCCGTGTTCTGGTACACCGTGCGCCCGATCCTCGGCGCGCTCGGCGCGTCGCTCGCCCTGTCCGGCTCCCTTGCCGGTCCCATCCTGTTCTTCGTGGCGTGGAACGTCATCCGCATCGCGTTCCTCTGGTACTCGCAGGAGTTCGGCTACAACGCGGGCAGCAACATCGCCAAGGACCTCTCCGGCGGCCTTCTGCGCAAGGTGACCGAGGGTGCCTCGATCCTGGGCATGTTCATCATCGGTGCGCTGGTCGAGCGCTGGGTGTCCATCAAGTTCACGCCGGTCGTGGCGCAGATCCCGCAGCAGGACGGCGCCTTCATCGACTGGTCGCAGCTGCCGGCGGGCGCCGACGGCATCAAGGAGGCCCTCACGCAGTACGCCTCGCTCGGTGCGACGGGCCTCTCCAATATCAAGACCGTGACGCTGCAGCAGAACCTTGACTCGCTGATCCCGGGCCTCGCCGCCGTGGGCGTGACGCTTCTGTGCTGCTGGCTGCTCAAGAAGAAGGTCAGCCCGATTGTGATCATCCTCGGCATGTTCGCCGTGGGCATCATCGGCCGCGTCCTCGGCTTCATGTAAGCTAGGACCGGCGACAGTCGCTTGGCCTCGGGGGTCGCACCAAAGTGGGGTGCGGCCCCCTTCGTTTGGAGGGGACCCATGGCCCAATCGCAGAACAGCAGGGTGGAGCTCACCATCAAGGCCACGAACCTCATGGGCCTCACGAGCGAGGGCAGCGTGATGGTGGGAAACCGCGCGTTCGAGTTCTATAACGCGCGCAACCCCGAGGACTTCGTGCAGATTCCCTGGGACGAGGTGGACCACGTGGCGGCCGAGGTGCTCGGCGGCAGGCACATCGCGCGCTTTGCCCTCTTCACCAGGGACGGGCGCCACTTTACGTTCTCAACGCGCGACAACAAGGCCACGCTGCGTGCGGTGCGCGAGCACGTGGGGGCTGAGAGGATGGTGCGCTCGCCGGGGTTCGTCGACGTGATCAAGGCCGGTGCCGCGAGCATCCCGCGCGCCGTTGCCGGGCTGTTCGGGCGCGGGGAGTAGGGTCCCGCAGCCTGGCCGGCACCCGTCCGCGCCCTCGGTCTGGCGGGTGCCCGTCCGGGGGCGCGCCCGTTCGAGCCCTGGACGCAGTCGTCGCCCCCTCCTCTGCAGAATCTGAGGTCATCTTGGATACGTGCTAAGATACAGGGCTGCATGATTGTTCGGTCCCGGCTCGTCCGGGACGTTCCAGGGAAGCGAGAAGCGAGATGCAGCAGATCAGCACCGCCGAGTTCAAGAACGGCATGGGCCTCAAGATCAAGGACAAGATCTTCACCCTCGTCGAGTTCCAGCACGTCAAGCCGGGCAAGGGTGGCGCCTTCGTGCGCTACAAGATCAAGGACCTGCGCTCTGGCCGCGTCATCGGCGACCAGACCTGCAACGCCGGCACCAAGTTCGACTCCGTCATGCTCTCCACCAAGGAGATGCAGTACCTCTACAACGACGGTGACAACTACTACTTCATGGACATGAACACCTTCGAGCAGATCCCGGTGCCGGCCGACTTCATCGGCGACAACGCCAAGTGGCTCAAGGAGAACGACACCTGCCAGCTCATGTACGCCGACGACGACCTGCTGACGGTCCAGCCGCCGATGTTCATCGAGGTTGAGATCACCAAGACCGAGCCGGGCTTCAAGGGCGACACGGTCCAGGGCTCCACGAAGCCGGCCACCGTCGAGACGGGCGCCACCATCCAGGTGCCGATGTACCTCAACGAGGGCGACAAGGTTCGCATCGACACGCGCGAGGGCAAGTTCGTCGCCCGCGTCTAGCACGCAGTCTCGGGGCCGCCACCCACGGGGTGCGCGGCCCCGCTGTTCGCGGCGCCCGAGCGGACGCCACGGGAAAGGACACCGCATGAGCACGAACGAGCTGAGTATCGCCGGCATGGGCGTGGCGCGAAGCGTCGTGTCCCAGATCGTGGCCAACGCCGCGGAGAAGGTCGAGGGCGTGGCGTCCATCTACGGACAGGACATCGCCAGTGGTCTCATCGCCATGCTGACCTCCAAGCCCCAGCCCACCACCGACGCCGTCGAGTGCGAGGTGGCCGCAGACGACTCGCTTGAGATCACCGTGCGCCTCGCCGTCTTCTTCGGCTACCCGTTCACCAAGCTCGCCGCCGAGGTGCGCGAGGCCGTGTCCGCCGCCGTCGACGCCCAGATCGGCGTCCGCGTGTCCAAGATCGACGTTTGCATCGACGAGCTCGTCTTCCCCAAGGAGTAGCCCCGTGCCCAGTTCCTTCCGCTTCGGCGGCCGCACGCTTGCCCGCTGCCAGGCCCTGCAGATCCTCTTCCAGGCCGAGGCCTGTGACCGCTCCGTCGATGACGTGCTGTCCGGCGACTACATCCTCTCGAAGGGCCCGCTCGACGAGTACGGCGAGCGCCTCGCCCGCGGCGTGGGCAGCCACCTGCCCGAGCTCGACGCGGTGCTCTCCGGCGCGGCACGCAACTGGAGTCTCTCGCGCATGTCGTCGACCGACCGCAATCTGCTGCGCCTTGCGCTCTACGAGCTGCTCTACGTGGACGAGGTGGAGGCGGCCGTCTCCATCTCCGAGTGCGTGGAGCTTGCGAAGGCCTTCGGTAGCTCGGACGAGTCGTCGCGCTTCGTGAACGGCGTCCTCGGGCGCATCCAGTCCGAGATCGAGGCCGGCGTCGATGTGGTCGAGGAGGGCCGCCGCCGCGAGGCCGAGGAGGCCGGCGAGCTTGCCGCCGCGGCGGACGCGGGCGAGGCCGAGGCGCTCGGGTATGTCCCCGAGGGGTCTGCGGACGAGGCCGACGCCGTTGCGACCGATGGCGATGGCGCCGACGCTACCAGTGGCGATATGGCCGAGGACGGCAACGGCGAGGACTTTGGCACTTCCGAGCAGGCTGGCGAGTAGCCGTGGCCGTCAAGCCCGACGCCTCCGGCTACGACAACTTCTCGGACGTCACCGCCCGCCTGGATGAGATCGTCTCGGCGGTGCGCAACAAGGACACCTCGCTCGAGCGCTCGCTCGACCTCTTTGACGAGGCCATCGCCCTGGGCACGCGTGCCGTCGACCTCGTCGACAAGGCCGCGTTCTCGCCCGAGGAGAAGGAGCGCCTCGTGTCCCCTCCGGAGGACGAGGAGGCCGGTCAGCAGGCCGACAAGTCTGCCGAAGGCGATGCATCGGGGCAGCAGTCTGCTGACAAGCTTGCCGAGGGCGACGCGGCGCAGAAGTCTGCCGACAAGCCTGCCGACTCCCAGGCCAGGTAGCCCATGGCCAGGCGCAGGCTCGACGAGGAGCTCGTGGCGCAGGGCTTCTTCCGCTCTACCTCGGACGCCATGCGCGCCGTTATGGCCGGTGACGTGTCCGGTCCCTCCATGCGCTACTCCTCCGCCGGCACACAGGTGCGTCCCGGCTGCGAGCTGCACGTTCGCGGCCAGCTGCCCTATGTGAGTCGCGGCGGCCTCAAGCTCGAGCGCGGCCTTGACGCGTTCGGCATGGACCCCGCCGGCCTGGCCTGCCTTGACGTGGGCTGCTCCACCGGCGGCTTCACCGATTGTCTGCTCTCGCGCGGCGCGGCGAGCGTCCTTTCCGTCGACGTGGGCTACGCGCAGTTCGACTGGTCGCTTCGCCAGGACGCGCGCGTGACGCTGCTTGAGCGTACCAACATCGTCGACGTGCCCACGCCCGAGCGCGAGGGCACGATCGACCTGGCCGTCTGCGACGTGTCGTTTACCTCCGTGTTGACCGTGCTGCCTGCGGTGATGCGCCTGCTGTGCGCGCAGGGCAGCTTCCTCGCCCTCGTGAAGCCGCAGTTCGAGGCGGCGCGCGACGAGGTGGGCGGGGGCGGTGTGGTGCGAGACGCTGCCGTGCGCCTGCGCGCGCTCGAGCGCGTGGCCGGCGCGTTTGCCGAGGCCGGTCTCGCGGTGCGCGGGGCGTGCGCGAGCCCCATTCACGGGGCCAAGGGCAACCATGAGTTCCTCCTCCTGGGCGTGCGCGGCGGTGAGCCCGTCGACGTGGACCTTCCGGCGATGGTCTCGGCCGACGCGTAGGGCCGGGGGTAACTTCGTCGTACCTCCCGGGCCACTTCCTGTGGGGCATTCCCTGCGGCCCTTCCTCGTGGCCACTCCCTGCGGGACGCTTCCCGTGGGCCCCTCCTTGCGGGTCGCTCCCCTCGGGCATCGAATTTATGTCCGGTATGGGTGCTACACTCTTCTCACGATTTGAGACGAGGCTCGCGCGGGGCGTGTCCCATGCGTGGGTCGGCTGCCATGGCCGGAGGGGGAGTGCGCGTGAGGGTCCTGCTTGTTCCCAACTATTCGAGGCCCGATGCGGTCCAGGCTGCGGCCACGCTCGAGGTGTGGCTCGGCCACGAGGGGGTCGAGGTCCTGTGGGCTCACGACAAGAGGCGCGAGCCCAACTGCACGTGCGATTCCGAGGGCTGCGTGCTCGTCGTGTCGCTCGGCGGGGACGGAACGCTCCTGCGCGCGGCGCGCATCGTGGGCTACCGCGAGATTCCCATCCTCGGCCTCTCCTTTGGCCACCTGGGCTTTCTCACGGGTGCCGGCTCGGACAAGATCGTCGAGGCGGTCACGAGCGCGCTTGCCGGCGAGATGCACCAGAGTCGTCGCGCCACCCTCGACGTGGGAGTCATGTTCGACTGCGGCGGCGGTCTCATGCGCGAGACGCACCACTTTGCCCTGAACGAGCTCGCGCTTACCCGCGGCGCCCTCGGCGACATGATCGAGTTTGACGTCTCGGTGTCCGACAACCACATCGACCGCCTGCGCGGCGACGGGTTCGTCGTCTCCACGGCAACGGGATCAACGGGCTATGCGCTCTCGTCGGGCGGTCCCATCGTTACGCCGGACTTCAACGGCATGGTCTGTGTGCCCATCGCGCCGCATACCATCCTCGCGCGCGCGTTCCTCACGTCGTCGTCGGACGTGGTAGAGCTCTCGCTCTCGCCGGAGCGCCCGGTCGAGCGCAGCGTCTTCGTGGATGGCCAGCTCGTCACGTGCCCCGAGGGCGGCCAGGCCGTGGGCTGCACCGTCAGGCGAGGTCCCGGCGACGTGGTGCTGCTCGACTCCGACGCCGGCAGCTTCTACGACTCGGTGTCGCGCGTGTTCTACGGCAACATGAGGAAGAAGCAATGAGCCGCAGGTCAGGTGGGGAGTGCCGACACGTGCCAGCTCCCTCGTCGCGGGAGGGATAGAAGCTTGTGATTGACGAGCTGCATGTCGAGAACGTCGCTCTCATCCGCGACGCCACCATACAGCCCGCGGCCGGCCTCACAGTGCTCACGGGCGAGACGGGCGCCGGCAAGACGGCGCTGCTCTCGGCCCTCAAGCTGCTCGTGGGCGAGCGCGCCGACGCCGGTGCCGTGCGCGAGGGAGCCGACCACCTGCTGGTGGAGGGGCGCGTGTTCCTCGGGCCCGGCGACGCCGACGGCCACGTGGTGCGCCGCCGCGTGGAGGCGGCGGGCCGCGGCCGCGTCGAGATTGACGGTCGCATGGCCAGTGTGCGCGAGCTTGCCGAGCAGGTGGGCGCCACCGTCGACCTCTGCGGCCAGCACGAGCACCAGCGGCTCCTCTCGGTGGGCACGCACGCGGGCATGCTCGACGCCTGGGCAGGCGAGCGTGCGGCCTCGGCGCTCGCGGCCTATCGCGACGCGCTTGCGGCGGCGAAGGCCGCGGCCGACGAGCTCGCGCGCGTCCGGGAGCTCGCGCAGTCCGGCACCGAGCGCCTCGAGCAGGCATCCTTCGAGCTCAGGCGCATCGATGAGGTGAACCCACAGGAGGGCGAGCTCGAGGAGCTTGAGGAGACCCTGCCGCGAGCCGAGCACGCCGAGGTGCTGCTCCGCGCCAGCGAGGGCGCGCGCGAGGCGGTTGCTGGCGACGGCGGCGCCACCGACGCGCTCTCGGGGGCCGTCCAGACCCTTCGCGAGGCCGCGCGCTACGACGACGCGCTCGGCTCGCTCGCCGACGCACTCGAGGGCTCGCTCATCGACATCGAGGACGTGGCCTCCCAGCTGCGCGACTATCGCGACGGCGTGGAGCTCGACCCGGAGGAGCTCGCCCGCATGCAGCAGCGCATGGCGTCGCTCCAGGGCCTCATGCGCGCCTTTGGCCCCACGATGGGCGACGTCCTTGCCCGTCGCGACCGCGCGCGAGAGGTGGTCGAGGCCGCCGGCGACTCCGGCGAGCGCGAGCGCAAGGCCAAGCGCGCCCAGGAGGCGGCCGAGACGGCGCTCGCCAAGGCGGCCGACGCGCTCGACGCCGTGCGCGCCAAGGCGGCCCCGCGCTTCGCCAAGGCCGTGACCGCGCAGATGGGCCGGCTCGAGATGGGTTCCGCCCAGCTCGAGGTCGCGCTCGAGCGGCTGCCGCGCGCCCAGTGGGGAGCCGCCGGCCCCAGCAAAGTCGAGCTCATGTACCGTCCCGGCGCCGGGCTCACGGCACGGCCCCTGCGCCGCATCGCCTCGGGCGGCGAGGTGAGCCGCGTGATGCTTGCCTGCAAGGTGGTCCTCGGCGAGGCCGACGGCGTGGACACGCTCGTCTTCGATGAGGTGGACGCCGGCGTGGGCGGCTCCACGGCCCGCGCGCTCGCGGCCGTGCTCGCAGACCTCGCCAAGACGCACCAGATCATCGTCGTGACGCACCTCGCGCAGGTGGCCGTCCAGGGCGAGCGCCACTACCTCGTGGCCAAGCATGCGGGCACGGGCGACGTGCCGGAGACCCAGCTTGCCGAGATCTCGGGTGATGCCCGCGTGGCTGAGATTGCCCGCATGCTCTCCGGCGATACGAGCGAGCTCTCCCTCGAGCACGCCCAGGCCCTGCTCGCCGAGGCTGGCTGGGCGTAGGGACCGGGCCGTGCAGCCGACGGGGATTGCCGGCACAAAATGGGGCGGGGCAGGCCCCGCGACCTGCCCCGCCCCGTCTGGCTCGTCCGCCTAGCTCGCCTTTGTTGGGGACGCTCTGTCCCCGCGGCGCCTAGCGCGCGTCGCTGCCCTCGCCGCCTTTCTTCGCGGCGATCATCTGCTCGAACATGCTCGCGCTCTCGCGGAAGTCGCTCGGCAGCACCACCGTGGAGCCCTTGCCATTGCGCGCAAAGTCGCTCATCATCTCGGTCCACTGCGTGAACATGAACAGCGCGTTCGCCTCGGTCTCCGAGACGCCGCTCTCCTGGATGGTGCCCAGCGAGTCCTTGATGCCCTGCGCGATGGCCTTGCGCTGGTTCGCGATGCCCTTGCCGCTCTCCTCCATGGCCTCTGCCTCGGCCTTTGCCTCGGTCACGCGCTTGATGCGGTCGGCCTCGGCGAGGTCCTGCGCGGCGGCCTTGGTGCGCTGCGCGGCGTTGATCTGGTTCATGGAGTCCTCGACCTCGCGCGGCAGGCCGATCTTTGTGATGAGGGTCGAGACCAGCTGGAAGCCGTAGCCCTCCATCTGGCTGGCGACGGTCTCGTTCACGTCGCGGGCGATGTCGTCCTTCTTGGCGAAGACCTCGTCGAGGGTGTAGACGGGGATGGCGCTGCGCAGCGCGTCGGTGAGGAAGTCGCGCATCTGCTCGGCGGGGTTCTGCAGCGTGTAGAAGCTCTTGTACACGCCCGACTCGGCCGCGTTGGCGCCGCGACGGCCGTCGACGCGGTACTGCGCCGAGATCTCGAGGTCAATCGTGACGTTGTCCTCGGTCTTCACGTCGACGTTGAAGCCGTTCTTCATGGTGCGCAGGCTGATGGTGGCCGCGCGGCGGTCGATGAACGGGATCATGACGTTGAAGCCGGCGTACACGATGCGGTTGAACTTGCCGAGCCGCTCGATGATGACCGCATGCTGCTGCTTCACCACGAAGAACGCCTGCGAGAGCAGCCATATCACGATGATGGCGATGACGACGGCGGGAATGAGACTGTTGAGGAATAGCATTGCGCTCCCTTCCTAGGAGGTCGTTGTCCTCAGTCTACCCGTCGGGTTGCGGGGCGAGCGGGGTGTGGGAGAGAGCTTACAGGGGGCTTAGGGTTTTTCGGCGGGCGGTCGGTGTGGGCCGCCTGCTGCCAGGCCTTTCGGCCTAGAGCTCGAGCAGCTGTCTGCTGGCGGCGGCGATGGCGCGAGCGACCTCCGGGCCGTGCAGCTCGCAGAGGGCGTCGAGCGCCTGGCGGAGCTCGCGTGCGAGCTTGCCGGGCCCGAGGGTCGCGCCCTGCCCGGTCGATGCGGGGAGGTCCGTCTCGAGCAGGAGGCGCTCGGGCGGGATCTGACGCGCGTACTCGCGCCCGCGGCGCGTGGCGAGCATGCGCGGTCCCACCGAGAAGCGGCAGCCCAGGCGGATGGCATGGGTGAGCTCGGGACTCGTGCCGGAGAACCAGTGGAGCACAGCGACGTTGCCGCAGGCGACGGTGTCGTGACGCTCGAGCGCGTCGAGCACGTCGGAGGCGGCGCGGACGGCATGGACCGAGAGCATGTGGCCACCGTCCCCGCAGGCGGCGAGCATGCGGTCGAGGGCGCGCAGCTGCGCGTCTCGCGTGGCGTCGCGGCCCCGTGCGTAGTCGAGGCCAACCTCGGCCACGTAGCGGCAGGTGGCTGCGAGCGAGGCCGCGCGCTCGACGTCCGCCTCGCCGCAGGTGCCGTCTGCCACCCACCAGGGGTGGAGGCCCACACCCACGCGCACGTTGGGGGCGCCGGCAAGCTCGGCTGCGACGCGCTCGTACTCGCCGGGTGTCACGGTGGCGCAAAGCGCGCCCACGCCCGCCGCATCCAGGTCTCGCGCGGCAGTGACGACATCCGGGAAGAACCCCAGGTGGCAGTGCATGTCGAAGAGTTCGTCCATCGTCCTCGCCTTTGCCACGCCCATGGCGGAGGCAGCCGTCGCGTCGGCCGGCTCTCGTGACGCCTCGGCCCAGAGGGTGCGGGTTGCCTCGCCCGGTTTCCACGTTCCGTTCGCAATCTTGGCGCGGAGGTCACGCGTCGCGAGGGCGTAGAGCGGCTCGTCTGCCGTGCGATGTGTCATGGTGCCTCCCTGCCCGCGCCCTGGGGTCGGGTGCCGTTGCCATTGTTATAACAAAAGGGTGCAATGCCAAGACGCGATTGTGGTGGATGATGGGGGAGGCCTCCGAACCGGGCGATTGGCGATGGCGGTCCGGCTCCGGGCAGGGAGGCGATGGCCGCCGTTTGGGGCAAGCCTGCAAAGGTACCCCGATGTGTCAGGAGGAATCTCATGCCAATCGGCGGCGAGGATGCGACCCGTGGCGTGTCCAATGACCAGCATCCAACCATTGTCGTCCGCGAGGCGGGTATGGCCGTCCGCGGGTGGAGGGCGGTAGCCGGAGGGCCAGGCACGCCCTGGCAGGGCGCCCCTCTCGTCCCACCGCGCCGGACCTCGACACCGTGGGTGGCGGCAACCTCAGCCTGCAGGTGCATCCCACGACCGGCTGCGCGCAGGACCGCTTTGGCATGGCCTACACGCAGGACGAGAGCTACTACATCCTCGACGCCTCGCCGGACTCCCACGTCTGCCTCGGCCTTCATGGGGGCGTGACGCGTGAGGGGTTCGAAGGTACCCTGAGGCGCGTCCAGGCGGGAGAGAGAGGGCCTTCGACGCCGAGCGCTGGAGCAACCGCATTCCCGCGTCGCGTCACGACCACGTGAGCATCCCCGCGGGCACCGTGCACTGCGGCGGCTCCGACACGCTTGACATCGAGACGGGCGTTCCCATCTACGAGCAGTACGCGCGCGACCGATCCTGGTTCGACTTCGTTGCCCGCCCCCAGCTCGCCTCCGTCGTCTGGTCCGATTGGGAGGTGGAGCCGGGTCTGGCCTGCGGTCCGATTGGGGACGGAGTCGGGCCTGGCCTGAGGTCCGATTGGGGACGGAGCCAGGTGGGGCCCCATCCAGCCGAGCCTCGCCGCTCAGGCCGTCCCGTCGAGGCCGAGGGCCTGCATCTGCCCCGTTCCCACTTGGGCCTCCCGCGCCCAGCGCCAGGGCTCGAAGCCGGTGAGCGCCCGGATGACGCGGCCGGCCACCATCTGCCCGGCGATCGGCGGCATGAACGATGCCGTTCCCAGGTTGGGGAGCCCCCCGTGCGACGAGCCCGCCACCGCGTGCGGCCGCACCGACTCCTCGGGGGAGTAGAGCACCTCGAGGTGGCGGATGCCGCGGCGCGCGCACTCCTTGCGCATGGTGCGCGAGAGGCGGCAGACGCGCGTCTTTCTCACGTCGGCGAACTGGAAGAGCTCGGGGTGCAGCTTGTTGGCCGCGCCCATGCTGCTCACGAGCGGGATGCGCGCGTCCCAGCAGAGCTTGGCGAGCGCGAGCTTCTGGCTCACGGTGTCGATGGCGTCGACCACGTAGTCGATGCGCCCCTGGCCGGTGACGGCTCCCGTCGCGTCGGTCTCGGCGCCCGCCCAGGCGAGCAACTCGGGCAGGTTGTCGCGCGTCACGAACTGGCAGCGGCACGCCACGTGGCAGCGCGGGTTGATCTGGCCCACCATCTCGCGCATCACGTCGACCTTGCGCCGGCCCACGGTGCACTCGAACGCGAGGGCCTGTCGGTTGAGGTTGCTCGGATCCACGACGTCGCGGTCTACGAGGTAGAGCTCGCCCACGAAGCCGCGTGCCAGGGCCTCGACGCACGAGGAGCCCACGCCGCCCAGGCCAAACACGAGCACGCGCGAGCCGGCGAGCGCGGTGAGGCCCTCGTCGCCATAGAGCGGCCGTAGGCGCGTGGTGATGTTGCCGTCCGGCCTGTCGGCGACGGTCGCATGGCCGAGCTCCGTGCCGTCTGCGGCCATGACGTCGGCCCTTTCGGCCTCGGAGGCGTCATGGCCGGGGCGCTCGTCCTCGATGTCGGGCGTGTGGGAGTCGGTTTCCGCGGGCATGGCGGTGTCGCGAGTCTGGGCCACGGGGTCTCCTGTCCTGTCGTTTCGATGTCACAATCCCTGAAAATCTGGTGCCACAGACCTTACCCATTGGCGGGGCCGCGCGAAAGGAGACCCGGAGTCTGCGCCCGGAGAAAAACTATTCCGTTATCTAGATTTTTGGTGCCATCCTCAAAGTAGCCTCTCCAGGGGCTCTGATAAAGCAGCAGGTAGATGGTGGTGCCACTTTTTGGCCAACGGGTCGCTACCCCAGAGGGGGCCAAGGGAATCTAGATAACGGAATAGTTTTGCTTGGAGGGGCTCGTCCGTCCGCGCCTTCGGGGGAATAAGGGCGCGGAACTGCCTTCTCGGTGCCCGTCGTCGTCAATTGGCGTGGCGAAACCGACTCATCGCGCGGCCGTGCTGGTAAGGTGGGCGTGACAGCCTCATGCGTCGCACCCAGCCCCAACCCCCCTCCGGCCCTCGGGAACGGTGTTGGGGAAGCTGCCGCCGCGCGCTTCTGGTGACAGGTCGCTGGGCTTCTTTTCTTTTTTGGAGGGTGATCGTTTGGCTACGCCGGGGTTTGTGCTTTCCCTGCGGGAGAAGGTCGGGCATGACCTGCTCATGCTCGTGGGGGTCACGGCGTTCGTGGAGGACGACGAGGGGCGCCTCCTCATGGGCAGACGGGCCGACACGGGGGAGTGGGCGCTCGTGTACGGCATCGCCGAACCGTTCGAGGAGCCGGCGCTGTCCGTGCGGCGCGAGGTCAAGGAGGAGACGGGCGTCGACTGCGTGGTCAGCGAGCTCGTGAGCGTGATGGCCCAGCACGAGGAGCACGTCTACGGTAACGGTGACCGCTGCCAGTTCGTCGACATCGCGTTTGCCTGCCGGCCCGACCCGTCCGGCAACTCCGAGCCCTTCGTGGGCGACGACGAGAGCCTGGCCGTGGGGTGGTTCTCGCCCGAGGAGCCTCCCCGCCCCCTCGCCCAGAGTACGGTGGAGCGCCTCGGGTGGCTGCGCCGCTATCGCGCGGGTGACGGTCACGCGATCTTCGAGCTGGGGTAGGCGGCCCGCCGCCCGCGGTGAGCGTATGAAGAACAGCGCATCGCCCAAGCGCGCGGGCGGCTCTAGTGCTAGGATGAATACCCCGTAGAGACTGTTGGTTCTTTTACGGGAAAGCGCAGGTACAACCACATGACCAAGCATATCTTCGTCACTGGCGGCGTCGTCTCGTCCCTCGGCAAGGGCATCACGGCTGCCTCGCTGGGGCGCCTTCTCAAGTCGCGCGGCTACAAGGTCATGATGCAGAAGGCCGATCCCTATCTCAACGTCGACCCGGGCACCATGAGCCCGTTCCAGCACGGCGAGGTCTTCGTCACCGAGGACGGCTACGAGAGCGACCTCGACCTCGGCCACTACGAGCGCTTCATCGACGAGAACCTCACCCGCAACTCCAACTTCACCACCGGTGCCATCTACCAGAGCCTCATCGCCCGCGAGCGCCGCGGCGACTTCCTCGGCGGCACGGTGCAGGTCATCCCGCACGTCACCAACGCCATCAAGGAGCGCTTCCGCCGCATCGAGGAGCAGACCGGCGCCGACGTGGTGATCACCGAGCTGGGCGGCACCATCGGCGACATCGAGAGCCAGCCGTTCCTCGAGGCCATGCGCCAGTTCCGCCGCGACAAGGGCTCGCACGACGTGTGCTTCATCCACGTGTCGCTCGTGCCCTACATCGCTGCCGCCCACGAGGTCAAGACCAAGCCCACGCAGCACTCCGTGAAGGAGCTGCGCGCCCTCGGCATCCAGCCCGACTTCATCGTCTGCCGCTCCGGCCACGAGGTGGAGGAGTCCATCCGCGCCAAGATTGCGAGCTTCTGCGACGTCGACGCCGACCACGTCTTCGAGAACTCCGACTGCCCCTCGATCTACGACGTACCCAAGCACCTCGCCGATCAGGGCTTCGACCTCAAAGTCTGCGAGCGCCTCGGCCTCGACCCGCGCACGAGCGACATGAGCGAGTGGTACGGCTTCACCGACCGCATGCACGCAGCCAACGCCAAGGACGACGTGACCAACATCGCCGTGGTGGGCAAGTACACGCAGCTCCCCGATGCCTACCTCTCCGTCATCGAGGCGCTCCACCACTCGGGCGTGGCCTTTGGCCGCCACGTCAACATCGAGCTCGTCGATGGCGAGAACCTCGACGAGTCCGACGTCGAGCAGGTCCTGGGCCGCGCCGACGGCATCCTGGTGCCGGGCGGCTTTGGCATCCGCGGCCTGGAGGGCAAGATTCTGGCCGCCCACCGCGCCCGCACCAAGAAGGTGCCGTTCCTCGGCATCTGCCTGGGCCTGCAGGTCGCCGTGTGCGAGTACGCCCGCAACGTCGCCGACATGCCCGGCGCCAGCTCCACCGAGTTCGTGCCCGACTGCGAGTACCCGGTGATCGACCTCATGCCCGACCAGGAGGACGTCACCGCCAAGGGCGGCACCATGCGCCTCGGTGCCTACCCCTGCAAGGTGGCCGACGACACGCTGGCCCGTGAGGCCTATGGCGAGAGCCTCGTCTACGAGCGTCATCGTCACCGCTACGAGGTCAACAACACCTTCCGCGAGCGCCTGCAGCAGGCGGGTCTGCGCGTCTCGGGCGTCTCGCCGGACGACCGCCTCGTCGAGATGGTCGAGCTTCCCGAGGACGTGCACCCCTGGTTCGTCGCGGCGCAGTTCCACCCCGAGTTCAAGAGCCGCCCGACGCGCCCGCAGCCGCTGTTCCGCGAGTTCGTGCGCGCCTCGATCGCCCACCACGAGGGCGTCGACCGCCACGAGGTGACGCCGGAGGCCTAAGCCCGGTCGGCTGGGCCTTCCCAAGGCCTCGTCCCTCGCAACGCCGAGCTTGACATAATCGCGTTAGAATACCGTCGCCCCGTCTGCCGGGGCGACGGTTCTTGTTTTGCGACGCGGCCTGCGCGGCCGCTGGCTGGGGAGATAGGTCTGCGGTGGATCTGGTGCATGCGCTCAAGGAGTACCTCAACTACGTCTCGGTCGAGCGTGGGTGCTCGAGAAACACCGTGCTTGCCTATGGGCGCGACCTGCGAAGCTACGTCCTCGGGCTCAGGGACGAGGGCATCACGCTGCCCGACCAGGTGACGCGTGACCGCATCGAGGGCCACGTGAGCCACCTTCGCGCGAGCGGGCTCTCCATCGCGAGTGTCGAGCGCGCCATCTCCGCCATCAAGGGATTCCACCGCTTCATGGTGGCCGAGCGCATCACCACGGCGCACCCCGCGGCCGACCTGCCGCTTCCCAAGAAGCCCTCGCGCCTGCCGGACGTCATCGGCCGCGAGCAGGCGGCGGCCCTCCTCGACCAGCCCTTTCCCAAGACCCCCGCGGGCCAGCGCGACCACGCGATCCTCGAGGTGCTCTACGGCTGCGGCCTGCGCGTCTCCGAGCTCTGCGGGCTGGACCTTCGCCGTGTCATGCTCGACGAGCAGGTTCTGCGCGTGGTGGGCAAGGGCGACAAGGAGCGGGTGGTGCCCATCGTGGGTACGGCCGCTGCCACGTTGGCCGACTATCTGGAGAACTGGCGGTCGGGTCTTGTGAGCCCACTCGTCTCGAATTCGGCGGTGTTTCTCAACAACCGCGGGCGTCGCCTGTCGCGTCAGAGCGTGCACACGCTCGTGGCGAAGGCTGGCGCGGTGGTGGGCATCGACGGGCTGCACCCGCATACGCTGCGTCACAGCTTCGCGACGCACATGCTGGAGGGCGGCGCCGACCTGCGCATCGTGCAGGAGCTGTTGGGCCACGCCGACATCTCCACGACGCAGCTCTACACGCACCTCGACCGCTCGCACCTGCGCGAGGTCTACCTCGAGGCGCACCCCCGCGCGCACTCGTAGCCGCGCGGGCGCATGCCGGCGTCGCGCTTCCCGTCACCAGCGGTGGCCACAGGTGCATCTACCAGCGACAATGCAGGACACGACAGCCGTGAGCTGCGCCTTCACAGGTTCGACAAAAGCTTGAGGGTTGGTCGAGACTTTTTAGAGGCCTTAACTGATGCTAACCTGGCCGCTCCTCTCAGCCCCTGCCCCAACGTTGTGTGGCACAAACGGATGTTCCCACAAGCTCTGGGGACACCTGCCTCCCGCCCAGTCGCTGCTGAGTGCCGCTGAGGGGAAGCTAGGGGCAAATAGTCGGATTTAGGGTTGCTCAGTCACACCCAGGGCCCTAATATTCTTGTACGCGGAAGCGGAGGTTGGCGTCCGTTCGCGCGACCGGGAGGTCACGGGCGCGACGGCCGAGAGGCCACGCGTCGGCGACCAGACGTCGCAACGGATGCCCTACCAACCGTGGAGGCGCCGCGCACCAGCGGGGAAGGCCAGACCGGGACGCCGGTCGCGACCGTTCGCGAGAGGGAGTGAACAGATGTACCTGACGGGCTCCAAGACCGTTTCCATGGACGCCCAGGGGCGCATCACCCTTCCTGCGGACTATCGCGACGACTTCAAGCAGGCCGGCAACAAGGTCTGCCTCATCCTCGTCAAGGGCGCGCTGTGGGGCTTCACCCCCGAGGGGCACGAGGAGTGGGTCAAGAGCTGCTTTCCCAACGGCTTCAACCCGCTGAGCAAGAGGGACAAGGCACTGCGCCTGGCGCTCAACGCCAAGACGGTCACGGTCGACATCGACAAGGCCGGCCGCGTGGCGCTTGGCAAGATGCCCGAGTCCGACCTTGCGAAGGCCAACCTCGGCCGCGAGGTCGTCGTCGTGGGCGACGCGGACCACTTTGCCGTGTGGAACGCGGAGAAGTGGGCCGAGAAGCAGGCAGAGCTCGAGGTTGACCTCGACGCGCTGCTCGACGGCGAGGACTAGCGAGGGGTGAGGCGTTTGACAGACGAATATCGGCACGTACCCGTGATGCTCGCGGAGGTCCTGCAGGAGCTCGACCCCCAGTCGGGAGACGTCGTCTGCGACTGCACCCTGGGAGGGGCCGGTCACACGGTCGAGCTCGCCAAGCGGGTGGCCCCCACGGGCCTCTCCATCGGCATCGACCAGGACGACATGGCGCTTGCCGCCGCCACCGAGCGCTTCGAGCGCGAGGTCCCAGACGGCCGGCACCTGTTCATCAAGGGCAACTTCGGCGACCTGGACAACCTCCTCGTCAAGGCCGAGGTGCCCGGCGTGGACTGCTTCCTGTTCGACCTCGGCGTCTCGTCACCGCAGCTTGACATCCCCGAGAGGGGCTTCTCGTATAACGAGGACGCGCCCCTCGACATGAGAATGGATCCGGGAACACACACCCAAACCGCAGCAGAGGTCATCAACACCTACACCGAAGCCGACCTCGCCCGGATCCTATCCGTCTACGGTGACGAGCGCTTCGCCCGTCGCATTGCCGCCGAGGTGTGCCGCCGTCGCGAGAAGGCGCCCATCGAGACGACCTTCGAGCTGGTGGACGCCGTCAAGGCGGCCATTCCGGCGGCCGCCCGCCGCCACGGCGGGCACCCGGCGCGCAAGACCTTCCAGGCCCTGCGCATCGAGGTGAACCACGAGCTTGATGTGCTCGAGCGGGGGCTCGAGGCGGCCGTTCGCTGGGCCAACCCCGGCGGGCGCATCGCCGTCATCAGCTACCACTCGCTCGAGGACCGCATCGTGAAGCACCTCTTCGGGAAGCTGTCACAGGGCTGCACCTGCCCGCCGGACCTCCCGGTGTGCGTGTGCGGACACGTGCCGATCATCCGCGTCAGGACCAAGAGGCCACTCGAGGCCGGCGCGGAGGAGCTCGGGCGCAACCCGCGCGCCCGCAGCGCCAAGACGCGTGTCGCCGTCAAGCTCGACGCGTGAGAACCCGGGCGGAACCCGCCCACCAAAGTGGCATCGCCGGCCGCAAGGCCGTCAATGCATAGCACGCACCAGACACGAGGCACCATCGCACCACACTCACGCCACCAACGCACGCAAACGCAGCTCAAACGAACCACCACCGCAACAGGAACGAGACGTGTCAGCCCCAGGCCGCGCGACGAGCGCGGCCGGGTCCGGCGCGCGCCACCAACGACTCAGCTCAGGGATGATCAATGATGTACACGGGTTCCGAGGCATATCGCCTCGACGCCTCCGAGGGGGCGCTCAACCAGCGGCGCGCCCGACCCTCGTTCGAGGTTGTCGAGGGCGCGGGCCTCGATGCCCAGGTCCGTCGCGGGGTCTCGGCGAGCTTCCTCGCCCGCATCCGCATCGCGGCGGTCGTCGCCGTCATCCTTGCCGTCATCGGCCTCGCCCGCGTGGGCGTGTTCGCCGCGACCGTCTCGGTGCTCTCCGAGAACACCACGATGCGCAGCGACCTCAAGGAGGCCCGCTCCACCGAGGATGAGCTCAAGATCGAGCGTTCCGTGCTCTCGAGTAGCTCGCGCATCGACCGCATCGCCACGCAGAACTATGGCATGGTCCGCGCCGACTCCACCGAGCAGATGAGCGCCTGCTCCGCGGCCGCTGCCGCGTCCGACTCGAGCGCGTCCGACGAGGGCTCCGACCAGGCCGCCTCTGACCAGGCCACCTCCGGCGACTCGTCGAGCGACGCCTCCGACCAGGCCGCCTCCTCCGACCAGTCCGCCGCCGCGAGTGACGCCTCCGGCCAGGCCCAGACCTCCGGCGACAAGATCGACGAGGGCGCCCTCACCCAGGGCGACGGCTCCACCGCCGGTGCCAATGCGGTTGACGTGGACTCCCTGCTCTAGCGCCTTGCGCGACCGCGAGCGCGAGTAGACTGGGTAGCCATGAGTTCCCGAGACAGAAGACAGAGCACAGCTGACAGGGGTGCGCGTCGCCGGCGTGGCACCTCGTCATATGACGAGGCCCTGCGCGGCCAGGAGCGCGAGCGCCACCGCCGGGGCGGCCGCACAGCCCCCAAGAGCCGCCTTCCGCTCCCCCCGCTCGTGTGCGTGCTCTTTGCCCTCGTGGTCGGCAGGCTCGTGTGGCTGCAGGTCATCGACGCGCAGAGCCTCTCGGACAAGGCGCAGTCGGTCGCCACGAGCTCGGTGACGCTCACGGCCAAGCGCGGCACCATCTACGACCGCAACGGCAACGTGCTGGCCACGAGCGTGGAGTGCCGCACCCTCTACTGCAACCCCAAGGCCATCACCGACAAGAACGCCGTCGCGGCCGTCCTGGCCGACAAGCTGGGCGGCAGCGCGAGCGACTACCTCGAGACGCTCTCGCAGACCACCACCTTCGCCTACCTCAAGCGCCAGGTCGACACCGACGTGGCCACGTCGGTCACCTCCGAGCTGGCCCAAAAGAAGATCGAGGGTGTCTACACCCTGCCTGACGTCAAGCGCGTCTACCCCTATGGCGCGGTCGGCGGCCAGGTGCTCGGGTTCCTCGGCACGGACGGCCACGGCCTCTCGGGCCTGGAGCTTCAGTACGACAGCGAGCTCTCCGGCACCGACGGCGAGATGGTCATGGAGCGCGGCCTCGACGGCACGCCCGTGGCCGGCGGCGCGTCCCAGATCCAGGAGGCCAAGGACGGCACCGACATCGTGAGCTCGCTCGACATCAACGTGCAGCAGGTGGCCGAGGAGCAGCTCACGGCCGCCGTGGCCGACGCCAAGGCCGTCTCGGGCAACGTCATGGTGACCGACCCCGCCACCGGCGAGGTCATCGCCGCCTGCTCGCTGCCGCTCTTCGACCCCACCGACACCTCAGCGCTCACCAACGACGCGCTCAAGCTCACGAGCGTCTCTGACTCCTACGAGCCGGGCTCCACGTTCAAGATCTTGACCATGGCCATCGGCTACGACACCGGCACCATCACCAGGAACTCGACCTTCACCGTGCCGGCCAAGGTCAAGGTGGGCGACGACATGGTCTCCGACGACGACGGCCGCGACACCACCATGGACATGACCCCCACCGAGATCATGCGCCGCTCGTCCAACGCGGGCGCGGCCACGGTGGGCATGACCATCGGCGCCGACAAGTTCGCGGCCGGGCTCGAGAAGCTCGGCATCGGCTCCACCACGGGTATCGACTTCCCGGGCGAGGCGCCGGGCATCGTGACGCCGCGCGACCAGTACACCGGCGCGAGTGTGGGTTCGATGTCGTTCGGCCAGGGCATCGCCTTCCCGAGCGTGCAACTCGTGCGCGCGGTGGGGGCCGTTGCCAACGGCGGCGTGCTCACCACGCCGCACTTCCTCGTGCAGAAGGGCGCCGAGAAGGAGGACTGGGGCGAGGGCTCCCAGGCCATCTCGGCAGAGGCGGCCGCCGCCGTCACCGACGACATGCGCGTCGTGGTCCAGGACGGCACGGGCAAGAAGGCCAAGGTGGATGGCTACGACATCGTGGGCAAGACCGGCACGGGCGAGCAGGCCTCCACGACCGGCGGCTACCAGGAGAACCACTTCCTGAGCTCGTTCGTGGGATTCAACGCCGGAAGCGACCAGAAGGTGCTCTGCTACGTGGGCATCTACGGCACGGCGCAGCACGGAAGCACCGCGGCCGCCCCGGTCTTCTCGGCTATCATGGGTGAGGCACTTACGGACCTCGGCGTGCAGCCCACCTCGTAGCGGGCCGCGCCAGAAGGAGCTGTCGCATGATCTGTTGTTCTGTCTCAGACATCGTCGCGGCCACCGGCTGCGCGCTCGTCTCGGGCTCCGGTGACACGCGCGTCTCGGGCGTCGCGATCGACTCGAGGAAGGTCGCCCGAGGCGGGCTCTTCGTCGCCTTCGGCGGCGAGCGCGTCGACGGCAACGACTTCGCGCCCAAGGCGCTCGAGGCGGGCGCGGCGGCCGTCGTGCTCACGCGCGAGCCAGGCGAGGCCCTGCTCTCCCAGGCCGCCCAGGCCGGCGCCGCCGTACTTCGCGCCGACGCCGACGACGCCGGCGAGCTCATGCTGCGCCTCGCTGCGTGGTGGCGCGCGCGGCAGGACTGGTGCGTCGTGGGCGTGACGGGTTCGGTGGGCAAGACCACCACCAAGGACATGCTCAAGGCAGCCCTCGCCACCCGCTTCAAGGTCCACGCCACGGCCGGCAACTACAACAACCTCATCGGCGTGCCCATCACGCTGCTCGAGGCTCCCGCTGACGCACAGGTGCTCGTGGTGGAGATGGGCATGAACCATCCCCACGAGATCGAGCGGCTCGCCGAGGTGGCGCGTCCGCGCGTGGCCGTCACCACCAACGTGGGCACGAGCCACATCGGGCTCCTCGGCTCGCGCGAGAACATCGCCCGCGCCAAGGGCGAGATCGTGGCGCCGCTCGCGCAGGCGCCCGAGAGCTCCGTGGCGCCCGAGCCGCGCCTGTTCCTCACGGCCGGCAACGACTTCACGCCCTTCATTGAGCGCGAGTTCGCCAAGCCCGCCGGCGTGCCGGTCACGCTCGTGGGCGCGGGGGAGGGCAGCTCGCTTGCGGCCGAGGGCGTCGAGCTCGACGACGAGGCGCGCCCGAGCTTCTGGGTGCGCGTACTCGGCGACCTGGGCCAGGCGTTCGCGGGCGACGAGTTCCGCGAGACGCTCTCGCTCACGGGCACCCAGGTGGTGCCTGATTTCCTGCTCGCCCTCGCCGTGGCCCTGCACCTGGGTGCCTCGAAGGACGACTGCGCCCGCGCCCTCGCGGCGCTCGCACCCACGCATATGCGCACCGAGGTGGTGCGCGCGGCCTGCGGCTGCCGTGTCATCGACGACTCCTACAACGCGAGCCCCGACTCCACGGCCGCCGCGCTCGATGCGCTCTCGGAGATGGGCCTCGCCGAGGGCGGGCGCCGCATCGCCGTGCTCGGCGAAATCGGCGAGCTGGGAGACGAGCAGGACCGCCTCCACGAGCTCGTGGGCGCCTACGCGGCCGCCAAGCCGCTCGACATGCTCGTGATCGTGGGCACCGAGCGCGCCGCCCACATCGAGCGCGCGGCCCGGCTCATGGGCTTCTCCGAGGACAAGATCGTGCACGTGGCCGACGTCGACGCGCTCACGGACGTGCTCGCGCCCGTGCTCGCCCCCGACGACCTCGTGCTCGTCAAGGCGTCGCGCGCCGCGGAGCTCGACCGATTCGTGAAGGCGGTGAGGGGCTAGCATGCTGACCCAGCTGCTCGCGGTGGGCCGTTACCCCACCTACCAGGTGTTCGTTGCCGTGTTCGTGGCCGGCATCATCACGGCCATCTTCCTGAACCCGTTCATCAAGCTCATGCGCAAGGACGGCATCGGCCAGCAGGTGCGCGCCGACGGCCCCCAGACGCACCTCGTGAAGCAGGGCACGCCCACCATGGGCGGCGTCGTGATGCTGCTCGGCGCGCTCGCCACCTGCGTCCTGTTCGCCAACTGGACGCCCGACCTCATCCTCTGCGTCTGCGCCACCGTGGCCACGGGCCTCCTGGGCCTGCTCGACGACGTGGAGAGCGTGAGCCACGGCCGCTCGCTCGGCCTCACGCCCTCGCAGAAGATGGTGGGCCTCATCGCCATCTCTGTGGCGTTCTGCCTGCTCGCGGTGAACTGGGTGGGCATCCTGCCCGTCATCCGCTTCCCGGGTGGCCTCACGGTCGACCTCGGGGTGCTCACCACCACGATCGCGGGCGTGCAGGTGCCCTGGCTCTACATCTTCTTCGTGTTCCTGCTGCTCGCGGGCCTCTCCAACGCCGTCAACCTCACCGACGGCCTCGACGGCCTCTCGAGCGGTACGGTGCTCGTGGTGATGCTCGCCATGGCGATGGTGGCCTTCAGCTACGACGAGATCAACCTCGCGGTCTTTGCCGGCGCGTGCGGTGGTGCCTGCATCGGGTTCCTCTGGCACAACTGCTATCCGGCGTCGATCTTCATGGGAGACACCGGCTCGCTTGCGCTCGGCGCCGGCTTCGCGGCCCTGGCCGTGCTCACCAAGACCGAGGTGACGTCGCTCGTCATGGGCGGCATCTTCATCGTCGAGGCGGTCTCGGTGATCCTCCAGGTGCTGAGCTTCCACTTCACGGGCAAGCGCATCTTCCTCATGGCGCCCCTGCACCACCACTTCGAGAAGAAGGGCTGGAGCGAGACGAAGGTCGTCATCAGGTTCTGGATCGTGAGCGCCATGTTCGCCGCCATCGGCTTCGCGCTCTACTTCCAGCTGAGGTAGCAGACGGATTCGCGGCGCGCCGGCAGGTTGGCGCCGCCAAGGGGGGACGGCAATGGGTGAGACAGAGCGTCGGGACTACGGCGACGTGCTCGTGCTGGGCCTGGGCAAGACGGGCCAGGCCGTGGCGGAGTACCTCCTGAGCGACGCCTGCGCGGGTCGCGTGGGCTCGGTCACGGTCTATGGCGGCGCCTCGAGCAAGCCGGGCGAGGCCGTGTCCGCGCTCGAGCGGGCCGGCGCGCACGTGGTGCTGGGCACCGAGGACGTCGAGGGGCACTTCGACACCTGCATCTCGAGCCCGGGCATCTCCGAGTTCTCCGACTTCTACAAGGCCGCCGCGGCTGCGAGCGACGTCATCTTCGGTGAGCCCGAGCTGGCGTGGCGCGAGAGCCCCGAGCGCTGGGTGGGCATCACGGGCACCAACGGCAAGACCACCACAACCACCCTCACGCGCGACCTGTTGCGCGCGGGCGGCTACGCGGCCGAGGCCGTGGGCAACATCGGGCGCATGGCCATCGGCGAGGTGGCGCGGCGCCGCGCGGGCGAGTGGCTCGTGGCCGAGCTCTCGAGCTTCCAGCTGGCCGGCTCGCGCAGGCTGCATCCGCGTGTGGCGGTGCTGCTCAACGTCACGCCCGACCATCTGGCCTGGCACAAGACGATGGAGAACTACGCCGCCGCCAAGGAGCGGATCTTCGCCAACCTGGACGCAGGCGACCTCGCCGTCGTCTCTGACGGCGACGCCTATTGCCGCGCCATCGCGGACAGGCTCGAGGCGCGCGGGCTTCGCGTGTGCCGCTTGCTTGCCCCGGGCGAGGGCCCCGCGGCCGACGCCGCCTGCGCGGCCTGGGAGGCCGAGGGCGGCAGGCTCGTCGTGCGCCTCGACGGCACCGACGTCGAGCTCCTCGCCAAGGACGAGCTCGAGATCAAGGGCGAGCACAACGTGGAGAACGCGCTCGCGGCCTCTGCCGCCGCACTTGCCTGCGGCGTCGACGCGGCGCGCGTGCGCGAGGGGCTTCGCGCCTTCCGCCCGCTCGAGCACCGCATCGAGCCGTGCGGCGAGGCGGCGGGCGTGCGCTTCGTGGACGACTCCAAGGCCACCAACACCGACGCCGTCTCCAAGGCGCTCACGGCGTTTGCCCCGGGCAGCGTCGTGATCCTGCTCGGTGGCCACGACAAGGGCACCGACCTCGGTCCCATGGCGGCCGACGTGGCGCGCGACGCTCGCGTGGCCGTGTGCTTCGGCGAGGCTGGTCCCCGCATCGCGGCGGCCCTTCGCGAGCAGGGCGGCACGCTCGAGGTCCTCGAGGCGATGCACCTTGAGCAGGCGCTCGACGCAGGCATCGCGGCGGCCCGCCCGGGCAACGTCGTGCTGCTCTCGCCCGCGTGCTCGTCGTTCGACGAGTTCGGCGGCTTCGAGGAGCGCGGCGAGGTCTTCAAGCGCCTCGTCGCCGACCGTATCGCCAAGGCGGCCCGTTCGTGACGGCCCGCTCGGCCATGGCGGTGACGGACGGCATGGGCGGCGGCATCGGGAGGCTTCGCGGGCGCGCGTCTGCCTCCGACGGCGCGCCCGGCCGCGGCTCGGTGCTGGGCGTGCCGGCGCGCATCATGACGCCCCGGCTCGTGCTCATCGCCTCCACGCTCATACTCGTGTGCCTCGGCGTCGTCATGATCTTCTCGGCCTCATCGGTCGAGGCCATCTCCGAGATGGGCGATGCCGCCTACTACGTCAAGCGCCAGGTGGGCTTCGTGGGCGTGGGACTCGTGCTTGCCCTCATGTGCGCCAAGGTCGACTACCACCGGCTTGTGGGCGGTCTCTTCGCTCCGGTGTGGGCGTTCACCATCCTGTTGCTGCTTGCCGTCCTCTTTCTGGGCGACGAGACCAACGGGGCCACGCGCTGGGTGATGATTGGCCCCTTTAGACTGCAGCCCTCCGAGTTCGCGAAGGTCACACTCGCGCTGGCCGCCGCAAAGGTGGCCGACGAGCACTTCGCCGAGCAGTCCACCGACGACGTGACGGCCGTCCTGCGCGCGGTCGTCTTCCTGGGCATCCCCTTGGGACTCATCTTCATCCAGCCCGACAAGGGCACGACGGGTATCATCTTCGTGATGGTGCTTGCGGTGGTTGCCGCGGCGGGGGTCGACATGAAGCCGCTCATGAAGCTCGCCCTGCTCGCCCTCGTTGTTGGCCTCATCATCTCGCTCACCGACGAGTATTCGCGCCAGCGCATCCTCACGGTGCTTGACCCTTGGGCCGACCAGTATAAAAACGGCTACCAGCTCACGCGCGGCTTCATGGCGTTCGGCTCGGGCGGGCTTCTCGGCAAGGGCCTCGGCATGAGCCGCATGAAGTACTCCTACCTGCCCGAGGCGCACAACGACTTCATCTTCGCCATAGTCGGCGAGGAGCTGGGGCTTGTGGGGACGCTCACCGTGGTGGCGCTCTTCGCCGTGTTCGTGTGGGCGGTGCTGCAGGTGGCGAGAAACGCCTCCGACTTCTCGGGCAGGGCCGTGGCAGTGGCCGTGGCCACGCTCGTCGCCACACAGTTCTTCCTGAACGCGATGGGCGTGCTGGGGCTCTTCGCACTGTCGGGCAAGCCCATGCCGTTTCTCTCCTACGGCGGCTCGTCGATCATGAGCTGCCTCATGCTCGTGGGCCTTGCGGTGAACGTGTCGCTCAACTCGAGCCTTCCCGAGACGGTTCACGACGCACGCCGCCGCGCCATGACGCTTGCCGACGAGGAGGACACGGGCGTGGGCGAGCCGCACGTGCACGCGGGCACGCATGGCGCGGGCGCGCTGCCGCTCCGTGCCGCGACCATGCGCTCCGTGCCGCTCGCGAGCCCGGAGGAGGCGCGACGCGGGCTTCGCCTCGTGGACGGTGGCGTTGCGGGCGACTCCGGTCGCGGTGCATCCGGGCGGGGAGCCGCCGACGGGCACGGGCGCATCGATCTTGGGCCGAGCGCGTCTGAGCGCCTGCGGCCGAGCTCCGGCCCGACGGTGCGCTCCGGCTCCCGGTCTGCATCGTCCGGGCGAGCCAGGCGCGCGGGTGGCTCGGGTGGCTCGGGCCGGTCCGGTTCTGTGGGGTTCTCGAACGGTGGCGCCTCGTCGCGCCCGAGGAGGAGGGGCTAGCATGGCAGGTTCTCTCGAGGTGGCTGTCGCGGCCGGCGGAACGGCCGGCCACATTAACCCGGCGCTCGCGCTTGCCGAGGAGCTGCGCTCGCGCGGCCACCACGTCACGTTCTATGGCCGACCCAGCAAGCTCGAGGGCCGGCTCGTGCCGGCGGCGGGCTTCGAGCTCGTGCCCGTCGAGGTCACGGGCTTCGACCGCTCGCGTCCCTGGACGGCCGTGACCTCAATCGCGCGCGTGGCCGCGGCCGAGCGCGCGCTGGGCCGTCGCTTCAAGGCCGAGGGCGCCCCCGACGTGGCCATCGGCTTTGGTGCCTACGTCGAGGTGCCGCTGCTCCAGTGGTGCAAGTCGCACGGCGTGCCCTACCTCCTGCACGAGCAGAACTCCGTGCCGGGCCTCGCCAACAAGATGATGGCCGACCACGCCGCGTGCGTCTGCATCTCGGTGCCCGCCGCCGAGCGCGCCTTCGAGCGCAAAGGCGGTTCCACCGGGCACGTGGTCCTCACCGGGAACCCCGTGCGCGCGAGTGTCATCAATGCGAGCGGTGAGGCTGGGCGCGAGTCGCTCGGCATCCCGGCCGACGCCACGATGCTGCTCGTGTTCGGCGGCTCGCTCGGCGCCAAGACCATCAACGAGGGCATGGCTGAGCTCAAGGGTCGCCTCCTTGGCATCGACGGGCTTTACGTGGTGCACTCCACCGGCAAGGACGGCTTTGACGCCACGGTCGACGCGCTGGCCCTCACGCCCGAGGAGCAGAAGCGTTGGCGCGTGATGCCCTACATCGACAACATGGGAGACGTGCTCGCCGCGACCGACCTCGTGCTCTCGCGCGCCGGCGCCTCGAGCATCGCCGAGATCACGGCGCTTGGGGTGCCCTCCGTGCTCGTGCCGTACCCCTTCGCGACGGCCGACCACCAGACCACCAACGCCCGCTACCTCACGGACGCCGGCGCCGCCGTGCTGTTCAAGGACGACGAGGTCAAGGGCGAGCGGTTCGCCGACGAGCTCGTGGGCCTTCTCGAGGAGCCCGGGCGCAGGACCGCCATGCGCGCCGCTGCCGCGGGCCTCGCCCAGGACAAGGCCGCCGCAAAGCTTGCCGACCAGATCGAGGCTGTCGTCCGGTAGCCCCCCGGTCCGAGCCGCCGTCCCAGAGCATTGATTCGGGCTGCCAGTCCGAGCCGCCGTCCCAAGCTGCTGGTCCGGGCCTCCGGTCCAAAAACGCTCCACTCGCAACCCAGGAATTCGCGAGCGTAGCAGTTTCGGACACACGGCCCCACAAAACCCCAGTTGGCGGAGAGTCGCGTGTCCAAAAACGCTACAGTCGCCGGTTGAGAACTCGCGAACGTAGCAGTTTCGGACAGGAGGTCTCGTAAAACCCCAGCTGGCGGAGAGTCGCGTGTCCAAAAATGCTACGCTCGCGGAATGGCTAGCTGCTCGGGACTACGCCGATGGCCCGTTCGTACCCTGGGGATACACGCCGTAGGCGGCGAGCCTTCTCTTGATGAGGTCCTTGTCGTAGACGTCCTTGCCCGAGATGCGCACGACGGGAATGCCGTGCGCCGTGACCCTCGCCTCCCGCTGGCGCTCGCGCATCATCATCTCGACGCTGTCGATGCCCTCGGCCTCGGCCAGCCGCTCGTACTTGACGCGCCCGTCGACCTCAAGCGCCACCAGCCTGCCGGCGGAGTCCCTGAGCACGATGTCGAGGCGGTGCGTCCTGCCCGGTGCCTCGAGGTCCTCGACGACAAGCTGCAGGTTATAGATCTCGTAGCCAAGCTCTATGAGGGTGCCCCGCGCGGCCGACTCGCCGCCGCTCTCCGCCCTGGGGTCCGCGAGCGCCACGACGCGCCGTGAGCGGGCCACGCCCCTCGAGCCGGGACGGCCCGCGAGGTGCACCTCCAGCTGCTCCCTCGTCACGATGCCCGACCTGAGCGCGGAGTCCGCGATTGCCAGGGCGTCGGGGAGCGGGTAGGCGGCGGCGCAGTCGCAGACGGTGCGCACGGGAGACGTCGCCTGCACGCCGTCGAAGACGTCCCACTCCAGGGCATCGCAGCGATGGTGGACGAGCCCCGGCCCGGGCCTGCCGCCGCCGCGAGAGTGCGTGACGAAGTGGATGGGGCTCGCGATGCGGTAGGGGACGCCCATGCCGTGGACGAGCGCGGCGCTCGCGTGCGAGATGACCCAGCTCCTATGCCGAAGCGACAGCGTGCGGGCCATGTGGAGGGCCCTCTCGCATGGGTCGAGCTGCTCCCAGTACCCCGTTCGCGAGAACATGCCGCGTCGCACGCACGTGATGGCGCCCGCCTGGACGCCCCGTCTCAGGAGGCGGGACTCGCCGGGGGAGGTGGCGACGAGGCAGAGGTGACGTCGCTCTGCCACGTCCAGGTGCCTGTCGGCTGCGTGGGCGTGGCTTGCCTGCCGCGCGGCCGTCTGCGTGGTCGGGCCAGGCTGGGGCCGCTGCGAACCTGCTGCGCTTGAGGGCTTCTCGGGCATGGTGGCTCCCTGGTTTGTCGCGCATGCGAGCGGCGAGACGGACGACGGGTTCGTGCGGGCGCGTGCCGCGGAGGCGGCGGGAGCTCCCATTCTTCCAGAGTCTGCCCGCGCGGCTGCGATGCCTGCCGCGAACGGTTCCTCGAAGGGGGTGGACGCGCGGGCCTCCGTGCCTTCCGGTCGCATCGAAGACGGTTCGGGCGCAAGTCAGGCCGCTGGTCTCGGACCCACGAACGTAGCGATTTCGGACACACGGCCCCACAAAACCCCAGTTGGCGAAAGCCCGGGTGTCCGAAAACGCTCCACTCGGCAGATGAAGACCCGCGAACGTAGCAGTTTCAGACAAGGGACCCCGTAAAACCGCAGGTCGCGAGAAACTTGCTGTCCGAAAACGCTCCACTCGGCAGATTCGGGGCCGGCGCCGCGCGGGGCCACGGGCCGGCGGGTGCCCGCCTGCGCCCGCCTGCCCCCGCCTGCACCCGCCTGCGCCCGCCACCCATGTCGCGGATTGAAACTTTGTGAGGGCCTGCCGCGCCCGGACGTGTTGGGATACAGTAAGGGGTCGTCTGTGCGGGCGTGCCGCGCGGTCGGATCGCATGCTGGGGCGCCCCTCGTGCCCGCTTCCGCCGCGCCAAGCCCGCCAAAGCCAACATATGAAGGGGAGCCAGAGCACATGGCCACCACATCCCAGAAGCTGCCGTTCAGTCGCGTCCACATCATCGGCATCGGCGGTGCCGGCATGAGCGGCATCGCCCTCGTCCTGCACGAGCGGGGTTGCACCGTCACCGGCAGCGACCTCAAGAGCTCCCGCTACGTCCGCGAGCTCGAGGCGGCCGGCATCGAGGTTCACGTGGGCCACGACGCCGCCACCATCGACAAGGCCAAGCCCGACGTCGTGGTCGTCTCCACGGCCATCCCCGAGACCAACCCCGAGGTCGTCCGCGCCCGCGAGCTGGGCATCGAGGTATGGCCGCGCGCCAAGATGCTCCCGGCGCTCTCGATCGGCCACACCACCGTGGCCGTCTCGGGCACCCACGGCAAGACCACCACGTCGTCGATGGTGGCCACCATGCTCGACCGCATGGGCCTCGACCCGTCGTTCCTCATCGGCGGCTTCGTCGAGGGCTACGACACCAACGGTCGCTCGGGCAAGGGCCCCTACTACGTGGCCGAGGCCGACGAATCCGACGGGTCGTTCCTCTACTTCGACCCCTCCGTGGTCGTGGTCACCAACATCGAGGCCGACCACCTCGACCACTACGGCTCGATCGAGAACCTCGAGAGGACCTTCTGCCAGTTCATGGACACGGTGGGCGAGGACGGCACGGTCGTGGCCTGCGGCGAGTCCGAGCGCGTTCTCAGGGTCGCGCGCTCCTGCGGCCGCCACGTGGTGACCTACGGCTTTGCCGGCGACGGCGAGTTCGACTACACCTGCACGCCCGAGCCCGCGCACCACACGATCGAGAGCCACCTCACGGTCACCACGCCCAAGGGCCAGCAGGTCAAGGTCACCATCAAGGCCAACCCCGGCCGCCACAACATGCTCAACGCCACGGCCGCCATCGCCGCCGCCGACTCGCTCGGCCTCGACGTTGAGAAGGCCGCCGAGGCCCTCTCGACCTTTCAGGGCGTCAAGCGCCGCTTCACCCACGTCGCCGACGTCGACGGCATCACCGTCGTGGACGACTACGGCCACCACCCCACGGAGGTCGCCGCGACCCTCTCGGCCGCCCATGACCTCAGCTACGACCGCGTCGTCGTGGTGTTCCAGCCGCACCGCTACACCCGCACCGCCGCGCTGGCCGAGCAGTTCGGCCGCGCCTTCGACAACGCCGACGTGCTCTACGTCATGGACGTCTTCTCCGCTGGCGAGATGCCCATCCCCGGCATCTCGGGGAAGACCATCGTGGGCGAGGTCGTCTCGGAGGGCAACGTGGGCGAGGTCCACTACCAGCCGAGCCGCCGCAAGCTCACGGCCGAGCTCGTCGAGAACGTGCGTTCCGGCGACCTGCTCATCACCATGGGCGCGGGCGACGTCACCCTCGTGGGGCCGGCCTTCGTCGAGGCCAAGCGGGAGGCGGACTCAGCCCCTTCGTCCGAGGCATAGCGCGTGAGCCTCTCGAACGCATACCTGGCCCTCTCCGGGGCCGTCGACGCCGACATCACGCGGGGCGAGCGCCTCGCGCACCGCACGAGCTACCGCATCGGCGGCCCCGCCGCCATGCTGGCCGTGTGCCACACGCCCAAGGCCCTCGCGCGCGTGATCGAGGTGCTGGGCGGCCAGGGCGTGGAGTGGGTCCTCCTCGGGAAGGGCTCCAACATGCTCGTGGCCGACGAGGGCTTCGACGGCTGCGTGGTGGTGCTCGGCCGCGACTTCTCGCGCATCGAGGTCTCGCACGACGACGCCACCATCACGGCGGGCGCGGCGGTGCCGCTCTCGCGCGTGGTGCAGGAGGCCATGCGCAACTCGCTCTCTGGCCTGGAGTTTGCCTGTGGCATCCCCGGCACGCTCGGCGGCGCCGTCTCCATGGACGCCGGCACCCGCCGCGAGTGGATCGGCCACCGTATTGGCAGCCTCGTGGTCCTGCGTCCCGGTGAGGGGCTCAGGCGCCTCTACGGCTCCGACGTGGAGTGGGGCTACCGCTGGAGCGGCCTTGGCCCTACCGACATCGTGCTCGAGGCCACGCTCGTGCTCGAGCCGGGCGAGAAGGACGTCATCGCGGCCGAGATGGAGCGCCTGCTGGCCAGGCGGCGCGCCACGCAGCCGATGGGCAAGCCCAGCTGCGGCTCGGTCTTCCGCAACCCCGTGGGCCCCAAGGGCGCGGCCAAGCTCATCGACGAGTGCGGCCTCAAGGGCTACGCGGTGGGCGGGGCGCAGGTATCGCCCGTCCACGCCAACTTCATCGTCAACAACGGGCGCGCCACGGCGGCCGACGTGCTTGCCGTCATGCGCACTATGCACAACAGGGTGAGGGAGGCCAGCGGTGTCGACCTCCAACCGGAAGTCAAGTTCCTCGGGTTCGCGTCCTAGCGCGCCGCGCGGCGGCCGAGACGGGCGCTTCGCGGCGTCGTCCAGGCCCGCGAGGCCGACCTCGTCGCGCGGCCAGGCAGGTAGCTTCTCCTCGCGCCCCTCGGCCTCGAGCGGGCGCGGCTCCTCCTCCGCCCGCCCCTTCGCGCGCCGTCGCGGCGCGGGCGTGCCGCTCGTCTCGTCTGCGCGCGGCTCCCAGGCTCCCAGGTCAGGCTCCTTCTCGCCGAGGCCCTCGGCCACG
>CWGU01000028.1_pt3 | contig 54463 bp, 41 predicted proteins | sample 667921 | NCBI WGS metagenome assembly CWGU01 (sample SAMEA3735815, study PRJEB9488) | human gut metagenome | biome: ENVO:mammalia-associated habitat; material: ENVO:feces | place: Malawi | collected 2009-02-27 | reverse complement strand
ATATTCAAATCCGCCTAAACCGCACGCCCAGCTAGCAAGGCAAGGCTGCACCCACACAAATCCGAAAGAACTGCACACCGGGCTTCTCCGGTGTGCAGTTCTTTCGTCCAGTACGCCAGTTCAAGGGGCGAAAACCGACACCAATCCAGGCGCGCCGCCAATCGCGAGCGGGCGGGTCTACGCCTCGAGATAGCGTTCCCGCAGCTCGTTGAGGTCGGAGTCCTTGAACCCGAGCGCACCCTTGATGTAGCCGGCGATGCTGCCGTACTCGCGGTCGACGGCGCCGACGGCCGCACGGATAAAGCGGATGTTGGCGTCGGTGCGCTCGCTTGATGGCTCGTCGGTGTAGATGTTGGTGGCCAGGTAGTCGTCCTCGATGACCGACATCGGCACGCCCAAGATGTATTCCACGAGCATGCTGGCCATGCCGCAGCGGTCGCGCCCCACGTGGCAATGCCACAGCACCGAGCCGCGCGTCGTGTCGAGCACGGTCTTCAGGAACTTGCGGTACGCCTTGATGCCTGGGTCGGACAGCAGGAGGTCGGGGTAGACGGCCTCCATGAACGCAGGCGGGTCGTCGGTGGACGCGCGCTCGAGTTCGAGGAGGCGCGCCTTGGAGGCCTCGTCCTGCGAGATGCCCTCGATGCCGCCACGCATCACGTCGGCGTGCACGTAGCGCACGAGCGGCAGGCGGCGCATCGGGTCCGGCTTCTCGGCAAGCTCATCGTCGCCGCGCAGGTCGACCACCGCATGCAGGTGGTACTCCTTGCGCAGCCGCTTGAGGTCCCCGTCGCGGGCAAAGAAGAGCGTCCCCGAGCGCAGGAGCCTGCCCGAGCGCACGTGCCGCCCGTCGGCAGTCTCGAGTCCGCCGAGGTCACGGGTGTTGGGAAGGCCGGCAAAGTCGATATGGCCGTGGTTCGTCCGCAGCTCGGTGGAGTCCGTTCCGTGCCCGTAGCTCATGCGTCGCTCCCGTCTCTCATGTCTTATGGGAAAACGATAGCGCAAACGGGCGAGGCGGCGGGTCCGCGCGGGGAAGTTTACCAAACGAAACACCAAGCCACAGATGGCAGGGCACGGCAAAAAGAGTGGAACGGCTGCAACACAGACGGCCCGAACCCGTCCCCTACCCCCGGCGGCGGTCGACCCGCAGCGTCAGCGCCACGAGCGCGCAGGCCACAAGCGAGAATACGGCGCCCACGTAGCCGCTCACGCCCATGCCCGGCCCCGACACCACGACGCCGCCCACGGCCGTACCAAACGCGATACCCACGTTGAACGCCATCGGCTCGATAGAGCTCGCCAGGGTGAGCGCCTTGGGATGGCGCTCGGTTGCGATGCGCATGAACATCGAGATGATGGGCACCGACAACAGGTACATCGAGAGGCCCACGGCCATGATGAGCACGAGCGCCCACGGCATGGCCGGCCCCACCAGCGAGAGCGCTGCCAGGAGCAGCGCCTGTACAGGAAACGTCACGAGCTCGGCCCGCATGCCGAAGCGCGCGTCAAGCCAACCCGCGATGAGGTTGGACGCGAGCGTCATGGCGCCGTAGCCCATGAGCGTGGCGCTCGCCGCGGCCGTGTCCATGCCTAGGACCTGCTCGAGGTAGGGTGTGATGTAACCGTAGAACGTGTATACCGACCCCACGCCGAACACGAAGATGACCATGCCGCAGAGGATCGCCGGCTCGCAGAGCAGCACCGCCTGCTCGCGCACGGTGGCAGGCGCGTCGGTGGCGCCCTCGCGCGGCAGCATGGCCACGAGCAGCAGGCACGTCACCACGGCAAGCACGAGCGTGGCCACCATGGCCGCGTGCCAGTCGAGCGCGTCGGCGACGATCTTGGCCAGCGAGGTCGAGATGACCATGGCCACCGAGAAGGCCGCGTACACCACGCTGATTGCGAGCGACACACGCCGGGGGCCGACGAGCTCGGGCAGGTAGGTGACGCCCACGGCAAGAAGCGCCCCCGAGACGCTGCCGATGATGACGCGCGAGACGAGCAGCACGTCGAACGCCGTGGCCACGGCCGCCACGAGGTTGCCCGCGCAGAACAGCGCGGAGTAGCCAACGAGCAGCTGGTAGCGCCTGAATCGCCCCGTCGAGAGCGCCAGCACCGGCGTCGCCACCGCATACGTGAGCGCAAACGAGCTGATGAGCTGCCCCACCCGCGCGAGGCTCACGTCGAACGCGGCCGCAAGCTCGGGCTCGATGCCGATGACCACGAACTCCGAGCACCCAAGCGAGAAGGCGAGCAGGACGAGAAGCCCCACGCAGAGCAGCTTCCGGTTCCTACTCACTGGGCACCTCGCCCGTGGCCAGGATGTGGTCGAGCGCGGCTTCGTCGAACACGGGCACGCCCAGGCTCTCGGCCTTGGTGAGCTTGGAGCCGGCCGCAGCACCCGCCACCACGTAGCTCGTCTTCTTCGACACGCTGCCGCTCACCTTGGCGCCCAGGGCCTGGAGCGCCGCCTTCGCCTCATCGCGCGTGTGGCGCTCGAGCGTGCCCGTGAGCACGAAGGTGAGGCCGGTAAGCGTCTGCGGGCGCTCCTCGGCCGGCCGCTCCTCCTCGAGCGAGACGCGCGCCTCGCGCAGCCGCTCGAGCACGGCCACGTTCTCCGGCACGGCCAAGAACTCGCGGACGCTCCGGGCAATCTTGGGACCCACGCCGTCCACCGCGGCGATGCGCTCCTCGTCGGCAGCCTGCAGGCGGTCGAGCGAGCCGAACTCCGCCGCGAGCGAGCGGGCCACCTGCTCGCCCACGTGTCGGATGCCCAGGCCAAAGAGCACGCGCGCCAGCCCGCGGCCGCGGCTCTCCTCCACCTGCGCCATGACCTTGGCTGCAATGACCTTGCCCACGAGGATGTCATCGCCGGCCACGCTCACGCGACCGGTGGGGCACGCCGCCAGCGCGCGCTCGTCGAGCCCGTCGTAGAAGTCGGCCACGTCGGAGACGAGCCCGGCTGCCACGAGACTGCCGATGAGCTCGTCGCCCAGCCCGTCGATGTCCATGGCCTTGCGGCTCACCCAGTGGCAGAGGCGCTCGTGGGCCTGCGCCGGGCAGTCGATCGAGACACAGCGCCAGGCAACCTCGCCCTCCTCGCGCACGACGGGGCTACCGCAGCTGGGGCAGGTGCGCGGCATGCGGAACTCGGGGGCGTCGGCCGGACGAAGCTCCAGCACGGGACCCACGACCTCGGGAATCACGTCGCCAGCCTTGTGCACCACGATCGTGTCGCCCACGCGCACGTTCTTGCGGCGCACCTCGTCCTCGTTGTGCAGCGTGGCACGCGCGATGGTGGACCCCGCCACCACCACCGGGTCGAACTCGGCCACCGGCGTGAGCACGCCCGTGCGGCCCACCTGGATGCGGATGTCGCGCAGGACGGTGCGCTTCTCCTCGGGCGGGAACTTGAACGCGATGGCCCAGCGCGGCGCGCGCGCCGTGAAGCCCAGGGCCTCCTGGCTCGCGAAGTTGTCGGCCTTCACCACCACGCCGTCGATGTCGTAGTCGAGGCCGTCGCGGTTGGCGAGGGCGTCGGCGCAGTACTGGTGCACCTCGGCGGCCGTCTTGCAGCGGCGCCAGTTGGGGTTCACGCTAAAGCCGCAGCTCTTGAGCCACTCGAGGAAGCCGTGCTGCGTAGTCACGTGGAGCGGGTCCTCGTCGGCCACGGCGTAGATGAAGGTCTCGAGGTCGCGGCGCGCCGTGATCTTGGGGTCCTTCTGGCGAAGGCTGCCCGCGGCGGCGTTGCGCGGGTTGGCGAAGGGCTCGCGGCCCTCGGAGTCGGCCTGCTCGTTCAGGCGCTCGAAGCTGTGCTTGGGCATATAGACCTCGCCGCGGATCTCGAGCGAGTGCCCAAAGCCGCCGCCATCCACGCGACGCAGGCCCTCGGGCTTGAGGTGCATCGGCACGTCGCGGATGGTGCGCACGTTGGCGCTGACGTCCTCGCCCGTGGTGCCGTCGCCGCGCGTGGCCGCGCGCACGAAGGCGCCGTCGCGGTACGTGAGCGCCACGCCGAGGCCATCGATCTTGAGCTCGCACGTGTAGGCGACGGGGTTGGCCTCGCTCGCGCCCAGGGCCTCGTCGGTGCGGGCAAGCCACTCGTCGAGCTCGTCGAGGTTCATCGCGTCGTCGATCGAGTACATGCGCGCCGCGTGCGTCACCGGGGCGAACTGGCGCGAGACGAAGCCGCCCACGCGCTGGGTGTAGGAGTCGGGCGTCACGAGCTCGGGATGCAGTTCCTCGATGGCCTGGAGCTCGCGGAGCATCCGGTCGAACTGGGCGTCCGTTATCTCGGGGTCGTCGAGGGCGTAGTAGCGGTAGGCGTGGTAGTCGAGCAGGTGGCGAAGCTCGGCCGCGCGGGCCGCCGGGTCCTTGGCGTGCGTGTCGGCCGGGTGGGCGGGGACAGCGGGGCCCTGGTCGTCCGGCGCCGATGCGCCCGCCTGGCCCTCAGCCGGGCCGGCGACGGGGTCGGCGCCTCCCTCGGGCATGGCATCAAACAGGCTTGGCGTCGAATCGTCTGACATGGGGTTCCCTTCGCTTCGTCCGCACGCAAATGGCCGGCGGACCCAGTTGTCCGCCGGCCATTATCTCACGCCTTGCTGACCTTCGATTCGTCTCCGCGCCCCGCGGTGGCTGCCTTGTCCGAGCCGCCACCGGACGTGCGGGCCACGTCGCTACGCGGCCGCCTCCGCGGAGGTCGAGGCAGAGCCCGTGGAGGAGTCGTCATAGGAGCTTCCGCCCAGCGAGCCGCCGCGTCCGGTTGATCCGCCGCCGGAGTCCGACCCGGAGCCGTTGCCATAGCCGTACTGTTTGAGGTGTCGCTCGAGGAGCGACCCCTGCGAGCTGGACTGGTCGTCCTGCTGCGACTGCAGCGCCTCGTCGGAGCCTAGGGTGACGCTCACGGTCATCTCCTGCGAGCCGCGCATGAGCTTGACCTGCACGGTGTCGCCCACGTTGTGCGAGCGCACCGCCAGCACCACGCCGTCGGAGCTCGTGATCTCCTGGTCATCAATGGCCGTGATGATGTCGCCCTGCTTGATGCCGGCCTGGTCGGCGGGGCTGCCGCTCGTGACCTCGGCCACGTAGGCGCCCTGGTTGACCGACAGGTTGTTGCGGCGCGCGTTCTGCGCCGTCACGGTCTGGAACGATCCGCCCAGGTAGGCGTGCTTCACGGTCTGGCCGCTGATGATCGTCTTGGCCACCTCGACCGCATAGTTGCCGGGGATGGCGAAGCCCACGCCCGAGCTCGAGCCACTCGCGCTCTCGATGATCGAGTTGATGCCCACGAGCTGTCCCCGCTCGTTCACGAGGGCACCGCCGGAGTTACCGGGGTTGATGGCCGCGTCGGTCTGGATGAGGTTGGTGTAGATGGTGTTGCCCGACGAGCCCTGCAGCATCGTGGAGCGATAGAGCGAGCTCACGATGCCCGTGGAGACGGACTGCTCGAGGCCGAAGGGGCTACCGATGCTCATCACCCAGTCGCCCACCTGAAGGCTGCTGGAGTCGCCCACCTCGATGGGGGTCAGCTTGTTGGAACCCGGGTCGATCTTGATGACGGCAAGGTCGCTCGACTCGTCGGTGCCCACGACCGTGGCGTCGTAGCTGTTGCCGTCAGCCGAGACCGAGATGGTCTGCGCGCCCTCGACCACGTGGTAGTTGGTGAGGATGTTGCCGTCGGCGTCGAGGGTGACGCCCGAGCCCACGCCCTCGCCGTCGCCCGTGGTCACGTTGATGGAGACCACCGACGGCAGGGCCTTTGCGGCCACGGCGCTGGCGAGCTTCGTGGAGTCGTCGGACGGGTTGATGGTGATGGGCTGGCTGGAGCCGCCGCTCGTGGTGATGGTGGTGTTGTTGCCGATGACGCCCGCGAAGTGCAGGGCCGCCACGAGCGCGCCCGCGCCCACCACGCCACCGAGGAGGCCGAGCAGGGCCGCCTTGACGGCGGGGTGCCTGCGCTTGGGCCTCTCGGGCTCGGGGGCGCCGGCACCGGGGCCAGGGACGCCGGGGGCCTGGGGCGGCACCGGCGGCACGAAGGCCTGACGCTGCGTGGCGCCGAGCGGCTGCTGGGTCGCGGCATGGGCTGCCCGCGGAGCGTCCTGAACCGTGGCGCCCGGCTGCGCGGGGGCGCCCGGCTGCGCGGCGTTGGGACGGGCGGCGTCGCCCGCCGCGCGGGCCTGGGCCCTCGCCTGCGCCGCCGCATACCAGCTGTTGTCCTTCGCGGCAGCCGGCTGTGCGGCCGTGGGCTGCCGGGCGTCAGGCTGCACCGGGGCCTGCTGGCTGGGAATGCCGCCCGGAAACGGCGGCCTCTGATCGTTGTTGTCGGACATACCCGCTCCTTATCACATGGCGCTCTCAACGCCCTTTTTGGCCACAGACGCGAGGTCGCCGCCAGCCACCAGATGCCGAGTCGGGCGGCCGGCGGGCGCCGTCGCGTTGTTGAGACATGTTGTACCCCGGAAACCTGAAAGCTCCCACGGAGACACCACGCGCCACCTGCGCAGAACAAGGCTTGCGGCATCCTGAAACAGAGAGGCCGCTGCCCGCTCGCGGCAAGGAGCCGCAGGCTGGCAGTAGTCAGAAAACGCAGGCGCTAACGAGCCGCTACAGCTTGAAGAGGTACCCCACGCCACGAACCGTGCAGATGTGCGAGGCCACTTGCGGCCCCACCTTGGAGCGTACGCGACGGATGTGGACGTCGACCGTGCGCGTGCCGCCGCAGTACTCGAAGCCCCACACACGGTGCAGCAGCGTCTCGCGCGAGTAGGCGCGCGACGGATGCGTGGCGAGGAAGCTCAGCAGCGAGTACTCCATGAGCGTGAGGTCGACCGGTTTGTCATCGATGTAGATCTGGTACGTGGCCAGGTTGATGGTCATGTTGTCGATGACCACGATGTCCGAGGGGGCGTTCTCCTCGCCAGGCCAGAGGAGCTGCGTCATGCGCACCTCGAACTCGTCCTGCTTGGCGCTGGAGAGGATGAAGTCGTTGCATCCCTGCACGGGCATGTGGAGGCCGGACAGCTTGTCCTCGTCCACCACGAGCAGCTGCGGGATGCAGCCGTTGTCCGCAGCATAACCGCTCGCGCGCAAGACGAGGTCGTCGGTAACCCCGGCAAGGTCGAGCGTGATCAGGTCAAAGTCGTTACCGCTGGAAACGGCCTGGTCAAAGGTATCGGGAGTAGCCAGCAGCACGGAGACGTCGAGGGCATGCGACAGCTCGCGCATGCGGTCATGCAGCCTCGTGGTGCGCGATATGAGCAAGACCTTCTTATGGTGCATACCCTGCCCCTTGTCCTCGATACGCGCTCCATCCCGCCTCAAGACAGGGCGTGATAGCAGTCAATAAAGAATACCACGAACCGTCAACATCCATCGGTAAACGGTTACAACCAGCAACAATCAAGAAAGAAGCCCGGCGCCCACTGTGGTCTCGCCGATGGGGCGGGCCGGCAACGTCAGCGTCCGGGGCCTTCCCCTTCGCTCGCCCGCGAGTTCTTTGCCAAGCAAAGCGAGGCAAAGCTGTCTGAGCGGAGAGCGAAGGGGAAGGCACCGGACGGCAACCATCACGAAGCCCGCCCCATCGGCGACGGCCTACACGCCCTTGATGTTGCCGAGGAACTCCGCCGTCCTCTCGCTCCTCGGATGGTCAAACACCTGCTCGGGCGTGCCCTCCTCCACGATGACGCCGCCGTCCATGAAGACCACGCGGTCAGCCACCTCGCGCGCAAAGCCCATCTCGTGCGTCACCACGATCATGGTCATGCCCTCGCGGGCGAGGTCGCGCATGACGCCCAGGACGTCGCGCACGAGCTCGGGGTCGAGGGCGCTCGTAGCCTCGTCGAAGAGCATCACGTGCGGGTTCATGGCAAGGGCTCGCGCGATGGCCACGCGCTGCTGCTGGCCACCGGAGAGCTGGGAGGGCATGTAGTCAACGCGCTCGGCCAGGCCCACCTTGTCAAGCTCGGCCAACGCGACCTTCTCGGCCTCCTCCTTGGAGCGCTTGAGCACCTTCTGCTGGGCGATCATGACGTTCTTTCTCACCGAGAGGTGCGGGAAGAGGTTGAACTGCTGGAACACCATGCCCAGCTTGGTGCGCACGGCGTTGATGTCGGTGCCCTTGGCCGTGATGTCGGTGCCCTCCACGAGGATGTGGCCGCTCGTGGGGGTCTCGAGCAGGTTGACGCAGCGAAGCATCGTGGACTTGCCCGAGCCCGACGGCCCCAGCACCACGACCACCTCGCCCTTGTGCACGTCGAGGTTGATGCCGCGTAGCACCACCGTCTCGTCGTCGTAGGTCTTGTGGAGGTCGCGGATGCTCACCATGACCTCGCGCGAGTCCTTGGGCGCGCCCGAGGACGCGGCGGGCTCGGCTGCGGCCTGGGCGGCCTCGATCGTCTTGTCGTCTGCCATGTCTCGCTCCTCCCTAGGCAAGGTGGTCGCCGTCGATGACGGGCATCTGGCCCGCGCTCTTCCTGGGCTTCCCGCGCTTGCGCGAGCCGGTGTCCTTGCCCAGGAGCCTGGCCTCGAGCTTGCCGACCACGCGGGCGAGCGGCAGCGTCACCACGAGGTAGAAGAGCGCCGCCACGATGTAGGGCGTGATGGAGCCCGTGCTGGCCACTATGGTCTTGGCGTACATGACGACCTCCATGACGCCCACGGCGGCAAGCAGCGAGGTGTCCTTGTAGAGCAGGATGAACTCACTCGTCATGGTGGGCAGGACGTTGCGCAGCGTCTGCGGGATGATGACGTAGAGCATCGTCTGCGCAGCGGTCATGCCCAGCGAGCGCGCGGCCTCGTCCTGGCCCTTGGGGATGGACTGGATGCCCGCACGGAAGATCTCGCAGAGGTAGGCCGCCGAGTTGAGCGCCATCACGGCCACGCCGAGCGGGTAGCTGGGAATCTGCACGCCCGCGAGCGGCAGGCCGAAGAAGGCGATGTAGATCTGGAGGAACGCCGGCGTGCCTCGCACGATGTTCACGTAGAAGCTCGAGACGGCGCGCAGGACGCGGCTCTTGGAGATGCGCATGAGCGCAAGCACGAAGCCGAACGGGATGGCGAGCGGAAACGCCACGAGCACGATGGCGAGCGCCATGATGAAGCCCTGGAAGACGCTCGGGAAGCTCGACACGAGGATGGGCGGGTTCAGGAACAGGCGCAGGAACGTGTTGGAGTTCCACCGCTTGACCCATTCCTGGCCCTCGAGGTAGGTGGCCAGCTGCTCGGTGGGCGTCACGCCCTTGACCGCGATGGTGGGCACGTCGGTGAGCTCGCCGCCCTGGGCGAGCGAGCCTGCCTCGCCCGTCGCGTAGGAGACCTTGACCTGCATGTCGCCGCCCATGGCCGGGAAGTCAACCCCGTAGAGCTCGAGGCGCACGTACGAGCCGGCCGGCAGGGGGTCTGAGAAGGCGTAGGTGACGCTCTGTCCGTCGCTCGAGATCTGGAACTTGGGCGTGTCGCGCTTCATGAGGTCGTTGCCCGGCTTGGAGGGGTCGCTGTCAGAGAGCAGCGTGACCTTGGCGTCGTTTGTGGTGTAGGCGGTGCCGTCGGGCAGCGTGAGCGTGACTGCCGTGAGCTGCTCGTCGTCCGAGGCCTGACCCTCCCACGTGATGCGTGTGTCGGTGGCGCCCAGTACGTCCGAGCCCGAGTCGGAGTTGGGCTTGGCCGTGAGCTTTGCCGTGCTCAGCGCCTGCGCCGGCGCGGGTGCCGCCAGCACGAGCGCGCAGGCGGCCGCGAGGGCGAGGAGGAGCCGGGCGGGTTGCAGGTAGCGATGATTCATGAAGCGTCCGATCGACGACGGGTTGCGCGGTCCCAGCCGGCGGGCTCGGGAGAGCCCTCCCATCTGGGCCGAATCATTGTCGCATGCGAGCCGGACAAGAAATCGTCCGAAACGCCAAAGGCCCCTCCCCCGCCACGGGCCGCAGAGCGGACGGGCGCGAGAGGGGCCAGGGAGGCAAGGCTAGCCGAGATACTTCTTGACGAGCGCGTCGAGCGTGCCGTCGTCCTGAAGCTGCTTGATGGCGTCGTTGACGGCGGAGAGCAGGGCGTCGTTGTCCTTGGAGACGGCGCAGGCGTACTCCTCGCCCGTGGCGATCTCCTTCACGACCTGGGCGTCGGTGTAGGCGTCGGCGACCATCTGCTTGCCCACGGCCTTGTTGGTGACGACGGCCTGGGCCTGGCCGGCCTGCATCGCGGCGAAGCAGTCGGTGGCGTTGCCGTAGGGCTGGGTCGTGGCGTTGGGGAAGTTCTCCTTGGCGTAGGACTCGCCCGTGGTGCCGGACTGCACGGCGATGGTGACGCCGGCAGCGTTGAGGGCGCTCTGGTCGTCGGCCGTGACGGAGGTGTTGTCCTTCATGACGACGATGCACTGGTCGTCGATGTAGTACGAGTCGGAGAAGTTGACCTGCTTCTCCCGGTCGGGCTCGACGGTGATGCCCGAGATGCCCAGGTCGACCTGGCCACCGGCGGCGACGGCGGGAACGATGGCGTCGAACTGCAGGTTCTTGTACTCGACCTCGAGGCCCAGCTTGTCGGCCAGGTCCTTGGCGAGGTCGATGTCGAGGCCCACGTAGTTGCCGTTCTCCATGTTATCGAACGGCGGGAAGTCCGGCGAGACGCCGATGGTAAGCTTGCCGGCGCTGACGAGGCCGAGATCGCCCGTCTCGGCGGCGGTGCTCGCGGCGGCAGAGGTGGCGGCCTTGTTGCCACCAGCGCTGGAACCACAGCCCGCCAGGGCGATCATGCCGGCGAATGCCCCAAAGGCGCCCACGAACTCGCGCCTGCTCATGTTCTTGCTCATGCGTTCCTCCCTCGTCTACCCCGGGCATGTGCGATGCATCCCGAGGCCCCTTCTCCTTGCATCGGTTTTACATTGTATGCATGTATAGATATTTTTCGTACAGGATTCTTAACTATTTCCGTATATTTCTGGCCCCAGGGCCGCAGTCTGGGGAATAAACGGCCCCTCTCGCACGCATCTGTCGCCGCAGAGATGGGGCCTGTTCCGGGCAGATGGCAACTGCCCGGGACGGGCGTCGTCTCACCAGGTGCGGGCGAGGGCACAGGCGGTGACGGACTCGGCACCACGGTCGAGAAGGGCCTGGGCGCAGGCGCGCATCGAGGCGCCAGTGGTCACCACGTCGTCCACGAGCAACAGCGCGCAGCCCGAGACGTCGCCCACCACCTCGACGGCAGACCCCACGTTCTCGAGACGCCGCTCGCGACCGAGCCTGCGCTGGTCGAGGCCGTGTGGGCGGGCCACCACGTCGGCAAGCGGCAGCCCCAGGATGGGCGCGAGCGAGCGCGTGACGGCTTCCATGTGGTCGAAGCCGCGCCGGCGAAAGGCCGCCTGCGTGGCCGGCACGAAGCACACGGCGTCGAGCTCGTCTGCGCAGAAGCGCGCGGCCCCGTCCGCCGCCGGCCAGGCCGACGCCTCGTCGAGCGCGCAGGCGATGGCCGCCGCGATGACGGGCGCCAACCGGCGCTCGCCCGCATCCTTGTGCGCGAGCGCGAGGCGGCGCGCGGGCCCCTCGAGCGGCAGGGCGCACACGCAGGCGCGCGTCTCCCAGGCAGAGCCGCGGGCAGCGTCGCACTCCGTGCAGGTCATCCAGCCAAAGGGGGCACCACAGGTGGGGCAGGCCCAGCGCTGCGAGACCCAGGGGAGCTTCCGGCGGCACCGCTCGCACAGAAGCTCGCCCGGCTCGTCGCAGACGACGCAGCGCGTGGGCCAGGCAAGCTCGAGCAGGGCGTCTCGGGCGCGCTCGAGAAGCGAGGGCACCGGGACGAGAGGCGCCTGCGGCTCACCCAAGCCGCCCTCCCCCACGCGCGTGCGCCCCAGGCCCGCGCCCCCGGGGTCCGTCACCTAGCGGTCCGGACCCGCGACGGCCGCCATGATGAGCTGGTCGAGCACGCCGGCGAGGTCGCGGCCGGCAGCCCTCATCATCTCGGGGAAGCGCGAGTAGCGCGTGAGGCCGGGGATGGTGTTGACCTCGTTCAGGATGACCTCGCCCGCGGGCGTCACGAACAGGTCAACGCGCGCGAATCCCGAGCAGTAGAGCGCGCGGTACACGGCAAAGCCCGTCTCGCGCACGCGCTCCATCACGTCGGCCGGGATCTGCGCCGGGCAGCGCAGCGACGAGTTCATGGTCGACGCGTCGGCGCCGGCCGTCTGGTCCTGGTGGATGTGGAAGAAGCCGCCGTCGGAGACGACCGTCTCGTCCACGACGCCCATCTCGAGCTCGCCGGACGGGTCGCCGATGATGGCGCAGCCCACCTCGGTGCCCACGATGGCCTCCTCCACCGAGACCTTGGGGTCGAGCGCGAAGGCCACCTCGAGGGCGTGGCCCATCTCGCTCACGTCGCCCACCTTCGAGACGCCGTAGGAGGAGCCGCCGCGGGCGGGCTTCACGAACACGGGATAGCCGCCGCAGGCCCGCACCGCCGCGTCGACCGAGGTCTCGTCGCAGCCGCGGTAGAGCACCGCGCATTTGGGGACGCGGATGCCCGAGGCGCCCGCAAGGCGGTGCGACGCGTCCTTGTCCATGCAAAGGGCGCTCGAGAGCACGCCGCAGCCTACGTACGGCAGGCGCGCGGCCTCGAGAAGCGCCTGCGTGACGCCGTCCTCGCCGCCCTGGCCGTGCAGCACCGGCAGCACCACGTCGGCGGGGATGCGCCTGAGCGTGCCGTCGGCGAGGTGCTCGAACAGGCCGCCCTCCTCGCCGGGAACCAGCACCACGGGCAGCACGTCGTGGGTCGCCCAGGCGTCGCCCTCGCACACGTCGGCCTCGTCTCCGGTGTAGTGCAGCCACGCGCCGTCGCGCGTGATGCCGACGAGCTCGAGCTCGTAGTCGAGCCCGTCAAGCTCGGAAAGGACGTTGGTGGCGGAGCGCAGCGAGATGTCGTGCTCGGAGGAGGTGCCGCCAAACAGCACGGCGACGCGGAGGTTCTGGCTCATAGATGCTCCAATCTGGAAGCGCGGGAGCCAGACGGCCACATCCGGGGCCCGCGCGCACAAGCGTGACGTCCATCCTACCAGCCACGCGCGCGAGCGCAGGCGTGGATGCCGCGAGCGGCGGGTCGCGGGGAGGCGGCGGGCGTGCCGGCAGGCAAAGCAAGCCGCTCTCCGCCGTTACAGCCCGAACAGCTCCAGCGCGTTTCTCCAGAGCGCCTCATAGGTGGTCTGGCGCGGCACGCCGAGGGCCTCCTCGCGGACGTCGGCCACGCAGGCGGCCGAGAGCGCCACCATCGCCGGCTCTCCCTCCTCGCCGCGCAGGGGCACGGGCGCCATGTAGGGGCAGTCCGTCTCGGAGACGGCGAGGTTGTCGGGGCAGGCGGCGGCCGCCTCGCGGATGGCGTCGCTTCGCTTGAACGTGACCGCGCCGCCAAAGGCGATGTGGCATCCCAACTCGGCAAACGGCAGCATCGTGGGAGCGTCTCCGGTGTAGCAGTGCAGGTCGCAGCCGCGCGGCGGCACGCCCGCCTCGCGCAGGAGCGCAAGGGCGTCGGCGTGGGCCTCGCAGGCCTCGTCGCCGCGGTCGTCCCGGATGTGGAGCTCGACCGGCAGGTCGTGCTCGCACGCGATGGCCAGCTGCTCGCGAAAGCACGCGAGCTGGACGTCGTGGGGCACGTCGCAGGTGTAGTCGAGGCCGATCTCGCCCACGCCCACGCAGCGCGGCGACACGAGCAGCTCCTCCATGCGCGCACGGCAGCCGGCATCGAACTCCGCGGCGCCGTAGGGGTGCACGCCAGCAACGAGGCGCAGGTCAAGCGGGAAGTCCGGCGTGGGCGCAGCACAGCCGAGAGCCCCGGGAAGCAGGGAGTGGCCCGGAAACTCGGGCGGCACGAGGCCCGCCTGGGCGTAGGCGCCCATGAGCGCGCGGGTGCGGCGCTCGGCGTCGTCGACGAAGGCGAGCAGCTCGGCGGCCGTGCGCGCGGGCTGCGGCGGCTCGTCGTCCCTGTCGGGGTCGGCGCCCGCGCCGGGCACGCAGTCGGTGAGCGCGTCGAGTGGCACTACGAGCAGGCGCACGCCCGCAAGCGCCGCACGCGCGACGGCCACGGCCGGGTCGTGCCCCCAGAACGCCGTGAGGTGACCATGCGTGTCCGCCAGCGGCGCCAGCGGCTGCGGCCACTCGAGCGCCTTCCCCTTGCGGTTGTGGAACAGCTTGCCATCCGCAAGCGACAAGTCCGCAACCTGGGAGGCGTTGGCCGTCTCCTGCGTCCTCCTCGGCGATGAGGCGTCAGCGGGTGCCATCTCGTAAGCGACCATCGTCATGCCTCCAGCGCGGCGGCGAGGCAGATGAAGGCTGATGGGGCAAGGGTCTCGGCGCGGGCGGTGGGGACGATGCCCGTGGCTGCGAACGCCTCGTCGAGGGCGACCTTATCGAAGCCACTCGTGCCCATGGAGTTGCGGATGGTCTTGCGCCTCTGGGCGAAGGCGGCCTCGATCACGTGGGCCGTCGCGTCCAGCTCGCCTGCGGAGAGGGGCCAGCCGGCCTCGTCCGTCGCCTGGCGGCGCTCGATGCGCACCACGGCGGAGTTCACGTGCGGCGCGGGCATAAAGCACGTGGGCGGCACCTCGAAGCGGCCTGTGACCTCGCCATATAAGGCGAGCTTAGCCGTGTAGGCGCCATAGGACTTGCAACCGGGGTTGGCGCAGATGCGGTCGGCCACCTCGGCCTGGACCATGACGACGGCCGCGTCGAGCGAGGGTCGCTCGGACAGGTACTTGAGGATGATGGTGGCCGCCACGTTGTAGGGCAGGTTGGCCACGAGGATGTTGGGGTCGGGGGGGGGCGCGTCGAGTCGCTCGACGATCGACTCGCCCTGCTCGGCGGCCTTCTCGCCCCGTTCGCCCGCGTGGCACACGTCGTCCCAGCTCACGCGCAGCGCGTCGCCCATCACGTAGGAGAAGCTGGGAAACTCGTGCGCTAGGTCGGCGAGTACCGGCTCGAGCTCGCGGTCGGCCTCGATGGAGGTGACCGAGCCCGCGAGCGGCAGCATGCCCAGCGTCAGCGTACCGATGCCCGGACCCACCTCGACCACGCGGCTCTCGGGCGAGAGCCGCGCCAGGTCGAGGATCTTGGCGATCACGTTGTCGTCCACCAGGAAGTTCTGACCCAGCCGATGCTTGGTCGCGAGGCCAAAGCGCTCGAGCATCTGGCGCGTGGCCGTGGGGTTCGCGAGCGGGGATGCGGTCATGCAGGTCCTTTCACGGGAACGGCGGAGGGGTCGCGCGGCGGAACAACGGCGGGCCGCGCAGGGGGCGGGCCGCGCGGGGGGGGCGACGGAGAGCTACGCGGGGACGGCGGAGGGCCTCGAAGCGTCGGGGCTCGCAGCACATGCGTGATTTCGTGTCAGCTGCCCTGGCGCTCCGCACAGCTGACACGCACAGGAGCATTTGCTGGCCTCTGATGCGCCAAATGCTCCCACACGTGTCAGCTGTCCGGAGACGCCTCGCAGCTAACACGCACAGGAGCATTTGCTCGCCGGCACCGAGACCCGTGCCGACTACGCGGGCATGTCGCCCGGCAAGGAGGCTACTTGGTCTCGAGACGCGGGAACAGCGGGTCGCCCTTGGTCACGGGCACGTCGCCCACGAGGCCGCCCCAGGCGCACACGCCGGCCAAGTCGTCGCTCGCGACCTCGGCCTCGCAGGAGATGCGGCGTAGGGCCTCGGCGCTCGTCTCGGGCATGAAGGGCATGAGCAGGTGCGCCACGATGCGGATCGACTCGATGAGGTCGCAAATCACGGCCGCGAGCTCGCCGGCCTTGGCCGGGTCCTTGGCAAGCGCCCAAGGCTCGGTGTCCTCGATGTAGTGGTTGGCGGCGTGCACGAGTTCCATGACCTCGACCGCGGCCTCGTGATAGGCAAACTCGCCCATCTTGGCGGCGTAGCGGTCCACGAGCCCCGTGGCCACCGCACGCAGCGGGTTCTCGCGCTCGGCCCAGCCGGCGGGCACCGCGGGCACCTTGCCGTCGAAGTACTTGGCGCTCATGTTGAGCGTGCGGCTCACGAGGTTGCCCCAGCTGTTGGCGAGGTCGGTGTTGTAGACCTGCTCCATGCGGCCGAAGCTGATGGCGCCGTCGGTGCCGGGCGTGACGTCGCTCATGAAGTAGTAGCGGTAGCCCTCGACGCCCAGCATGTCCATGACCTCGCGCGGCGCGATGGCGTTGCCGCGGCTCTTGGACATCTTCTCGCCCTGGCCGGTCTCCTCGTTCTTGACCATGAGGAAGCCGTGGGCAAAGACGCGCTCGGTCACGGGCAGGCCGGCGGCCATGAGCATGGCGGGCCAGATGACGCAGTGGAAGCGGATGATGTCCTTGCCCACGATGTGCACCTGGGCGGGCCAACGCTTGGCGAACTCGGCAGCGGCCTCCTCGCCGGGCTGGCCGTAGCCCACCGCGGTGAGGTAGTTGATCAGCGCGTCGAACCACACGTAGGTGACGTGCTTCTCGTCGAAGGGCAGCGGGATGCCCCAGTCAAAGCTCGTGCGCGAGATGGAGAGGTCCTTGAGGCCACCCTCGACGAAGGAGACGACCTCGTTGCGACGGATCTCGGGCTCGACGAACTCGGGATGCTCGCGATAAAGCTTGAGCAGCGGCTCGGTGAACTCGGAGAGCTTGAAGAACCAGCTCTCCTCCTGCACGCGCTCGAGGGGACGCCCGCAGTCGGGGCAGAGGTGCTGGCCCTCGGTGTGGCGCTCCTCGTCGGCGTGGCGCACCTGCGTCTCGGTGAAGTAGGTCTCCTCGGGAACGCAGTACCAGCCGTCGTAGCTGCCCTTATAGATGTAGCCGCGGTCCTTCAGGACCTCCCAGAGGTGCTGGACGGCACGGGTCTGGCGCTCCTGCGTGGTACGGATGAAGTCGTCGTTGGAGATCTCGAGCTCGCCCCAGAGGTCCTTGAAGGCCGGTACCAGCGAGTCGCACCAGGCCTGCGGCGTCATGTCGTGGGCGGCGGCGGACTGGGCGACCTTCTCGCCGTGCTCGTCGAGGCCGGTGAGGAACTTGACGTCGTCGCCCATCGCGCGGCGGAAGCGCGCCTGGACGTCGGCCAGGATCGTGGAGTAGGCCGTGCCGAGGTGCGGGGCGGCGTTCACGTAGTAGATGGGCGTGGTGATGAAGAACGAGGGCTTGTCTGCCATGTGCGGAACCTCTTCTGGGACGGTGCGGGGACGCCCGGCATGCGGCCGGCGGCATCCCGCGCAGGCGAATGAGCCGGCGAAATTGTATCGCGACGAGGATGGGCCCTCCTGTCACATTTCCTTCCGGATGATTTGTCACATTGCGCGCAATGTGACAAATCATCCGGAAGGAAATGTGACAGCGCAGCTAGGCGGGCCGCACAGTCCTACTCGCGGGAGAGGGAGACGACGAGGTCGTAGGCCTCCGAGCGGCCGAGGCCGAAGGTGCGCGCCACCTGCTTGGCCAGAGCGCTCTTGGGCACGCCGGCGGAGAGGCCCTCGCGCACGGCCTCCTCGGGCGAGGCGGGCGCGGCCGAGGCCTGTCGCGAGAGCGACGCCAGCTCGTCTCGCCCAGGCCCCTCGACCACGACGACGCACTCGCCCCTGAGCTCGCCGCGCTCGCGGACGAGCCGCGCCAGCCCGCCGGACACGTCGCGCACGCACTCCTCGTGGAGCTTCGTGAGCTCGCGGACGAGCGCCACGCGGCGCGCGGGGAAGGCCTCGGCGATGGAGTCGAGCGTGTCGGCCACGCGATGCGGGGACTCGTAGAACACGAGCGCCCCGGGCACGGGCGCCAGCTCGGCGAGGCGACGCGCGCGCTCGCCGGCCTTGCGCGGCAGGAAGCCCTCGAAGAAGAAGTGCTCCATGGGAAGGCCCGACGCCACGAGCGCGCAGGTCACGGCGCTGGGACCAGGGATGACCTCCACCGGCAGCCCCTCGTCGCGCGCGGCGTCCACGAGGCGCTGGCCCGGGTCCGACACGCCCGGCATGCCAGCGTCGGACACGAAGGCGACGCGCTGACCGGCCGCCACGCGGGCAATCACGGACTCGACGCGGCGCGCGATCACGTTCTCGTCGCAGCGCTCGAGCGGCACGCGAATGCCAAAGCGCGCGAGCAGCTTGCCCGTGACGCGGGTGTCCTCGCAGAGCAGCACGTCTGCCGAGCGCAGCGTGTCGAGCACGCGCGGGGACGCATCGGAGAGGTTGCCGATGGGCGTGCCCACGAGCGAGAGCATGCCGCCCGTGGAGCGCGGCCGGACCTGCTCGCCCGCCGCGGACGCCTGGTCCCTCTCGACCGCGGAGGCACAGGAAGCCCCCATATCCCGCACCCCCATCAGTCGAACATGCCCCGCTCGAAGCTGGAGAGCGCCACGCGCGCGTCCCAGCTCGAGAGCCTGGCCTCGGTCTTCCACGTCTGGAAGAACCACGCGGCGCTGCCGGCGAAGGTCGAGAGCTGGCCGGCCGTGAAGACGCGCTCGAGGGCGATGCGGCCCTCGGGCGTCATGCCGGCGTCGGCCAGGGGGAGCGCCGCGGACCACTCGCCCACCATGACAGGCAGGCCGCTCTTGCGGGCGCGGGCCAGGTAGGCGGCCGAGTCGTCGACGAGGCGGCGCACTCCGGTGGGGCCGGCCGCGTTCATCGACTCAGAGTAGTGATAGATGTGGCCGTCGAGCCACACGTTGACGTAGCGGCTGGGCGACATGAACGCACGCCACGCGCCGGGGATGCCGGCGTCGTGCACCACGAAGACGGGCCTCTCGCCCGCGCAGGAGCGCACCACCTCGTAGGCGTCGCGGTAGAAGTTGCGCAGCAGGTGGGGCGGCACGCCCTCGGTCACGGAGAGGCCCTTTCGCGAGCGGCCACGGACCTCGTCGATGGGCTCGATGCCGCAGAAGTTGGAGCGGTCCGCGTAGCGCGCGGCCAGGGCCCCCACCACGTCGAGCATCGCGTTGCGGAACGACTCGACCTCGCCAAAGAAGCTGGTGGGAGAGCTGGGGTCCGCGCCGGGAGCCGACGCCACGTCGAGCAGGACGGAGACGCCGGCGGCCTCGGCCCAGTCGAAGGCGCTGTCCACATAGGTGAGGCACCCGGCGGAGGGGCCGGGCATGGGGCCCTTCTCGCCAAAGACGAACCACGGAACCTGGAGGCGCACCGTGTCGAAGCCACGCGCAGAGATGCTCGCGAAGTCGCGCTCGGTGATGAAGGTCTCACGGTGCTTTGCCAGCATGGAGGCGTAGCGGGCCGACTCCATCGAGTTGGCGAGGGTCGCCTCGTCAAAGGCGCCGGTGCCCGCGAACAGAGACGGGGTCACCCACGGCTCGAGCACGAGCCAGCCGGAGAGGTTGACGCCGTGGAGCGTGCGCGGGCGCTCGGCGTCGTCGTGCCGCTCGCCGGGGCGCCCGCCCTCGCCTGTCGATCTTGTCCCGAGCATCAGGCCTCCCCTTCTGCGCGGCCGCGTAACCGCGCGCGGTCGCCGTGTGCAGGCCGCTATTCAGAAAAGTATATCCATCAAGCGGACAACAAATCGTCATGGGCGGCCTACATGACAAGAACGTTCGGGGAGGAGTGGAGGTTTGCGGGGGCGCTGACTGCGGAGGCGGCGGGCTGCGGCAGCAGCGGGCTGCGAAGGTCGCTGGGGCGCGGTCGCGAACTGGCGAGCCGCGCCGGAGTGCCCCTCTCACCGCGGCGTCCGGGCCTCTCCCCGGTCTCCTCAAAACGAGGCCCCACGGACATCCCGCCACCCCAGTGGGTATAAGAAATTACGCACGTACGCAAACTCGGGCGTCGCCGCAGGTGCGGCCGCGCCCTTCGACACCTGGAGGAACCATGAGCACGCTCTACGACTTTACCGTCAAGGACCGCGAGGGCAAGGACGTGAGCCTTGCCGACTACAAGGGCAAGGTCGTCCTTGTCGTCAACACCGCCACCGAGTGCGGCTTCACCCCCACCTACGCCGACCTGCAGAAGCTCTACGCCGAGGAGCACGACAAGGGCCTCGAGATTCTCGACTTCCCCTGCAATCAGTTTGGCCAGCAGGCGCCCGGCACCGCCGAGGAAATTCACACCTTCTGCACCGGCCGCTTTGGCGTGACGTTCCCACAGTTTGGCAAGCTCGAGGTCAACGGCGCCAACGAAGCCCCGCTCTACACCTGGCTCAAGGGCCAGAAGGGCTTTGCCGGCTTTGACCCCAACCACAAGATCACGCCGATCCTCGTCGACATCCTCGGCAAGGCCGACCCCGACTGGGAGAAGAAGGCCGACATCAAGTGGAACTTCACGAAGTTCCTGGTAGACCGCGAGGGCAACGTGGTGGAGCGCTTCGAGCCCACCGCCGACGTCGAGACGGTCGTGAAGCCGGCCGTGGAGAAGCTGCTCTAGGCTGAAGGGCAGCGACCCTGCGCAGAGAGGTGCGCAACGACGGATGCGCGCGGGTCTCTCGGACCTGTGTCATGACATGCGGGCCCCTCGGAAGGAATCGACTCTTCCATCCGAGGGACCCGCGTCTTTTTGCCGTGGCTCTGAGGGGTCCGCGACCTCGGCCTGGCTCGGCCACGACAATGCGCCGCAGCTAGATGGCCTCGCCTCTAGTGGCCTTCGACCTCGCGAAGCCAGGCTGCACGCTGCTCGGGCGTGGTGGTAGCCACGCTGCCCAGGTGGTGCCAGCGGCGGTTGGCCGAGCTGCCCTCGCCCAGGCCGCCGATGCCCAGCTGGGCAAGCGTTCCCTCGACAAACGACGGCACGAAGGCCTTGTCGAAGAACGAGGCGTCCTCATCGGACGTGGTATAGAGGTCGCAGGTGGCGAGGTTCGTGAGCTTGCCGAGCAGGCCCGACCCCGTGGGCTCCCAGGAGAACCCGACGAGCATCACCTTGTCGAAGAAGCCGCGCAGCATCGCCGGCACGTCGTTCCACCAGACGGGACAGACGATGGCCAGGTGCTCGGCCTGGGCAAGGAGCTCCTGGTAGCGGCTCACGTGCGGGTCCAGGACCGCCCCGTCGTTGTAGCCGGCGAGCTCGTCTGCGGAGAGTACCGGATCGAAGCCGTCGGCGTAGAGGTCGATGACCTCGTGGCCCCTGCCTTCGCGGTCGAGCCGACGGAGCAGCGCCTCGAGCACCGCGTGGTTGAGGCTGTCGGTGCGGGGATGGCAGTAGACGACGAGCGTGTGCATGGCGTTCTCCTTTGTGATGCCTCCGAGGGACGGAGGGTCGGCCCGGACGGTCCAAGGGGTCGGGTGGACCGGGGCACGGGACGACCGACCCGCCCGCCTCAGCCCGTCCCCAAAATGTGACAAATCATCCGGAAGGAAACGTGACAGGGCTGCTAGCGGTAGGTGATGCGGGCGACGCGGATGACCCAGTCGGTGCCGTAGGCGAAGCCGTTGGCGTCGACCGTGAGGGTTCCGCGCTCAACATCCTGCATGAAGGGCACCTGCTGGTCGTTGTCGAGCCACGAGATTGCGGCCACCGGTCGCGTGGCCCCGGTGAACGAGCGCAGGTTGGAGCCCTCGCCGCCCAGCGTCACGTTGTCGTTGCCCACGATGGCAAGGTCGTGGACGAACAGGTAGCTCACGTCGCTGCCGTCCGCGTCGTGGTCGTCGAGGGCAAAGTCGCGGATGCCGCCGTTGGCCACGAGCGTGGCGCTCGGGCGCGCCGTGTGCACGCTCGTACCTGCCATTCTCATCCACATGCCAATGAGGCGCAGGTAGTTGCGCTGGATGGGCTGGATGGCGCCGCCGGCGGTGGGCCCGATGTTCACGAGCGCGTTGGCCCCGGCGCGGCGCGCGTTGGCGATGGTCTCGATGAGCTCGCGCGGGCTCTTGTAGTCGAGGTCGCCCGCCGCGATGCCCCAGTGCTTGTTGGTGGTGACGGAGACCTCGCCGGCCACGTACTTGCCGTCCGGCTCACCGTGGTTGACCTCGCCCGCGATGTGGCGCTCGTAGGTGGTCACGTCAATCTCGGGGTCGACGATCTTGCCGCGGTTCTTGAGGCCGGTGTTGTTGATGATGATGGCGTCGGGCTGCCAATTGCGAATAGTGCCGTAGAGCTCGGGAAGCTTCCAGTCGGCCTCCTTCTTGTTCCAGTTGCCGTCAAACCAGAAGCCGCCCACCTCGCCATAGTTGCGACAGAGAATCTCGACGGACTTGCGCAGGTACTCGAGGTAGGCGTCGAAGTCCGTCTCGTAGAGCGGCGAGTGCCAGTCGTAGGTGGCCATGTAGAAGAAGGGCTTGATGCCGCCGCGGTGGCAGGCGTCGGCAAACTCGGCCACGAGGTCGCGGCGCGCGGCGCTGTGAGGCGCATCGAAGGTGGAGAGGCCCTGCGTATCGTAGAGGAAGAAGCCCTCGTGGTGCTTGGTGGTCAGCGTGATGTAGCCCGCGCCCATCTCCTTGGCCGTGGCCACGAGGTCGTCGGCGTCGAAGTCGCGCGCGTCGAAGGTCTCGATGAGCCGCTCGTACTCGGCCTTGGGCCGCTCGTGGATGAGCTCGGTCCACTCGCCCGCGGCAAGCTGGGAAAAGAGTCCCCAGTGCACGAACAGGCCCAACCCCATGTCCTCGTACGCCTTGATGCGCGGCAGCGGTTCGCTCATGCGTGTCTCCCATCCCCCGATTTAGGAAAGCTCACGTTTTCCATGGTACAGCGCCCAGTACTCGCCGTGCTGGGCCAGCAGCTCGTCATGGGTGCCGCGCTCGATGATGCGGCCGTGCTCGAGCACCATGATCGCGTCGGCGTTGCTCACGGTGGAGAGCCGGTGCGCGATCACGAAGACCGTGCGCCCGGCCATGAGCGCGTCCATGCCCCGCTCGATGAGGGCCTCGGTGCGCGTGTCGATGCTGCTCGTGGCCTCGTCGAGGATGAGCACGGGCGGGTCGGCCACGGCGGCGCGGGCGATGGCGATGAGCTGGCGCTGCCCGGCCGAGAGGTTGGCGCCGTCGGCCGTGACCGGCGTGTCGTAGCCCTGCGGCAGGCGCGAGATGAAGCCGTCGGCGTTGGCCGTGCGGGCGGCGGCGCGCACCTCCTCGTCAGTGGCGTCGAGCTTGCCGAACCGGATGTTGTCGGCCACCGTGCCGCGGAACAGGTGCGTGTCCTGGAGCACGATGCCGAGCGAGCGGCGCAGGCTCGACTTGTGGATATCGCGCACGTCGATGCCATCGTAGGTGATCTGGCCCGAGCGCACGTCGTAGAAGCGGTTGATGAGGTTGGTGATGGTGGTCTTGCCCGCGCCGGTGGAGCCCACGAAGGCGATCTTCTGGCCGGGCTTGGCAAAGAGGTTGAGGTCGGCCAGCACCGTCGTGCCCTCGTCGTAGCCAAAGGTCACGTCGTGGAAGCGCACGTCCCCGGCAAGCGGCACCTGGCCGCGCGCAAGCTCCATGCCCGCCGCCTCGGGAGACCCCTCGCGCACGACCTTGCCGAGGGCGCCCACGCCATATCCAGCCGGAACGGACCACGCCCAGGCGTCCTTGCCGCCCAGGCCGCCACCGCCCGTGCGCTCGAGCGTGACCACGCCCTCGTCAACCTCGGGCGCCATGGCCATGGCATCAAAGATCCGCTCGGCGCCGGCCAGCGCGGAGAGCAGGAAGTTGCCGAGCTGCGCCACCTGGTTGAACGGCATGGCCGACTGACGAACGAACACCAGGTAGCTGGCCAGGCTGCCCACGTCGGTGAGGCCGGCTGCCGCCAGGATCGAGCCCGCCACGGCCACGATGGCGTAGTTGGTGTAGCCCGAGCTCACGGTGACCGGGATGAGCGTGGCGGCATAGGCCTGCGCCGCCGTGCCGCTCTCACGCAGGCTCTCGTTGTGCGCGCGAAACGCCTGGAGGTTGGCGCCCTCGCGGTTGAAGACCTTCACGACCTTCTGGCCCGCGACCATCTCCTGCACGTAGCCGTCGAGCACGCCAAGCGTCTTCTGCTGGGCCTTGTAGAAGCGCGAGCTCTTCTTGCTCGAGAAGCGCACATAGGCGATGAGCGCCGCGTCGCAGACCAGGGTGATGAGCGTGAGGCGCCAGTCGAGCACGACAAGCAGCACCGTCGTGCCCACCACCTGGATGGCCGCCTGGATGACGTTGGCAAAGCTGTTGTTGAGCGCCTCCGAGATGGTGTCTACGTCGTTGGTGAAGTAGCTCATGACGTCGCCCGTACGGGTGCGGTCAAAGAAGGAGAGCGACAGCCGCTGGATGCGGTCGAAGAGGTCGCGGCGCAGGTCGAAGACCACGCGCTGGGCGGCGCGCACCATCACCTGCGTGTAGCCGAGGCACGACGCCGCGCCCAGGGCGTAGATGACGGCCGTTGCCACCACGCCGCTCACAAACCCGGGCATGTCCGCGCTGGCAAGGCGATTGACCACGGGTTTTATCATGTAAGTGCCCAGGAGGTTGGCCACGGCCGAGACCGCCACGAGCACGGCCACCACCACGAGCCTCCTGCGGGCGTGCCCCAGGTATGCCACGAACTGCCGCAGCGTGCGCCCGAGGTCCTTGGGCTTGCTGAACGTGAGGGCCCGCCTATTCGCCATTGAGGGCACCTCCCCTCTCGGACGCCGCAGGCGCCGGCGTCACCGGCCCGTCGTCGTCCGTCGCCATCTGGGTGCGATAGAGCTCCTGATAGATGGGGTCGTGCGCGAGCAGCTCCGCATGGGTGCCCACCGCGTGCACCGCGCCCTCATCCAGGATCACGATCTGGTCGGCGTCCATCACCGAGGCCACACGCTGGGCGATGACGACCTTGGTCACGTCCCCGAGCCCGGCGAGGCCCGCGCGGATCCTCGCGTCGGTCGACATGTCGCAGGCGCTCGTCGAGTCGTCGAACACGATCACGCGCGGGCGCTTGAGCAGGGTGCGCGCGATGCAGAGGCGCTGCTTCTGGCCGCCGGACACGTTGCCGCCGCCCTGGCCCAGGTCGGCGTCGAGCCCGCCGATGCGGTCGAGGAACTCGTCGACGCACGCCAGGTGGCAGGCGCGGGCGAGCTCCTCGTCCGTGGCGTCGGGGGCGCCCCAGAGCAGGTTCTCGCGCACGGTACCCGTGAACAGCACGTTCTTCTGGAGCACGATGCCCACGGCGTCGCGCAGGGCGTGCACGTCGTAGGCGCGCACGTCATGGCCGCCCACGAGCACCTCGCCCGCGCTCGCGTCGTAGAGGCGCGGCAGCAGCTGCACGAGCGAGCTCTTGCCCGAGCCCGTGCCGCCGAGGATGCCCACCGTGGAGCCCGCGGGAAAGCTCAGCGACACATGGGAGAGCACGTCTCGGCCGGTGCCCGCGGCATAGCGAAAGCTCACGTCGCGAAACTCCACCGAGCCGTCCGGCACCCCCGTGAGGGCGTCTTTGGGACTCTCGATGGTGGGCACCTCCTCGAGCACCTCGCCCACGCGGCGCACGCTCGTAAGGGCGCGCGTCATGAGGAGGAAGACGTTGGAGATCATCATGAGCGAGTTGGTGATCTGCAGCACGTAGCTCATGAAGCCCGTGAGCTCGCCCACCTGCAGGGTCCTGGACAGGATCATCTTGCCGCCGAACCACATGATGAGCACGCTGGCGGCGTACATCGCAACCTGGAAGAGCGGCATGTTGAGCACGGCCAGCCTGAAGGTGCCCGTGGCCGTCTGGGCAAGCTCGGCGTTGACGGCGCCAAAGCGCTCGCACGCCCAGTCGCCGCGCACGAACGCCTTGATGGCGCGGATGGCCATGAGCACCTCCTGGACCACCTCGTTGAGCTGGTCCATCGAGTGCTGGAGCACGGCGTACCTGGGTGCCACGCGGCCGATGATGGCCACGAGGGCCACGGCGAGCATCGGCAGCAGCACGAAGAACACCACGGCGAGGTGCACGCTCATCATGCTCGCGAAGAAGAGCCCCATGACGAGCATCACCGGGCCGCGCAGCATCGGGCGAAAGCCCCCGGTGAGCGCGTTCTGGATGACGGTGACGTCGGTGGTCATGCGCGTCACGAGCGAGGAGGTCTCGAAGCGGTCGAGGTTCTGGTAGGAGAAGCGCTGGACCTGGGCGTACTCGGCCTCGCGCAGGTTGGCGCCGAGGCCCATCGCCGTGCGGGCGGAGAAGCGCGAGTAGCCGAGGCCGAACGCCAGGGCCACGAGGCCGCAGGCGAGCATCTGGCCGCCGCGGGCCCACACAACGGAGAGGTCGTGCGCCATCACGCCCTCGTCGATGAGCGAGGCCGTGAGGAACGGGATGATGAGCTCGAGGGTTCCCTCGACGAAGACGCAGATGGCCGCGAGGACGAAGTCACGGCGGTAGGGGCCGAGGTAGCGGAGCATGAGGCGCATCTCATTCATGGCTGGGCTCCTTTGGCTTTGGCACTGGCGCTGGCTCGAGCGACTCGTCGCGCAGGTTGTGGGTCACGCGGGCAAGCAGTTCGTGGAGCTGTGATGCCTCGTCGGCCGTGAGGCCGCGGAGCATCTGGGCCTCCACCTCGCGGCAGCGGCCGTCCCACGCCCGGACGGCAGCGCGGCCCGCCGACGTGAGGGCGAGCACCTTGGTGCGACGGTCGTCGGGGTTGGCCGAGGCGCGCACGAAGCCCTTGCGGTCGAGAACGTCGAGCATGCGACAGACGGCCGCCGGGTCGATGCCAAAGAAGTCGGCGATGTCGCGCTGGGTGGCCGAACCCCGCACGGCGAGGTAGGAGAGCAGCTTTGGCTGCCCCGGCCCCAGGCCGAGGCTCGCGCCAAAGGGACGCAGCTGCGCGCGCTGGGCATGGAAGGCGCGCAGGATGCTCATGTGCAGGTCATTGAGGGAAAAGCCAAGCTCGGCGTCTTGGGGCGCGGCCTTGGCAGCAGTGCTGCTCGCGGCATCATTGGCACTCCGGGCGTCTTGGGGCCCTGCCACCTTGGCAGCGACATCGTTTCCGCCATCATTGCAGCTCGCGGCATCCTGGGGTGCCGCTGCCTTGGCAACAGTATCGTTCCTGATGCCATTGCAGTTCCTGGCATCACCACCATTTCCAGCGGCACCAGCGCCCCCGAGGCCTGACGGATTCCCCTTCTCTGCCTCGTTTCCGGTCATACGGTTCACTTCCTTGATTTGTCAATGATTGACAAGGCAACATAGTAGGCAATGGGCGAAATGGCTTCAACGTGCCAGTGGACGGCGATCGAGGGCCAGCCCAATTCAGCATTTGGCAAACGCAGAATCAGGCGGCAAAGTTCGCGGCGTCCACGTGAGGCCCACGCAACCCTTTAGCCGCAGGCGCAATTCCGGCGAAGACGCCGCTCGGCCTGGTCGCCGCCGACACCATATTTACGGGCGACTCGGCCACAGCAGGCCTCCGCAAGCCATCTACCGGAGACGCGACCTTTTTTCGGACCTCTTTTTTTGGTAGATCGCTTTCGGCCCCCAGAAACAGGGCCTTCTTGAGGCTAGGTTTTGACCGGAACCGGAACCGGAACCGCGAGCGACCGGACGAAATCGACTATTGCGGGCCTTCAAGAAAGGTCGATGGCATCGGCCAGTGCGGCGCTCCCAGCAAAGTCGACGGCGTCGGATATGCCGGAAACAGGCTCGGCTTGAGGAAAACGGTTCCAGGCCCTTACAAAGCAGCGGCCAGAAGGGTCTGCGCCAGATAGTAAAGTCCGGCCAGCCCGATGAGCACGTAGGTGACGCGACGAATCATCGCGGTGTCGAGGCGGTCGACGACGCGGTTCGCAACCTGCTGTCCCGCGAGCTGCGCCGCCGCGGCAACGACGATAACGGGCACAATCGCCGGCACGATGATGCCCTGGAACGCCCGGAAGCTCACGCCCCAGATCGTCGTCACAAGAAAGAAGAGCTGCAACGTGCCCAGATAGGCACGCTTGTCGGAGGTGCGGGCCAGATAGTAAACGACCATGAGCGGCCCGCCGATGCCAAAGAGGCCGTCGCACGCCCCGGAGATGAGGATGCAGGCAAGCGACGGCACGAGGCCCATGGCCGCCGAGCCTTCGGCCCTTCGGACGAAGAGGAAGTACAGGGAGAGCACGACGAGAAACGCACCAAGCGCGCCCTTGAGCAGGGTCGCGTCGACCGCTCGGGCAACCAGGATGCAGACGCTGCTCACGGCCATGAACAGGAGCGCCGGCGCCACGGCCTGAAGGGGACGGACGTAGGCCCGATAGCGCCAGACCATCGACACGAGGAACGGAAGTCCCATCGAGACCGAGATGGCGGAGCCCGTCACCACCCCATAGGTAAGCGGCAGCACGGTCATGGCGATAATCCCGGCCCCGAAGCCCGACACACCCTGGACGAATCCGGCCAGCACACCAGCGACCACGACCATGCCAAGACTTGCATACCCCACGCTAGACCCCTCGCGCCGCCGATTGTTGGGAACAGTCAAGCGAGCGAAAGGCCGGGGCCTCGCGAAGAGCGGCGTACCGTAATGGACAGAACATGGAGACCGCCTCCCGCCGTCTTCTTTTCAGGTAGTTTTCATTATAAGTGCTGACGAGCGGAGATCTCGAAGCGTGGCGAATGGTTTCGGTAGGCGCTCGCGTCGCGCACGAGCGGCACGAGCACCTCGCGCAGCCACGGCCGACGAATCGAGGGCCCGATGAACACCGCCGTGGGTTCCGAGCCCGCGCCCCCGTCCCCGGACTCGTAGCCCGTGACCTGCCACATGCGGTCGACCACGTCGAAGCGCAGCCACTGCCCGCCGCACGGCAGGTAGCCCTTGGCGCGTACCACCTCGCCAAACACGCCGGCCACGAGCGCATCGAGAAACCAGAGCAGGTGGCTCTCGCTCGGCAGCGACAAGTCTGAGAGCGACAGGCTGTCAAATCCGTCGTCAGCGGCCGAGGGTGCCCCCGCGAGCCTCCTGCCCGCGGAGGCGCGAGCACGGACCGGAGAGCCTGCCGCGCCGCGCGCATCGCCCGCCGCGGACGGCCCGGCGCCCCCGCCGGCGAGGTCGTCCTCCAGCAGCCCGGAGAACCACGCGTCCGAGAGCTCGTCCCAGGACCTGTCGACCAGCCGCGCGTCGGGGCTCACGCCCCGCACCCACGCCGCGAGCTCGGCCAGCTCGCCGGTGCCCGCAAGCTGGGCCTTCGAGACGACCACGGTGCTGGCCGTGCGAACCTGGTCGAGGTAGATCTCCTCGAAGCGCTCGCGCTGGCGCACCCACGCCGTGGCGTCGACGATCGCGAGCGGGGCCAGCAGCGAGATGCGCTCGTAGCTCACCTGGTCGATGTTGTCGAGGATGGACGAGAGGCGCGCCACGCCCGTGGGCTCGACCACGAGGTACTCGGGGTCGAGCGTGTTGGCAATCGTGAGCACCGACGTGGCGAAGTCCTGCTTGCCCGTGCAGCAGATGCAGTTCTCCGTGCTCTCCCAGACGGAGAGCTCGTCGGTCTCCGAGAGGACCTTGGCGTCGATGTCGGCCTGGCCGTACTCGTTCTCATAGACCACGAAGTCGCGCCCCGTCCGCCGGGCGAGCTCCTGGATGAACGTCGTCTTGCCCGCCCCCAGAAACCCCGACACCACAAGAATCCTCAAACCCCAACCCCCAATACGTAATAAGAACAAGAAGCCAGACAACCCCCACGGACGCCTCATCAAGCCGGTCGTCCGCGCGGCGCCAGCCGCGCGCGGGGGCCTTCGGGCCTCCCGCAACAGCAACGTCAGCGCCCCGCCCCCTCCTATCGTCAGCCGCGAGTTCCGCAGGCAAGCGAAGCGCAGCCGAGGACTGTTTGAGCGGAAGATGATAGGAGGGGCGGGGCGACCTCGAACGATATGGGCGGAGGCCCGAAGGCCCCCGCCCGCGACGCTAGTCGATCACGACGACCGGCTTGATGAGGTCGGCCGGCTTGTCCCTCATGAGGAAGAGCGCCTCCTCCAGGTGCTCCCACCCGTGGAACACGTGCGTGGACAGCGGCGCAACGTCGAGGCGACCAGAAGCCACGAGCGAGCCGAGCTTCTCCATGCGCAGGCGGCCACCCGGCATGAGGCCGCCGCGGATGTCCTTGTGGCCCATGCCCACGCCCCACTCGACGCGCGGGATCTTGACGTAGTCTCCGTTGCCGAGGTAGTTGACGTTGCCGATCTTGCCGCCGGGCTTGAGCGCCTTCACCGCGTCGATGAAGGTGTCGCAACCGCCACCGGCCACGACCACGCGGTCGACGCCCTTGCCGCCGGTGAGGGCGAGCACCTGGTCGGCAATGGGGCCGTCCTTGTAGCTGACGAAGTCCGTGGCGCCGTAGCCCTTGGCGACCTCGACGCACTTGGGGCGCGTACCCACGGCGATGATGCGAGACGCACCGCGCAGGTTGGCACCGGCAACGCTCATGAGGCCCACGGGGCCGATGCCGATGACGAGCACCGTGTCGCCGAACTGGACGTCGGCCAGCTCCACGCCGTGGAAGCCCGTGGGAACCATGTCGGAGAGCATGCAGGCATCGACCGGGTTGATGTTCTCGGGTAGCAGCGCCAGGTTGCCGTCGGCGTCGTTCACGTGGAAGTACTCGCCAAAGACGCCGTCCTTGAAATTGGAGAACTTCCAGCCGGCCAGCATGCCGCCGGAGTGCATGGAGTAGCCGGCCTGCGCCTCGAGGGAGTTCCAGTCGGGGGTGATGGCGGGCACGAGCACCTTGTCGCCGGGCTTGAAGTCCTTCACGAGCTCGCCCACCTCGACGACCTCGCCGGACGCCTCGTGGCCCAAGATCATGTCGTGGCGCTCGCCGATGGCGCCCTCCCAGAGGGTATGCACGTCGGACGTGCAGATGGCGACGGCCAGCGGCTTGACGATGGCGTCCATCGGCCCGCAGGCCGGACGGTCCTTCTCGATCCAGCCAGACTCGCCGATCCTGAGCATTGCGTAACCCCTCATGCGATCTCCTCTCGTGTCGTCTCATCGTGGGGCGCCAGGCCGCAACCGGGCATCCCCAGGCAGTCGCGCGCGACTGTCCGGCGGGCGAACCCACCCCGCCGCCGGCCACGGGATGGGCCCCGCGGCCAGGCAGTCGCCATCCGGACGACTGCCCCGAGCAGGAGTGCCACCAAAGAGCTTGGCACGCCAAGAGACGATTCTTGGTGATGCCGGCCCGGGGCAGGCGCCTCGGGCCGGCACGCACTGGGCCAACGGTCGGAATCCTCCGGGGAAAGGCCGTTACTTGAGTAGCATTTATGGCGAGACACTGGAGTCTTGGCAAATCCGACCTCCGGAGAATAAACGGGAGGAAACTGGGCGTTTGTAGTTAGGCTGGGCAAACCGGCCCCGCCTGATGCCGGGTCGGACAGGTCGGCCTTGCCTGATGCCGGGTCGGGCAAGGCCGGTTTGCCCGGCCTGAAGTCAGGTCGGGCAAACCGGCCTTGCCAAATACCATACCCTTGATAGCATATGGGCGAAAACGAGACGGGCGCCGGGGAATGCCCGTCAGGAGAGGACTGCCATGTCAGAGAACAGCGCCGAGAAGGCGACGACCGACACCGCGACGCCCAAGGCCCCCAGGGCCATGCGACGCGCAAACCGCGAGGTCACAGACCCCGCTGACCTTGCCGGCATCATCGGGCGGGCGCACGTGCTGCACGTGGGCTTCTCCGACGCCGAGGGCCTGGCCGTCGTTCCCATGAACTACGGGTTCGAGTGGGCCGAGGGGCGGGGCCTCCCCACCTTCTGGCTCCACTCCGCCGGCGAGGGGCGCAAGGCCGACGCCTGGGCCTCCTCTCCCGAGGTCGCCCTCGAGCTCGACGTCGAGGGCGGCGTCATCACGGGTGACTACTCCTGCGCCTACTCGTACGCCTACGAGAGCATCATGGCCTGGGGGCGCATCCGGCCCGTCACCGACGCGGCCGAGAAGCTGCGCGGGCTGACGCAGGTCATGGCCCACATGGCCCCGGGCGTCCCGGTCACGTTCTCGGACGAGGCGGTGGCGCGCGTGGCCGTGTGGCGCATCGACGTCGAGCGGATCTTGGGCAAGCGGCGCGAGGCCAAGGCGCCGAAGGCGGCGGATGCCGCCGCGCATCCCGCGGCTGCCTCGGGCGACGACGCCGCGGCCAGCCCCTCCCCCACCCCCGACGCGGGCGAGCCCAAGCCCAAGAAGGGCAAGAGGGACAAGCGCGACAAGCACGACGACAAGCGCGACAAGCCAAAGAAGGACAAGGCCAAGAAGAAGGAGCGCAAGGACATGGGGCTCTTCGGCGAAATCGAGGCAAGGCTCACGGGCAAGAGGGCCGACTCGGCCGACGAGGAGCTCAAGCGCAAGAAGAAGGCCGATCGCAAGGCCCTCGAGAAGGCGACCGAGGAGATCCTGAAGGGCCAGCGCTGCGACGGCTGCGGGCACCACTGCAAGCTCATCGACCCGCGCTGCGGCAAGGGCAAGAAGCTCCGCGCCAAGCGCCTCGCCAAGGCGGGCATCCGGGAGTAGCCCGGCAGGCCCACAGAGACACGCACAAACACGTCGCGACCCCGCCGGCCGGACCCCACGCGCAAGCGCAAGGGCCCGGCCGGCGGCGCGTTCGGCACGCCCCGTCACCGGAGGGCTACGATGGTCGCAGCGACATCGCGACAACGGGAGCGGCCATGCTAGACCTCACGAAGCTCGGGACCGAGCAACGAAACCCACGCACCATGGAGCTTGACGCCTTCACGCCGCTCCAGGTGGCCGAGGCCATGAACGCCGAGGACGCCCATGCCGTGGAGGCCGTCCATGCGGTGCTTCCGCAGGTGGCCACGGCGATCGAGTGGGCGGGCGACAGCCTAAACGCCGGTGGCCGCATCATCTACGTGGGCGCCGGCACGTCCGGCCGGCTCGGCGTGCTCGACGCCGTGGAGTGCCCGCCCACCTTTGGCGTCTCCTATGAGACGGTCGTCGGCATCATCGCGGGCGGCGAGGACGCGTTCGTGAAGGCGGCCGAGGGCGCGGAGGACCACGAGGAGGCCGGTGCGGCCGACCTCGCCGCCAAGGGCCTGACCCCGCACGATCTCGTGGTGGGCCTCGCCGCGAGCGGGCGCACGCCCTACGTCGTCGGCGCCCTGCGCAAGGCGCGCGAGGCAGGCTGCCGCACCGTGGCGATCGCCTGCAACCCGGGCTCCAGGATCGGCGCCGAGGCCGACCTTGCCATCGAGCCGGCCACAGGCCCCGAGGTGCTCACGGGCTCCACGCGCCTCAAGGCCGGCACCGCGCAGAAGCTCGTCCTCAACATGATCTCGACCGGGGCGATGGCGCGCGCGGGCAAGGTCTACGAGAACCTCATGGTCGACGTGAGGCAGTCGAACGAGAAGCTGCGCGTGCGCGCGCAGAACATCATCATGGAGGCCTGCGGCTGCACCCGCGACGAGGCCCGTGCATCGCTCGGGGCGGCCGGCGGCCACGTGAAGGCGGCCATCACGATGCGCCTACTCGGGTGCTCGGCCGAGGAGGCCGCAGAGGCGCTCGACGGGGCCCACGGCCACGTGCGCGTCGCAGTCGAGAGGCGGCGTACGGCGTAAGAGGTGGCGGACGAGGCGTAGGGGGGGGGTGCGCCGCGCCGTGAATCCCGCGCAGAAGCCCCGTCACCGCAGGCCCAGACATGAAACGGCGAACGGTAGCGTGGCGTCGGTGGGTGGTTTTGCCCCGCCGGTGCCACTCCTTTCGCCGATATAAGTTGACCACTAATCGATAGCCATTTGCGTAGATAAGATGTATATGGATTTGTGGTCATCTCTGTGACCGCAACACCGTACCCTCTCCTCCAAGTCGCTCGCACGGGGCGGGCGGCACGACGAAGGGGGATGACATGGAGCGAATCGAGGGGCGCGGGGCCTGCGTCGAGGCCGTGGAGGGGCAGGGCCACAGCGCGGCGCCGGACGGCACCCGCCGCATCTGGCGCTTCGGCACCGACGAGCGCGGGGCCGACGTCACGGAGGGCACGGCACGTGACAACCAAATCCTCGGCGGCAAGGGCGCGAACCTGGCCGAGATGGCGCGCCTGGGCCTCCCGGTGCCGCCGGGCTTCACCATCACCTGCCAGACCTGCATGGACTACGCCCGCGGCGGCAACACCTGGCCCGCCGGTACGCTCGAGGCCATCGACGAGGCCCGCGCCGACCTCGAGCGCCGCATCGGCAAGCGCCTGGGCGACGCGCGCGACCCCCTGCTCGTCTCCGTGCGCTCCGGTGCCCCCATCTCCATGCCCGGCATGATGGACACGGTGCTTGACCTGGGCCTCAATGACGCGTCGGTCGAGGGGCTCGCCGCCCAGACGGGAGACGCGCGTTTTGCCTGGGACTCCTACCGCCGCTTCGTCCAGATGTTCTCCAACGTGGTCATGGGCATCGACTCCGACCTCTTCGAGGAAGCCATCATCGAGGCGCGCGAGGCCACCGGCGCCGCCTCCGACGCGGACCTCGACGCGGACGCCCTCCGCTCCCTCGTCGCCATGTTCAAGCGGATCTTCGCCGAGCACGCCGACGCCACGGCACACCCGGAGCTTCTGGACGAGGAAGGCGTGCCGGCCTTCCCGCAGGACCCCACCACCCAGCTCCGCCTGGCCATCGCCGCCGTCTTCGGCTCCTGGGACTGCGAGCGGGCACGCCTCTACCGCCGCCAGAACCACATCGCCGACGACCTGGGCACGGCCGTGAACGTGCAGGCCATGGCCTTTGGCAACAAGGGCGCCACCTCCGCCTCGGGCGTGGCCTTCACGCGCAACCCCGCCACCGGCGAGCGAGAGCCCTACGGCGACTACCTCGTGAACGCCCAGGGCGAGGACGTCGTGGCCGGCATCCGCAACACGAGCCCCATCGAGCGGCTGCGCCACACCCCGGGCCTGGGGCAGGCCGGCGAGCAGCTCGAGCAGGTCTTCGGCATCCTCGAGCGTCACTACCGCGACATGATGGACATCGAGTTCACCATCGAGCAGGGCCGGCTCTACCTCCTGCAGACGCGCGTGGGCAAGCGCACGGCCCAGGCGGCGCTGCGCATCGCCGTGGAGATGGAGCGCGAGGGGCTCATCACCCGCGAGGAGGCGCTGCTGCGCGTGAACCCCGCCCAGCTCGACCAGCTCATGCACCCGCAGATCGCCGCAGACGCCGAGCGCGTCGTGGTGGCGCGCGGTCTGGGGGCGAGCCCCGGCGCCGCCGTGGGCGAGGTAGTCTTCTCCGCAGCCGACGCCGTAGCTGCCAAGGCCGAGGGCAGGCCCTGCGTGCTCGTGCGCTGGGAGACCACGCCCGACGACCTCGCCGGCATGAGCGTGGCAGAGGGCATCCTCACGAGCCACGGCGGCAAGACGAGTCACGCCGCCGTCATCGCCCGTGGCATGGGAAAGCCCTGCGTGTGCGGGGTGGATACCCTGCGCATCGACGGCGAACGGGGTGAGGCGGCCGTGGCCGGCAGCGACCTTGTGCTGCGCGCGGGCGACGTCGTCTCCATCGACGGCGCCACGGGCGAGGTGATGCTCGGCTCCGTCGCGCTCGAGCGTCCGGGCACCACCGGCGAGCTCGGCACCATCCTCGCCTGGGCCGACGAGGTGCGCCGCATGGGCGTGCGCGCCAACGCCGACAACCCCGCCGACGCCCGCCTCGCGCTCGAGCTGGGGGCCGAGGGCATCGGCCTCACGCGCACCGAGCACATGTTCCTCGGCGAGCGCAAGGAGCTCATCCAGCGCTTCATCCTCACGGACGACGAAGCCGAGCGTGCACGTGTCGCCGGCGAGCTGGCCCGCGCCCAGGAGGGAGACTTCTACGAGATGCTCCGCGAGATGGACGGCCTGCCCGTGACGATCCGCCTGCTCGCCCCGCCGCTGCACGAGTTCCTCGACGACCCGCGCCGCCTGGCAGTGCGCCTCGCCCACCTGGAGGACAAGGTCCAGGCCGCCCAGGGTGAGGAGCGCGAGCGCCTCGTGGCGGAGGCGGCCGGCGTGCGGTGCTTGCTCGAGCGCATCGACGCGCTCAGCGAGGCCAACCCGATGCTGGGGCTTCGCGGCTGCCGCCTGGGCTTTGCCTACCCCGAGCTGCCGCGCCTGCAGACGCACGCCATCGCCCACGCCACCGTCCGCCTCAAGCACGAGGGGCGAAACCCGCGGCCGCACATCATGGTGCCGCTCGTGTGCCTCAACGCCGAGATCCGCGAGATGCGCGCCATCGTGGAGCGCGCGATCATCGACGTCGAGGCCGAGACGGGCGTACGCCTGGGCGAGATCCCCGTGGGCACGATGATCGAGCTGCCGCGGGCCGCCGTCATGGCCGACCGCATCGCGCGGCACGCGGAGTTCTTCAGCTTTGGCACGAACGACCTCACGCAGACGGCGCTCGGCTTCTCGCGCGACGACGTGGAGGGCAAGGTGCTGCCGAGCTACCTCGAGGGCGGCATCATCCCGAGAAACCCGTTCGAGACGGTGGACGAGGGCGTGGCCAAGCTTGTGGGCATGGCCGCCGAGCTGGGGCGCAGCGCCCGGCCGGGCATCTCGCTGGGCGTGTGCGGCGAGCACGGCGGTGACCCGGAGTCCATCGCCGCCTTCTACGACCTGGGAATCGGCTACGTGAGCTGCAGTCCCTACCGCCTGCCCGTGGCAAGGCTCGCCGCCGCGCAGGCCACGCTCACGAGCACGGCGCGGCCCTACGTGCCGCCGACGCCCGCCGTCGCGGCGACGCGCGAGCGCCCGGCCTGGGCGCAGCAGGCGTAGCGGCGCGAGCACGGAAAGGGCGGCGGAGACGCTCGCGCGAGAGCGTCTCCGCCGCCCCTGTCGGCACCGTATGACAGGCCGCCCGGACCTACGCCCAGGCCAGCCCGCGCGCCTTGCCCCCTACTTGCCCGAGTAGCGCGCGGGCACGAGGCCGGCGTGCTCGAGCGCCGAAACGATCGGCACGATTACGACGAGCTGCAGGATGATGCCCGGCAGGCCCATCGCGAAGTAAGCAGCGCCCCACGCCGCGATCGAGTAGCTCCCGGCGGAGAAGATGAGCGCCTGCAGCACGCCGCCCACGATGCGACCCACGAGCATGGACCCCACGAGCGACACGTAGAGGTCGGCTACCGCCTTGCCCGTGCGCACATATTGGGACAGCAAGCCCGCGACCAGGCCGTACACCGCGAGCTCGCACACCATGGAGGGCAGCATCGGCGCGGGCGGCATGCCCGTGAGCGCGCTCGAGAGCGCCGGGGCCAGGATTCCGGCCACGAGGCCGGGAACGGGACCCACGAGCAGGCCGCAGACAAGCACCGGGACGTGCATCGGCAGCCAGACCATACCGGCGTTGGGAATTGCGTGGAAGAGCATCGGCAGCACCACGCCGAGCGCGGCGCACACGGCCGTTACCACGACTTTCTTGACAGGATTCATCCTCTTACCTCTTTCTCTCCAGATTCCAACCTATACCCTCGGGCCTCCATGGCCGCGGAGAGGTCGTCAGCGCGGCGGAAGGCCGCGACGAAGATGGGCACGAGCAACCGCGCGTAGCCGCTGAGGTAGGCCCAGGCCCGGCGCGGCCCCCGCAGCCGTGCGGACCCCGCCGCCCTGAGCCGCTGGGCGCGGGCGAGGTGCGCACACTCGTCCATGAGCGTGGGCACGAACTGGACCGTGACCCCCACCGTGAGCGCAGCCACCTCGACCGGGACGCCGAGGCGCGCCAGGGGCGCGAGCAGGTCGCGCACGCCCGAGACGACCTGTTGGGGCCGCGTGGTGGCGCAGAGCAGCTCGCCCAGCGTCGCCACCAGCGAGAGGCGGCACACGACGCGCACGCCCTGCGCCAGCCCCTCCCACGTGAGGGTCGCCGGACCAAGCACGAGCAGGGGCCGCGTACCCGAGAAGAACAGGGCATTCAGCGCGAGCACCGAGACGCAGAACCAGCGCAGGGCCCACACCACGCCAAACGCCTCCCGGGGCGGCACGCGCGAGAGGGCCACGAGCGCACAGGTCACGACGAGCCCCGCCGGCACCGGTGTCGCGACGACGAGCACGACCGCCAGCACGAGGCCAACGAGCTTGGCCGCGCCCGGGAGGCGGTGCACGGGTGACGAGAGGGGCAGGTAGCGCCCGATTCTCATCATGGGCACACCACCTCCTCCCGGGCTGCGGCCCTGGCCCCGGCGGCGCGGCAGAGCCCCGCCAGGCGGCCCGCGAGCTCGCGCGCGCCCAGGACGCCGACGAGGCCGAGCCCAGACGCGTCGCGCCCCCAGGCCTGCGCGAGCCGCTCGGCTCCCCTGGCCGCAGCCGAGGCTGCAAGGCCCACGGAGCGCATGCGAGCCGCGTCGCCCATCGTGGCGCGCACGTCCCCCTCGAGCACGACGCGACCGTCCGCGAGGGCGACGACGCGCGTGGCCGTCTCGGCAACGAAGCCGCAGTCATGGGAGGAGAGCAGCACGAGCGCACCCGCGCAGGCAAGGCGCCGAACGAGCCGTGAGACGTTCGCGCGGCCCAGCGGATCAAGGCCGGCCGTGGGCTCATCAAGCATGACGACGTCCGGGCCGGGAGCCAGCACGCTTGCCAGGGCAACGCGCCTCCTTTGGCCACCCGAGAGCGAAAACGGCGAGCTCGTGAGCACCTCGTCGGGATCCAGCCCCACCTCGGCGAGGGCTGTGCGCACGCCGCGCGCGACCTCGTCCGCGCCAAGGCCCGAGACCCTGAGCGCAAAGCCCACCTCGCGCCCGACGCTCGTCTCGAAGAGCTGGCGCTCCGGGAACTGGAAGGCAAAGCCAAGCCGGCCCTCGAGCTCCCGGCGCGCCCGGACGTCGCGCGCGAGGTCGCGCCCACAGAACTCGGCCACGCCCGAGGAGGGGTGCGTGAGGCCAGCCGCGAGCTCGAGGGCAGACGTCTTGCCCGCGCCGGTCCTCCCCACGAGCGCGACGACCTCGCCGGACCTCGCGGCCAGGCTTGCCCCCTCGAGGGCCACGCGCTCGCCGGGAAGCCCCCGGTCGTAGACGAGACCGGCGTCCTCGAGCGCAAGCGTGGCGCGGGCGGCGCCGGGCTCGGGCGATACGGGCGTGGAGGGCGGATCGGGTATGGGGGCGCGCACGCCGAAGGGATGCCCGCCAGCCAGGCTCGGCCGCAGCAGCTCCGCCAGCTCGGCAAAGTCGAGCGGGCAGCGAGGGGCATCGGCGCAGAGCCCGAGTGCGCGCAGCTCGCGCCAGACCTCGACGACCGCAGGCGCGGATAGGCCGCAAGACGCGAGCAGGCCCGCGTCGGCGAGGACCTCGGCAGGCGCCCCGCAGGCGACGAGGCGCCCGGAGCGCATCACGAGCAGCCGGTCGCAGCGCGCCGCAAGCTCCATGTCGTGGGTCACGGCAACCACGGCCCCGTGTCCGCGCAGTCCCTCGATGACCTGGATGACCTCGGACTTCCCCTCGTCGTCAAGCATGGAGGTTGCCTCGTCGAGGACCAGCACCTCGGGCGAGGCGGCAAGCGCCCCCGCGATGGCGACGCGCTGCTGCTGGCCGCCCGAGAGATCGTGCACGTCCCGGTCCTCGTAGCCGGCAAGCCCCACCTGGGCCAGGGCGCGCACCGCCGCCTCGCGTGCCTCGGACGCGGAGGCACCGAAGTTCAGGGGCGCGAAGGCCACGTCCTCGCCCACGACGCTCGAGACGAACTGGTTCTCGGGACTCTGGAACACCATCTGGCAGCGGCGGCGCAGCTCGTGCACGTCGGCGCCCGGCCTCAGCTCGATGCCGGCGACCTCGAGCGAGCCCCGCTGCAGGGGCAGCAGCGCGTCGAGATGGCGAGCGAGCGTGGTCTTGCCGCTCCCGTTTGCGCCCACGATCGCCACGAACTCGCCCTCCTCGACCGAGAAGGAGACGTCGTCGAGCGCGGGGGCGGAGGCGTCGTCGTAGGAAAAGCGCAGGTGGCGGGCCTCGATAACGGGCATCTCAGAGGTCGCCCCGCGCATCGGGGAATGATGCGGCTGCCGCGTTGGCGGAGGCTGAGGCCGCCGCGTCGGGGATAGGCGTTGCCGCCGCGTCGGCGCGCAGCGTGCCCGAGACCACGTAGATTTCCTCGTCGAGCTCGACGTCGACGTCAAACCACGGCGCCACGATCCGGGCCAGGTCGGTCGCAGGCATGAGGCCGCGCGACACGGCCGAGGGCGTGGCGCTGTGGCCCCCGTCGATGACGGCTCGGCTCGCGTCGTGAGCGATGGTGAGGCGGCCGCCCGGCGCAAGCGAGCGAGCGACGTTGGCGACGAGGCGCGCGGGCGAGACCATGTGTGGCAGGGCGTTGAAGACCATGGTGCGGTCGGTCGTGGGCAGCGAGCAGACGGACGCGTCGCCCACGCCAAAGCTCGCGCGTTCGCCGAAGCCCTTCTCGCGCGCGCGGTGGACCATCTCGGCCGAGAGGTCGATGCCGTGGACGCGGGCCACGCCGCGCCGGAGGTAGCACGGGACGAGCACGCCCGTGCCGCAGGCGATGTCGAGGACGCTCACGCCCGGCAGGATGTCCGCCAGATCGAGGATGCGCTCGATGCGGGCAGGGTCGTGCTCGCAGACGCCGTCCCAACCGTCGGCCAGTCGGTCAAAAAAGGCGCGGACCTCACCCACGTTGACGCCGGCATCGCCCATCGTGGCCTCGCTTCCCTCGAGCTCGATCATGGACCTGAGCCTAAACGAGGCGAGAGTATAGAACCAAGTTGGTGATTTGTTCGGAAATTAGTGAACTTATTGGCACTATCGTTCGCAAACTGCCCTCGCGGGCGACTTCGGTCAGGCCCACTCTGGGATGGGGCCCGGGAATCGCCGCCTGTCGAGCGGGCCTGTCTTGGGCTTCCGAAATGCCGCCTAGCTGTTCGCGAGGCGGTTCAGGAGGTCCGTCGCGGAGCCGGCGGCGTTCTTGGCGCCCTCGCTCAGCTGCGACGCGGCATCGCCCAGCTGCGACCTCACGTCGCCGAGGTCGATGGAGCCAAGCTTGTCGAGGGCGTCTCCCGCTAGCGAGCCGAGGGTCTCGCCACCGGACGAGTCCGCCGACTCGCCGGTCTCTGGGGCGGTCGTCGTGGCCTCGGGCGAGGAGGGCTCCACCGCGGTCGGCGAGCTCGCGGCCCTGGACGCCGCCCGGTTGGTCGCCGTGCAGGAGCCGACCTGGAAGGCTATGACAATCGCGAGGATGACAGCGAGGACGGCCGCGACCCAGGCGAACGGGTTGCGTCGCGGGGTCGGATGCCGCGAGGCCGCCCAGGTGTCGGCCGAGGCAGGGGCCCGGTCGCCATCGTCAGACCCCGGGATGTAGGGCGGCTGCTGCGGGGGCGACGCCACGAAGGGACGGCGCTGGGTCGTTCCGTCGTCCGCCGGCTGCGCGGCGAGGGGCTCAGTGTCCTGGCCGGGCTCGCCCGACGGCTGCCAGCCGCCGATGGGCTCGGTGACCCCGGTGTCGATGCGACGGGTGGGCTCGGCATCCCCGCGGGCGTACGCATCCCGGTCTTCCATGGCCCCTCCTCCGCCCGACGAGAGTACAGACAATGTGTTGCCGACCACAGACAACACGCTGGCCTTCCCAGACGACGCGCCGCCCGTCCCAGAAAGCCGCGCGGCCCGCCCCGGACAACGCTTTGCCTACCATTGTTCCCCACCAGAGGGGGCGGCTTCTAGACAGATTGCCGCGCGGAGGCAGTTGGTCGATAGGTGTCCCCCACGGGGTCCGGGTCGTTGGCTCATATCCTTCCATGTTGCTTGGAATTGACAACCAATATCAACTTTCTGGGAGAGATTCGGAGGGAGCTGGGAGGGGCTCGTACGCGCTTCTCGCAATCGCCACCGCACAGGTGGCAGTTGTGGAAGTCTTGAGTAGGCTCCGACAGAGCCGCAGGGAGACACAATCTGTGGGGCGGCGCGGTCCCTCGGGCACAGCGGGTAGTGGCATGATGGGTCGCCGGACGCAGCACGCGGCACACGCCCGCAAGCCAGACATGGCACCGGGCACGCGCCGGACACAGCACGCGGTGCCCGCCCACGCAAGCCCAGACCAGCTCGCGGGCACACGCTCACACGACACGCGAAGCGGAGACGACGTGAACATAACCAAGCGTGACGGCCGCACGGAGGCCTACGACGGATCGAAGATCACCTCGGCCATCGACCGAGCGTTTGCCGAGGTCGCGGCCCAGACCGGAAGCGAGCCCGCCTCTGCCGAGACGCTCGCCTCCCTGCTCGCGGCCGTCGAGGCCGCCATGGCCGAGCGCAGCGTCTCGACCGTGGAGGACATCCAAGACATCGTCGAGCGCGCCCTCATGGAGCAGGGCTACTTCGACGTGGCCAAGAGCTACATCCTCTACCGCCACACGCGCGCCGAGGCCCGCCTCACGCGTCAGGCCATCTGCGCCACCGCCGGCACCGACGAGCTCGACCCCGTCCTCGAGCGCATCGAGCGCGACTTCCCCGAGCAGGACTACGCCCTCGCCACCCTTTTGGCCAAGGCCCGCGGCTTCGTGAAGAGCGGCATGGACACCGACGAGCGCCTCGGCGCGCTCACCAAGGCCGCCGTGGAGCTCACGAGCCAGGAGGCCCCGCGCTGGGAGATGGTGGCCGCCCGCCTGCTCGCCTTCGCCTTCCACCGCAGGCTCGCCGCCGCCGAGGCCTCCCGCGGCATCACCAACTTCTACGAGAAGCTGCGCCACCTCACCGACCAGGGCCTCTACGGCGACTTCATCCTCGGCCACTACAGCAAAGCCGAGATCGACGAGGCCGCCGGCTTCATGGTGCCCGAGCGCGACGACCTGTTCACCTACGCGGGCCTCGACCTTCTCCTCAAGCGCTACGTCATCTGCTCGCACAGTCACGAGGCGCTCGAGAGCCCGCAGGAGATGTTCCTCGGCATCGCGCTCCACCTCGCCATGAACGAGGGCGAGGACAAGGCCTGCGCCGCGGACGTCGCCGCCACCGGCACCGAGCCCGCCTCGACCGTTCGCCTCACGTGGGTGCGCCGCTTCTACGACATGCTGTCGCGCCTCGAGGTCACCATGGCCACGCCCACGCTGGCCAACGCGCGCAAGCCCTTCCACCAGCTCTCGAGCTGCTTCATCGACACCGTTCCCGACAGCCTGGAGGGGATCTACCGCAGCGTCGACAACTTCGCCAAGGTCTCCAAGTACGGCGGCGGCATGGGCATGTACCTGGGCAAGGTTCGCGCCAAGGGCGGGAGCATACGCGGCTTCGAGGGCGCGGCCGGCGGCGTGATCCGTTGGATCCGCGTCATCAACGACACCGCCGTGGCCGTGGACCAGCTGGGCGTGCGCCAGGGCGCCGTGGCCGTCTACCTCGATGCCTGGCACCGCGACCTGCCCGAGTTCCTGCAGCTGCGCACCAACAACGGCGACGACCGCATGAAGGCCCACGACGTCTTCCCGGCCGTGTGCTACCCCGACCTCTTCTGGAAGATGGCCGAAGAGAACCTCGACCAGCCCTGGCACCTCATGTGCCCGCACGACATCCTCGTCGTGAAGGGCTACGCCCTCGAGGACTACTTTGGCGAGGAGTGGGAGCGCCGCTACAAGGAGTGCGTGGCCGACCCGCGCATCCCCAAGCGCACCGTGAGCGTCAAGGACATCGTACGCCTCGTGCTCAAGAGCGCCGTGGAGACGGGCACGCCGTTCGCCTTCATGCGCGACACGGTGAACCGCGCCAACCCCAACCCGCACGCAGGCATGATCTACTGCTCCAACCTCTGCACCGAGATCGCGCAGAACATGAGCGAGATTCAGAGCGTGTCGACCGAGGTCAAGACTGAGGACGGCGACACGGTGGTGGTCACCAAGACCCGCCCGGGTGACTTCGTGGTCTGCAACCTCGCGAGCCTGTCGCTCGGGCACCTGCCGGTGGAGGACGAGGCCAAGATGGGCGAGGTGGTCGAGACCGTCGTGCGCGCGCTCGACAACGTCATCGACCTCAACTTTTACGCGCTGCCCTACGCCAAGATCACCAACCGCCGCTACCGCTCGATCGGCCTGGGCGTCTCGGGCTACCACCACATGCTGGCCAAGCGCGGCATCAAGTGGGAGAGCGAGGAGCACCTGGCCTTTGCCGACGAGGTGTTCGAGCGCATCAACCGCCACGCCATCGCCGCGAGCGCCAGGCTTGCCGCCGAGCGCGGGAGCTACGCGCTCTTTGACGGCAGCGACTGGCAGACGGGCGCCTACTTCGATAAGCGCGGCTATGCGGGCAAGGCCTGGGAGCCGGTGCGCGAGGCGGCCGGGCGCGGGATGCGCAACGCCTACCTGCTGGCCATCGCGCCCACGTCGAGCACGTCGATCCTCTCGGGCACCACGGCCGGCCTCGACCCGGTGATGCGCCGCTTCTTCCTCGAGGAGAAGAAGGGCTCGATGCTGCCGCGCGTGGCGCCCGAGCTCTCGATGCGGACGTACTGGTACTACAAGCCCGCGCACCTCATCGACCAGACCTGGAGCATGCGCGCGGCCGGCGTGCGCCAGCGCCACATCGACCAGGCGCAGAGCGTGAACCTCTATGTCACGAACGAGTACACGATGCGCCAGGTGCTGAACCTCTACCTGGAGGCGTGGCGCGACGGCGTGAAGACCATCTACTACGTCCGCAGCAAGTCCCTCGAGATCGAGGAGTGCGAGAGCTGTGCGAGCTAGCGAATAGGCTGATGGCGGCGAGACGGGCGCTTGCTCAGGGCAAGCGCCCGTCTCGCATTAACGCAGGGAGCGACGCGGCAAGGCTGGGCGCACCTCGAACGATACTATCGAGTTTGCTGCAGTTCACGGGAGAAGCTGAGAGTAGACGGCAGACGTGCGCCTTCGCTACCTGTGGTTTCACAATGACCGGATGCCCGTTTACTCAGCGGGATCCGCTTCGACTGCAGCAAACTCAATAGTTTTGTTCCGGGACGGCGAACGGCGGCGTCCGTCCCGGGCAAATGCCACCTATCGCAACGCTTCCGTGTGGGAATCCGACGAACCAGAGATTCGCAGCCACCACGCTTTGACGCATTTGCCGCCCGCGAGCACGTAAAAGCGTGGTGGCTGTAAAAGGCATGGCAGTGATGACGCCCGCGCGGAGGAATAAGATAACGGTTGCCCGGGGGCACTTGTCGTCTGGGTAGTTGCTATCCGCAGTTCCCGACCAACTCGGATGCGCGTCCTTCGGTTCCCGACCAACTCGGACAAAAATGGCCTCGGCTTCGTCCGAGTTGGTCGGGTCTAGCGATGCAGACGACAGGCACCTTGGGCACACGTCATCAACATGAGGGACGCAAAGCCCAGCGGGGCGAGGAAAGGACGGCCATGGAATCGGCGATTCCCATGCGCAGGAAGCGTCAGAGCCTACCCGAGGAGACTTGTATTGAAGTGCTCGAGCGCGGGACCTCGGGCGTGCTGGCGCTCAACGACCCGGAGCAGGGCGTGCCCTACCAGGTGCCCGTGAACTATGGCTACCGCGACGGGCGCCTCACCTTCCACGGCGCCACCGTGGGCCACAAGGTCGAGCTGCTCAAGGCGGACCCACGGGCCTCGTTCACGGTCATCGACCAGGACCAGATCGTTCCCGAGCAGTACACCTCGTGGTTTCGTAGCGTCGTCTGCACGGGGCGGCTGCGTCTGCTCACGGATCCCGACGAGCGGATGGACGAGCTCATGTTCATGGCCGAGCGCTTCTGGCCCGACCACGAGGAGCACGCGCGCGCCGAGATAGCTGGCGCCTTCGACCATACGGCCGTGCTCGCGCTCGACATCGAGACGATGAGCGGCAAGGAGGCCGCCGAGCTCGCCCGCAGGCGGAGGGCCGGGGAGCTGTTGGGCAGGGCCCCGCGTCTTCCGCTGTAGGGCGGGCGGGGTTCCGCGCATCTCGAGATGCGCGGCGCCACATACCACCAGATGGGAAAGCCAACGAGCACCACGTCGAAGGTCGCGAGGCCGTCCGGGGCCTCGGCAAGCTCCGGCCTCGTACGATGGTCATTCATCTCGCGCGTACTGCGGCTCTGCTTGTCGTTCCAGTTGAGGTCCGCCGGGAAGCGAAGCGCGCGCCGTTCTTCGCGTAGCGACCGCACGGTCGCCTGCCCCGGCCCTCCAAGACGAAAAGCGGGAGCTCCCAGGGCAAAACGCTGCCCGCAATTTCAAAACTATCGAGTTTGCTGCAGTTCAATCGGCATTGCCCAAGTAGCCGGGAAAGAGCCAACTCGTTTACCAGGGCCTTGAGTTTTGGGATAACCGTCCCTACTTGAGAGGGTCGACTTCGACTGCAGCAAACTCGATAGTTTTGCTCCAAGGCGTTCCCAGAACGCTTCGAAGCCGGCTCAAAGGGGCCCCGGAGGGGCCCAAAGTGCGCGACCGCACACACATTCTCACCCAAGTGATGTGGTGTACTGGTCACCGACGAAAGAAGCGGCCCCGACCCCAGCCGGGAACGCACGGAGAAGAGGAAGCCATGACCGAGCACCCCATGCCCAAACTCACCAAGAAGGCCCTGTTCAACCCCGACGGCGACACCGACGTCCGCGCACGCCGCATGATTGGCGGCAACACCACCAACCTCAACGACTTCAACAACATGAAGTATCCCTGGGTCAGCGACTGGTACCGCCAGGCCATGAACAACTTCTGGATTCCCGAGGAGATCAACCTCTCCCAGGACGTCAAGGACTACCCCAACCTGCCCGAGCCCGAGCGCGTGGCCTACGACAAGATCCTCTCGTTCCTCGTGTTCCTCGACTCGCTTCAGACGGCCAACCTCCCCAACGTGGGCGAGTACGTCACGGCCAACGAGGTAAACCTGTGCCTGCACATCCAGACCTTCCAGGAGTGCGTGCACTCGCAGAGCTACTCCTACATGCTTGACACCATCTGCTCGCCCGAGAAGCGCAACGAGATCCTCTACCAGTGGAAGACCGACGAGCACCTACTCAAGCGCAACGAGTTCATCGGCAACCTCTACAACGAGTTCCAGGAGAGGAAGGACGCGCCCACGCTGCTGCGCGTCATGATGGCCAACTTCATCCTGGAGGGCGTGTACTTCTACTCGGGGTTCATGTTCTTCTACAACCTGGCGCGCAATGGCCGCATGCCCGGCAGCGCCCAGGAGATCCGCTACATCAACCGCGACGAGAACACGCACCTGTGGCTGTTCCGCAACATGATCTTGGAGCTGCAGAAGGAGGAGCCCGAGCTCTTTGGGCCCGAGGCCGTGGCCGACCTCAAGGCGATGCTCGAGGAGGGCGTACGCCAGGAGATCGCCTGGGGCCACTACGTGGTGGGCGACGACATCCAGGGCCTCACCAAGCAGATGATCACCGACTACATCAAGTACCTGGGCAACCTGCGTTGGAGCTCGTTGGGCTTCGGGCAGCTCTATGTGGGGTACGACGAGGAGCCGGCCGACATGCGGTGGGTGAGCCAGTACAGCAACGCCAACATGGTGAAGACGGACTTCTTCGAGGCCAAGTCGACGGCGTATGCCAAGTCGACGGCGCTGGTGGACGACCTGTAGGCCGTTGCGGCTTCAACGCACCTGGCAGGCCCCGCCACATATGCCTGCGGTCGAGGTCACTTTTCGCTTTGCGAAAAGTCCCTTAGCCCCGGCCTCCGGGTCATGGCGGGTCTCCCCTGTTGGGGTCGGGGCGGCGATTGCCACGGCGGTGCCGATGGCGCCGGAGAGCTGCTGCGGGGTGTTGATGACGGCATTGCCGTCGGCCTTGGTGGCGGCGGGCAGAAAGCCCAGCGACGTCGTGAGCATGTTGCCCACCATGAGGCTCTGGCCAAACGCGAACACCAGGCACACGAGCGCGACGGAGAGCGCCAGCCATCCCGGCAGGTCAAAGGCGTCGCGATCGACCTCGTGGCTCTGGCGGATCGAGCAGACGCCCGGCACGCATCCCCAGCACGCGGCCTACTCCCCGAACAGCGCCTTCTCCGGCGTGACGGGCAGCGTGCGCACGTAGTTGCCCGTCGCGTGGGCCACCGCGCTCGCAATCGCGGGCGCGGGCGTGTTGATGACCACCTCGCCGATCGACTTGGCACCGAACGGGCCCGTGGGCTCGAAGCTCGGCGCAAAGTCGACGCGGATGTCGGGCACGTCCATGCGACTGGGAATCTTGTACTGCATGAAGTTGCGCGTGCGCATCCGGCCCGCCGGGCTGTACTGCACGTCCTCGAAGAGTGCCATGCCGATGCCCTGCCCGATGCCGCCCTCGGCCTGCACGCGGGCAAGGTTGGCGTTGGCCACGGTACCGCAGTCTACGCACGCGGCGTAGTCGACGACCGTGACCTTGCCCGTCGCCTTGTCCACGTCCACCTCGGCGATGCCCGCCATGAAGGGCGGGGGCGAGACGGGCTGCGTGTTGGAGGAGGTCGCCGTGAGGCAGCCCAGCTGAAGGCCCGCGCCCACCGTGCGGTCGGCGAGCTCGGCCAGGCTCATCTCGAGCGCCGCGCCGTCCGCGCCTGTGGCACGCAGCACCTCGCCATCGAACTCCACGGCCACGGCGTCCACGCCCCAGGCCCGCGCCGCCTCCGCGCAGATCTTCTCCCGCAGCGCCCGCGCCGCCTCCACGGCCGCCCGGCCCGAGATGTACGTGCCGCTCGACGCGTACGCGCCGCAGTCGAAGGGTGACACGTCGGTGTCCACCCCGCGCACCACGATCCGGCTCGGATCGCACTCGAGTACCTCGGCGGCAAACTGCACGAGGATGGTGTCGCAGCCCTGCCCCATGTCGGTGCAGCCGATGTTGAGCACGTAGAACCCGCCCTCGTCGAGCTTTATCTCGACCGTGCCGATATCGACGTTTGAGATGCCTGAGCCCTGCATCGTGAGTGCCACGCCCAGGCCGCGCACCCTATCGCCGAGGTCTCGGCGCAGGGGCTTGTCGGCCCAGCCCACCATCTCCATGGCACGGGTGAGGCAGTCGTCGAGCCGGCAGCTGTTGAGCGTCTCGCCGTAGTACTGCGGCATGACCTCGCCCTCGTGCACCATGTTCTTGAGGCGCAGCTCGCACGGGTCCATGCCTAGGCGGTCGGCCAGCTCGTTCACGGCGCTCTCCACGGCAAAGCAGCCCTGCGTGGCGCCGTAGCCGCGAAAGGCCCCCGCCGGCTCGGTGTTGCTGTAGACCACGTCGTAGGCGAAGCGGCTCGCGAGCGCGTGGTTGTAGATGGGCAGCGTCTTGTGCCCGGTGAGGCCCGCCGTGGTGGGGGCGTGGTAGCCGTAGGCGCCGGCGTTGGAGAGCTCGTAGAGGTCGATGGCCACGATGGTGCCGTCGGCGCGCGCACCCACGCGCACGTGCATCTGCATCTGATGACGCGTGTTTCCGCAGGCAAACGTCTCGTCTCGCGTGTAGACGCACTTGCAGGGCCGGCCCAGCATGTAGGCCGCGAACGCCGCGAACGGCTCGTTGCAGCCGCTCTGCTTGGCGCCGAAGCCGCCACCGATGCGCGGCTTCACCACGCGCACCTGGCCCTTGGGGATGCAGAGGGCATTTGCCACCATGCGGCGCACGTGGAAGGGGACCTGCGTGGAGGCCACCACGCAGAGGCGGCCGTGCTCGTCGGTGTAGGCATAGCTCGAGAACGGCTCCATCATGGCCTGCTGGGCGGCCTGCGTGACGTAGGTCTCGTCCACGATGACGTCTGCCTGGGCAAACGCGGCGTCGAGGTTGCCCACCTCGGAGACCTCATGGGCCACGAGGTTTCTGGAGAAGTCCTCACCGATGGGGATGTAGGCCTTGATATCGTCCTCGTCGTGGATGACGACGGGGTTGTCGAGCGACTCGCGGAAGTCCGTGACGGCCGGCAGCACCTCGTAGTCGACCTTGATGCGACGGATGGCGGCATCGCAGGCCTGGACCGAGGTACCCACCACGATAGCCACCTCGTCGCCCACGTAGCGCAGCGTGCGGTCGAGCAGCAGCGTGTCGTAGGGGCTGAGCTCGCGGAAGCTCTGGCCGGCGAGGGTGTAGCGCTCCTGCGGCACGTCGGCGTAGGTGTAGATGGCCTCGATGCCGGGCGTCTTGAAGGCGCGCGTCACGTCGATGGAGCGGATGCGCGCGTGCGCGTGGGGCGAGCGCATGAGGCGCACCACGAGAGCGTCGGCCGGGGCGAGGTCGTCGGTGTAGACCGGGCGGCCCTCGAGCAGGGCGAAGGCGTCCTTCTTCACCACGGCGTGCGAGACGGTCCTGACCTCGCCGGCGCGGCGGTCGGGGGCGATGTAGCTGGAGACGACGCTCATGCGCGCACCTCCTGGACGGAGGCGGGCTGGGCGGCTGGCTGGGCGGATATGGCCGGCGCGTTGTGCTCGGCTGGCTCGGCGGACTCCGCGGGCACCGCGCTCGCCGCGGGCCGGGCGGGCGTGGCCGCGAGCACGGCGGCGGGCTGCTCGGTGCCGAGGAAGCGGCGCACGGCGCGCATCTGGCTCGCGTAGCCGGTGCAGCGGCAGAGGTTGTTCGCGAGGTAGCGGCGGATGAGGTCGTCGGTGACCCGGGAGTGGTCGCGGCGCAGCGCCATCACGTTCATGACGAGGCCCGGCGAGCAGAACCCGCACTGCTCGGCGCCCTCCTCGGCCATGCAGCGGGCAAACTCGGCGGACTGCGCGCGCAGGCCCTCGAGGGTGGTCACCTCATGGCCGTCGGCGCGGCCCATGACCACCGAGCACGAGAGCACCGGCCGACCGTCGAGCCACACGGTGCACAGGCCGCAGTTGCTCGTCTCGCAGCCGCACTTGACGCTCTTGAGGCCGCGGGCGCGGAGGAATTCGAGAAGGCGCAGGTCGGGGACCACGTCGGCTGAGACCTTCTCCCCGTTTATCACAAGCTTGACCTGCATGGCTACTCCCCTCCCCTCTCGGACCTGCGGTGCGAGCCGGACGCATGGCGGGCGACGGGCGCGGCAGCGCGGGCGTCGGACCTGGCGGCATGGGCCTCGGACCCGGCGGCGCAGACGCCGGAATCTGCGCGGTGGGCATCTGCGGCGCCGCGCTCCGGGCCGCGACGTGCCTCGCGCTCGTCCTCGAGGTCCTCCGCGGCGCGCTGGCGCGTGTCGTCGGCCACGTCGCGCTCGCTCTTGCCCGCAGCCTCGAGAATCGCCCGCCGGCCCAGCTCGCGCGCGAGGTGGCGCCGGTAGCGCTCGCTTCCGCGCATGTTGGAGCCCATCGGCAGCTCGGAGAGCCGCTCGCACGCGGCGTTGAGCTCGTTGGTCGTGAACTCGGCGGGGAGGCCGAGCGCCTCGCCAGCCACCAGCACCGCCCGCGTGGGCCGCGCGCCCACGGCGACACGCCAGGCACCACCCCACTCGGCCGCGCACACGTTGAGCACGGGGAAGTCGGTGGCGCTCCTGCGCACGCACTGGAAGCTCGCGCGGTAGTCGCGCATGCGCACCACGAGCCGCACGAGGATGTCGCGCTCGTAGGGCGAGGCCGCGAACTCTGCGAGCGGCATGCGGCCGGCACCGGCCAGCTCCACCTCGCAGTCGAGCGGGAGAAGCGCCGTGAGCACGTCGGAGAAGCCGAAGCGGCCAAAGAGGCTGCCACCCACGGTGGCGAGGTTGCGCATCTGCACGCCCACGATGTCTCGCACGGCATGCTCGAAGACGTGGCAGGTAGCGTCGTTGAACTGCTCGTGGCACTCGAGCTCGTGGAGCGTCACCATGGCGCCCACCGACCAGGCGTCGCCCTCGGAGGCCGGGCGCGCCGTCTCGAACTCCACACGCTCGATTCTGCCGAGCCCGCAGGCGGAGAGGTCTATGACCATGGGAATCTTGCGGTTCTGGAGGCGAAGCCACACGCCTCCGCCCAGGATGCGACTCGAGCGGCCCTTCCTGAGGAGCTCGTAGGCCTCGGCCACGCTGGCCGGCCGCTCGTACTTGCCAAACTGCAGCACAACTCTCCTTCGCTTGCGCGTACCTGGCAGCGCGGGACCGACGGGAACCGCGCGCGCAGACCATCCGGCGACGGGCATGCCGCACCGGCAGGGCTGCCGCCGGGCGAAGGCGTCGTGCGCCGGGGACCCCACGAGGGGTCGCGCGTCTCAAGGTTGGGATAACGTAGGTATCCTAGAGGAATTCGAGCCTGAGCGCGACCGATTCGAGCCCGTCTCCACAACCGCAAGATCTGTCACGTTTCCTTCCGTATGATTTGTCACATTTTCCTTCCGTATGATTTGTCACATTTTGAAAATGTGACAAATCATACGGAAGGAAACGTGACAGCGGCAGACGTCAGGACGCGCTCAGGCGCAGGGGTTACACTGTGTCAAGCCACACCCGACCCACCAGGAGTTCCCATGCGCACACGCCCCGTCCTCGCCATCGTCGTTCCCTGCTACAACGAGCGCGAGGTCCTCCCCATAACCTGCAAGCTCTTCAAGGCCGAGCTCGACGACCTCGCCGCCAAGGGCAAGGTGGCCCCGGGCAGCCACGTGCTGTTCGTGAACGACGGCAGCTCAGACGACACCTGGCAGATCATCCACGACCTCGCGGCCAGCGACCCCGTCTTTCGCGGCCTGTCGCTCTCGCGCAACCGCGGCCACCAGAACGCACTGCTCTGCGGCCTCATGGAGGCCCGCCACCACGCCGACGCCACCATCTCCATCGACTGCGACGGCCAGGACGACATCGCCACCATGGAGGCCATGGTCGACGCCTACCTCGATGGCTGCGACGTCGTCTACGGCGTGCGTTCCAGTCGCGAGACCGACACGTTCTTCAAGCGCTTCTCGGCCCAGTCGTTCTACAAGCTGCTCGAGCACATGGGGGTGGAGTGCGTCTACAACCACGCCGACTACCGTCTCATGAGCTCGCGCGCCCTCGACGCGCTCTCGGAGTTCCACGAGGTCAACCTGTTCCTGCGCGGCATGGTGCCACTCGTGGGCTTCAAGTCGACGAGCGTCTACTACGAGCGCCACGAGCGCATGGCGGGCCGCTCGCACTACCCGCTCTCCAAGATGCTCGCGCTGGCGATGAACGGTATCACGAGCCTGTCGGTGAAGCCCATCCGCATCATCACCATGCTGGGCGCGCTCGTGTGCACCCTCGGCCTCATCGGGGCCATCTGGGCCATCGCCACCGCCATCCTGGGGCACGGCGTGCACGGCTGGGCCAGCACCATCGTCATCGTCTGCCTCATGGGCGGCGCACAGATCCTGTCGCTTGGCGTCATCGGCGAGTACGTGGGCAAGATCTACCTCGAATCCAAGCACCGCCCGCGCTGGATCGTCTCCGAGCGCACGTGGGAGGACGAGGGCAAGGACGCAGACTCGCACAAGGGGAGCGACGCGCAGGCGTAGGCCGACTGGGCTTTCGGCGGGGTTCTCGCCCGCCCTACCGGGCCGCACCACTGCCGAGTCTCAATGGCCCAGCTAGGCCCCGCCCGCCCTACTCCGTGACCGGGCGGTCCGCCTCGGGGATCTCGGGCGGCGTGTCGAACATGCGCGCCACCTCGTCGCGCGGCGTGGTGAGGATGCTGCGGTAGGGAAGCACGTCGTCCTTGCCGCCCGCGAACTGTATGCAGCTCGTGGCCAGCCAGCACGCGCAGGCCACCAGCGCGAGCGCGCGGCGCAGGCGCTCGCCGGACAGCGGCCCCAGGCGCAGGCCCAGCCGCGACACCTCCCGCAGCGCATAGGGCAGCTGCAAGATCAGCAGGGGCGCGAGGTAGCGCGCCACCCGGTCGACGATGTAGGGCAGAAACGCCTCCGAGACGAGCAGCGCGACCAGGCACACCTGGCACATCGTGAGCGCCGACGCCCAGCGCCCCCAGCCAGGCCCGCCCACGAGCCGCACCCGCGCGCAGCCCTCGGACACCGCGGCCTGCTCCCCGCGCGAGGCCTTCCGCAGTCGCCCCGCATAGGACCACACCGTGAGCGTGAGCGTCACCCCAGCCGTCACGATGGCGTTGGGGCGCAGGTGGGGCGAGGTGTAGAGCCCCGTGGGGTCGTAGAAGTAGCGCCCGTAGCGCGTACCCTCGAGCAGCACCGCTGCGGCCTGCTCGCCCACGAGCGCGAGCGTCACGAGGCCCACGACGAGCGCAAGCACGCGGCGGCCGTTGAGCGGCACGGCAAACAGCGGCCACATGAGCAGCCAGAACAGGGCGCTCGAGTGGGCCAGGGCACCGGCCAGCACCCACAGGGCGTAGCGCACGAAGGAGCGCCGCCCCACCTGCGGGCGGTCGTCGCCGTCCTCCCCGCTCCAGCCCACCCAGGCGAAGGCGTTCAGCACGCAGGCGATGGCGACCCACTGCCGCACGATGTTGAACGACTCCAGGTAGAGGCCGGCGACGAGGAACAGCGCCACCGAGAGCGTGGGCGAGCACGAGAGGCGCCGGCACGCGCGCAGCGTGAGGCCGCAGACGAGCGCCGAGGTGATCGCGAAGAACCACTGGACGTTGCCCCCGAGCGCCACGGTGAGGCGGATGAGGGCCAGAAAGCCCGGGTCGATCCCGAAGCGCATGGAGCCACCGTCGGCGTAGACGCGGAAGACCTCGACGTAGCCGAGGTAGAACTGCTTGCTTGAGTAGTCCGTGCCCACGTCGAAGCGCAGGGCCGAGGGCAGGAAGAGCGCGAGAAACGCGACGGCCCACAGGACGTTGGCCCACATGCGGGACGAGAGGCCGCAGGGCGGGGCGACGCGACTCGCGGCGGTGACGCTGGCGATGGCGAGGGCCCCCGTCGAGAGGTAGACGAGCATGCGGAGTCCTTTCGACGCGCGATGGGTCCTCACG